>Ga0247844_1001282_pt1 | contig 47441 bp, 41 predicted proteins | sample LaCtaG_FD_192421 | JGI IMG/M metagenome (GOLD analysis project Ga0247844, IMG submission 192421) | Freshwater microbial communities from meromictic Lake La Cruz, Castile-La Mancha, Spain - LaCruzMarch201714.5m_1 | ecosystem: Environmental > Aquatic > Freshwater > Lake | place: Spain: Castile-La... | reverse complement strand
CGGCATGAGGAATCGGCGCTTGCCAAGAGGTGCGCGGCGGATTCAGATGGGATCCGATGATCAAGCGAATCCCCCCCCTGGCTCTGGTTTTGAGCGTCTTCTTTTCCCCCTGCCTGCGGGCCGCGCCGGAGGATGTGTCGGACCTGAAAGTGGATGCCCTGCTCGAGGAGATCGCGGGGATCGAGGAGCAGCAAAAGGCCTCAAAAACCAAGGAGCGGGCGGCCCTGATCGCAGCGATCAAGGCGGCCCGGGTCAGCGGGACCGCCGCCGCAAATTTTTATGAAAAAGCGGTGGAGGCGGTTCAGTTCCAGGGCCGCAAGGACAAGGCGGCCGCGTATGTGGATTGGAAGAAGGCGAATGCGGACTTCCTGAGGTCGCGGGAGATGCAGGAGGCGCTGCTGCTTCACCTGCGCTACCTGCAGATGGCCCTGGAGCGCCGGGACATGGAAAATCCTGAGACGATGGTGCCGGCGGTGCTGGACTACGTGAACAGCCTGGTTGCTGCCGACAAGGTCTTCGCGGGGCAGGCGAAGCCCCCGGATGAGCAGAAAAACCTGCTCGTGCAACCGCTGGGGCAGTCCATCTTTGTGCAGTGGCTCCAGCTGGGCCCCTGGCTGGCGGGCGAAAAGATCTGGGAGCCCAAGCCGGGGGACGTTGCGGGGATCCTTGAGAAGAACGTGCGGGGGCTGCTGCGGGAAAAGAAGGACCCCCTGCTCCTGCAGACGTGGGACTTGCAGCTGAAGATTGAGGCGGACCGGATTACCGAGGGGCGCTCGCAGCACGCGATCGACACGTTCAACACGCTGACGCGGCCGAGGCTCCTGTTTCGGCGGGCACAGGACATGGTCGTGGTGGGGCAGCCGAACCGGGGAGCCGTGGAGATGGTGGCGCTGGTCCGCTCGAACCCCTCGCACCCGGACTTTTCCGCCTGGCTCTCTGCGGTGAGGGAGCTGCTCACGAAGGCCTCTGGCCAAACAGCTCCTCAATGACGGAGGCGTAGCGTTCGGTGATCACGTGGCGCTTGAGCTTGAATGTGTTCGTGAGCTCGTCGCCGACCTCGAAGGGCTTGAGCAAAAACCGCCATACGGGGATGCGTTCGAAGGGCTTGAATCCGGCCTCCGCGCTGATGAGGCGGCGGATCTCGGCCTCGGCGAGGCGGTGGGCATCCTCCCGCGCGACGAGGTCGGGCATTCCCGCAACCTTGAGGCCGGCCGCGCGGAAGCCGTCGAGGGATGGAACGATCAGCGCTCCGAGGGATTTTTGATCCTGGCCGACGACCATGCACTGCTCGATGAGCGGCGAGCCGGTGAGGCGGGCCTCGATCGGGACGGGCTCGATGTTCTCTCCGCTGAGAAGCACGATCGTGTCCTTCGAGCGGCCAAGAATTTTCAGGGAGTTGTTAAACGTCACCATCCCGATGTCGCCGGTATTCATCCATCCGTCCCGAAGAACGCGTGCGGACCCCTCGGGGTCCTTGTAGTAGCCCTTCATGACCTGCGGGCCCCGCACGTGGATTTCCCCCCGGAGGCCGCGGCCCCGCCCGCGCCGCCAGGCGCACGGGTAGAGGATGTCGCCGGTATGGAGGTCGATGATGCGGATCTCGGTTTCGGGATACGGGTGGCCGACCGTGCCGATAACGAGATTTTTCCAGGTCCGCACGGCGAGGACCGGGGAGGTTTCGGTCATCCCGTAGCCTTCGAGCACCGGGATGCCGATGAAGTTGAAAAATTCATCGACGTGGGGCTGGAGGGCCCCGCCGCCGGAGATGGTGCCCCGAAACTCCCCTCCGACGAGAGCGCGGAGTCTGGCCAGCACGAGGGGGTCGAGCAGGCGCAGGGGGAGGATGGATGCCGCCCAGGCTGCGGCGTGGCCGAGGGCGCCGGCGAGGGATTCCGTCAGGCTGCGGCGGTGCATGTCGAGGTCCTGCCCGAGGAAGAAGCGCTCGGCGCGGTGGACGTTGCGCGCGCAGGCATACGCCGCATGGAAAAGCGCCCGGCGCAGGGGCGGCGCGGAGCGCACGTTGGCCAGGATCTTCTGGTAGAGGTTTTCCCAGAGTCTGGGGGCGGAGGCCATGAGTGTGGGGCGGACCACTTTGAGGTCCTCCGCAATCCCGCGGAGGCTGGTGTAGTGGGTGCAGGCCCCCATCGCGATGGCGACCATTTCGAACACGCGCTCGTAGCTATGCCAGACGGGGAGGATGGAGAGCGTCCGGTCCCCCGGCTCGATGTCAAAAGGCAGGTTCTCGATCTGGGAGCACATGTTGCGGTGGGTGAGTTGGACGCCCTTGGGTGTTCCCGTGGTTCCCGACGTGTAGATGATCGTGAAGAGGTCGTCGGGCGTGACGGCATTGGCGCGCCCGACGGCCGTGTGGTCACCGGCGCTCCGGCGTTTTGCGCCGTCGGCCAGGAGGTCCTCCATGCGCAGGACCCCCCGGGGCGGGGTGCCGCCGGCCGACATGAGGACGGTGGTTTCGACGCGCTTGAGGCGGTGGTGGCAGCGCTGGAGCTTTTCCAGCGTGGTGAGGTTTTCGACAAAGACGACCCGCACGTCCGCGTGGGTCAGGATGTAAACCAGCTCCTCGTCCGTGATGTCGGTGCCCCGCGGGACATCGGCCGCGCCGGCGAGGAGGATGCCGTAGTCGCAAAGGATCCATTCCAGACGGTTGTCCGAGATGATGCCGACGTGGTCCCTCGCCTGCACGCCCAGGGCGGCGAGGGCGGTGGCCAGGTCGAGGCCCTGCTCGTAGAGGTCGCGGAAGCTGATCGGCACAAATTTTCCTGAGGCGTCCTTGCGGGCGAAAGCGGGGAGGTGGCCGAAGCGCTGGGCTGCCCCCGAATAGACCTCGGTGAGCGTGGGGGCGATGATGCGGGAGGCGGGCATGGCGGGGCCAGACAAGAGAATCGGTTTTGGCCTCTTGCGCAAACAGAAATCCCTGCTATTCCTCGGCCATGAAATCGATCGCTGCCCTCCTCGGCTCCGCCTGCCTCCTCACCCTCGGTTTTTCCGGATGCGCATCCCAGGCAAAGTGCCCTCCCAGCAAAACCTGCCCGGTGACCAAGCAGTCCTGCTGCTGCCCTCCGGCCTCCTGCGCCTCATCCGCCGCGCAGTGCCCGGCCCCAAGAAACTAGAGTACTTTGGAAACCCCGCCACGGGAGCTTGGTGGAATCCGTTGCGTCTTTGCGAATTCCCGCTAGAGTGAAAGCGTGCAAGCGGAGCAAGACCTTGAGGCGGACATCGACCTGATCCGGAGGATCGGGATGGCGGATGCGTCGGCATTTGAGGAATTTTACAGCAGGTATTCCGGCGTGGTGTATTCCACGGCCTACCGGGTTCTCAACAGCGCGGCGGATGCCGAGGAGGTGGCGCTCGAGGTGTTTTTTATGATTTGGGAAAAGTCGCCCATGTTCGACTCCGCGCGGGGCAAGCCGATCACCTGGGTGCTGACCATGACGCGGAACAAGTCGATCGACCGCCTGCGCTCGCTGCAGCGCCGCTTCCGCCTCCAGGACGAGGTCGAAAAGGAATCGTCCGTCGATGACTTCATCCATGACCGGCGCCCCGCCGACGAGATCGACGCGATGGAAAAAGGCCGGATCGTCCGCTCAGCCGTCATGAAGCTCAGCCGGGAGCAGCGCGAGGTGATCGAGATGGCTTACTTCGGCGGCCTCACCCAGCAGGAGATCGCCTCGCGCCTCGACGAACCGCTGGGAACCGTCAAGGCAAGGATGCGGCGGGGAATGTTCCGGCTCAGAAAAATTGTCGGCACGTCGATTTAGCCCGAGAACGGCGATTGAAAAACTTTTTGGCGCTCGCTCTTCGCGGCATCTGGTGCTAGGGGTTGCCGCATGAGATACGCGTTTTTCGGGGCGGGCAAGATGGCCTTTGCAATCATCCAGGGGATGCTTCGCGCGAAGGTGTGTGAGGCGGGAGAGATTGTGGCGGCCTGTCCGGAGCCGGAGCTTTTGGAGAACCTGAGCGATGCGACATCTGTCAATGTCGTGACATCGAATGCGGAGGCGGCCTCGCTGGCCTCGACGATCCTTCTCTGCGTGAAGCCGGCCGACGTGGAGGCCGCAATGGAGCAGGCCGGGGGCGGGCTGGAGGGAAAGCTGATCATCTCGATTGTGGCCGGATTGTCGATCCCGTCGCTGAGCGCGCTGGCGCCTGCCAGCCGGATCATCCGCGCGATGCCCAACACGGCGGCGATGGTCGGGAGGGCCGCCACCGCCTACGCCTGCGGGGAATCCGTCACGGCGGGCGACACGGAGCTGGCGGAGGGGGTTTTTTCGAGCATTGGCAGCGTCTTTTCTGTTGAGGAGAAGCTGCTCGATGCCGTGACCGGGCTGAGCGGGAGCGGTCCAGCCTACATCTACCTTGTGATCGAGGCGCTCTCGGATGGCGGCGTGGCCTGCGGGCTTCCCCGCAAGCTGGCCCTGGACCTGGCCGTTCAGACGGTGATCGGGGCGGCGGAAATGGTGGCGGAGACCTCCGAGCACCCGGCCGTGCTGCGCGAAATGGTGACGAGCCCGGCCGGCACGACGATGGCCGGGCTGCGCGAGCTGGAGGCGCGGGGGGTGCGCAGCGCGTTTCTTGAGGCCGTGTGTGCCGCTGCCGGGCGCGCGCAGGAGCTTTCGTGAGCCCGGTGCCGCCAGGGAAGAGGCTCCCGAAAGTGGCGGCCCTGCTGTCCGCCCTTGCGGCCGGCCTGCTGGCCTCCGCCTCTCCGGCGGCCACGGAGGAGGCTCCGTTCATCCCGGAGGCCGCAAAAGAGGGCGTCGCCGAGGGGAATGCCGCGTTTCTAAAAAAAGACTACGCCAGAGCCCGCAAGGCGTTTGAGAAGGTGCTCGGACTCATGCCCGAAAGCCTCGTGGCCCTCGTGAACCTCGGGCTCGTGGAATTTTACTCCGGCCACCCGAAGCGCGCGGAGGAGCTCCTGCGGCGGGCCGTCTCGGTGCGCCTCGAAAACCCGGCCGCCTGGCTCACGCTCGGCATGATCTACATGGATGCCGAAAAATTTGATGAGGCGCTGGCGGCGCTCTCGCAGGCGATGGTCCAGGACCCCCGGAACGCGCGCATCCGGAATTTCCTCGGCGTCGTGATCGGGCGCAAGGGGTGGCTTGACGGCGCGCAATCCGAGCTCCGGCGCGCGGTCGAGCTGGACCCGGGCTACGCCGAGGCGCACTACAACCTCGCGGTATTTTACCTTGAGGAGAAGCCGCCCGCCATCGAGCTCGCCCGGCGCCACTACTACCGATCGGTCGAGCTCGGGGCCGAGAAGGACGCGGCCATTGAAAAAGTTCTTAATTCCGGGCCGGGAACCCGCTAGTGTCCCGCCCATGAAATTTTCGCACCTCCTTCTGGCCATCTTCCTGGCGGCGGGCACCGTCCCCGCCGCCGAGCCTCCGGCGATCGCAGCCAGGTCGGCCATCCTTTTTGACGCGAACACCGGCAAGATCCTCTACAAGAAGAACCCGGATGAGCGCCGGGCTGCGGCGAGCACGCAGAAGCTCCTCACGGCCCTCCTCGTGGCCGAAGGCGGGGGGCTGGACGAGATGGTCACGATCAAGAGCATCGACACGGACGTCGAGCCCACGGTGATCAATGTCCGGCCCGGGCAGCGCTACAGCCGGCTCCAGCTGCTGACAGGGCTGCTGGTGAAGAGCGGGAACGACGTGGCGCGCGCCCTCGCGCGCGACCATTCGGGAAGCCTCTCCGCGTTCGCCGCAGAGATGAACGCGAAGATGCGCGAGCTGGGCGGGAGCGACTCGAATTTCGTCACGCCGAACGGCCTCCCCGCCAAGGGCCAGTATTCCACGGCGCGCGACATGTCGCGGGTCGCCCGGGCCGCCTACCGGAACCCGGCGCTGCGCCGGATCATGAACATCAAATATTACGATTTCCGGTTCTCCAGCGGCAAGGTCCTGACGCTGAAGAACACGAACCGCGTGCTGCGCCACTACTCGTTTTGCAACGGCATGAAGACCGGCTATACGGTTGCGGCCGGCCACTGCCTGATCTCGAGCGCGAGCTACAACGGGAAGGACGTGATCTCCGTGATGCTGGGCGGGACGAAGGCCCACATCTGGGAGGACTCCCGCGACCTGCTCGCCTGGGGGCTGGGCATCCCGCTCTCCTCGGTGGAAAACTTCCGGAACGCCGGCACCGACTGACCCGTGTCCAGGGCCTACACGCTTGACCGGCCGCCCGCCGCGGCGGGGATTGATTTTGCCGCCGAGCTGAACCATGAGCAGCTGGCGGCGGTGACCTCGGCGCCCGGGTATTCCCTTGTCATTGCGGGGGCCGGCAGCGGGAAGACCCGGACGCTGACCTACCGGGTCGCATGGCTTCTTTCGCAGGGCCTGCCGGCGCGCTCGATTTTGCTGCTCACCTTCACGAACAAGGCGTCGCGCGAGATGCTCGACCGGGTGCGGGCGCTGATCCCCGGTGCCGGGGATGGGGTTTGGGGCGGGACGTTCCACTCCATCGGGAACCGGATCCTCCGCTCCCACGCGGAGCGGATCGGGTTCCGGCCGGGCTTCACGATCATGGACCGGGAGGACCAGGAGGACCTGCTGGCGAGCGTGCTGGCGCGCGAGGGGCTCTCCTCCGGAGAGCGCCGGTTTCCGAAGGCCGAGGTGCTGGCGGATATCTTCAGCTACGCGATCAACACGGGCACCGCCATCCGGGCGATCCTCGGCGAAAAATACCGCTATTTTATTCCCCTCGAGGTCGAGATCGAGCGCGTCCAGGGGCTCTACGAGGCGCGGAAGCGGGAAACCAACACGATGGATTTCGACGACCTGCTCTCCAAGACCCTCGAGCTGCTCCTCACCAGCGAGGACGCGGCGGCGCACTACCAGAACCAGTTCCGGCACGTGCTTGTGGACGAATACCAGGATACCAACCGGATCCAGGCCGCGCTGGTGGACCTGCTGGCGGCCAAGCACGGGAGCCTGATGGTGGTCGGCGACGATGCGCAGAGCATCTATTCGTGGCGCGGGGCGGACTGCGAGAACATCCTGAAGTTTCCCGAGCGGCATCCGGCGGCCGGCGTTTTCAAGATCGAGACCAACTACCGGAGCGTGCCCGAGGTGCTGAACCTTGCCAACGCGGCGATTCTGGGCAACGAAAACCAGTTTCCGAAAAACCTTGCGGCCGTGCGGAGCCCGCATCCGGTGCGCCCGGCGCTCGTCTGCCTGGCGACGAACTCCGAGCAGGCGGCCTTTGTGGCGCAGCGGGTCCTTGAGCTGCGGGACGAGGGGATCGAGCTGCATGAGATGGCGGTGCTCTACCGCGCCCACTACCACTCGATGGAGGTCCAGCTCGAGTTCACCCGGCGCGGGATCCCCTTCGCGATCACCAGCGGGCTCCGGTTCTTCGAGCAGGCCCACATCAAGGACGTCGCCGCCTTCATCAAGTTTTCGATGAACCCGAACGATGAGGTCGCCTTCAAGCGGATCGTCCGTCTGCTCCCCGGCATCGGGAACAAGACGGCGGAGTCCCTGTGGTCGCAGACGGCCTCAGCCCTTGGGGGGACGCTGGAGTTCCTGCGGCTCCTCCCGCTGAAGGTTCCCGCGAAGTCCGCCAAGGCGTGGGCCCAGCTCGTCCACACGCTGGCGGAGCTCGTCCCGGCCCCGGGCCCGGCCTCCCCGGCCGCGATGATGGAATGCGTCCTCTTCGCAGTTTACGACGACTACATGAAGACGAAGTTTGCGAACTACGATGCGCGCCGCGAGGACCTCGCGACGCTCGTCGGGTATTCACGCCAGTTCGAATCCGCCGACGAGTTCCTCTCGCAGTTGGCGCTCCTGGGCGGCGTCGAGACGGCCGATGCATTCGCCGGGGAGGGGGATGCCGAAAAAATCACGCTGTCGACGCTCCACCAGGCCAAGGGCCTCGAGTGGAGGGTGGTCTTCCTGATCTGGCTGGCGGACGGGATGTTCCCGAGCGCCCGCAGCCTCGAGAGCCCTGCCGGCATCGAGGAGGAGCGGCGGCTGTTCTACGTCGGCATCACGCGCTGCAAGGACGAACTCTACCTCACGTATCCCGAGCTCCGCCTCAACGCCGGCTACGGCGAGAATTTCCAGCGGCCGTCCCGCTTCCTCTCCGAGCTTCCCGAACCCCTGGTCGAGACGTGGGATGTCGGGCAGCCCGCCCCGGGCGACGCCGACCCGCTCCCGTTCTGAGCCCCAGGACAGAAAAATTTTCCTGGTCCCAACAAATTCCTAACATCGCGCTTGAAAGGGGTTCGGAGCGAATTACGTTGGGGGCTCACAACCAACCACCACCTATGCCATTCGAACTTCCCGCACTTCCCTACGCCGCAACAGCCCTCGAGCCCAGCATCGATGCCCGCACGATGGAGATCCACCACGACAAGCACCATGCCGCCTACGTGGCGAACCTGAACAAGGCGCTCGAAAGCGCCCCCGCGCTCGCCTCCCAATCGCTCGATGAGATCATCGGCGACCTGGCCTCCGTGCCCGAGGCGGTCCGCGGCGCGGTTCGCAACAACGGCGGCGGACACTGGAACCACAGCTTTTTCTGGACCCTCATGGGGCCGGATGCCGGCGGCTCGCCGACCGGATCTCTCGCCGCAGCCATCGACAAGTCGTTCGGCAGCTTCGCGGAATTTCAGGCGAAGTTCGAAGCCGCCGGCATGGCGCGGTTCGGGAGCGGTTGGGCCTGGCTCTGCGTGAAGGCCGACAAATCGCTCTGCATCTGCTCGACGCCCAACCAGGACAACCCGCTGATGAAGGGGGTTGCCGAGTGCCCCGGAACGCCCGTTCTCGGGGTCGATGTCTGGGAGCACGCCTACTACCTCAACTACCAGAACCGCCGCGCCGACTACCTCAAGGCCTGGTGGAGCACGGTCTCCTGGGAGGCCGCTCAGAAGAACTACGACGCCGCGCTGGCATAGGACATCTCTCTGGAAACGCCCGGCGCCAGCGTGCCGGGCGTTTTCGCTTTCTTCATGGCCCGACTCAATTCCCATTACCTCAAGCTCAAAGCCGGCTACCTGTTCCCGGAGATCAACCGGCGCGTCCGGGCGTTCACCGATGCCAACCCCGACGGCGCGGCGCGGCTGATCCGCTGCGGGATCGGCGACGTCACCGAGCCGCTTCCGGCCGCCGTCCGAAAGGCCATGCATGCGGCGGTGGACGAGATGGGGGCCCGCGAATCCTTCCGGGGATACGGGCCGGAGCAGGGGTATGAGTTCCTGCGGAGCGCGATTGCGGGCGGCGACTACCGGGCGCGCGGGATCGAGGTGGCCGACGACGAGATCTTTGTTTCCGACGGGTCGAAGTGCGACTGCGGAAACATCCTCGACATCTTCGGGGACGACAACCGGATTGCGGTGATGGACCCGGTCTATCCGGTTTATGTGGATACGAACGTGATGGCCGGCCACACCGGGTCCGGGGACGAGAGCGGGCTTTACGAGGGCCTGATCTACCTTCCCTGCACGGCCGAAAACGGGTTTGTGGCGGCGGTGCCCCGCGAAAAAGCGGACCTGATCTACCTGTGCTACCCGAACAACCCGACCGGCGCCACGGCCTCGCGCGAGCAGCTGGCGGCCTGGGTCGATTACGCTTTGGCGAACGACGCCATCCTCCTCTACGACGCCGCCTACGAGGCGTATATCCAGGATCCGGCCATCCCCCACTCGATCTACGAGATCCCCGGCGCGCGGAAGTGCGCGATCGAGTTCCGCAGCTTTTCAAAAAATGGCGGGTTCACCGGCGTGCGCTGCGCATTTACGGTGGTGCCGAAAGACCTCGCGTGCACGACGGATACGGGCGAGAGGCGCCCGCTTCACCCGCTCTGGAACCGGAGGTTCAGCACGAAGTTCAACGGCGTCGGCTACGTGACCCAGCGGGCGGCGGAGGCGCTCTACTCGGAGGAGGGCCGGGCCGAGGTCGCTGCGCTCATCTCGCATTACATGGGGAATGCCGCGCTGCTTCTCGAGGCGGTCGCGGCCTGCGGCCTCGAGGGCTTCGGCGGCACAAACGCCCCCTACATCTGGGTGCGCGGCCCCAAGGGCCTCACCAGCTGGCAGGTCTTTGACAAGGTGCTCGGCGAGGCGAATGTCGTCGTCACCCCCGGCAGCGGGTTTGGTCCGGCGGGAGAGGGATACTTCCGCATCTCCGCCTTCAATTCCCGCGCCAACGTCCTCGACGTCGCCAGCCGCCTGCGCGCCCTTAACTGGGGCTAAGCTCACCGCGCGTCTCCGCGACGAACTCCTCCGCCGCGCGGCGGATCTCCCCCGCCACGTCGGCGCGCACCTTGGCGAACGGCGGGCGGAACCACGGGAACATGCCGGCGACGTCGTGGATGACGAGGATCTGTCCGTCGCAGTGCGGACCGCTCCCGATCCCGATCGTCGGAATTTTCAGCGAGCGGCTGATCGCGGCGGCCAGGGGCGGATGCACGAGCTCAAGGACGATGGCCGCGACCCCCGCGCGCTCGAGCGCCAGAGCCTCCGAGAGGATGCGGTCGGCCTCGGCCCCGCTGCGGCCCTTGATCCGGTAGCCGCCCTCCAAGCGCACGCGCTGGGGCAGCATCCCGAGGTGGCCGATGACCGGGACCCCCGCCCCGCGGATCGCCTCGACTATCCGCACACACTCGTGCCCGCCCTCGATCTTCACGGCATCCGCTCCCGCCTCGACCAGCTGGAGGGCATTTTCTGCTGCGGCTTCGGCGGACGGAGTGCTGCCGGCCGGCAGGTCGCTGACGACGCAGGCCCGCAAGACGCCGCGCGCAACCGCCCGCGTGTGGTGGAGCATGTCCTCCATGCGGACCATCGTTGTATCGGCGTGGCCGAGGACGACCATTCCGAGCGAGTCGCCGACCAGGATGATGTCGAGGCCGGTTTCATCGAGGACGCGCGCCGTGGGATAGTCGTAGGCGGTCAGGCAGGCCAGCTTGCGGCCGCGGCCCTTCGATGAGATCAGGTCCTGGATGGAGGTTTTCATAGGATCGGGAGGGGGCCGACCGGTTCGGGGCGGGCGGGGTCGCGGGACTCCGCCAGCGCACACAACGCCCTGATGGGGCCATTCACCCCGGGAAGGGTCCTCTCCGGACAGATCTCCTCGAGCGGTTTCAAAACGAAGAGGCGGCTGGAGATCCCGGGGTGGGGGAGGGTGAGGTCCCTGTGGGAAATCCGGAGGGCATCGGCGTAAAGGAGGTCGAGGTCGATCGTGCGCGGGCCGTGAAATGCGTGATCGCGCGGGCGCCCCATCGCGACCTCGATGGCCTGCAGCTCGCGGAGCAGGTCGAGCGGCGGCAGGCACGTCGAGAGCTCGATGGCCGCGTTGAAAAATTCCGGCGACTCCTCGGGGCAGTCGACGGGGGCGGTCCGGAAGACGCGCGAGCAGACGAACGGTCCGGGCCCCTCATGCAGGGAGAACAGCCGCCGCCGGGCCTCGCCGAGGTGGGCGAGCCGGTCGCCGAGATTTGACCCGAGGGCAATGCCGGCTCTCATGGCTTGGCTCAGGCGAGGCCGAGCACATCCTGCATGTCGTAGAGGCCGGGGGCGCGCCCCTGCGCCCACTTCGCAGCGCGGAGAGCCCCCTGGGAAAAGGTGTCCCGGCTGGAGGCCTTGTGGGTCAGCTCCACGCGCTCGCCCGTGTTGGCAAAAATGACCGTGTGGTCGCCGACGACATCTCCGCCGCGGAGCGCATGCATGCCGATCTCCGTGCGCGTGCGCTCGCCCGGCATGCCCTCCCGTCCGTGCCGCACATCCGCGTCGTAGGACAGCCCGCGCACCCCCGCAAGGATCTCCGCCAGCCGCCGCGCCGTGCCGCTCGGGGCATCTTTTTTCAGCCGGTGATGCATTTCGACGACCTCAAGATCGAAGTCCGGCCCAAGGATTTCCGCCGCCTTGCGGGTGAGCCAAAAAAGGGTGTTCACGCCAACGCTGAAGTTCGGGGCACAGACGATCGGCACCGCTTTCGCCGCCTGCGCAATGCGCGCCCGGTCGGCATCCGAATGCCCGGTCGTCCCGATGACGAGAACTTTTCCCGCGCTGGCGCAGGCCTCGGCCACCCCGGCCGTGGCCGGGGCGTGCGAGAAGTCGATCACCGCGTCGCAGCCGGGAAGGGCCGCGGCAAAATCGTCCCCCGCGTCGATCCCGGCCGAGACGGTGAGCCCGGCGTCCTCCGCCGCGCAGGCGATGAGTGCGCGCCCCATGCGCCCCTTGGCGCCATGGATGAGGAGGCGGATCATTTCAGGTCCTCCAGGATGGCGCGGATGCGGTCGCAGTTGGCCGCGGACATCTCGCAGAGGGGCAGCCGGACATCGGGGGCGATGCTCCCCCGCAGGGACAGGGCAAATTTTGCAGGAACCGGGTTTGGTTCGATGAAGAGGTCTTTGAACAGAGGATAAAACCGCCGGTGGATCGCCTGCGCACCCAGCGGGTCGCCGTCCAGCCAGAGGCGAACCATCCGGGAAACCTCGGCAGGGAAAAGGTTGGAGGCCACGCTGATCACGCCCACGGCACCGACCGAAAGGAACGGGAGCGTGAGCGAGTCGTCGCCGGACAGGATCTCAAAGCCCGCCGGCAGCGCGGCGCGAAGCTGGCTGACCCGCTCCACCGAGCCGCCGGCCTCCTTGATGGCCCGGATGTTCGGGCACGCGGCCGCGAGGCGGCGGACGGTCTCGACGGCGATCTCGATCCCGCAGCGGCCCGGAATGCTGTAAAGCACGAGGGGGATTTCGACCGTTTCCGCGATCGCGCAAAAGTGGCGGAAAAGCCCCTCCTGAGACGGCTTGTTGTAGTAGGGCGCTACCAGGAGGGCCGCGTCGGCTCCGAGGCACCCGGCTTCCTGCGTCAGCGCGATGGCCTCGGAGGTGGCATTGGATCCCGTACCGGCAATCACCAGGCAACGGCCTGCCGCCGCCTCGACCGCCGTGCGGATGACCGCGCTGTGCTCGCGGTGGTCCAGCGTCGGGGACTCGCCCGTTGTGCCGACCGGGACGATCCCGGTGACTCCTCCAGCAATCTGCTCCTCGATCAGCCCGCGAAAGGCTTTCTCATCGAAAGCTCCGGCGCGAAAGGGGGTCACGAGGGCCGTATGGGTTCCAGCAAATGACATAGGCCATTTTCTTTACACCGAATTCCCGTGCGCGGAAATAAAAACCCCTCGCGGTCGGACCGGCGCGTCAAAGCCCCCGCCCGCCTGCGGAGCCCTGAAAATCGGAAATGCCCCCGCCGGGCAAGTTCGCCCGGACGAGGAACGAACCGGAGGGCCTCGTGTGGAAGTGCGTGCAGGCGGTGCAGCGCGTGCTTCGCAGAGCCTGGCCCCTCTCCGCCGGGGTGCTGAAATACAGATTCCCTTGCGGCAGCCACCGGCGTAAACCATCGGAACCATGTGGCGCACCGTCGTTTTTCAAAATTCATCCGGGCAGCACCAATGAACCGCCCGGCTGAGGAAATGGGAACGCCGCCGCGCGCGCCCTCCGCCGTCCTGGACCTTTCCCGCGCGGGACACCAGCCAGCAAGGGCGTTCTTTGCTCTGCTGGATGCCACGGTTTGGAATCAGGCCGGCATGGCGCTCCTCTATTTCCTGAAGGCATTGCCGGCCCTCCTTCTTCCGGTGCTGCTTGCAGAGTCGATCCGTATCGTTGGCAGTGCCCGGCCCGGCGATGGCCTGCGCCTTGCGCTGATGTATGGGGCGTTCGCGGTCCTTCTCGCGGCCAACATCCCCCTCCACATGCTCTACATCCGGAGGGCCAGCAAGCGCCTGCGCACGATGGAGCTCCGCCTGCGCGCGGCCCTCGTTCGGCGCTTGCAGCAGCTCTCGATGGCCTACCACTCGGGGCGCGAGTCCGGGCGCCTGCAGAGCAAGGTGCTCCGCGACGTGGATGAGGTCGTCCGGCTCGGAGACACCTATTTCCAGCAGATGATCGGGGCTTTCGTCTCGCTCGGCTTCGCCTTCGCTTTCACCATCGCGCAGGAGCCCTTCATGGCCTTGGGCTACCTTGTGGCGGCGCCGATGGCGGCAGGGATCATGCACGCCTTCCGGGGCTCCATGCGGCGGCGCAACGAGGCCTTCCGCCGGGAGGTCGAGTCGATGTCGCAGCGCGTCAGCGAAATGATCGGCATGGTGCCGCTGACGCGCGCGCACGGCCTCGAGGAGGTGGAGATGGAGGCCATGAACATCCGGCTGGAAACCGTCCGCACGACCGGCCGGGAGGTGGACAACGTCAACGCCTTTTTCGGCTCTTCGTCCTGGGTCGTCTTCATGACGTCCGTCACGCTGGTCATGGGGGCTGCCGCCTGGCTCGCGCTGAGCGGTCAGGTTACGGTGGACAAGATCGCGCTCTACAGCGCGCTCTTTCAGACGGTCGTTTTCTCGCTGAGCAACCTGATCAACATGATGCCCCAGGTCTCCAAGAGCATCGTCGCGATCCGCTCGATCGGCGAGGTCCTCGAATGCCCGGATATCGAGGCCAACGAGGGGCGGCGAAAGGTCGCGCATGTCGAGGGCCGCATCGAGTTTGATGACGTGTCATTCACTTACCCCGGCAAGGGGGTGCCTGCGGTGGACCGGTTCTCCCTCTCCATCGCGCCCGGGGAGTGCGTGGCCTTCGTCGGGGAGTCGGGTGGCGGCAAGAGCACGCTCGTCCAGCTCGCGATCGGCTTTCTGCGACCCCAGTGCGGACGCATCCTCCTCGATCACGCCCCCATGGAGGGTCTCGACATGCGCACGTGGCGGCGGCACATTGCCGTCGTGCCGCAGCAGACCATCCTCTTCTCGGGCACCCTGCGGGACAACATCACCTATGGCATGGCGGGATACCGCTCCGAACAAATTGAGGCCGTCCTCAAGGCCGCCCGGCTCGAGGATTTCGTCAGCCAGCTTGCGGAGGGATGGGACACCCCGCTGGGAGAGAACGGGGTCCGGCTTTCCGGAGGCCAGCGCCAGCGCATCGCCATCGCCCGCGCCCTCATCCGCAACCCCCGGATCATCATCCTGGACGAGGCGACCAGCGCGCTGGATTCCGTGTCGGAGTCGGCCGTCCAGCAGGCCATCAACGAGCTGGTGCGCGATCGCACCACGCTCATCGTGGCCCATCGCCTTTCCACCATCCGCGATGCCGGACGGGTCGTCGTGATGGCGAACGGGCGGGCGGTCGAGTCCGGCAGCCCAAGGGAGCTCGCCTCCCGGGACGGACCGTTCGTCGCACTCGCGAAGGCCCAGTTCGGCGCTGCGCCGGAACAGTTTTTTACTCAGAACCTGCGAAAAAATTAAGCCCGAAAACGTCCTTCGGAGGGGATGAGATGGTGCAAGATGCTGGCCGATAGGGCCTGCGGAAGCGCGAGGCGTATCCGCTGTGATCCGGTAAGCGCTGACAAAGGCCCTTCGCGGCCAGCAGATTGTGCCAGATCGCCCTGAGCCAAGGAGGTTTTCGGGTTAAGTCAGCGCGGGAGCCCAACAGTCCGGATGGCCGTGCGACCAGGAGGTCGAGCGGAGCGACACGGTCTGGCTTGAGCGGCGCGCGACGCGTCCTTCCCCGGATTCCCCAGGAGGCTGCCCGATCATGGAGGCGGCTATTCGCCTTTCGGCTCCGCCCCGGTGATTTCCAAGTCAAGCCGCCGGAGCGCGGCCTCCGCAGCTTGCGTGGGATTCAGAGAGGCCAATTCGGCTTGGGCCTCTGCGCTGGCGAGCCAGGATCGGGTTTTCTGCAGGGCGGCATCGAACTTTTTCGTTTCCCGCAGGAGCTGGCTGCCGGCCTGGATATCGGGGCGGCGGATCAAGGGCGCCGCTGCGGCGGCAACCGGGGGAGCAGGCTTTTCTTCGCTCCCCCCAAGCCAGGCCTGCAGCTCCGGCAGGATCTCCTCCGCGTTTTGAAATCGCTGCCAAACCCGCTCATCACGGGAGGGGTCGAGGGAATCGATGAACTCCCTGGCGAGGTTGAACGAGGTGTTGGCCCGGATGAACTCCTTGCATTGGTCACTATGCATCTTGATGCGACCCTTTGTGCCGGTGCTGTATTTGCGGGGTTCCATGGGGGAGTTTGTGACCCGGGAGGGATGGCGAGTCGACTCATTTCTCCCGCCACTGCCGCAAACCTCCGGGAACTGCGGTCGGACACGGCCTTCGGGATCGGGCCGACCACTCCGGCGGGCTACTGCTCGGAGTAATTCCAGAGCAGGCCCCCATCGACAATGACCGTCGTGCCGGTGATGTAGTCCGAGTCCGGGGACGCCAGGAAGGCAGCGACACCGGCCACGTCCGAGGCCGCGCCGAGACGGTTCATCGGAATATTGGCAAGGAGCGCCTTGAGCAGATCGGGCGAGTTGAGGAGCTTGGTGTTGATCGGCGTCTGGATCGCTCCGGGGGCGATGTTGTTGATGGTGATCCCCAGGGGGGCCAGCTCGATCGCCAGATCGCGGCAGAGCATTTTCAACGCCCCCTTGCTGGCGCAATACGTCGAGAAGTGCGGGAACGGAAGCTCCTCATGGACGGAGCTGATGTTGATGATTTTTCCAGGCCTCTTCGTCTCCCGCAGGTGATTGACGAAATCCTGGGTGAGGAAGAACGTCCCCCGCAAATTGATCTTGAGAACAAAGTCAAACTCCTCCTCGGTCACATCCCAGAAATCCGCGTGCTTTTCCACGCCGGCGTTGTTGACCAGAATATCGATCTTTCCGAAGGCCTCGACGCCCTGCTGGATCAGGCGGCGGTCGTCATCCGTGTTCGCGAGGTCTCCGCCGAGGACAAAGGCGCGGCGTCCCAGCGCCTCAATCTGGGTCTTCGTGTCCTGCGCGCCAGCATTGCCCGGCCGGTCGTCGATGAGGATGTCTGCGCCTTCGGTGGCGAGGCGGAGTGCGATGGCCTGCCCGATTCCCTGGGCACTGCCGGTGATGAGAGCGGTTTTTCCTTCGAGTTTCATAGTGAGGTTGTGTGTGGGTTGAGCCGTGGCAGGTCGGCTGGGCTGCGTCAATCCGGTATATGTAAAAAATGTGTCACCAAGCCGCAAGGCCGTCACGGTCATCCGCGCTGACCGGGCAGCCGCCTGGCTCTTCCCCGCGCCGCCGGCCGCTCCAGCCGACCTGCCGCAAGGCCCAAGCCGCTCGCCCTCCACCCCGGGCCGCCATCCGCAATGAGCCATTATCATCCGGCATGGCGAAGCCCGTGGCAGCGACGGGGAGGTTTGTCACCTCCTGTTTCTCAAACTGGAAAAATGGAGGCTTCCATCGGGCGATCAGACCCCGGTTTCGGGAATTGACGGTTTTGGGTTGGGCGCGTTTTACTTCGGGGATGGCAAGGCGAGTTCACGAGGAGGTATTGATTGTCGGGGCGGGGCCGACCGGGCTGTTCACGGCCTGCGAGCTGGTTCGCCAGGGGGTTCGTCCCCGCATCATCGATCAGGAGGTGCTTCCCCACACGCAAACCCGCGCGACCGGTGTTCAGCCGGCGGCTCTGGAGCTGCTTCACCGGGGAGGGCTGGCCGAAAAATTTCTGGCGGAGGGAGTTCCGGTCCTGGGCCTCCGGGTTCTGGATCACCGATGGGAGGAGGCCTTTGTGATGGACCGGCCTGCCGAAGGAACCCCCTATCCCCACACCATCTCGATCGCCCAGTGGCAGACCGAGCAAATCCTCAACCAGCACCTCGAGGAGCAGGGGGTCACCGTGGAGCGCGGCACGCGGACGGTGGAATTTGAGCTCCGGGATGACGGGGCGCTTGTTCAGTGCACCGGCCCCGACGGCGCCCCATTCGAGATCGAGGCGGATTACCTGATTGGCGCAGGTGGCGCGCACAGCCCCGTCAGAGAGGCCCTCCACGAGCCGCTGGCCGGAATCACCTACCCAAAAAAATATTTTGTTGCCGACGTCGGGGCGCGCGGTGCGCACCGGGGGGATCACTTCCTTTCCGTGGGGATTTCTCCCGCGGGGATGCTGATGGTTGCCGAGCTGCCGTTCGGCCGGACCCTGATGGTCTGTGATTTGCCGGAAGGGCTTGAGCCCGCCGGAGCCCCGGAAAAAGAAGATGCTCAAAGAATCCTGAGCGCCCATTTGACGCGGCCCTTTGAGATCGCGGACATGAGGTGGGCATCGGTCTATCGCACGCATCGCCGGATGGCTCCCACCTTTCGCGCGGGACGGTGCTTTTTGGCAGGGGATGCCGCCCACCTCTGCAGTCCGCTGGCAGGGGAGGGCATGAACTCCGGATTCTTTGACGGGGCAAGTCTGGCGTGGATGCTGGGGGCGGTGCTGCGGCGCGGAGGCCACCCGGTCCTGCTCGATGCCTACGATCCCGAGCGCCGCAACGTCGCCCAGCAGGTCCTGGCCAGCTCGGAGGCCATGTATGATTTTTACTACAACCTGGTGGCGCAGGCCGCGGCCGGGGAAACCCTCCATGAGCCGCCTGAGGATCCCACCCGGCACCTGACCTCGCCCGCAATGCTTGGCCTGACCATCCATGACAGCCCGATTCTCGGGATGAGTGGCACGGTCATCGGGACCGGCCGTTTTCGCTGCGGGTCGAGATTTGCAGGGAACACAAAGCTCACCGGCCCTCAACACCACCTGATCGTCTTTGGAAGCCCGGCTGGAATCAGCAAGTGCGCGGAAACCTGGAAGCATGCCATCGAAGTCGTGGAGGGATCCTCCCTCTCAACGCCCGCAGAGTGCGGTGTCAGCGGGCAAGGCGCTGTGCTCATCCGACCGGACGGCTACATCGGGTTTATTGCCGATCCATGGGACCCCGTGGCTTTTGACCGTTATTTCGGGCGCCTGTTTGCTGAAGTTTGCTAGGCCAACGGCCATTTGAAAAACGTTCCGCCTGATCTTCCGGCCCCCTCCGGATGCGGCTTACAATGTCCGATCTCCCGCCGGCGGGCAGCCCCTATGCCCCCAGAAGGAGCCTGGCCGGGTTCTCGATGCAGTCTTTGACACGGACCAGGAAGGTGACCGCCTCCTTGCCGTCCACCACGCGGTGGTCGTAGCTCAGAGCCAGATACATCATCGGCCGGGCGACGATCTGACCGTCCACAACAACCGCGCGCTCCTGGATTTTGTGCATTCCGAGGATTCCGCTCTGCGGGGGGTTGAGGATCGGCGTGCTCAGGAGCGAGCCATACACCCCCCCGTTGGAAATGCTGAAAACCCCGCCGGCCAGGTCGTCAAGGGAGACCTTCCCCTCGCGGGCCTTCACCGCATACATGGCGAGCCTGTTCTCGATCTCCGCAAACGACATCTTCTCGCAGTCCCGGAGCACCGGGACGATCAGCCCCCGCTCGGTGCCGACGGCCACCCCGATGTCAAAGGCGTTGTTCAGCAGGAGGTCGTCGCCGTCGATCCGGGAGTTGATCGCAGGAACCGCCTGGAGCGCATCCACGACGGACTTGATGAAGAAGCTCATGAACCCGAGCTTGACCCCGTATTTCGCGACAAACCCCTCCTGGATCTCCTTGCGGAGCGCCATCACCGCGCTCATGTCGCACTCGTTGAATGTCGTCAAAATCGCCGCCGTGTGCTGGGCCATCACAAGCTGGGCGGCAATTTTCCGCCGCAGAGGGGACAGCTTCTTGCGGACGACGCGCGAGCTGGCGGCCTCGACCGTTGAGGGAACCATCGAGGAAAAGGTCGCTGCGGGTGAGGCTGGCGCGGCCGGCGTCGGTGCAGGCGCAGGCGCAGGCGCTGGGGCCGGCGTCGGTGGAGAGGTTGGCGCTGGGGCCGGAGACGCGGGCTTTTCTGCCGGCAGTGAGGCCGATGGCTCAATCTCGGCCACCACCTGCCCGATTTTCACTTCCTCGCCCTCGGCGGCTTTTGCCAGGACGATGCCGGCTTCCGGCGCGGTGACCTCCTGCGAGACTTTATCTGTCTCCAGCGTGAAAAGAACATCGTCCTTCCTCACGTGCTCGCCATCTTTTTTATGCCAGACCGACAGGATGCCGGAGGAGATCGATTCGCCGACGGCAGGAACTTTCACTTCGATATTCATTGTTTGGGCTGGGTTTCTACACTTCGAATGCCATTTTGACCAGTGCGGCCTGCTGGGCTTTGTGGGCGCCGAGCGATCCGGTGGCCGTGCTGGCGCTGGCCGGGCGGCCGGCGTAGCCGATGAGTGAGCCGATAATCCCCGCGATCTTTGGAGCGATAAAGTTCCATGCCCCCATGTTTTCCGGCTCCTCCTGACACCAGACAAAGCGCGAGACATTCGGATACCGCTTGGACACCCTGGCGAGCTTATCTGCGTAGAGGGGATAGAGCTGCTCGATCCGGATGAGCGCTGTCGTCTCCTGCTGGCCGGCTTCGGCGCGTCCGGCGAGCAGGTCGTAATACACCTTGCCGGAACAAAAGACCAGGCGCCTCACGTTCTGCGGGTCCACCGCCTTGTCGTCCAGCACCTCGTAAAAGCGGGAGTTGGTAAAATCCTCGCTTCGGGAGGCTGCCTCCTCGGAGCGCAGGAGGCTCTTCGGGGTCATGATGATCAGCGGCTTGCGGAACCCCCGGTGGATCTGCCGCCGCAGCGCATGAAAATATTGTGCCGGGGTGGTCAGGTTGCAGACCTGCATGTTTTCCTCTGCGCAGAGCTGCAAAAACCTTTCCAGGCGCGCGCTCGAATGCTCCGGCCCCTGGCCTTCGTATCCGTGCGGGAGGAGCATCACGATCGAGCTGGGGCGCCGCCATTTCGACTCCGCCGACGAGATGAACTGGTCGATGATGATCTGGGCCCCATTGGTGAAGTCGCCGAACTGCGCCTCCCAGATGCAGAGCATGGAGGGGAAATCCAGCGAATACCCGTAGTCGAAGCCCAGCACGGCATACTCGGAAAGCGGGCTGTTGTAGACGCAGAACCGCTCCTGCTTGGGCGAGAGGTTCAGCAGGGGGATGTAGCGCTCGCGGGTGACTTCATCGTAGAGCACCGAGTTCCGGTGGCTGAACGTCCCCCGGCGGCTGTCCTGCCCTGAAAGCCGGACCGGCGTGCCCTCCATGAGGAGCGACCCGAAGGCCAGCTGCTCCGCAAACCCCCAATCATACGGCCCCCCCGCCTTCCAGACCTGAAGGCGCCGCTCCAGAACCGTGCGGCGAAGCTTCGGCAAAATCCGGAAATTCTCCGGAATCGTCGTCAGCGCTTTCGCAAGGTGGTCCAGCGTCGCAGACGAGATCGCCGTGTTCGCCGGCTCGTGGGTGTAGGGAGGCTGGAAAATTGCTGTCGATCCCGCAAACTCGCTTTTCTTGGATTCGAGCGGCTTCTTGGCCTCCACCAGCGCGGCCTCGAGTTCCGCAAGCGATTCGGCTTTGATGGCGGAGGCCTCCTCGGGCGGGACCGTCCCCATGGCCGCGGCCTGCGCGGCAAATTTCTCGCTCAGGAGCGGGTGGTGCTTGATTGTGTTGTAGAGCGAGGGCTGCGTGAACGAGGGCTCATCCGTCTCGTTGTGCCCGTGCCGGCGGTAGCAGTAGATGTCGACCACCACGTCCTGGCCGAACTCCTGGCGGAACTCCAGCGCCATCCGCGCCACCTCGATCACGGCAATCGGATCCTCCCCGTTCACGTGGAAGATCGGGGCCTCGATCATCTTGGCCATGTCCGTGCAATATTTCGTGGAACGCCCGTCGGCCGGCAGCGTCGTGAACCCGATCTGGTTGTTCACCACAAAGTGGATCGTGCCGCCCGTCCGGTAGCCGGGAAGCTGGGACATGTTGAACACCTCCGCCACCACGCCCTGCCCGATGAAGGCCGCATCCCCGTGCACCAGCACCGGCACCACCTTCTTCCGCTCCCCCGTGTCGCCGAGAATCCTCTGCCGGGCGCGCGCCTTGCCCTGCACAACCGGATCCACCGCCTCCAGGTGGCTCGGGTTGGCCGCGAGCCGGATCTCGACCTTCTCCCCGCCGGGCAGCGTCCTCAGCGTCTGGTAGCCCAGATGATACTTCACGTCCCCGTTGCCCCCAACAAGCTCCGGAATGAAGTTGTCCTGGAACTCGTTGAAAACCACCTGCAGCGGCTTGTTCAGGAAGTTTGCGAGGACGTTCAGCCGCCCGCGGTGCGCCATCCCCATCACGATCTCCTGCACCCCCCGCTTCCCGCCGGCGTGCAGCACCGCGTCCAGCGCCAGAATCAAGGCCTCCCCGCCCTCCAGCGAAAACCGCTTCTGCCCGACATATTTTGTGTGGATGAACGATTCGAAGGTCTCCGCTTCGTAAAGCTTGCGGAGGATGTCGCGGTGGGACTCCCGGCTGTTCAGATCCCCGGCCTGGTGGTTCTCGACGCGGTCCCGCACCCAGTTCCGGATCCTCGGGTTCTGGATGTGGACAAACTCGGTTCCGATCGTCCCGCAGTAGGCCTTCTGCAGGTCCGCGATCATCTCCCGGAGCGGCATCTTCCGGTCGTCACGGAAAAACCGGGAGGAGACGATCATGTCCAGGTCCTTCTCCGAAAACCCCAGCTCCCGCAGGCTGAGCAGCGGGTTCTCCAAGGGCTGGTCGCTCAACGGATCCAGATGCGCCATCGTATGCCCCATCGTCCGGTAGGCATAGACCAGGGCGTCCACCCGCGTCTGCAACGAAGGGGCCACCGCCCCCTCGGCCATCTCATCCACCACTCCCGCCCCGGTTTTCTGGCTCCGGGAATACCCCAGCTCAAAGCCTTCAAAGAAGGCGGCCCAGTCCGGACCGACCGCGCTGCGGTCTCTCAGCCAGATCTCGTAATTCTGATCAATAAGCCCCTCGTTGGAGCGGGCGGCAAGCGATGTATTCATGCGATAAATCAAGATTTTCTCCGTGGGGACGCCATCAACCGCTCCGGGAAAACCAGCCTTCACCATGCGGGATCTCCTGCCTTTCCGCAAGCCGCCAGATTGCCATTTTTTGAGGCAACGAGGGGAGCTGCCGGCACGGCGACGGGATGGGAAAAGATTCGATCGCGAAGCATCGCGTCGGTTTGCCGCTCCCACTCTCCCCGGCGACGATCTTGCCGGGATCGAATCATCCGGCCAAGGTCACACCAAATCGTGGAACGCGTCTTTCCCCAAGTGTTTGAGAAATTCGGCAGATAATTTTTTGAGTGGTGCCGGAAGTCCCGGGACGATCCAATCGTCCACGCTCCCCCGGAAGCAGAACCGCATCGAAGAGGGGAACGGTGAACGCCATATCTCCGCGGGCGGGACTGTAGATCATGCCTTTTTTGATCAGCTTCGCGCGTGCTGGACCGAGGCGGTTGGGAGTCACGCCCAGCGCATCGGCAATTTCGCCGGTGCGTTGTGCGCCGGAGCCGAGTCCTGCCATCGCCCGCAAATAGCGTTTCTCTCCAGGTGTGCAGCGTTCGAAGCGGACCCGAAAGAAATTCTCGTCGAGGCGCTTCACAACCGCTGCCGTCGCACCGCGCACCACGGATTCCCCGATGGGCGATGCTTCCGCACGATTCCACGCCTGGTAACCCCATTCTTGGAGAAAATAGGGATGCCCCCGCGTGATTCTCACGATCTTTGTCAGAGCCTTTTCGGAAAACTCGACCCCGACCGCTTTCACCGGATCTTGCAGTGCCCGCCTCGCATGCGTTTCCGCCAGCGGGCCGATGATCGGGAAATGAAAGGCCGTTCCGCATAGGATTTTGACTCGCCAGCCAGCCCTGGCAAGATGGGCAGCCCGGCACCTATACACGACGTCATAAATAGATGCGCATGGCGCGGCTGGGATTTTCGGGGTCCAGCACGAAGCGAGGAGGAGCATGCCCGCAGCGGCCTGTGACCGACGAGCGACAAAGCCAGGCACCGAAAAGACCGCCGCCCGAATGGTTGCCCACAGGAACCCCTCCACCTGCGTTGCTCCTCAGTTACAGACCGCTGCGGGTATGCGCCTTCGTCGCGCCTTGGTGGAGGGGTTCCTGTGGGCAACGCCATGCGCATTTATTTATGACGTCGTGTTTAAAAGCATGAGCGGGAGTTGCCGCTGCTGCATCTTGTTCATGGCCATGGTCAAGGCGCTCAGCTCCTTGGTATTGAAATACTGGATCTCATCAATCGGCAGGGCCACGGCGGCCTTGCGCTCCTCGGCGGCCTCGGCAACGGCAAGGAAGAGATCCGGCAGGTCGCTCTCCAGATCCCCGCTTTCCGCCGCCCCGGTCTCGGGGTCAATGTCCAGCCCGAACTCCAGCTCCCCGACCTTCTTTTTCACCGCGCCAACAAAACTCTTCAGCACCGCCAGCCCCCGCCGGACTTTGTCTCCGGCTCCAGCCCTCCGGGCGCTGACCCCTCAGCGCATGGGCTTCTGCCACTGCACGGGAGCGGCTGCGGTCCACCGGATTTGGAGTGAGTTCCCCGGCACCTGCCTGGAAGTCCATTTCGGCAAAAAGCTCTCGCTCGTGTAGTCCTCAATGGGAAATGCCCCACCGAGGGCGGGGCTCCGAAGCAGAGCGAACGGAAAGAGGACGACTTTCAACGCTTCATGCGGAATTACCTTTTGCCTCCCCCTTCCTCTGCCCTCTGTGCAGTCGTGACTCCCATGTCGATTGCCCTCCTTGAACCCCCTGGTTTCCTTGGCTCATCCCGGTTGCCCTGACTTTCTTCGCTCTGTTGATTTGCTGCTTCGTCTCGCCGGACTATTCTCAGTCTGCTAGATCAACCGTGACACGGAGGAATCGGGTATTGGTTTCTTCGACGAAAGCTGGACAAGGGACGCTGACGACCTGATAGGTGCCGTCATCGGCGAGCACCGTCGGCGCTTCAACCCCAGCGTGCCATGTGCTCAGGTTGAAGCTGCGACCAGTCCACCGGGTTTGACGGAGAGTTGATTGCGCCGGCGGAGGCAAGTTGCGCGGTGAGGTTCGAGGCGTTCGTTGCGGTCTCGGCATTGCCGCTGAGATTCCCGCTGAATGTTCCTGCCGTTGTGCCGCTCAGCGTCAATCCGGAGCCGAGCTGCGTGCCGGTGATCGCACCCGGCGCAATCTTTTCCGATGTGACTGAGGAATCGGGAAGGTAGCCGTTCGGTGTGATGCGGGAGTCGGGAGTAAGCAGATGCGAACCATTGGTTCCGTCGTTGAACCACACGCGAAGCCGCAGATCCGGCTGGCGGAAGACGCTGAGCGGAATGGCAGCCATGTGAGGAAGGGTGGTGTCCCCAAGCGCGACAGAATACAGACCTTTTGCGATCGGGAGAGTGACGGCCGCGGCCGGCTCGCTTCCCGCTGCGCTGGAGCCGTCATTGCTCCAGTAGGCCGTGGTGCCATCCGTGTTGACGAGCGCGAATTTGAACTGACCGCTTCCCTCGAAGTTGATCCCGCTGACCGCCACCCGGCCCTGGTAGTTCAATAGATTCGGAACCTGGGCAGAAAGGGGAAGCACGGCAAGTGCAGCAATGACTGCAGCAAGGAGGGGGAAAATTTGGTTTTTGTTTTTCATAGAGGTCGGACAGTTCATTTTTTCAGCTGGCGAGAAAGAAGAGGGCGGCGGCGGTTTTTGCCTTGCCAGAGCCCCAGGCCGGCCCCGGCGAGGGCAAGGAGGACCCACGTGCCGGGCTCGGGGATGGCGGCAAACTCGCTGTTGTGGTTGATGACGGCCCAGACCGTGTTGTTCGTGGTGTCCACACCGTAACGTCCGAGGACGAAGTCGGCTCCTGCGGAGTAGGCGCGGTCGCCGGCGAACTGACCAAAGCCCCCGATGTTCCCAACCACGGCGTTGACCCATTGGTTGTTTCCATCCAGCCAGCCGAGGAAGCTGTCCGCATTCACATCCACAATCTGGAGTTGGAGGACGAAGGTGTCGGTTTGACCGTTGCCCGCATTCACGATTGGAACGCCGCTAAGGTGGAAGACATCGCTCAGCCGGATGACGTCGTTCCCGGCACCCGAACCCGTCCCGAAGGTCGCATCCAAAGTGGCTGCCCCCGAGGCCGTTCCGCCGAGGATACTGGCCCGGGTCTCCCGTCCTCCGGCCAGGCTGCTTGTGGCATTGACCGTGTTGGCAAGGCTCATGGAGGCTGTGAGGCCGCGTTCGAATGAGCCTCCAGCGAGTATGACGCTGTTGGAGAGGGTAACTCCCGATTCGATAATGAAGGAGCCGCTGGTGACCGTGACTGAACCTGTGCCGACGGCATTGTTGTGTCCAGCTATGAGTGACCCCGCATTCACAAAGGTCCCGCCGGAATATGAGTTGTTGCCGCTCAGCGTCCATGTTCCGCTGCCGGCCTTGAGCAGTGAGGTCGCTCCGCCAGCGCTGTCTATGATCGCTCCGGAAATTTCGCCGGTCGCGGAGGTCGAACCCTTGAGTGTCAGGATCTTGGTTCCCGTGCCGGACGCTGTCAGGTTGGCGGTAAAGTGGAGCGACCCTTCTGTGCCGGACTGGTCGAGAGTTACTCCGCCTGTCGTTCCCGCCAGGTTGATGATCCGGTCCGTATATTCTCCGCTTCCGGTGTATCGCAACGTGGCGGAACTGGTTCCATTGCCCATGTTGATGACGGCATTCCTGCCAAGGTTGTTTGGGGTCGAGGCTGTTGTCGGGGTATAGGTATTGCCAATGCCCTGCACGCTTGTCGTTCCAGCTTTCAAATAGATGCCGCCCGTGAAGTAGCCCTGAGCATCAAGAATTAGCATTCCGTTGCCCTCTTTTGTCACGGAGCCCGAGCCGGAAATCGTCCCGCTATAGCTCGCTGTGTCCGAGCGGTTGAAAACAACCGACCCATTGTTGACGATGTCTCCGCTCACGGTCCCCGAAGTTCCTCCGCCTCCAATCCGGAGCGTGTTCCCTGAGTTCCCTGCAGTGCCGATGACAATTTGAGTCGCAGTGAGGTCGCCATCGATAATCAGCGAATTGTTGTCGCTCCCCGCGTTTTGGCCGATCAGAACCCGCTTCCCGCTGGCGGTCACATTGCCTGCATCGCCAGATGTCAGCGTGACGGAATTGTTGTCCGTGCTGTGCCCGATGATCCAATCGTCCTGCGAAATGAAGCTGATGCCGTCGATCGTGCGGCTGGTATTGCCCGCATCGAGGGTGGTGACGCTGCTCACCGTGCCGGTGTAGGCTTTGCTGCGAGGATAGGTCCCTATGACGAAGTTGTCGCCGTCTATGCTCACGGAGGAACCGAAGTAACCATAACTGGCGCCATCGGAGGCGGTGAGCTTCACATTCTGAGTCACCGTACCCGTAGCCGTATCCAGATTCCGGAACACGTAGGCTGAGCCCCGATCATCATAGTTTGCTCCAATGTCATCAGAATACGCCCCAACCAGGCCGATGTTGCCGGCCAGGCTAACGGAATAGCCAAACCAATCACCATCCGCGCCGTCGGAGGCGGTAAGCTTCACATTCTGAGTCACCGTGCCTGTGGCCGTATCCAGATTGCGGAACACGTAGGCCGAGCCTTGGCTATTGTTGGCTCCAATGTCATCGAAAAGAGCCCCGACCAAGCCGATACTCCCGGACAGACTCACGGAGTGGCCGAAGTTATCAGAGGCCGCGCCATCGAGGGCCGTGAGCTTCACATTCTGAGTCACGATACCCGTGGCCGTATGCAGATTGCGGAACACGTAGGCCGAGCCTTGATTGAAGTTGGCCCCGATGTCATCACCATAAGCCCCGACCAGTCCGATACTCCCAGACAGGCTCAAAGAACTGCCGAAGTTATCAGAGGCCGCGCCATCGAAGGCCGTGAGCTTCACATTCTGAGTCACCGTACCTGTTGCTGTATCCAGATTGCGAAACACGTAGGCTGAGCCTTGGTTACCGTTGGCCCCGATGTCATCACCATAAGCCCCGACCAAGCCGATACTCCCGAACTGGCTCACAGAACTGCCGAAGTTATCAGAGGCCGCGCCATCGAAGGCCGTGAGCTTCACATTCTGAGTCACCGTACCTGTGGCCGTATCCATATTCCGGAACACGTAAGCAGAGCCTTGGTCACTGTTGGCTCCAATGTCATCGCGAAAAGCCCCGACTAGCCCGATACTCCCGGACTGGCTCACGGAGACGCCGAAGCTATCACTTGTCGCGCCATCGGACGCGGTGAGCTTCACATTATCCGTAACCGTTCCAGTTGCAGTATCCAGATTGCGGAACACGTAGGCTGAGCCTTGGTTACCGTTGGCCCCAATGTCATCGAAAAGAGCCCCGACCAAGCCGATGTTGCCGGCAAGGCTGACGGAATAGCCAAACCAATCACCATCCGCGCCGTCGGAGGCTTCCAGTTCGGCAGCACGGGCCTGATGAGTAACCGCGAGCAACATGGCGATGGCTGTGCAGGGGATAAGGAGAGAGTGAAGTTTCATAGTGTTAAATAGATGTGGCTGTTTGGATGTCATGGATGGAGTTGCTGATTGTTACCTCTGGTTCGCCACTTCTAAGACGACGGAGGTGTCGGGGAAGATTTCGCCTTTGTTCGGGCCGGATGTGTGGGCGATGAGCGGAACACAGTGGGCGACAAGACCGACCGTGTCGGGAGAGGTGATTTTGGCGTCACGGGATTGATCGTTGTTGACCGTGATCGATGCGGGGGAGAGATCCTTGATGCTCAACCAGCCCCGAAGTTTTGCCGCGTCCACGACTTCGGCGGTCCCCGTGGTTGTGGTTACATTATTGAAAGCCTTGATCGTCTCCTTGAGCTGACCTCCCGTTCCGCGTGGGCCATAGGCCATATTTTCCAGAGTGTCTCCCGCTTTCGCCACCTTGAAGATATGCAAGTCCGGATGCTCATTCAATTCCCCGAGAAGGTCTCCATTCGGCAGATCGGTGTCCAAATAGGCCGGGAGATAATCAAACCACGAGTCCCCTTCCGCCACGCCGACGAATCGCTTCGGACGCGATTTGAGATCCGCCTGAAATGCCTTGGCATCGCTGAAAGACTTCGGCCGCCGGACTGCCCATACGGGAAGTTTGACCACGTTCGGGGGCTTCCCGGTGTATTGGTTGCAGGGCGCGATTGAGGAAAAGACTGCTGGAGTTTTTGTAGCCATATTTAGTCGGGTGCTTTTTTTATTTTTTACAGCGCCGGCGCATGAGGGAGAAGGCGACTCCGCCGATAATGAGAAAGGCGCAGGTTGACGGCTCGGGGACGCTGGCAACGCGGAAACCCAAGTTGGGGTTCTCGAGAGAGGGCATGTTGCCGTAGCGGGAGGAGGACTGCAGGAGGAAGTCGTAGAGGTCCCAAGAGCCCCCGCGGAGGCACCGTTCCGAACTAAATTCCGAACTGAATACCGCATCGTTCCATTCGAACACGTTTCCTCCTTGGTCACTTGTCCCGTAGAAACTCGCCGAGTTGCTCCCATACGCTCCTCCATCGGTCAATCGGCTCGGAAGCCCGTTTTGAGCCTGCGCATAATCACCGTCGTAGTAGTTTGCGGAATCCCCAACCCCTATCGTGTTCCCTCCAAGCGTGTTGCTCGCCGTTGGATACAGCCAATAGTTGTCGCTATCTCCTCCTTGCGCTGCTGGCTGATAATACGCCGCCTTATACCACTCGTTCTCACTCGGGATCCACCATGTCGTCGTCATCCCCGTGTTCGGGTTGATCGCATTTTTCGTGAAGCTCACTCCGCCCATTGCCCCGTTCAGCGTGTAGGCTCCATTTTCCGTCGTCGCGTTCCCCTGCGCTCCCGACGCCTGACCGTTGGCCACCCAATTCGCAAACCGCGCCGCGTCGAACCAGCTCACATACGTCACTGGGCGTGCTCCCGTCCCGATCACCGCATACGTGTAGCTTCCACTGCTCCCGCTCCGCGAGATCCCTGCGATGTTGAGGTCCGTCCCCATGCTCGTGTTGTAGAGGCTGTATGTATCTGTCGCCGCCACCGCGTTCAGGAACGCCGTGTATTGGAACAAATTCACCTCCGTCACCGCGATGTTGTAAACGTAGGAAACGGCACCGTAGCCGGTGGAGTCATTCGCATTCCCGGCATCCCCGACCGTCACGGTCGGGATCGTGATTTGCGCATGCCCGGTTGTCGTAATCAGCGCAAGCATCCCCAGCGCCGCCAGCTTCATCGTCGTTTTCCTAAGGTGTGTTTTCATTTGAATTGTTGCGTTCCAGTTTTCAGAATTTGTAGAGGCCTAGCTGTTTTTGAGTGGTCGCGGGCTGACTTTTGCTACGGCGTGATAATTTTGAGTTTTCCCGCGGGGGCATAATCTTTTCGGGTTGAGGCGTCCATAGGGCCGACTCCCTATTTTGATGCAACGGGCGCCGGGGTTTTGTTGCATGGAGCTCAGATGACATAATCGGCACCGGTGGCTTCCCAGGCGGCGTGGGAGACGGCGACGAGGCGGAGGACCCCTGAGCCGCGCAGGTCGAGCTTTGTTTTGATGTTTTCGCGGTGGGCGGAGATGGTTTTTTCGCTGATCCCGAGCAGGGCGGCCATTTCTTTTGAGGATTTCGCGAGCCCGATGAGGCGGAAGATTTCGATTTCGCGGGCGGTGAGGACCGAGAGGTCGACGCTGCCTGCGGTGGACGACTCCCTTGGGCGGCTGCTGAGCAGGGGCGGAAGGGGCCTTCGGAGGATGGCGTCCTTGATGAGGCCCGGGACCTCCTCCGGGGCCATGCGGCGGGAGAGGACCCCGCAGGCTCCCGCCGCCAGCAGGCGCGGGGCCATCCAGCCCGTCGTGGGGGAGAGGATCACGATGACGGAGAGGTTGCAATGGCACAGCCGGAGGTCCGGCAGGAGGCCAAGGGCGTTGCGCCCGCAGGCCAGGCTGAACCCCATCACGAGGATCTCGGCATTCGGAGCCGAGGCCAGGCACTCCTCGGAGGTGGTCACCTCTGCCTCGACATCAAATTCCCCGGCAAGAGAAACATGGATCCCCCTGAGGAAAAGGGGGTCGCTGTCGGCAAGCAGCACCCGTTGGGCCGTGCGCAGGGGCGCCAGCTCCGAATCCAAGTTTTGTAACATCGCACGCATTGCGGGCGGATTTATGCTCTGGATCAAAGATTTTGCCTACCCCCCAAATTGTGGGGTGCCGGGGGAGAGGCTCTTTTTCTACCATGAAGGGCAGGAAGAGCATGAAGGTGGGACAGGAAACGGATCTCCTTGGGGTTCCCCCTTCATGTCCTTCGTGCTCTTCATGGTGAGTCTCTCCGGTGAGAGCGGATGCAGAATGTTTCTACCATGAAGGACAGGAAGGGCATGAAGGATCGGAAGCATCTGATGACCGAGTCTATTGAAAGCCACACCTGCAGTTCTGTTCGGGATCTATTGATGGACCGGCTGGGGGAGCATGCACCGGCAAAGATCTGGTGCCGCCGGTGCTGAAGTGGTTGGGCGATGAAATCCGCCGCCGAGAGTCTCCTCCCAAGCCGATCGCGCTTGAAATTTCATGTTGACCAGAAAAAACTCATGAGTATTTTCTGGTATGCAAGAAATCACTCATGCCATGCGCGCCCGATATCTTGAAGAGTCTCTTTCGACTGATTTGAAGCGCAAGATGGTGTTCGTCGGAGGTCCGAGGCAGGTGGGAAAAACCTCGCTGGCATTGCGTTTGTTGGGGGACAAGCGTGGAGAAAGGTCCCCCGCCTATCTGAACTGGGATTCGCTCGAAGACCGCGAACATCTGCTGGCCGGGGAGCTTCCCTCCTCCCAGCCGCTTGTCGTGCTGGACGAGGTTCACAAATTCGCGGGGTGGCGGAATTTGGTGAAGGGCTTCTACGACAAGCACAGGAGCGAAGTCTCGATCCTGGTCACCGGTTCGGCGCGTCTGGATTACTACCGCAAGGGAGGGGATTCGCTGCAAGGCCGGTATCATTATTATCGACTGCATCCCTTTTCGCTGCGGGAGGTTGATGCGCAGGCCTCCCAGTCAACGCTCGACCAGCTTCTGAGGTGCGGCGGGTTTCCAGAGCCATTTACCGACGGCACCAAGCGATTCCACCGTCGCTGGCTGAGAGAGATGTCCGCACGAATCACGCATGAGGATGTTCGCGACCTCGAGAGGGTTCGCGAGTATTCACACCTTGACCTCCTGCTTCACCATCTCCCGGACTGTGTCGGCTCACCTCTTTCCCTGAACTCTCTGCGAATGCTGCTTCAGGTTTCCCATGAGAGCATCGAGCGCTGGGTCCGCATCCTTGAGAACCTTTATGTTGTCTTCCGTGTGGCCCCGTTTGGAGGCGGGCGGATTCGTGCGGTCAAAAAGGAGCAGAAGCTTTACTTCCGGGACTGGTCCCGTGTGGCCGACGAAGGAGCCCGGTTCGAGAACCTGGTGGCCTGCCAGTTGCTGAAATATTGCGACTGGATCGAGGATACCGAAGGGTTTGCAATGGAGCTTCGCTACCTGCGCGACACCGACGGACGGGAGGTCGATTTCGTCGTGCTGCGGGACGGCCATCCCGAGTTTGCGGTGGAATGCAAGCGTGGCGAGCGGCGGGCATCCCCGGCATGCGGGTATTTTCGGGAGCGGACCGGCATTCCGGAATTCTTTCAAGTGCAGTTGGATGGACGGGACACCGGCAACGAAAAAACCGCCACGCGGGTCCTTCCCTTTGGAGAGTTCTGCCTGAATAAGAAACTGCCGTAAGAAGCCGAAAGCGGATTATAGGCTGGATGGAACAAATTCTGCGGAAGAGACTTGCGACAAGCGGAAGCGGAAAATCTCAGGACAGGGTGGATTCCGCATCACTCATTCCGGTCATTTTGTTCATTCTGTCAAAGCTTCTTCCATCGCTGGATCCGGGTTCAGATGACATGGTCGGTGACGGAGGCCTCCCAGGCGGCGTGGGAGACGGCGACGAGGCGGAGGACCCCTGAGCCGTGCAGGTCGAGCTTCGCTTTGATGTTTTCCCGGTGGGCGGAGAGGGCTTTTGCGCTGATCCCGAGCAGGGCGGCGATTTCTTCTGAGGATTTCGCGAGCCCGATGAGGCGGAAGATTTCCAGTTCGCGGGCGCTGAGGAGGGAAAGGTCGAGGCTGGCGCCGTTCGAGGGCTCCCTCGGAGGGTCGGCCAGCACCGGAGGAAGGGGCCTGCGGTGGATGGCGTCCCGGACGAGTCCCGGGATTTCTTCCGGGGCGGTGCGGCGAGAGATGACCCCAAGGGCTCCTGCGGCGTGGAGGCGTGGAGCCATCCAGCCGCTCGTGGGGGAGAGAATGACGATCACGGCCAGCCTCTTTTGGCGAAGGCGCAGGTCCGGCAGGAGGCCAAGAGCGTTGCGCCCGCAGGTCAGACTGAACCCCATGAGGAGGATTTCGGCCTTCGGCGCCACTGCCAGGCATTCCTCAAAGGTGGTCGCTTCGCTGATGATGAAGAAGTCGCCAGCCAGCGAGGAGCGCAGGCTCCTCAGGTAAATAGGGTCGCTGTCGGCCAGAAGCACCCGGTGGCCAGTGCGCAGGGAGGAGGGCTCCGATTCCAGGTTTTGTAACATGGTCTGCATGGCTGGCGGCTTTATGCCCTGGATCAAAGACTCTGCCTACCCCCCAAATTGTGGGGTAGCCCGGTGGGGGAAGGCGTTTTTTCTACCATGAAGGGCGTGAAGATCATGAAGTTGGGACAGGAAACGGATCTCCTTGGGGTTCCGCCTTCATGTCCTCCCTGTTCTTCATGGTGAAGATTCCGGTTGGAAACGCAATCCGTGCCTTCTTGCATTTGGAGTCTAAGGAGCTAGGGTGGTTTTCGGTGATCGAAACTCCAGAAACCCCATTTCCAAAAAAACGCCGGAGTTCATCCGCGGAAGCTTCGCGGGCTGCTGAAGTCAAGCGCCTGAGGGGAATGTCGGTGGAACAACGGATCAAGGAGGCCCTTTCCCTCGACCGGCGGTTCCGGGGTTTCATCTTGCCACGCAAGGATCGCGCAGGTGGAACAGGAATCTGAGCTTATTTGCCATGCGGAAGTGGTCGTCAGGCTGGCCGGCAGCCTCGGGCACGACTTGCTGGTGATCGGTGCCGCGGCCCTCGCCGGCCACCACTACGTGCGCTTCACCAACGACCTCGACCTGGGCGGAAACCTTTCTCTGGATCACTTGTGCGGCCTGGCCGTCGCGCTGACGCAAAGGGGATATTCTGTCGAGGTGCGGGAGCCGGATGCTGACGACCCACTGGGAGGCGTGCTCGACATCGCAGGCAGCTTCGGGCAGATCCAGATCATTAGCTTTCATGACCGCTTTCCTGCGGTCATCCAGGATGCCCTGCAGGAAGCGACCTTGCGTGTTACGGAGAGCAGCCCCCTGCGGATCATCCCCCTGCCTCACTTGGTTGTCTTGAAACTTTATGCCGGCGGCCTCAAATCGATGTCCGACATTGTGGAGGTCCTGTCCTTGAACAAGGATGCGGACCTGGACGCCATCGATGCGCTCTGCGAGCGATACCGCATCCGGGGCTTCGCGAAAATCCGCGAGGAGCTGGGGAGCCGGTGAGCCTGGCCGTCAAGAATTCCGAATGGTTCTTCCCCTCATGCCCTCCCTTCTCTTCATGGTGAAGAGCCATTTTTCTGGCGAGAGCGGAGAAAGATTTTTTACCATGAAGCAGGAAGAGCATGAAGGGCCGGAAGCACCTGCTCTCTTTTCCCCCTTCATGTTCTTCGTGCTCTTCATGGTGGTAATTTCGCCTCCCCTCCGCCTTCCACCAGCCGCCCACCATTTTACCGCATTCGTTCAGGCAGCGGGGGCTGCGCGCGAACTGCGAGGCCAAGAGCAAGTTCCGATCCTTGCCCATCACACACTTTCCGCGAAGCAGTGAAAGAAACCGCTTGTCCTTGTATCGAGATACGATACAATCAACTCCAGTGATCGTGAATTTCCGTTGCAGACACACGAAAGAACTTTGGATGGAGGGAAGAAACCGTCGCTTCTCAGCCATTGCGAAGCAATCGCTCTCCAAACTCCAAATTCTTAACCGTGCAGCGAATCTTGACGATTTGCGGGTGCCGCCAGGCAACAGGCTCGAATCGCTGCGAGACGACCGCAGGGGGCAGCACTCGATCCGCATCAATCAACAGTGGCGCATTTGCTTCCAATGGACAGCAGAAGGTCCGGCGGAAGTGGAAATCACCGATTATCATTAACATGAAAAAGAACAGCATCCCTCTCGGCCCGGCTCTGAACACACCCGGGGAAATCCTGCACGATGAGTTCCTTGTCCCCATGGGGCTTTCGCTTCGTGAATTGGCGCGCCGCATGGGCTGCGGCCCCATGCGGGTATCAGAAGTCGTGCGGGGAAAACGCTCGATCACGGCTGAGACTTCCATCCTGCTCGGGCGGGCGCTGGGGGTTTCCCCCGGCTTCTGGCTCGGCATTCAGATGGACCATGACCTGGCTTTGGCGGCTCTGGCATTGGAGAAAAAGGCGGCGTAAGTCGCCGTCAACAAATAAAGGCATCAACCTGGCTGGTTCTTTTGGCCGCTGGCGGCGTTGCTCCTCCGTCACAGAGTGCTTGGGCTATGCTCCTTCGTCACGCCTTGCCAGTGGCCAAAACTCCTTCGCTATCTTGCTACCTTAATTTGTTGACGCCTCCTAACTCCATTTGCGGATAGGAAGATGGCGCGTGGCATATTCCCGCCCGGTGGGTTTTTTCGAATTGGCTCAGGATGGGGACGGAGGGACTTTAAAGAAGCCAACGAAGGAAACGAAGGGGTCTCCCTTGAATGGCACTGATAACCTAAGCCCCAACGGGGCTACATCCCATAGCCCAGGGCAAGCGCCAGCGCCGCCCTGGGTCGTGGGGAAAACGAGCATCTGCCCTGTAGGGGCAGCATCCCCAAGCGGGCTTAAGTGCCATTCGGGTCCCCCTTCATGTTCTTCGTGCTCTTCATGGTGACTTTTTCATCACGGTTCATCTCCGCCGTCGCCGTTTCGGAATTTGGCGATGAGTTCCGGCTGGGAGTGGACGTGGAAGAACCGGAAGACTTCCTTCACGTAGCCGTCGAGGGTGTGTGGGGAGAGCTCCAGGTGTGCGGCGATTTGCTTGCGGGTTTGCCCTTCGAGGAGGAGGTTGAGGGTGATGCGCTGGCGGGGGGAGAGGCTGGTGACGGTGGTGCCGAGATCGTTGGAGAGGACGGCATCATGCAGCCATGGCACCTCGCCAAGGACGATGTGTGTGATCCGGGATTCCCTCGGCGAGAACGGCAGGGCGCCGGGTCGGCGATAGACGCCAATCTGTGACAGATTTCCGCTGTCACTGGGCCGGATGGAAAGAATCACCTGCTCGACGCCGGCGGCAATCCAGATCGGATAAACCGCAGTTTTGGGGAAGAGTCCCTCCGCGTCCATTTGCTCGCGCAGGCGGGTGAGATGGGTTTGCTTTTTCTCAAACTCGGCTGTGAACCGGTCATTCATCCGTGCGGTGTCCGGGTGTTCGAGGGCCTCTTGAAATTTTGCAAATTGCGCGGCGTCAAAACCACCGGTGAGAAAACCTGAATTCAAGGGAACGTCACCCGGCGCGAAGTGAAACGTTGTGGCCCATGCCCAGGAGTCGGCAGAAATCAACTTGCAGAGGCCCTCCATGAGATGGCGTTTCTGGGCGACAAGCCCCTCTTGAATTGTGGAGACCTCGCCAAGCAGGTGCACGATGGCGCGGGCGTCTTCGAGAGAAAGTCCGGTTTGCATGTCTTTAAGGCAAAGGTTTTTGGAGGCGGAGCCTCATGAGTTCGGCCTGCGAGTTGACGCAATAAAGCTGGTAGATCTTTCGGATATACCCGCTGACCGTGCCCTCGGAGATTCCGATTTGGTCGGCGATTTCCTTGCGTCCGAGCCCGATGAGCAGGAGGTCCATCGTCATTTGCAGTCTGGGCGGGAGGCGCAGGCGGGCGGGGGGCCGGGTTTTCCATTCCCGCCAGTGCAGCCAGGGGATTTCGTCAAGAACCAACACGGCGAGGTTGCATTCCCTTGGGGAGTAGGCAGGTTCACGGGGATTGCGAAGCAGGAGGATTGTGCTTTGGGTCTGGGGATTCAGGGTGGCCGTCGAAGAGATGATGTGGGAGGGGGGAGGGCCGGGGGGCGGATCGCCGGCCGGCAGGGGCTCCTCCGGAAGCTCAAGCGGCCAATGAAAGGTTTCCCCGATTTTTCTCTTTAAGGAAAAGGAATTTGCGCCGCTGTTTAAGGAGTTCAGGGCCCAGACCCATTCCATGGAGCCGGCGATGTCGCACAAACCGTCCAGGAGGTAGACTTTTTTTGCATGAGTCCGCCGGGCAAAGCCGCCGCCTCACCCAGTAGTCGCACAATCACCCGCAAGTCGGCCTCCTCGATGTCCATGTTCAGAAATCTCGCGAGCTTTCTACCCGCCCCCAGTGGTGAAAACAACAGCCATTTGCAGGGGAGGCATGCCCTTGCACCGGAGTGGAGGGCTTCAGGCTTTTGAAAACGCGAGCTTGCCGTCCTTGAGGTCGCCTTCGATCTGATCGCCGTCGGCGAAGTGTCCGTCGAGGATTTCGAGGCTGAGGGGGTCGAGGATTTCTTTTTGGATGACGCGTTTGAGCGGGCGGGCACCGTAGGCGGGGTCGTAGCCTTCGCGGGCGAGGTGGGATTTGGCGGCCCCGGTGAGCGAGAGGCGGATGTTCTGCTTTTCGAGGCGGTCGAGGAGCCGCTGGAGCTGGATGTCCACGATGCGGGTGATCTGGCTTTCGTCCAGGCGGTCGAAGATGATGATCTCGTCAATCCGGTTCAGAAATTCGGGCCGGAAGTGCCCCCGGAGGGCCTCCATGACCCGGCGGTTGCGCTCCTCGACCCCGAGGTCCTCCATGATGAACTGGCTGCCGATGTTCGACGTGAGGATGATGACAGAATTTTTGAAGTCGACCGTGCGCCCCTGGCCGTCGGTGATCCGCCCGTCATCGAGGACCTGGAGGAGGACGTTGAAGACATCGTGGTGGGCCTTTTCGACCTCGTCGAAGAGGATGACGGCATAGGGTTTCCGGCGGACGGCCTCGCTGAGCTGGCCGCCCTCCTCGTAGCCGACATATCCGGGAGGCGCGCCGATCAGGCGGGCGACGGTGTGCTTCTCCATGTATTCGGACATGTCGAGGCGGATGATGGCGCCCTCGTCGTCGAAGAGGAACTCGGCGAGCGCTTTGGAGAGCTCGGTTTTTCCGACCCCGGTGGGGCCGAGGAAAAGGAACGACCCGATCGGGCGGTTTTCGTCCTGGAGGCCGGCGCGGGCGCGGCGGACGGCATTTGAGACGGCGCGGATCGCCTGCTGCTGGCCGACGACACGCTCCATGAGGCGCTCCTCCATTTTGACGAGCTTGGCGCGCTCGCCCTCCTGGAGGCGTGAGACGGGGATGCCGGTCCAGGAGGCGACAACCTTGGCGATGTCCTCCTCCGCGACCTCCTCCTGGATGAGGGTGGAGCCGTCATGCTGGAGGGAATCCTCCAGGCTGCGCTGGAGCTCGGGGAGGCGGCCGTATTGGATCTCGCTGGCGCGTTGGAGGTCTCCCTGGCGCTGGGCGCGCTCGAGCTCCTCCTTGGCCTGCTCGATCTCCTCGGCGAGCTTGCGGGATTTCCCGTGCTCCTCCTTTTCCTTAAGCCAGCGGGCCTTGAGCTGGCCGGCGTTCTCCTTGACGTCGGCGAGCTCCTTATCAATTTTGCCAAGGCGTTCGCGGCTGGCGGCGTCCTTCTCTTTTTTCAAGGCGGTGCGCTCCATTTCGAGCTGCATGATCTGGCGTTCGAGCTGGTCGATTTCGGTGGGCATCGAATCGAGTTCGATCTTGAGGCGGGAGGCGGCCTCGTCGATGAGGTCCACCGCCTTGTCGGGGAGGAAGCGGTCGCTGATGTAGCGGTGGCTGAGGATGGCGGCGGCCACGAGGGCCGCATCCTGGATCCGGACGCCGTGGTGGACCTCGTAGCGCTCTTTGAGGCCGCGGAGGATCGCGATCGTGTCCTCGACGCTGGGCTCATCGACCATCACCGGCTGGAACCGGCGCTCGAGGGCGGCGTCCTTCTCAATGTATTTGCGGTATTCGTCGAGCGTGGTGGCACCGATCGTGCGGAGCTCGCCTCGGGCCAGCTGGGGCTTGAGGAGGTTCGAGGCATCCATCGAGCCCTCCGCCGCCCCGGCGCCGACGATCGTGTGGAGCTCGTCGATGAAGAGGATCACCTCGCCCTCGCTGGCGGTGACCTCCTTGAGAAATGCCTTCAGGCGGTCCTCAAACTCGCCGCGGAATTTTGCGCCGGCCACCATCGAGCCGATATCCATCGCGACGAGGCGCTTGTTTTTCAGGGATTCGGGAACATCGCCGCTGACGATCCGCCGGGCGAGCCCCTCGACGATCGCCGTCTTGCCGACGCCTGGCTCCCCGATGAGGACCGGGTTGTTTTTTGTCCGGCGGGAGAGGACCTGCATCGTGCGGCGGATCTCGTCGTCCCGGCCGATCACCGGGTCAATTTTCCCTTTGCGGGCGAGTTCGGTCAGGTCGCGCCCGTATTTCTCGAGCGTCTGGTATTTCCCCTCGGGGTCCTGGTCGGTGACGCGCTGGTTGCCCCGGATCTCGACGAGCGCCTTCATGAGGCGGTCGCGGGAGACGCCGCTTTCCTTGAGGAGCCGGGCTGCCGCCGAGCCCGAACCGATCAGGGCCATCAGGAAATGCTCCGCGCTCAGGAACTCGTCCTTGAGCTTCGCCATCTCGCCCTCGGCGGCATCGAGGGTCTTGCGGAGCTCGTTCGAAAGCTGGGGCTGGGTGCCGCCCCGGGCGTGGGGAAAGCCCGCGATGGCATCGCGAAGGCGCTCCTCCAGCGACGGCGCCGAGACCCCGAGCTTCTCCAGGAGCGGCCGGGCGAGGCCGTCCGCCTGCCCGACGAGGGCGAGCAGGAAATGCTCGTTGGTGATTTCGGGGTTGTCGTTTTTGGAGGCAAGATCCAGCGCCGCATTCAGCGCCTCCTGCATCTTGGCGGTGAATTTATCAGGTCTCATGGCAAGGGGGCCATCGTATCACCACCCCCCGCGAATGCAACCCGGCGTTGCGCGTGCGGCGAGCCGGGAGCGACCTTCCGGGGGGCGGGGCGCCTATTCTTCTGCCGAGCGGAGTTTGGTGAGGACGCTGAGGTCTTCGAGGGTCGTGGTGTCGCCGGTGATCATGGATCCGGAGGCGATCTGCTTGAGGAGGCGGCGCATGATTTTTCCGCTGCGCGTCTTCGGGAGGGCCTCGGCGAACCGGATGTCGTCGGGTTTGGCGATTGGGCCGATGGCGTGGCTGACGTGGCGCCGGAGGAGGTCGGCCAGATGGGTGCTGGCCTTGCTGCCGGATCGCAGGACGACAAAGGCGACGACGGCCTGGCCTTTGATGTCATCCGGGCGTCCGACGACGGCGGCTTCGGCGACGTCGTGGTGGGAGACGAGCGCGCTCTCGACCTCGGCAGTGCCGAGGCGGTGTCCGGCGACATTGAGGACGTCATCGATCCGGCCGACGATCCAGAAATATCCATCCGCGTCGCGCCGGGCCCCGTCCCCGGTGAAGTAGCAGCCCTTGACCTCGCTCCAGTATTGTTTCCGGTAGCGGGGTTTGTCGCCGTAGATCGAGCGCAGCATCGAGGGCCAGGGTTTGCGGATGACGAGCTTGCCGCCCTCGTTCGGTCCGACCTCCCTGCCGCTGTCATCGACGATGGCGGCATCGATTCCGAAGAACGGAAGCGTGGCGGTGCCGGGCTTGGTGGGGGTCGCGCCGGGCAGGGGCGCAATCATGATCGCGCCGGTCTCGGTCTGCCACCACGTATCGACGATCGGGCAGGTGCCGCCGCCGATGTGCTTGTGATACCACATCCAGGCCTCGGGGTTGATCGGTTCGCCGACGGTTCCCAGGAGCCGGAGGGTCGAGAGGTCGTGCTTTTGGGGCCACTCGTCGCCCCATTTCATGAATGCGCGGATGGCGGTGGGCGCGGTGTAGAGGATCGTGACGCCGAACTCGGCGATGATTTTCCAGAACCGGTCGGGCTCCGGCCAGTTCGGGGCGCCTTCATAGAGGACGCAGGTGGCGCCGTTGGCCAGCGGGCCGTAAACGAGGTAGCTGTGGCCGGTGATCCAGCCTACATCGGCCGTGCACCAATAGACGTCGTTCTCCTTGAGGTCGAAGACGTATTTCGTCGTGGCGGCGGTGCCGGTCAGGTAGCCGCCCGTCGTGTGGAGGATTCCTTTGGGCTTTCCGGTTGACCCGCTCGTGTAGAGGATGAAGAGCGGGTGCTCGCTGTCCACCTGGTGGGGCGGGCACTTGGCGTCGACGTATTCGGCCTCGCGGTGCCACCAGACGTCGCGGCCTTCCTGGATGTGGATATCGAGGTGGGTGCGGCGGAAGACGATCACCCGGCGGACCTGCTTCACATCCGCCAGCGCGCGGTCCACATTCTGTTTCAGAGAAACGATCTGGCCGCGGCGGTAGCCGCCGTCCGCCGTGACCACGACCGTCGCCCCGCTGTCCAGAATCCGATCCTTGATGCTCTCGCTGCTGAACCCGCCAAAGACGACGCTGTGCACGGCCCCGATGCGCGCGCAGGCGAGCATGGCGATGACGGCCTCCGGGATGAGCGGCATGTAAACGAGCACCCGGTCGCCCGGCTTGACGCCGTTGCGCTTCAGGATATTTGCGAAGATGCAGACCTCGCGGTGGAGCTGGTGGTAGGTGAGCGTCCGCTTCTCGCCGGGCTCGCCCTCCCAGATGATGGCCGCCTTGTTGCGGCGGGGGCCGTCGAGGTGGCGGTCCAGGCAGTTCTCGGAGGCGTTCAGCCGGCCGCCGACAAACCACTTGGCAAAAGGGGCCTTCCAGTCGAGGACCCGCGTCCACTTCTTGCTCCAAGCCAGCGTTGCGGCCTCCCCGGCCCAGAATTTTTCGGGGTTTCGAACCGAGGCGGCGTGGAGTTTTTTATATTCCGCAAGGCTTGAGACCAGCGCATGTTTTGAGAAGTCCCTGGCGGGTTTGAAGACGCGCTTCTCGACGAGGTGGGATTCGATGTTGTTGCTCATGGGGTGACGCGGGATGCTAAGCAGAATCGATTCCGGGATGCAATGGCAACAATTTGACTGCGGTCAAAAACTTTCGCTGGCGCGTCGAACGTCAGGGCGCTTGGCGCACGACGATGCGGAGCCCCTCCTGGAAGACGACCTCGACGGGGGAGCCGGGGTCGATCATTCCGCTTTCTGCGACGACGTCGACCCGGGATCCGCCGATGAGAGCGGTGCCAGCCGGGCGGAGCGGGGTGACGGCCGTGCCGGTGGCGCCAAGCAGAGCGGGGGCCGGAGCAGAGTTTCCTGCGGATGGCTGGCTGCGCAGGGTGAGCTTCTTTCCGATCTTTGTGTGCGGAAAGATCCGGAGCCAGAGGAAGAAGCCGGCGATGAGGAGGACGGCGAGAACGGCGAACGCCATCGTGCCCATCAGCGGGCCGAAGGCCGCGTAGCAGAGGACGACGGCGACGAGGAGGCAGAGGGCTCCGAGCACGCCGAGCACCATGCCGGGGATGCAGACCTCAGCGGCGAGCATCAGGAAGCCGACGACAACCAGGACGATGATGGCCTGGATCACTCGCCATCCTCCTTGGGTCCGATCGTGCGCTCGCCCGTGAAGACCTCCTGGAGGGATCCGATAAACCGCAGGGTGGAGTCCTTGGTATCTTTCGCCGCGCGGCCTGCGGCCGTGCTGACGTCCCCCGCGAGCCCTCCGAGGCCGGATTCCGCGGGGGTGGATCCCGGGCGGGCCCTGGCGACGGGGGAAGCCTTCATCGGCCGGACGACGGAGCCGCCGGTGGCCGAGATCCCGATCGAGCCCACCTGCGCCCCCATATGGTCGTAGAGCTTGACATCCCAGACGGGGGCCTGGCTTTGCGGGTCGGTGCGCAGGGTGTAGTCGAGCCACTCAAACCCGATCTCATTGTTGGTCGCCTCGCGATGGACAGTGCTGAAGACCCGGTCGGCATCGAAGCGCAGGCTGCTCCGGTCCAGTGGCTCGAGGCCCGAGACATCGGCCATGCCGCGCAGGGGGGTTCGCTCGGCGGTGATGCGCCCGTCCACAATCGTGAGCTCCCGGACTCCTCCCCGGGCCTTCGGGTCGCTGAGCAAAAACACCCATTCCTTCGGCTGCGGGTCGCCGCGTTCGCCCCGGATCTCAACCGCGCGGGCGGTTGCGCCATAGGGCTGGGAGGCGATCGCTGAAAATCCGGCGAAGGCCGGTCCGGCAGGGGCCGCCCAGCTGGAAACTGCCGCAAGCATCAGGGCCGTCATGGATCTCCACATGACCCGAACCATCGCCGATTCCCACGCGCCGGGCCAACCAAATTTCCCGGATTGCGAAAATTCCCGGATCCGGGCAGTCTCGCGCCCAGCATGAAAAAAATTGTTGTTGCGTATTCGGGAGGTCTCGACACCTCGGTGATTCTGAACTGGCTGAAGGACGTTTACGGGGCCGAGATTGTCGCGTTCTGCGCGGATGTGGGCCAGGGCGAGGAGCTCGACGGGCTGGAGGAGAAGGCGCTGCGGACGGGGGCAGCGAAGTGCTATGTGGACGACCTGCAAGAGGAGTTCGCGCGGGACTTCATCTATCCGATGATGCAGGCAGGGGCGGTCTATGAGGGAGAATATTTTTTAGGCACGAGCATTGCCCGGCCGCTGATCGCGAAGCGGATGGTTGAGATCGCGCGGGCGGAGGGGGCCGACGCGGTCGCCCACGGGGCCACTGGCAAGGGGAACGATCAGGTCCGCTTTGAGCTTACCGCCGCCGCGCTTGCGCCCGACATCGAGGTGATCGCCCCCTGGCGCGACGCCCGGTTCCGCGAAAAATTCCCTGGCCGCGCGGAGATGATCGCCTACGCCGAGGCGCACGGCGTCCCGGTTGCCGCCAGCGCGAAGAAGCCCTACTCGATGGATCGCAACCTGCTTCATATCAGCTACGAGGCGGGAATTCTTGAGGACCCCTGGTATGATGCGGGAGACCTCAAAAACCGCGACTATTTCACGACGCTCTCGGTCCTCCCGGAGGATGCTCCGGACGCGCCCGAGATGGTGGAGCTGGAGTTTGAGAAAGGCCTCTGCGTGGCCGTGAACGGCGAGGCGCTGAGCCCTCTGGGCGTGATGCGGCGGCTCAACCAGCTCGGAGGGCGGCACGGGGTCGGCCGCGTGGACATGGTCGAGAACCGCTTCGTCGGGATGAAGAGCCGCGGCGTTTATGAGACCCCCGGGGGGGCCGTCCTCCACTTCGCGCACCGGCAGCTCGAGTCGCTCACGATGGACCGCGAGGTCATGCACCTGCGCGACAGCCTCATCCCGAAATACAGCACGCTCGTCTATAACGGGTTCTGGTTCGCACCCGAGCGGGAGGCCATCCAGGCCCTCGTCACCGCGTCGCAAAAAAATGTCTCCGGCACGGTCCGCGTGAAGCTCTACAAGGGCGGCATCCATGCGGCCGGACGCAAGAGCCCGCTCAGCCTCTACAACCCGCACATCGCCACCATGGAGGCCGACCCGACGCAGGCCTACAACCAGGACGACGCCACCGGGTTCATCCGCCTCAACGGACTCCGCCTCAAGGTCGCCGCCGACGTCCATCAAAAATTGCCCTGAGATCGGGGCCCGGGGAAGGAGAGGGAAGCGCCAGGGGCGTGTCAGGTGCTGCCTGCCGGGTTGAAGCGGCGGGCGGGGGAGCAGCACCAGGCAAAGCATCCGCATCAATGCGGAACTACGAACGGCGGCGCCAACTTTGCGTTCCGCGTCACTGCGGCAGGCGGGCGCGCTCCGCTTCGCAATGGCTCGGCAGGAAGGCCGAGCCACGAACCGGGGCAGCTAAACCGGGCCTCGAACCCAGGGGGAAAAATATTTTTATTTTTTCTCTTGCCATCCGGAAGTTCCCGCATACTGTCTGCATCGTTCTGGGGGGAACAGTAGGCCGTCGTGACACTCGTCGCGGCGGCCTACACTTTTTCCGGTGCGAATCATTTTTTCGCTGACCTCCCGTTTTCGCAGCCCCCCCGGGGTTGCAAAAGGTTGGGGGGCCGGTAATTTGTGCGGACCATGTCATCCTGCTGCGCCTGTTCCCAACCTGCGGATTCCCCCGGCCCTGCGGGGGGCGACTGGTTTCGGCTGGCGGTGGCCGGCTTGGTGGCCGGGCAGTCGATGGTCTTTGGTTTGGCGGTCAACATGTCGCCCCCGTCGGGGACGGCGCGGTGGATTTTGCACGGGGTGCTGGCGGTGTCGGCGGTGATTGTCTTTCTTCTGGCGGGCCTGCCGATCTGGCGGGCGGCGGTGGCGGGGGCGCGGCAGGGGAGGATCGTGATGGAGCAGCTCTTTCTGCTCGGGATTGCGGGGGCGTTTGCGGCCTCGGTGCATTGCACGATCACGGGGTTCGGGCATGTTTACTACGAGGTGGTGGCGATCCTGGTCGCGATCTACACATTCGGGAAGCTTGTGGGCGAGAAGCGCCGGAAGGAGGCGCTCGAGGCGGCGAGGTCGCTCGGAGAGGAGTTCGACTCCTGCGAGCGGGTGGAGGCCGGCGGCGAGACCCGCTTCGTCCGCGCGGCAGAAATCCAGGCCGGCGACCGCCTCGTCGTGCGGGTCGGCGGGGCGATCCCGGCCGATGGCGAAATTTTGGAGGGAACCGGCTACGTGCAGGAGACGGCGCTGACCGGCGAGCCGTTCCCGGTGGTGAAGCGGGTGGGCGACCGGGTGCTGGCGGGGTGCTACTCGGTGGACGGGGTCTTTACGGTCCGCTCGCTGGTCAGCGGAAACCACCGGCGCCTGGATGCCCTGATGGAGACGGTCCGGGCGGCGCAGGACCGCCCGTCCTCGCTCCAGCGCGAGGCGGACCGGATCGTGGCGTGGTTCCTTCCGGCGGTGCTGACGATCTCACTGGCGACCTTTTGTTTTTGGGCCTGGAGGGAGAGCTGGATTGCGGGGTTGTTCAATGCGCTGGCGGTGATCGTTGTGGCCTGCCCCTGTTCGATGGGGCTGGCGACTCCGGTGGGGATCTGGTCGGCGCTGGCAGCGCTTGCGGGGAAGGGGGTGATCCCGCGCGACAGCGATCTGGTCGAGCGCCTGGCCGGCGTTGACACGGTGGTCTTCGACAAGACCGGCACGCTCGGCGAAGAGGTCTTGAAGAAAGTCGATTTTGTGCAGGCTGAAGGCGAGGATCGGGCCTGGCTGCTGAAGGCGGTTGCCTCTTTGGAGGCAGCCAGCAACCACCCGGTCGCCCGGGCGTTCCGGCTCCCGGAGGCCGAGCCGGTGCCGTCCGCTTTGCTGCCCGGCGCGGGGATCGAGGGCCGGGTGGGCGGCCAGCTGGTTCGCGTGGGCAACCGGGATGTTGTGCCGGAAGACCAGGGCTCGATGGCCGGGGTGCTGGCCAAGCAGCTCATCGGCGGCTGCACGCACCTGGTGTATGTTGTGCGGGAGGGCCGGATCGCCGGAGTCGCGGCCCTCCGCGAGACGTTGAAGGACTCTGCCCGCGAGGCGATCCGGGAGCTTGAGGCCCTTGGGATCCGCTGCGAGGTGATGACGGGCGACCGCGCCGAGGCGGCCGCTGTTCACCGGCTTCCGAACGTGCATGCCGGCCTCACGCCCGACGGCAAAGCCGACCTCGTTGCCGGGCTGAAAGCAGGCGGGCGGAAGGTTTGTTTTGTGGGGGACGGGGTCAACGATGCGCCGGCAATGTCGGAGGCCGACGTGGCATTTTCGATCGGGGGCGGGAGCCCGCTGGCCCGCGAATCCTCCGCTGCGGAGATCAGCGACCTGGCCGCCGTGCCATTCGCGATTTCGCGCTCGCGGCAGGCCGTGAGAGCGATCCGAGGCAACCTGCGGTTTGCGGCCACCTACAATGCGGTGGGCATCACCCTTGCGGCGACGGGCATCCTGCACCCGATGGCGGCCGCGCTCCTCATGCTGGCGTCAAGCTTCACGGTGACATGGCGGGCGCTCCGCCAGGTCGAGCCCGATCGCCCGCCGCTCCCGTGGGGGCGCCTGGGCCTTTGCTTCGCGCTCGTCCTCCAGGGGCCGGCCATCGTGTATCTGGGCGGATTCCAGGGCGCGGCAGCAGCGGGGTTCATCCTGCTCTTCCTCGCAGCCGGAGTGGGCCTGGCCTTTTGGATTCTGCATCGTCCGATGTCGGAGCTGACGGCCATGTCGGTGGCCATGTTTTCCGCCGGCGGGCTGGCCATGCTGGCGGGCTGGTGGGCGGATGTGGGTTTTGCGGCGGTCGTCCGGGACGGGGTCTGCCTCTGCTCCTGCGCGCAATCCACGCTGGGGCTCGGGCTGTTCGCGCGCTTGGGCTGGATGGATTTCTCGATGATCGCCGCGTCCGTGCCGGCGCTTTTTCTGGAAAAGCCGCGCCAGCTGACGTGCTGGCTGTCCGGGCTGGCCGGGATGCTCCTCGGGATGGAGGCGGCGGCCTGGCTGATGTCGCGCGTGCCGGTCGCGTTTCCCCAGGCTGTCTTTTTCGCGACGTATGCGGCGATGATGTTTGGCATGGGGTTGGGGATGGTGGCCGGGTGCGGGCTCTGGCAGAGGTGGAGGTCGCTGCGGTGAGCGGCAGCGGGGCGGCAGCACGCCGCAGGATGATTGAGGAGCGCCAGAAGGCCTCGGTCACCTGGCGGGTCATCCACTGGCTGGGATCGCTCCAGCTCGCGCTCATCCTGCT
>Ga0247844_1001281_pt1 | contig 47452 bp, 36 predicted proteins | sample LaCtaG_FD_192421 | JGI IMG/M metagenome (GOLD analysis project Ga0247844, IMG submission 192421) | Freshwater microbial communities from meromictic Lake La Cruz, Castile-La Mancha, Spain - LaCruzMarch201714.5m_1 | ecosystem: Environmental > Aquatic > Freshwater > Lake | place: Spain: Castile-La... | reverse complement strand
ATTGTCAAAGAAGAAATCAGATCATATATAGATGATTTCCGTGATTTAGTTATGGTACTCGCTTGTGCCTTATCTAATTTCAAAATAAAATATCAATAACAAACTAACTTATATAATCTCTAATGTAAATAGCCATGTATGAAATGTATGGAAATAAATGGGTGTGTGTTCGCAAAAGAACCCCGAAAGGGGTTCAATTTAATTATTGAAGGCGGCATAATGCTGTAAACTCTTCCAATATCATTTTTCTGTCATTCAACATAGCAATTTAAGCATTCACAATCTAATACTTGTGGATGCTTTTTTGTTGAAATACTTTTGTGTCAATTTAAAATGAATAATTGAAGCAATAATATGAATAAAGCAAACTATATTTTTGGAATCCTGTTTATTTTGATTGGGATTTTTGCCTTGGTTGGTGGATTGTGCACCTGGGGCGAAGGCAGTATTTTCGAGCAAAGTGAACTGATAAAGGTGCTTATTCCGTGGGCAGATATATTGGTTACTGCGCCACTGTCGGTTATGGCAGGTTATGGAATTTTAAAAGATCGGAATTGGGGTCAGTTACTAGGCTTAAGTATAAGTGGAATTTATGTTTTTGGTTCTGTACTGGTTTTTGTATGTGTGGTTTGGAGTCATAATTATGATTTTTGTCTGATTATTCCCGCAAGCATTGGGTTTATCATTGGCTTTATTTATGTGTTTATGATTTTGGTAGATAAAATATCCATTTCTTTGTCAGCATTCGAAAAGCAATACGATCATGCATTTTCAAATTTGTAATTAATATGAAACACTTATTTTTTATTTTGATTCTCTTACACGGCCTGATTCACCTTATGGGTTTCCTCAAAGCTTTTCAAATTACCGAAATGAACCAACTACAAACACCAATTTCGAAACCTATGGGTATTCTGTGGCTAAATGGTACAATGAACTGCGTCCCTTGGCAAACACCTTTAAAAGCATATAAATCTGTCAATGGGTATTATCTTCCGTCGCAAGCTGAGTTAGTTTATAATTATCCTGGAGGCGATTTATGTTACGGCATGTTCAGTCTGAAAAACATCAAATACAATTCTATAAAACAATAATTTACAATGAAAATGAAAATTCAATTATGCTTATTGGGACTTCTTTTATTGTCCACTTCATGCAAGGACGAAGAACCTCTTACATTTGCTCAGGGCGATGTACGTATTCAGGTTGAAGCTGGTGAAAACTGGATACATGAATTCCCTATGTTTTTAGGTATAAAGAAAGATAATCCGCCACAATTTGCAATCTGGCTTGAGGATATTGATGGTAAATACCTTTCAACAATTTATGTTACAGAGAAAATTGCCACTCAGGGATGGGTGTCGAGCGATGGAAATCGAAGGAAAGAAGCTTTACCGCACTGGTGTTATCAACGGGGCGTTGTTTACGACGATGGTTTGTATTTACCAACTAAAAAGCAACCATTTACGGATGCTCAAACAAGTGCAACTCCAAAATCAAATAAGCAGCTGAAAATTCTGTTGTCTGATTTTACAACACCCGTAGTTATCAAAGCTGAATTTAATCATTCAATTGATTTTAATACGTATTTTCCAAAAACCGCAAAAATAGGCGATGACAATTATTCGGGTGGTGAAATGGGAAGTGGACAACCAGCAGTGATTTATGCAGATACCATTTATCCTTTTCAAACCTCATCTGAATTAAATCTTATTGGACGAAGTAGCTCAGATGGTACAAACGGACGAATTTATTCCGATTTGGAAAAGATTACAACGGCAAAAACGATTGTGAAATCTGTCAAAATTCAAATTATTGAGTGATTTTTTTTATCTTTGCTTTCCGAAAATGCTTTTTTTGAAATGATTTACTATGATAACAATCAATCGTCTGACTAAATTGTATGGTGATTTCAAGGCAGTAGACCAGCTGAGTTTTGAAATTACTAAGAACGAAATCTTTGGGTTGCTGGGGCCAAACGGAGCCGGTAAAACAACCTTTATCAGCATGCTTTGCGGTTTGCTCCCTGCTAATGAAGGTCGTATTCAGTTCGATGGTTTCAGTAGTACCGATACCAAGTCGCTTATTGGCTATTGTCCGCAGGAAAACATATTTTATCCAAAACTGAGTTGCATGGAGCAGCTGATGTTTATGGGCGAAATGTATAATATTCCTTCGGCACAGGCCAAAGAGCGGGCAGCAGCGTTGCTCAACAAACTTGGACTCACCGAAAAAGCCAACGTGCAAGCGGCAAAACTGTCAGGCGGTATGAAGCGGCGGCTCAATATATGTCTGGCACTGATTCATAACCCAGAGATTCTGATTCTCGATGAACCCGAAGCCGGACTCGATCCTCAAAGCCGTATTCTTGTCCGGGAATTTATAAAAAGCATTGGTCACGAAAAAACGGTCATTCTTTGTACCCACAATATGGACGAGGCCGACCGTCTTGCCGACCGGATAGCTATTATTGATAAGGGTAAACTGTTGCAATTGGACACGCCACAGAATCTAAAAAAGTCGATTGGCGAAGGCGACCGGATAGAAATACGGGTTGAACCAACAACCGACAAGCAATTGGATGATTTTGTAGCTGTTCTTAGTGGCATTTTCGTTAATGTAAAACGTGGAACTGACTGCATATTAATGAATCATGTCGATTTTTCAACGCAATTGGTACTTATCAAAGAACAAGCTAAGGCTTTTGGTATAAAAATAAACGAACTGAAATTACGTGAAAACACCCTCGAAGACGTGTTTATTCACCTTACAGGAAAGGAGTTGCGATCATGAGAATAATAAGCATACTGAAAAAAAGCCTGAAAGAACAATTGCGCAACTTCTGGATTGTGCTCTTGTCGCTCTCGATGGGGCCATTTTTTATTTTTGTGTATTACCTTATCAATGAATCGTCCACGCCGCAATATAAGGTTATTGTTGTAAACAACGATGCCGGTATCAATGCCAATGGACAAACTCAAAACAAAGGACGGGAACTGTTTTCTTTTTTTAAACAAACAAATACGCTATCCGAGAACCTGAGCTTTACACTTAGCGAAATGACCGATCGCGAAGCTGCTGTGGCAAAACTAAAAAACAAAGACGCGGATGCATTGGTAGTTATACCTTCCGGTTTTTCAGCCGCATTGAGCTACGATAGCATTGTTGGAGCGCCAAAGCTGGAGTTTGTAGGTGACCTTACAAGTGCCAATTATTTGCTGAGTGCTGTTTGGGCTAATGAAGTTGTAAACGAGTATGCTCGCGGCATTACCCATACCAAGCGCATTATTGAAGTAGCCGAAACCCCGTTGGGTAGTTCGGGAACTATCAATCAGTTCGATATGCTGGTGCCCGGTATTCTTATTGTGTCGCTTATTATGCTGCTGTTTACGGCCAGTATTGCCTTTGTTTCGGAAGTCGAAAACAAAACCATTATGCGCCTGAAACTATCCAAAATCACGATTCTCGACTTTCTGGGTGGCGTGGGGGCTGTGCAGTTTTTGTTAGGTATTGCCGGCATGCTGCTCACTTTGCTTACTGCAGTTTTGCTTGGGTTCGAATATCAGGGTTCGTTAGTTGCAATGTTGGTTATAGCTAGTTTATGCTGCCTGTCACTTATAGCTTTTAGTCTGATAGTGGCGGCAGTTACCAAATCGGCCAACGAAGTATTGGTGGTTGGTAATTTTCCCATGTTCCTGTTTATGTTTTTTACCGGAGCGGCATTCCCAATCAAAAGCGATGCATGGTTTTACATTGCCGGTTATCCTGTAAATCTTCAAGCTTTGTTAAGTCCAACGCATGCCATTTCGGCACTGAACAAAATCTTTATCATGGATTTGCCTTTCGGTCATGTTTTTCCCGAACTCATTGCTATCGCTGTGCTCACCTTGCTTTATTTTGCAATTGGAGCTTATTTATTTCATAAACGACATTTGAAATCGTAGCGAAATTAATATCGGATAATACAGTAAAAGAAATACAAAAGCCTCACAAGCTAAAATTAAACCGTTTCGACACACAAAGTTAACACCATTGAAATAATTATTGTTGAATTTTGCATAAAATTATAAACAATATTTTTATGAAAGTCTCTATACTATTTATCTTGATGATTTTTTTCGTTGCTGTATTAAATGCAGATGAAACAATAAAAAGAAACTTAAACGATTACACCGGACGATATTCCTTTGTTCACGAAAACACCACTATGGATGATGTGAGATTGGAAGTCCGTAACGATACCATATTAAAAGTGGAAGCCAATGTGGGTACAGCCAATCTGATATTTGTTAAAGGAGATGAGTTTAAAATTTTTGAATACGAGGGGCGGGTTCTGTTTATTCGCGATACAACAAGTCAAAAAGTGATTGGCGTTAAAGTAGTTGTACCTGCTTTGGAAATACAAGCGGAAGGTAAAAAAGAAGAATAAAAATCTGCATCAAGATTTGATAGTTTACTTTTATGAAATAAAGGATTGTTCCTGTTTTTAAGGGAGCAATCCTTTTTCTAGTTACAGTTTTTTGCCGATATAAAAACTCAGAACCATAATAGTTTAAAACTCAGAAACGCCGGAATTCTTCAACACAAACCCGTTGGCTTAATAAAAATCAAATAAGTCCATCCCTCCTATCCTACACTCAATTTTACAATAAAAAAAACCGTTTACCGAATTGTTTCAGTGCAATTGAACAGTTTGGAACAAAAATTGTATCTTTGTGCAACAGAAATAAAACAACTATGCAATTTGACCGTTTATTAAAATACTGCCCACATTGTGGTTCCGAAAAATTTGTACAAAACAACGAGAAATCGAAGAAATGTGATACTTGCGGTTTTGTATTTTATATGAATGCATCGGCTGCGGTGGCGGCTTTCATAACCGACACTAATGGTCGGTTATTGGTTTGTAAACGTGCCAAAGAACCGGCCAAAGGCACTCTCGACTTGCCTGGTGGATTTGTGGATGGTGACGAAACAGCAGAAGAAGCCGTTGTACGGGAACTTAAAGAAGAACTAGATGCTGAAACAATAAGTGTTAATTATGTGTTTTCGTTGCCCAACAATTATTTATACAGTGGCTTAACAATTCCTACGTTGGATTTGTTTTTTGAATGCAAATTACAAAATTACGAAAACATAAAAGCTGCTGATGATGTGGCTGGTTTCGAATATATTTCGATAGAAAATCTAAATCCGGAGTTATTTGGGTTAAACTCCATAAAAAAAGCAATTGACATTTACATAAGAACTAAAACACAACAACATAATGCGTAAATTCATCATTCTAAGTTTATTTTGGTGCTCATTAGCAGCCTATTTACCTGCACAGGAAACACTTATTTACACCAACGACGATGTACTTTTCAATCAAGGAAAGGAATTATTCAATCAACGAAAATATGCTGCATCATATCGTAATTTTGAGTCGTTTCTGAATAAAACGTCGCAAGTAAACGCTGGCCAGGTTCAGGAAGCTGAATTTTATAAAGCGGCTAATGCCTATTATTTAAAACAAAAAGATGCTGCCGAGCAAATGCGTTTATATTTAACGCGACATCCCTACACTCCGTTTTCCGATTTAGCCAATTTTACGTTGGGATTAATGGATTTTCAGGCAAAAAAATACGCCAATGCATTAAAATACTTCAACATTGTAAACGAAAAACGTTTAGGCAAACATGAACGGGTGGAATACCTTTTTAGCAAGGGATTTGCCAATTTACAGGTTAAAAACTATGGTACAGCACTGGTTATTTTCAAGGAATTGAAACAAATGGATACTCGCTACAATTTGGCCGCCACTTATTACTATGCTTATACCGAATATACACTTGGCAACTATGCAGCAGCAATGCCTGAATTTTTGCTATTAGAAACTAATCCAAAATACAAAAACATTGTTCCATATTATATTATTCAAATTTATTACGCCCAAAAAGAATTTGATAAGCTGAACGAACGTGCCACACTCTTGCTCAAAAACAATCCGAATAACGCCAACAATGCCGAAATTTACCGCATTATGGGCGAAATAGCTTATAGTAAAAAGGACTTTAACAAAGCCATTTCGGATTTTAAACAATACGAAAAATTAGCACCTCAGGAATTGCGCAACAACATGTATATGCTTGGTTTATCGCTCTATAACACTGGAAATTTTAAAGGAGCTATTCCGTATTTATCCAAAACAACTACCGAAAAAGATGAAATGACCGAAAATGCTTATTTACATATTGGTAACGCGAATATTAAAATTGGCAATAAGATAAATGCTCGTTTAGCTTTTGAAGCAGCTTTGCGTACAAAATTTAACCCAACCGTTCGCGAAGAAGCTATGTTTAATTATGCGCTTACAACTTACGAAACCACCTCGGCATTTGGCGAATCAATTACAGCATTTGAGACTTTTTTAAACGAGTTTCCCACTTCGAAATATGTGGATAAAGCACAAGACTACTTAGCCTCGGTATATTTTTCGTCGAAAAACTACGAAACAGCTTATCAATCCATACAAAAAATCAAAAACCCCAATCCGCGCATATTAGAAGCCAAACAATATATACTATATCAAATTGGTACTGAGGCATTCACACAACAGAACAACGCTAAAGCCATTGAATATTTCACACTCTCGCTCCAAAGTTCAACCATTGGTAAATACTCGGCCGAAAGCTTGTACTGGCGTTCCGAAGCTTATTTCCGATCTAACCAACCCGATAAAAGCATTGCCGATTTGAATGCATTTTTCGCAAATCAATACGCACGTTCGAGTGTAAATCTGAAAACAGCCTATTACAGCATGGCTTATGCCTATTTTTCGCGTAAAAACTTTGCCGAAGCATTAAATTGGTTTTTGAAATATGCCGATTTGGAAACTAACAATAAAGCTACAACCTATTCGGATGCACTAAACCGTATTGGTGATTGTTATTTCAACGGTCGTAACTTTAGCAAAGCCGAAACCTATTATGCTAAGGCTGCACAAATCAGTCCTAACACGGGCGATTATGCATTGTTTCAAAGCGCTTATGTAGCAGGATTACAAAAAAACTATACAGCCAAAATTACTCGAATTGAAAGCCTATTAAGCACTTACCCAAAATCGGAATATGCCGATGAGGCCCTTTACGAAATGGGTAGAGCTTACCTTATGCTCGAAAACAATAGCAAAGCCATTGCATCGTTTAAACAACTATTTAGCAATTATCCTGCTTCGGCTTCGGCTCGCAAAGGTGCGTTAGAAATTGGATTGATTTATTTCAACGATAATAATTTTGACGAAGCCATAACCGCCTACAAAAAAGTAATTACATTTTATCCAAGTTCCGAAGAAGCTCAAACAGCACTTGAAAGTTTGGAAGCTGTTTATATTGAGAAAAACGATGTTGCTTCGTATTTGGCTTATACCAAAACACTTGGCATGAAAATTTCGAACACCTCGGCTGGACGTGAGGATTCAATCTCGTATATTGCTGCCGAAAAACAATACATGAATGCTAACTACGCACAAGCCATTACAGGTTTTAAATCGTATTTGAGCAATTATTGCGCAGGCGGACGCTATTGTACAAATGCACAATACTATATAGCCGACAGTTACTATCGCATCAACGAAAAAGAAAATGCATTAACAGCTTACAAGGCGCTAACACTCATTTCGAGCAACCAATATATTCAGGAAGCCTACACGCGATGTGCCGAAATTACTTACGACAAAAAAGACTACGCAGCTTCGTTGCAGTATTTCAAACAATTACAAATGGTGGCACAATCAACCGAAAAACGCAATGTAGCTCGTTTAGGGGTATTGAGATGTAGTTATTTCCTCAACGACCACCAAACGACAGTTAACATTGCTGGCGAAATTATTGCCGATGCCAAATCGGATGCTGCTGTAAAAGCTGAAGCCCGATACAATAGAGCCAAAGCATATATTGCACAAAATCAAACCAGTATGGCTACTGCCGATTTAAAAATGCTTGCTACTGATACCCGTACTGAGAATGGAGCCGAATCAAAATTTTTATTGGCTAATTTGTATTTTGAACAAAACAATTTGAAAGATGCCGAAACAGAAATTATGGACTTTGCCAAAAAGAATACGCCACACCAATTTTGGTTGGCACGTAGCTTTGTGCTTCTCGCTGATATTTATATCAAGCAAAACAATGATTTTCAGGCGAAACAATACTTATTGAGTTTGCAAAAAAATTATACCAATGCCGACGAAATTCAAGGTATGATTACCGAACGATTAAATGGTATTGCAACACGCGAAAGTCAAACAACGGTAAACTAATTAATAATTAACAATTAATAATTGATAATTTAAAAAAGAAATATATGAATCTGAAATCCAATATAATAGCTGCATTTACCTTGTTAACAATTTCGGTTACAGCACAAAATGTAGACCGAAATGTTACAGTGGAACGCGAATACAAACCCATCATTCAGGATGCTGGAAAAATTACTTCTGTCCCTGCTGTTACCGAAGCAAATGTGCAAAAGACAGCGGCAAGTTATACCGACATCAATTTACCCATTCAAGTGGAGCAAAGTATGCAAACGCTTAGTGCAGCCGAACTCGAATTGGAGAAAAAAACAAATCCCGCTTCGGCCTATATCCGCATTGGGGCAGGTAATTATTATAACAATATGCTCGATTTTGCATTGCCGGTAATTAAACGTGGTGATATGAGACTCGACCTGAAAGTCAATCATTTAGCCACTTTTGGCGACAAAACACATTCTACTTCAAATGGTTCGATTATTTTTAATAATTACTATAAAAAAATGGAATTACTCGCTGGTGTAAATGCGGGTTATGAGTATTTTAATTATTATGGAAAAAACTTCAATTTATTAGGCGATATAGCCGACTTAACAAAACTAACAACTACACCCACAACACTTTATACCGAACAAAATTTAGTTCGTATTAGCCGCAACCCAAAAATTGAAAAATTACAACAATTGATTGACGCCCCGCTCAACGATGGTTTATGGCGTTTCAATGCCTATTTGGGTGCTCGTTCAGCACCTGCCAAAACGGGTTTGCGCTACGAGGCGGTGGTAAATTACAACAAATTTAACTCCCGCATTGGACTCACCGAAGATATTATACATACCAAAGCTGGATTTAATAACGTAAATGGCAAAAACCGCATGGGTGTGGACGTAGAACTCCAGAATATGTACTACAGCACCGATTTATCAATTGATTCAATAAATGTATGGGATTCGTATTCGGTATTTAGCATGAATCCTTATTATAGTTTTGAGCGCGACAATTGGAATGTACGCCTAGGTGTAAAAACCTCCTTTTCGTTTATTCATGGTCGTCCGTTTAGCCCTTCGCCTGATATATTTGCCGAATGGAAAGCTATCCCAACTTGGCTTGCCTTCTATGGCGGTGTAGGTGGCGGCTATAAGGTAAATACACTTGATTTGAGCATGACCGAAAATCGATTTTTATTTTCAGACCTCCGTATACAAGACACCTACACTCCTGTAAATGCCTATTTTGGAATAAAAATAAAACCAGTTTATAATTTATTATTGGACGCATACATAAGCTATAAATACATTGACAATCAATACTTTTTTATAAATAAAGATTATGCAACTACGGCTTTTGCACCTTCAAATCCCGAAGAAAGAACCATTTACACCAACAGATTTAATGTAATATATAGTAGCGCCTCGCTTGTAAATATTGGTTTTAGAGCTAATTACAACATACGCAATAGTTTAAACGTTCAGCTCAAAGGTGTTTATAATGGTTGGAAAACATTTGATATAACTGAAGCATGGCAAAAACCAAAATTCGAGGCTGACCTAACAAGTGAAGTGCGTGTTTCGCGCAACCTTAATTTAAATGGAAGTATTTTTTTGAAAGGAGCGCGTCATGCTAAATTAGGCGATTTTGTTATGAACATGAAACCAGTAACCGATGTCAATATTGGCGCATCGTACTCCTACTTAAATTGGTTCACGCTGTTTGGAAAAGTAAACAACCTTTTAAATTCACATTACGAAGAGTTATATGGTTACGAAGTGCAGGGTTTAAATGTTATGGTTGGTGCCGCATTTTCGTTTTAAGAAAGCTTCAATTGTTCTGACTCCTTTCAAAAATAATTAAAATCATGTTGCACAACATAAAAATTTATGTTGTGCAACTTTATTTTCTAATCTATCTTTGCACCAAAATCAGCATAGTTCAGCATAGTGAATTAAATCAATCAAGCCAATAGCATGGAATATATAAATCAACAAAATAGGATACGATACTGCCAAACGCTTGATTTAAAGATCGATGACCATCTAATTGAGGAATACAAATACTGGCATAAATCCGAAAACATTTGGCCTGAAATCCCAAGAGGCATACGCGAAGTTGGGATTTTGGATATGGAGATTTATATTTTTGGGAATCGCTTGTTTATGATAATTGAAACAGCGGCTGATTTTGACTGGGATGCATCGTTTGCAGATTTGGCTGACAAAGAGCGACAAAAAGAATGGGAAGCCTTTGTTTCCAAATTTCAAGTATCGGCCGAGGATGCTAGTTCAAGCGATAAGTGGCAATTGATGGAACGAATTTTTAAATTGTAAACAAAAATCAACAATACATTTAATATGAGCAGTAAAAAATCAATTTTTCAGTCGGAAGATGGAAATTCGTATTTGGTACCATTTATTTTAGTAACTAGTTTATTTTTTCTATGGGGTTTTGCCCATAGTTTATTAGACGTATTGAATAAACATTTTCAAAACATATTGCATGTTTCGAAGGCTCAATCGGGTTTAGTGCAAGCAGCTGTATATGGTGGCTATTTTTTAATGGCTATTCCGGCAGGAATGATTATGAAAAAATTCGGTTATAAAAAAGGAATAATATTTGGTTTATTAGTTTATGCATTAGGTGCTTTTTTGTTTTATCCTGCTGTAAACATACAGGAATTTTGGGCATTTTTATTAGCATTATTTATTATTGCTTTGGGCTTAACTTGCTTGGAAACAGCAGCTAATCCTTATTCAACAGTGCTTGGAGCAAAAGAATACTCAGCGCAGCGACTTACGTTATCACAATCCTTTAACGGAGTAGGTTGGATACTTGGGCCTTTAGTAGGTAGTGTTGTACTACTAGGTGTAACTGACCCAAACAAAGATCAATTTGCATCTTTAGCAATTCCTTATGTAACCATCGGATTTATTGTATTAGCTCTGGCATTGGTATTTACACGTATCAAAATGCCTGAAATAAATGAAGAAGAAGCCGAACAAGCTGAATTGTCAGGCATCGAAAATTCCGATTCAGAAACAAACCAAAAATCATTATTTCAACACAAACATTTTAAATGGGCTATTGCATCACAGTTTTTTTATGTAGCAGCCCAAACAGGAATTAATAGCTTCTTTATCAATTATGTATTTGATGTTTTTAAAGCTATGGAAACACAAGCGGTGGTAGGCAACACATTTTTGATCTGGCTATTGCAGCTAATAAACGGCACAACTGAAATTAACGAAGGTATGTATGATGCCACTGCTGGTTTAATTTTAGCTTTTGGCGCAATGGGCTTATTTACAGTGGGTAGGTTTGCGGGCAGCGCATTGCTTAGCAAATATAAGCCCAATAAACTACTGGCTTTCTACGCTTTAGCTTGTATTCTTCTTACAATTTTGGTAATTATGGGCGTGGGAGCAGTTTCAATTGTTGCCTTATGTTTGATATATTTCTTCATGAGTATTATGTTTCCTGTTAATTTTGCCCTCGGATTACGCAATTTAGGCAATCAAACCAAACGCGCTTCATCGTTTTTAGTTATGGCAATTGTTGGTGGCGCCATTTTTCCAGCATTAATGGGTTATATTGCTGATATAAGTACTATGCAAATTGGTTTTGTTATTCCTTTAATTTGTTTTATTGTTGTATTCCTATTTGGAATATCAGGATACAAAATAAAAAAAGCATAGAAACAAGTTATTTATGAAAGTAAATTTCAACCACTCAAGTACAAAAATTAAGACCCTGATAGATGCTTTAAGTTTATCAATTATGCAGGGACAGCTGAAGGTGGGAGATAATTTAATGTCGATTAACGAAGCCAGTGCTTTTTATAAAGTATCGCGCGATACAGTATTCAAGGCTTACTCTGAGTTAAAACGTACGGGAGTTATTGATTCGACTCCTCAAAAGGGTTATTTTGTTAAGGATGAAGTAAATAGAGTGTTGCTTTTGCTCGATACCTATTCGCCATTCAAAAAAGATTTGTACCATCGATTTGTCGAGAACTTACCGGAGAACTACAAAGTTGACTTGATTTTTCATCAGTACAACGAAAACCTGTTCGAAACTATTTTGCAGGAAAGTATTGGAAAGTACAGCATGTATCTGGTAATGAATTTTTCGAACGATAAACTATCGGAAACATTAAAAACAATACCTGCCGGCAAATTATTGTTGCTTGATTTTGGAAATTTTGAAAAATCCGAGTTTTCCTATATTTTTCAGGATTTTAATCAGGCATTATACGATAGTTTGAAAGAAGGAATTGATGCGATAAGGAAGTACCGTAAATTGGTGTATGTTTTTCCGGAAGATTTACGCCATCCGGTTTCTTCTATCGAATATTTCAAGCAGTTTTGTACCGACTTTGGATTTGAATATGCTTTAATCCGTAAAAATTCGGAATGGAAAGGAGTTGAAAGTGGCTGTTTGTATTTATGCATTACCACCGAAGATATGGTGAAGATTGTGAAAGATGCAGATAAAAATGGCTATAAATCAGGCAGGGAAATTGGTTTAATTGCCTACAACGATGACCCTGTTCTGGAAGTAATTAAAAATGGAATTTCAGCAATCAGTATCGATTTTGGATTGATGGGCGAAAAGGCAGCGGGTTTTGTAAAGTCAAAAGCAGTTATTCAAGAATATTTACCAACAAAATTGATAATAAGAGGTTCAATTTAAAGCCCCCTAAATCCCCCAAAAGGGGGACTTTTTAGTTAGAATTTTATATATATTTTTTAAAAACAAATCAGCACAGCTCAGCATAGAATAACAAAACAAATAATAAAAACCAGGTTTCTTAAAGTCCCCTTTCGGGGGATTTAGGGGGCACTAAATTCAGAATAGCATGAAAGCAGGTTCAATTGCAGGCGAAACAGTATCGACTGCTCAGATTCGTAAAGAAAAAACAGGTCGTCTGCAAGGCGACAATCCAAAAATTGGTATTCGTCCAACCATTGATGCTCGTCAGGGTGGTGTGCGTGAGTCATTAGAAAATCAGACCATGAATATGGCTTTGAATTTAGCCAATTTTTTGAGTTCAAGTTTAAAATACAGCGACGGAAGCGCTGTAGAATGTGTAATTGCCGACACAACTATTGGTCGTGTAGACGAAGCAGCTGCTTGTGCCGAAAAATTCAAAAAAGAAGGCGTAAGTGTAACCATAACTGTTACTCCATGCTGGTGTTATGGTAGCGAAACAATTGATGTTGACCCACATACCATCAAGGCGGTTTGGGGTTTCAACGGAACTGAACGTCCGGGAGCAGTTTATTTAGCAGCAGCTTTGGCTGGTCACAATCAAAAAGGTTTACCTGCATTTGGTATTTATGGTCGCGATGTGTTGGATAGTACCGATACTTCAATTCCAGCCGATGTTCAAGAAAAATTAGTACGTTTTGCAAAAGCAGGTATGGCAGCAGCAACGTTGAAAGGAAAATCGTATTTATCAATTGGCTCTGTATCAATGGGAATTGCTGGTTCAATTGTAGATGCTGATTTTTTCCAAACTTATCTGGGTATGCGTAACGAATACGTAGATATGAGCGAAATTCTTCGTCGTGAAAAATTGGGAATTTACGATCCTATTGAGTTTGAAAAAGCAATGGCTTGGACTGTAAAAAATTGCAAAGCTAACGAAGGACCAAACACAAATCCTCCTCACACTACTAAAACGCGTGAAATATTGGATCAGGAATGGGAATTTGTTGTTAAAATGACATTGATTATCCGCGATTTAATGATAGGTAACCCACGTTTACGCGAACTTGGTTATGGCGAAGAAGCGTTGGGACACAATGCAATAGCTTCAGGCTTCCAAGGTCAACGTCAGTGGACTGATTTTATGCCAAATGGCGACTTTTCGGAAGCTATCCTGAATACTTCATTCGATTGGAATGGTATTCGTGAGGCATTTGTAGTGGCTACCGAAAACGATTCGTTGAATGGTGTGGCTATGTTGTTCGGAAAATTAGTAACAAATACAGCTCAGGTTTTTGCCGATGTACGCACCTATTGGAGCCCCGAAGCAGTTGAACGTGTAACCGGCCATAAATTAGAAGGTTTGGCTGCTAATGGTTTGATTCACTTAATCAATTCAGGTTCAGCATCATTGGATGGTGCCGGACAAATGACTAAAGATGGACAACCTGCCATGAAGCCATTCTGGGAAATTAGCGAAGAAGAGGTACAAAAAACATTAGTTGCAACAACATGGTTTCCTGCCGAAGGGGAATATTTCCGTGGTGGTGGTTTCTCATCAAACTTCCTTTCAAAAGGAGGAATGCCGGTTACAATGGCACGTGTTAATTTAGTAAAAGGCTTAGGACCAGTATTGCAATTGGCCGAAGGTTGGACGGTAGATATTCCTGCCGATGTACATAAGATTTTAAATGAACGTACCAGCCAAACTTGGCCAACAACTTGGTTTGCACCACGTTTAACTGGTGAAGGTAATTTTGCTGATGTGTATTCTGTAATGAATAATTGGGGAGCCAACCACGGAGCATTTAGCTTTGGTCATATTGGTGCCGATTTAATTACCTTGGCTTCGATACTTCGCATACCTGTTTGTATGCATAATGTTGATGAATCGAAAGTTTTCCGTCCTAGTGCATGGGCAGCTTACGGTATGAACAAAGAAGGAGCTGATTATCGTGCTTGCCAAACTTATGGACCTATTTATAAATAGATAAAAGAGTAAAAGAACAAAGAGTAAAGATTTTTAGACAAAAAACTACCCCCTAATCCCGTTAAATAAATTCTGTTTTACCGCAACTTTTACAGAATTTTGCAATAACCCATTTTCGGGATTAGGGGTTTATCAAAAAACGAAGCTATAAAGTCAATAAATACAATTAAGGTTGCTGCAAATACCTATATCTTTGCAGCAACTTTAAAAGTGTACAAATGAAAAACAAATCTTTCTTAGCATTCGACCTTGGAGCAACCAGTGGTCGCTCCATTCTTGGAAGCCTCGAAAATGGCCGCCTTCAGATGAAGGAGTTAACCCGTTTTCCAAACCAAATACTTAAAATAGGAAACCATTTTCATTGGAACATTTATTCGTTATTCGAGCATTTAAAAGCCGGATTGGTGGCAGCCAAAGCCGAAGGAGTTGAAATAACTTCGATTGGGATTGATACATGGGGTGTTGATTTTGCACTACTTGCCGAAGATGGTTCTATTCTTGGAGCTCCTTATGCTTACCGCGACCCGCACACTGTTGGGGCGCCCGAAAAATACTTCGAACTGGTTCCACGCGAAAAAGTTTACGAACTTACGGGTATTCAGATAATGAATTTCAATAGCCTTTATCAGCTTTTTGCATTGAGCCAGGCTAACAATTCTCTGTTAAAAGCAACCAAAGAAATACTATTTATGCCTGATGCATTGGCTTATATGCTCACTGGCAATAAAGTAGTGGAATATACCATAGCTTCAACCTCTCAGATTTTAAATCCACGCACCAAACAATTCGAATCGCAACTGCTCGAAAAAGCAGGTGTATCACCTTCGATTTTGGGCGAAATTGTTATGCCTGGTCATGTTATCGGAACGCTTAAAGATGATTTGGCCGAAGAAAGTGAACTAGGTAAAGTAAATGTGGTTTCTGTAGCCGGTCATGATACCGGAGCAGCTGTAGCTGCGGTACCAGCTGTAAATGAAAACTTTGCTTATCTCAGTTCAGGTACCTGGTCGTTGATGGGCATCGAAGTGAAAGAGCCAATTATAAACGAAACTACTTCGGCATTGAATTTTACAAACGAAGGTGGAGTTGAAGGTACAACCCGTTTTTTGAAAAACATTACCGGCATGTGGTTATTGGAACAATGCCTGAAAGAATGGAAAAAAGAAGGAATCACCTATGCTTACGAAAAATTAGTGCAAATGGCTGATACTGTTCCGGCATTTCAATCGATGGTGGATACTGATCATGCTACGTTTGCAAATCCGCCTAGTATGACAAAAGCAATTGTTGATTATTGTAATGTTACCGGACAAACAGCTCCTTCAAGTCATGCCGAATTTGTGCGTTGTATTTTCGAAAGTCTTTCGTTAAAATACAAATACGTGTTAGGTTTATTGAAAAATTTGGCGCCATTCCCAATTGAAAAATTACATGTTATTGGTGGTGGTTCAAAAAATCCGTTGTTAAATCAATGGACAGCCAACTCAATCGGTATTCCGGTTATTGCTGGACCATCAGAAGCAACTGCTATTGGCAATATTATGATTCAGGCAAAAGCCGCAGGTTGTGTTGATTCGTTGCAGGAAATGCGCCAGATTATTGGCGAATCGGTTCAATTGGATGAGTTTATACCTGAAAATACAGAAGAATGGAAAGTGGCTTATCAGAAATTCGTGACCTTAACAGGTCTTTAAATTATTAATTATCAATTATCAATTAATATTAATGGCAACAGTTATTATTCTACCCAAACAGGGTCAATCGGTTGAAAGTTGTATCATTACCGAAATCAAAAAGAAAAAAGGTGATACCGTAAAAAAAGGCGAAGTTTTGTTTGCTTACGAAACAGACAAAGCATCGTTCGAAGAAGAATCGCCTGTTGATGGTGTAGTTTTAGAAAGTTTTTACAACGATGGCGATGAAGTGCCTGTTTTGTTGGATATGATGGTTATTGGTCAACTCGGTGATGATTATGCAGGACTTCTTCAGACATCAGACAACAGTCAACAGACAACAGTTATTGAGAGCCAAGAGCCAAAAGCCAAGAGTCAAGATGCTGAACCTGTTGTGGAAACAAAACCCGAAACCTCAAACTCTTCGAACCTTTCAAACGGTACAACGTCATTCGTTTCTCCCCGCGCCAAAAACCTTGCAGCCGCCGAAGCAATCGACGCTTCGCAATTGGCTGGTTCAGGTCCTGCGGGTCGTGTGATTGAAAAAGACGTGTTGGCTGCATTAGAAAGTCGTGGTAAATTAACTCCACTTGCCAAAGCAGTTGCCGTTGCCGAAGGTATTCAACCTCAAGGTACTGGTTCTGGATTGGCAGGAACGGTAAAATCTACCGATTTGCTACCTCCTGTAAATGCTGTTTATGGATTGGATTACGAAGACAAGAAATTGTCGAACATGCGCAAAATCATTGCAAAATCGATGCATGCTTCACTTCAAAACTCAGCACAATTGACTCACCACTTGGGTGCAGATGCTCGTAAAATTCAGTCCTTGCGCAAAAAAGCCAAGAAAGCCTTCGAAGCTGGAACTTTAACGGCCAACCTCACCATCAACGATTTCGTATGTTTTGCGGTAATCAAAGCCTTGAAGAAATTCCCGAACGTAAATTCACACTTTACTGGCGACGCTATGCGTTTATTCAGCAAAGTGCATTTAGGTTTGGCAGTGGATACAGAGCGTGGTTTGATGGTACCTGCCGTGCGCAATGCCGATGATTTATCGATTCTTGGTCTTTCGAATCAAATGAAAGAAGTGGCCAACAACTGCAAAAAAGGTGCAATTGCTCCTGAACTATTAGCAGCCGAAGCGGCAACATTTACGGTTTCGAACCTTGGAGCTTATGGTGTTGAAATGTTTACTCCGGTAATCAATCTCCCACAATCGGCTATTTTAGGGGTAAATACCATTGTTCCACGTCCAAAAGATTTGGGTGATGGCGTTTATGGTTTTGTGCCTTATATCGGATTGAGTTTGACTTACGATCACCGCTCATTGGATGGTGGCGAAGCAACACGCTTCCTGAAACAAATAGCTATTGAGATTGAAACGCTGGAATTGGATATATTTAAAAAAAACTGCCCCTAACCCCTAAAGGGGAATAAGGTTAGTTTTGTCTGTGAAAAATAGGAGGAAATCTTGTTTAAATCAATATCTTTGTTGAATAAAATTATAATTATCAATACTAATAAAAATCCCCTTTAGGGGTTTGGGGTCTATGTACGATTTAATCATTATCGGTGGAGGTCCGGCCGGATATGTAGCTGCAGAACGTGCAGGGCATAAAGGACTGAAAGTGTTGTTGTTCGAGAAAAAAAACATGGGTGGTGTATGCCTTAACGAAGGTTGTATACCAACAAAAACCTTGCTTTACTCAGCAAAAACTTACGAAAACGCTTTACACGGCGATAAATACGGTGTGTATGGCGAAAATATCCGTTTTGATTTTGCTAAAATCATGGCTCGCAAAAATAAGGTGGTGAAAAAGCTTGTTGCGGGTGTTGAAGGTAAAATGAAAATGCATCACGTAACAGTGATTAAAGGCGATGCAACCATTGTGGGACGTAGTCCGAAAGGCGTAGAAGTAAGTTGCGCTGGCGAAAGCTATTTAGGAGCTAACCTGCTTATCTGTACCGGTTCCGAAGCATTTGTTCCACCAATTCCGGGATTGGCTGAGGCTGGTGATTTAATTCTTACGAACCGTGAAATTTTAGATTTGAAAGAACAACCAAAATCGTTGGTGATTATTGGCGGTGGCGTTATTGGGATGGAATTTGCCAGTTTTTATAACAGCTTGGGAACAAAAGTAACTGTTATCGAAATGCTTCCTGAAATTTTAGGTGGTTTGGATTTTGAAATTTCGGCCATGATGCGCGATATTTATGGTAAAAAAGGAATTGAATTTAACCTGAATGCCAAAGTTGTAAAAGTAGAAGGAAATAAAGTGATTTTCGAAAAAGGGGGCGAAACTCTGAGTATCGAAGGCGAAAAAATATTGGTGAGTGTTGGTCGTCGTCCGGTAACTAAAGGGTTTGGATTGGAGAATCTGAACGTGGAGTTATTTAAAGGTGGCATTAAAACCGATGAAAAAATGCGTACCAATGTGCCTAATGTGTTTGCTGCAGGCGACGTTACCGGTTTTTCGTTGTTGGCACATACCGCCAGTAGAGAAGGAGAAGTTGTGGTGAATAACCTTACTGGTCGTCCTGACATTATGCGTTATAATGCAATTCCGGGTGTGGTGTATACCAATCCTGAAGTAGCTGGTGTTGGCGAAACCGAAGAGTCTGCCAAAGCAAAAGGCATTGCATTTAAAGTAGCAAAATTGCCTATGGCTTATGCCGGACGTTTCGTAGCAGAAAACGAAGGTGGTAGCGGACTTTGCAAAGTTTTGGTAGGCGAAAAATACGGCGAAGTAATCGGTGTTCACATGTTGGGAAATCCTTGCAGTGAAATGATTTACGGTGCTTGCATGGCTATCGAACAGGAAATGACATTAGAGCAATTGCAGGAAGTGGTATTCCCACATCCAACTGTGAGTGAGATATTTAAGGAAACGTTATTTAGCCCCCTAACCCCCTAAAGGGGGAATGGTTGTGCGTAGTTCGAGCTATTTGCATTAATTCAATAAAAATCAATTACTTTGCTCACTCAATTCCCCCTTTAGGGGGTTAGGGGGCATACAAAATAAACAATACTAACATCTCTTATTCCCCCTTCGGGGGCTAGGGGGCAGCTAATTAACAATTATGCCAAAAGTACAATTCATTGATCCGTCGGAAGCACGGAAGCCGGGTTTTGTGGAATTTCAACCGATTCCGGTAAATCAATATCAAAAAACGGTAAAAGACGAAAAAGGTAATTTTACCAACGAAGAGTTCAAAACCATTTATCACGACATGGTGTTGATTCGTGAGTTCGAAACTATGATTAACCAGATAAAAATTGCTGGTGCATATAACGGAACTCCGTACAACCACCCTGGCCCTGCACACTTGTCTATCGGACAGGAATCGGCAGCAGTAGGTATGGCGTGGACGTTGACCGTTGACGATTATATTTTTGGTAGCCACCGCTCGCACGGCGAAATCCTAGCAAAAGGTATGTCGGCTATCCACAAATCGGATGACAAATATTTGTTAGAAGTAATGGAATCATTCTTCGACGGAGCTGTACTTGATGTTGTGAAAAAAGATTTTACAGGTACTACAAAAGAATTGGCTCGCCGCTTCCTCGTATATGGAACATTGGCCGAAATCTTTGCCCGTGTAACCGGTTTCAACCGCGGATTGGGTGGTTCTATGCACGCTTTCTTTACGCCATTTGGTGTGTATCCTAACAACGCTCTTGTGGGTGGTTCGGGTGATATTGCCGTTGGTGCTGCATTGTACAAAAAAATCAACCGTCAAAAAGGACTGGTAGTTGCCAATATTGGTGACGCTTCTATGGCTTGTGGTCCGGTTTGGGAAGGTATTACTTTCGCGTCAATGGATCAGTTCCGTCAGTTGTGGGAAGGTGATATGCAAGGTGGATTGCCTGTGATTATTAACATCATGAACAACCAATATGGCATGGGCGGACAAACTGCCGGTGAAACCATGGGTTATGATATTGCAGCTCGTATTGGTGCTGGTGTAAATCCGGAACAAATGCATGCTGAGCGTGTTGACGGTTACAATCCTTTGGCTGTTATTGATGCTTACAAACGCAAACGCGTTATTTTGGAAGAGAAAAAAGGTCCTGTTTTATTGGACGTATTAACATACCGTTACAGCGGTCACTCACCTTCTGATGCTTCGTCTTATCGTACAAAAGAGGAAGTGGAAGCATGGGAAGCACAAGATTGTATCGCTTCTTTCGGAAAACAATTGATTGAGGCAGGCGAAGCAACGCAAGCTGATTTGGACGCAACATGGACTGATGTTAAAGCATTGGTATATGATATGTTCCTGAAATCTATCGACGATGAAGTTTCTCCACGTATGAACAACGCCCAAATCATTGGCGACATGATGTTCTCTAACGGTTCAGTTGATTCTATGTCGACTGCAAAACCAGATGTTTTGATGCCAATAGCTGATAATTCACGTGTTAAGAAAATTGCTGCCAAAGAACGTTTTGCGTTTGATGCCGATGGAAAACCATTCAGTAAAATGAAACAATATCAGTTGCGCGACGGAATTTTCGAAGCCATGATGGATCGTTTCTATAAAGATGCGTCGTTGGTAGCTTATGGCGAAGAAAACCGCGATTGGGGTGGCGCTTTTGCCGTTTATGGTGGTATGACTGAGGCTTTGCCTTACCACCGTTTGTTCAACTCACCAATTGCTGAAGCGTCTATCGTGGGTACTGCCATTGGTTACGCTATGTGTGGTGGCCGTGTGGTTCCTGAAATTATGTATTGCGATTTCTTGGGTCGTTGTGGTGATGAAGTATTCAACCAAATGCCTAAATGGCAATCGATGAGTGGTAACGTATTGAAAATGCCTATCACGCTTCGTGTATCGGTAGGTTCAAAATACGGTGCGCAACACTCTCAGGACTGGACTTCGTTGGTGACTCAAATCCCGGGATTGAAAGTTTGCTTCCCTGTAACTCCTTATGACGCCAAAGGTTTGATGAACTCAGCTTTGCAAGGAACGGATCCTGTGGTTTACTTCGAAAGCCAGCGTATCTACGAAATTGGAGAGCAATTCCACAAAGGCGGCGTTCCCGAAGGTTACTACGAAATTCCATTCGGTGAACCAGATGTGAAAAAAGAAGGAAAAGACATTACGTTCCTGACCGTTGGTCACACTTTATATCCAGCTCTGGCTGCTGCTAAAGAATTGGAAGAAAAATACGGCTTGAGTGCTGAAGTTATCGATGCTCGCTCGTTGGTTCCTTTCAACTACGAACAAGTGGTTGAGTCGGTGAAAAAAACAGGTAAAATCATTGTGGCTGGCGATGCTTGCGCACGTGGTTCGTTCCTCAACGACTTTGCAACGAACATCAGCACCCTTTGCTTCAACTATCTGGATGCTCCGGTTTGTGTACTTGGTTCACGCAACTGGATTACGCCAGCATTCGAATTGGAAGATTCATTCTTCCCACAAGTAAGCTGGTTCCTCGATATGATTAACGAACGCATCCAACCTTTGACAGGATATATTTCTGGTCAAAACTTTACGGATGCCGAGTTTGTACGTAGATCGAAATTAGGAGTATAATATTTAACCACTAAGGCACTGAGACCACCTAGATTCACAATTCTTTTTTAGTGTTTCTTTGTGTCCTTAATGCCTTAGTGGTAATTACATATTTATCATGAAAAACACAAAAGTAAACGCTCACCTCCACACTCCGTATTCTTTCAGTGCATTCACTGAATTGAATCAGGCGCTCGATATGGCAGTTGCCGAAGGCGTAAAAGTGGTTGGTATTAATGATTTTTATACTACTGCCGGCTACAAAGCATGGGCAGTGGGTTGTAAAGAACGCGGCTTGTATCCGTTGTTCAATATTGAATTTATAAGTTTGAACGAAGCCGACCAAAAAGCCGCTTTGCGGGTGAACGATCCCGGAAATCCCGGTCGCACGTATCTGAGTGGTAAGGGACTTTCGTATCCTTTTAAACTTAACGAACCTTATGCTTCGCAATTAGCAGGAGTAATAAAGGAGTCGAATGCACAAGTTGAGGCTATGTGTGGCAAGGTAAATGAAATTCTGGTTTCCAAAAATGCCGGTTTTTCGCTGGATTTTGAGTGGATTAAAAACGAACTCACCAAAGGTTCTATCCGCGAACGCCACTTGGCAAAAGCTTTGCGACTAAAAGTGTACGAAGCTTGTGGAAATGACGAGGCCAAAATTCAGGATCTTTTCGGAAAACTTTTTGCCGGAAAAGAATTGAAATCGGGCATCAACGACATAGCAGGTGTGGAAAACGAAATTCGTGGCAATTTGCTTAAATCAGGTGGTGGTGCTTTTGTACCCGAAGATCCAAAAGCATTTTTACCCATGCAAACCGTTTGCGATATTATCGTTGCTGGCGGCGGAATACCAACCTATCCTTTCCTTGCCGACGATGCCAAAGGCGGTTACACTGATTTCGAATGCGATTTGGAACGTGTAGCCAAGCAATTGACAGGCCGTGGTTTTCATTCGGTAGAATTTATTACTACCCGTAACGACGTGGAATTGTTAGAAAAATATGCCAGCTATTTACACGACCAGGGTTTTGTGGTGACATTTGGTAGCGAGCACAATACGCCTGCCATGGAGCCGATTGAACTTTTTGCCCGTAATAGCACACCTCTTACTGATCGTTTGATGCAAATCAACTACGAAGGCGTTTGCGTGGTAGCGGCACATCAGCATTTGGTTGCACAAGGCTTACGTGGCTACGTGGATGCTAACGGTCAAGCAGATAGAAGCAAACGGGAAGAGTTTATTAAATTGGGAGACGAATTAATTAATAATGCACAATTCATAATTAAATAGAGTTCAAATTATTTTGAGTCCTATGTACCTATTGTGGTTCAAACAAAATGAAAGAAATACAACAATTAATTGAAATATCGCAATTCTATGGTCGCGATAGCCGTTTTGTAATTGCAGGCGGTGGAAATACATCGTACAAAAATGCAGAAAAACTGTGGGTTAAAGCCAGTGGTTCGTCGTTGGCTACCATTACCGAAGACGGTTTTGCGGTGCTTGACCGTGCAAAACTCAACCTTATGTCGGATAAAGTGTACAGTGCTAATGCGGCTGAACGTGAAGAGCAGGTGAAAAACGATTTGGCAGATGCAACTATCATCAAAGGCAAACGTCCTTCGGTAGAAACATCAATGCACAATGTAATCGACTTTGCTTTTGTTGTACACATGCATCCCACCATAGTAAACGGTTTGATGTGTGCCAACAATGCCGAAAATGATTTGAAAAAACTATTTGGTGCTAAAGCATTGTACATTGAATACACCGATCCGGGTTATGTGTTGTTTAAAAAAGTAGAAGATGCCATTATTGCATATCGCGCTGCAAACAATGAAGAACCGCAGGTTATCTGGTTGCAAAATCATGGAATTTTTGTGGCGGCAAATAGCATTGAAGAAGTAAAAGTGATTTATGTAGAGGTTCTTGATACGCTCGAAAAAGCGGTAAAATTCCCAATTTCAACTGAAGAACGTGCGACTTGTAGTTGCACCGAACAAATACTTCCGGGTATGCGCATGATGTTATCGAAAGATGGATTAAAAACGCTGAAAATACGCAAAAATGAATTAATAAAACATTTCTACGATACTGAAGAAGCACAAGCAAAAATAGCCAAACCATTTACTCCTGATGCCATTGTATATTGCAAATCAAATTATATTTTCCTAAACGACGAAGAACCGGAAGCTGTATTGACAGAAGCTTCAAAACAAATTCCGGCTTTCACCGCTAAATTCGGCTATCAACCAAAAGTGATATTAATAAAAGGAATTGGTTTAGTGGCTGCTGGGGATAATGCTGCGCAGTGCGACATCATTTTGGATGTATTTGAGGATGCGATGAAAATAGCCTTTTACGCCGAATCGTTTGGCGGTCCACACCCAATGACACAAGAACAAATCGACTTTATCGACAACTGGGAAGTGGAAAATTACCGTCGCAGTGTGGCGGCAGGAGCTTCAAAAGGTCGTGCCGAAAACAAAACTATTATCGTAACCGGAGCTGCGCAAGGCTTTGGCGAAGGAATTGCCCGTTGTTTGTTGCAGGAAGGTGCTAATATTGTAGTGGCTGACATGAACGAAACAGTTGGTCGTGCCACTGTGGAACGATTCAATGGTATGGCAAAAAGTAACCGTGCAATATTTGTAAAAACCAACGTAAGCGAAATTCCTAGCATCGAAAATTTGGTACACGAAACAGTATGCAACTTCGGAGCTATTGACAGCTTTGTTAGTAACGCAGGTGTGCTTCGTGCCGGTGGATTGGAAGATATGACACCTGAAGATTTCGAATTTGTGACTAAAATTAATTACAATGCGTATTTCTATTGCACCAAAGTAGTAAGCCGCGTAATGAAGTTGCAAACCAAATATGCTCCGGAATATTACGCCGATATTATTCAGGTAAATTCAAAATCAGGATTACGCGGTAGCAAAGCTAACTTTGCGTATGCTGGTGGTAAATTTGGAGGAATTGGCCTGACTCAGTCTTTTGCACTGGAATTGGCTCCATTCCGCATCAAGGTAAATTCTATTTGTCCTGGTAATTTTTACGAAGGACCACTGTGGAGCGATCCTGTTAACGGCTTGTTTGTTCAGTATTTAAATGCCGGTAAAGTGCCGGGAGCAAAAACTATTGACGATGTGAAAGCGTTTTATTTGGCACAGGTTCCTTTGCAAAAAGGATGCTCACCAGAGGACGTTACCAAAGGCGCCCTGTACCTGATGGAACAATGCGGCGAAACCGGACAGGCATTGCCAATTACAGGTGGGCAGGTGATGCTGAACTAAGAAGAAGTAAGGAGTAAGAGCTAAGAAGGTAAGAAGGTAAGTAATTTGCCTTTATTTCAAAGCTCTATACTATATTTTTATTATACAAACAATTATACAACAATAAGAAGTTAGCAGTACAAGGTACTTACCTCTTACTCCTTGCTTCTTACCTCTGAATAAAAATGAAAACAACAGCAATCCGTTTATATGGCAAAAAAGACCTTCGCATGGAAGAGTTCGAATTGCCGCAAATTAAAGAAGATGAGATACTTGCAAAAGTAGTTTCAGATTCACTGTGTATGTCGTCGTATAAAGCAGCTACACAGGCTACCGACCACAAACGTATCCCGAATGATATCGCCGAAAATCCGATTATTATTGGCCATGAGTTTGCCGGCGAAATTGTAGAAGTAGGTTCGAAATGGGCAAATCAGTTCAAAACTGGCGATAAATTCTCCATTCAACCTGCATTGTATTACGAAGATGGCCCTGTAGGTGTTTTGAGCGCCCCTGGTTATAGCTATCAGCACATTGGTGGCGATGCAACTTATGTGGTAATTCCCAAAGAAGTGATGGAAAAAAGCTGCTTGCTGGCTTATAAAGGCGAAGGTTATTATCCTGCTTCATTGGCCGAACCACTTTCGTGTGTGATTGGCGCTATGCATGCTAACTACCATACAACGCCCGGAAGTTACGAGCATAAAATGGATATTGTAGATGGTGGAAAAATGGCAATTCTGGCCGGAGTTGGTCCAATGGGATTGGCGGCTATCAACTATGTTCTTCTTCGCGACGACCGTAAACCTTCGGTGCTAGTTGTAACCGATATGGATCAAACACGTCTTGATCGTGCCGCAACAATTTTGCCAGTTGAGTTTGCAAATGTTCGTGGTATTGATTTAAAATATATCAATACTGGTAAAATGGAAAATCCGGTAGAAGAACTAAAAGCCATTACCGGCGGTTACGGTTACGACGATGTATTTGTTTTTGCACCCGTAAAACCGGTTGTAGAACAAGGTGATGCTATTTTGGCTTTTGATGGTTGTCTGAACTTCTTTGCAGGTCCGAGTGATCCGAACTTTAGCGCCACATTTAATTTTTACAATGTGCATTATGCATATACGCACGTTGTTGGAACAAGTGGCGGCAATACCGACGATATGAACGAAGCGCTCGAAATGATGAGCAAAGGTCTTGACCCAGCCGGATTGGTAACGCATATTGGCGGTTTAGGAGCTGTAATTGAGGCAACAAAACACTTACCTGAAATTCCGGGTGGTAAAAAGCTGATTTATACGCATATTGATATGCCATTAACACCAATTTCTGATTTTGCTAAATTAGGTGAAACAAATGCGGTTTTCAAAACAATGGCCGAAATCTGTGATAAAAACCTTGGTTTGTGGAGTGTGGAAGCCGAAAGCTTTTTATTGGCAAATACTGATAAACTTTAAAGAGCCCCTAGCCCCTAAAGGGGAACTAAATTAGTTCCGTATTTTAATTTATAATAATAAAACTAACTTCTCTTATTCCCCTTTAGGGGTTAGGGGCAGTAACAAGATTATGAAACAACTTGATGTAAAACTGATGCATCCGAAAGAGCAGATTAATGTGATTATCGGACGTATTTACCGGAGCGGTATGACAACTACTTCGGGTGGAAATATTTCCATTAAAGATGGAAATGGTGATATTTGGATAACGCCTTCGGCAGTTGACAAAGGCTCATTGACAGTGAAGGATATTGTCTGTGTGAAAAAAGATGGAACCATTGTTGGTCAACACAAACCATCGTCGGAATTTCCTTTTCACAAAGCAATTTTTGATGCTCGTCCCGAACTGACAGCTATTATTCACGCTCACCCACCGGGATTAGTTGCATTTAGCATTGCTCGTGTTGTTCCTGATACCAGCATCGTTCCTCAAGCTCGTAAAATTTGTGGCGAAATTGGTTTTGCACCCTATGGTTGCCCGGGAAGTGAAGATTTAGGTAAAAAAATTGCTGCTGAATTCAAAAACAAGAAATACAAGGCAGTTATCATGGAAAACCACGGAGTTGTGCTTGGTGGAAGCGATATGATGGATGCTTACCAACGTTTCGAAACGCTGGAGTTTTGCTGTCGTACCATTGTGAATGCCGGCCGAATTGGGAAAGTAAACACGCTGACTGACGAGCAAATTTCGAAATATATACATCATTTCCCAAAAAATATCACGCCATTTATGGATGTTGAATATCCATCGGACGAACGCGAAATTCGCACCGAAATGGTGAATATCATCCGTCGTGCCTGCGATCAGGGATTGATGATTTCTACCTACGGAACCGTTTCGGTACGTTGGAAGGACAATGATTTTCTGATTACACCACGCGATGTTGCCCGTTGGGATATTTTAGCAAAAAATATAGTGCAGGTTAAAAATGGTATGGCTGAAGCAGGCAAAGAACCAAGTCGTTCGGTAGCGCTACATCACCGCATTTACCAACTGTATCCGCATATCAACTCAATTATTACTACGCAACCGACCAACTTAATGGCACATGCGGTGAGTCATCAAAAATTTGATGTACGTACTATTCCCGAAAGTTGGATTTTCTTGCAGGATGTACCTTCTATACCGTTCGAAAGTTTGTACAACGACACAGAGATGATTGCCGAAATGTTCGCTAAAAATCGTGTGGTAATTGTTGAAAATGACTGCGTTATCGTAACCGGAAATAAACTGATTAATACCTTCGATTATCTTGAAGTAGCTGAGTTTTCGGCAAATTCATTGGTTATGGCTTCGTCAATCGGGCCGCTTAAACCTATGGGTGATACCGAAATTGAAGAGTTAAGGGTGGCTTTTAATGTGAAATAACTTAATATTAAGGCATAAAAAAAATCCGTTTGTAAATTTACAAACGGATTTTTTTATATAATAACCAATGATTTAGAACAAGCTCCAAGCAACGGTTAAACCAGCCATTACGATTGAAACCATACTCATCAATTTGATAAGGATATTCAACGAAGGACCAGAAGTATCTTTGAAAGGATCACCTACAGTATCGCCTGTTACAGCAGCTTTGTGAGCATCCGAACCTTTACCTCCAAAGTTTCCTTCTTCGATATATTTTTTAGCATTATCCCAAGCACCACCTGAATTAGCCATAAATACAGCCAAAATAAATCCGGTAGATACTCCACCTAATAATAAGCCCATTACTCCAGCAACTCCAAAAAGAACACCTGTTACTACAGGAATAATAATAGCAAGAAGCGATGGCAATAGCATTTCTTTTTGAGCTCCTTTGGTCGAAATCTCAACACAACGAGCATAATCTGGTTCACCAGTACCTTCAAGGATACCTTTAATTTCGCGGAACTGACGACGAACCTCTTCAACCATGCTTTGAGCAGCACGACCTACAGCGTTCATTGTTAATCCACTAAATAGGAAGGCAGCCATCGAACCGATAAATGCGCCAACTAATACCATTGGGTTCATTAAGTCCACTTTGAAATATTGCATCATTTGTGGTATTGTAGCTTGATGAATATCAACGCCAACAGTATCAAGGAAAAGTTGTGCTTTTTCAGGTATACGAGCTAAAGCAATTTTAATTTCTTCCATGTATGAAGCCATCAAAGCCAAAGCAGTTAATGCCGCCGATCCAATAGCAAAACCTTTACCTGTAGCAGCAGTAGTATTTCCTAATGTATCCAATGCATCGGTACGTTTGCGAACTTCAGCACCTAAACCACTCATTTCGGCATTTCCACCTGCATTATCAGCAATTGGTCCATAAGCATCTGTTGCTAAAGTGATACCAAGAGTTGACAACATACCTACAGCGGCGATAGCAATACCATATAATCCCATGCTGATATTATTCATATCGAAACCGGCAGCAAAAAGGAATGCTAAAATAATGGAAGCACCAACGATAAGAACCGGAAAAGCAGTTGAAATCATACCTGTTCCAATACCCGAAATAATAACGGTAGCTGGACCTGTTTTTGTTGATTCAGCTATGTTTTGTGTTGGTTTATAAGCAGATGAGGTATAATATTCAGTTACTTTACCAATTCCGATACCACCCACTAAACCAGCCAACATAGCAGCCCATATTCCTAAATAATTAGGTATATCAAGATAATAAAGAATACCCAAAGAGAAAATGGCAATCAAGATTGAACTAACATTCACACCACGACCTAGGGCAGCAAGTAATTGTTTTTGAGAAGCACCTTCTTTTGCTTTGACAAGAAAAATACCAACGATTGATAAAATAATACCAACAGCAGCAATAATCATTGGAGCAATAACACCATTAAACTGTGTTTGAAGACCCATTCCAGCAAATGCAGTAGCACCAAGCGCGGCAGTCGAAAGGATAGCACCACAATAAGATTCGTATAAGTCGGCACCCATACCAGCCACGTCGCCCACGTTATCACCTACATTATCGGCAATAGTTGCAGGGTTACGAGGATCATCTTCAGGAATTCCGGCTTCTACTTTACCTACAAGGTCAGCACCTACGTCGGCAGCTTTTGTAAAAATACCACCACCTACACGAGCAAACAAAGCCTGAGTAGAAGCACCCATACCAAAAGTAAGGGTTGTAGTAGTAATAATAATTAACTTCATTGAAGGATTTGCTTCAATAATTGCATTTGTAGTTGAATCTAATGCACCAATAACATATTGAAGTGCATAAAACCATACTGAAATGTCCAGCAATCCAAGACCTACAACTACTAAACCCATAACAGCTCCCGAACGGAAAGCCAACTGTAGTCCATCGTTCAACGAACGCTGAGCAGCATTAGCAGCACGAGCCGAAGCATAAGTAGCAGTTTTCATGCCGAAGAAACCTGCTAAACCTGAAAAGAAACCACCAGTAATAAATGCAAATGGTACCCATGGATTTTGAATTTCCAAACCATAAGCCATAACAGCAAAAATAGTTGTAAGAATTACAAACACAATAGCCACCACTTTGTACTGTTGTTTCAAGTAAGCCATTGCACCATCACGCACGTGTTTTGCAATTTTTTTCATTGTATCTGTTCCTTCACTCTCTTTAAGCATTTGCTTAAAAAAGTAATACGCGAATCCCAGTGCGAAAATGGACGCAATTGGCACTAAAAAGAAAATGTTAATTTCCATAAAATTTAAAAAATGAATAAATAGTTAATTAATTGATTTGATTTATAATTGATTAGACAAAAGTCGAAAGTCAAAAGTCGGTTGACTTTCATCTTTCTAATTTCTAACTTCTAATTTCTAATTTACTAAATGGATATACTCTTTCAAAATTGCAAGCGAATAATCACCCGCATGTTGATTTACAAAACCAATAGCCGATGTATGTGCTTCCTCATCGGCAGAGTCGGAAATAACGCGTACAACAACCAATGGAATGCCATAGTCATCGCAAACTTGAGCCACTGCAGCCCCTTCCATTTCGGCACAAACTACTGATGGTAAGTTTTTTATTAGTGCATTTTTCATTTCGGTGCTCGAAATAAATAAATCGCCACTTGCAATATCGCCAGTAAATAACTTTGGATAAAGTATATTTTGTTCGCTCAATATTTTACGAAAATCTTTGTCGTTTTTTAGAAAATTATGAACGGCTCTTTTCATTATATCCACATTTTGCTGCGGTATTTCATACGATGTTTTTCCTGTTAATGGAATCTCAAAACGACGCATAAGCGGACGTGCATCCATATCGTGCTGGAATAATCGTTGCGCAATTACAATATCACCGACATTTAGGTCGGGCGAAATAGCTCCTGCCACACCCGTGAATACAATACGGTCGACCTTGAATTCCAAAATCATATTTGTAGCTGTAGTAGCTGCTGCCACTTTACCCCAACGCGAAAAAACAGCCACAACATCTTGCCCCGCAAGTTTACCCTTATAATATATACGGCTGCCACACTCCACAATTTCCTTGTCAGTAATAGCTGCAATAATTTTATCCATTTCTTCGGGCATAGCACCCATTATTCCTAATAACATAATTAGAGAATTTACAATTTTATTATTTACAATTTACAATTCGAAATATTCATAATCCTCTGATAAAGAGTCGGATGTGAATAATGAAAAAAAACATACAAGGGATGAGGCATGAGATTACTTAACGATGTGGCCGACAACTTTTTTAATCCTGAAATTAACTGAGTTCCAAATCCATGTTTAGCAGCAAAATTATCGGCCTGATATTCGTATTTGCGCGAAAGCTTGTTAGTGGCCAAATCGAGCAACATGGATACAGGAGAATATATTATTCCAAATGCCAATACATTTAAATGAAAACTTGCCACCGATCCACCTAAAGCTTGAGCTAAAGCATCGCTCTTGAGTATTAAACCAAGCAAATAAAAAAGCAACAAAGTTGAAGGCAACGAAACCAACATATTTTTGAGTGTATGTTTATGTTTGTAATGACCAATTTCGTGTGCCAAAACTGATACAATTTCATCTGTGGTCATTTTATCCATCAACGTATCGTACAGAACAATACGCTTTTTAGGTCCAAAACCTGTAAAATAAGCATTCGCTTTGGTCGAGCGTTTTGAACCGTCAATTACAAAGATATTTTTAAGTTTAAAATCGACCTTTTGTGCAAATTTTTCAATTTCAGTACGCAATTCGCCTTCAGGAAGTGGTGTTTGTTTGTTGAAAAGAGGCACAATTAACTCAGAATAAAACATACTCATAAATAAACTAAATACTGTAACTACGCTCCAAGCAATAATCCAAAAATAGCTTTCTGATGCATTATAGATGGACATTATAGCATATAAAAGTCCTCCCCCAATAATTATTGTTAGTAAATATCGCTTCAATTTGTCGAAAATAAAAATTTTTGATGTAACTTTGTTGAATCCAAAGCGTTCTTCAATAACAAAGGTGTCGTACCAATCAAAAGGTATTGAAATTATATCATTTACAATAAAAATAATTCCAAAAAAAACCAATGAACGTAAAGTTTCATTTGCTACAATAAGTTGAAGTGCATTATCGAGCCATCCAAAGCCACCAAATGCATACATACCAAGTGTAACTAAAAAACTAAATGTGGAACTTATCATTCCAAATTTTGTGTTTGTTCTGAAGTAATCTTGTTGTTGATTGTATTTTTCAGGATTGTAAATATCCGAAAGAATTTGAGGAAGTTGAATTTTGGAATGCTTTATATTTAAGAGGGCTAAAAATCGTTCGAGGCCAAAGTCGGCTACGAGAATGATAATTATAGCATAAAAAAGATATTCCGACATGTTGATTTAAAATAACCCTGATTCTTTCGAGCCACAAATATACATAAAAAGTTTAGATTAAAAAAAAATAAATAAATAATTGCTCAATAAACGTATAAGTGTACTGTCAATTTATAACAAAGACATACATTTTAGTTTTGATTTGATATTAAAACACGGTTTATCTGGACTAATAATACTTTAAATATCAATATCCTATGAAATTATACACGGAAGTATACCTTATATTATTGTTAATGATTTTTTTAACTGATTATTTTATGCATAAACAGTTGAAAAACCGCATACTTATTTACAAAATATTCAATTTTTCTATTTCTACCTTTTTTGTATTGGCTTTCACTTGGATAAAATTATTTTCAATTCATATAAACAATCATAAATTGACTTTAATATTAATGTGGTTCAATTTGCTGTTTTTATGCATTTATATTCCAAAAATTATTGTGCTAATTTTCATTTTTCTTAAAAATAAATTCAAGAATCAGCATATTGCCTTAAACTCAGTGCAGTATATGATTTTATCAGCCTTTATTTTTATTATTTTCTATAGTTCAATCATCACTCCTTTTCAATTCAGAATTATAAAAACCGAAGTTATTCTACCAACCCTACCTTCATCATTTAATGATTATAAAATTATTCAACTATCTGACATTCATTTAGGGAGCAAGCCATTCAACAAAGTTTTTTATAAAAAAATAGTTGAATTGATAAATAATGAAAATGCCGATTTAGTTGTGTTTACAGGCGATATGGTCAATAATTATGCTGAGGAAATGACAGGATATGAAGATGTTTTCAAACAAATTAAAGTAACAAATAAGTATGCAATTTTAGGAAATCACGATTATGGTGACTATTCTATTTGGGAAACGAAGCAAGCTAAAGCCAAAAATCTGAATAACATAAAATCAAATTTCGCAGCTTTTGGATTCAACTTATTACTCAACGAACATATTTTTCTGCATGCAAAAAAGGATAGTTTTGCACTTATTGGAGTTGAAAACTACTATAAAAATCCTGTAAAAAATTATGCCAAACTGGATAAAGCGCTTGCAGGAATTAAAAAAAACACATTTCAGCTTTTGCTAACGCACACTCCAGTTCACTGGGAAAAAGAAGTTTTAAAGCATAAGGAAGTAAAATTAACACTATCGGGGCACACTCACGCAGCACAAATGGGAACCAAAATTTTGGGTAAAATTTTGTCACCAGCCGTATTTATGTATAAGCAATTTAACGGACTTTACACCATAGAAGAGCAAAATTTATACGTTTCGAGAGGTATTGGTTATATCGGGCTTCCAATTCTGATTGGTCTAAACCCTGAAATAAGTGTTATCACGCTAAAGTCAAAATAAATACTTTAAACTAATCCCATGCAGCTATTCATACGACATATTAAATTCGCACTTCTATTTTTTTTTCATTTTATTATATTTTCATGTGTCGAAAAACCGAGTAACACCATTCGGATTGGATTATTACAAGGACCCACTGCAATAAGCTTTGCATACATGATGGCTAATCCGCCAATTGTTGAAGGTAAACAAGTGGAATTTATAGTTAAAAGCGACCCACAGCAAATTCAGGCTTTGATGATGCGAAATGAAGTGGAATTTGCTGTTTTACCAACCGTTATGGCTACAAATTTATACAATAAAGGCTTGAATTACAGCATGGTTGCTTGTCCAATCTGGGGAACTCTATACATTCTTAGCAATAACCCAAACTCATTAACAACAAATGACTTATCGAACAAAAAAATATCCGTATTCGGACAAGGAGCCACTCCGGATGTACTTTTACAAGAATTCAAACAATCAAAAAACATTCTCAATTTAAAACTAGATTATAGCTTTTCAACCAATAACGATGTGGCAATGGCATTACTACATGGAAAAATTGAAAATGCTGTTATCTCTGAACCTTTGGTGAGCACCTTACTTCTGAAAAACCCAAAAATTCATGTCATTACAAAATTAGATTTTCAAGAATACTTAGGTAAATCGGACAAAGATATTTTTGTGCAAACCGCATTTGTTGTAAACAAAAAATTTGCCAAGGACTATCCAAACACCATGCATACAATAAGCAAGGCCTATGCTAAAAGTTGCAATTATGTAAATATTGAACCCGAAAAAACAGCAGATATACTTATACATCAGAAATTATTAACTGACAAAAAGACTGCATTAACCTCATTGCCATTTTGCAATATACAATATGTAGCATCCTTTGCCATTGAACAGGAAATCAACAAATATCTATCGCATTTTTATACCTTTAATCCAAATTCAATTGGGAATAAAATGCCTGATCGTGGATTCATTTTTCAAACACAATAAGCCATGATTAAAAAAAACGCACCTGTCATTTTATCTATAATATTCCTATTAATTACCTGGCAAATAATTGCTTTTACAGTAAATTACCCAGCTATTTTTCCATCAGTTATTGAATTGCTTACAAACAGCATTCAACTTCTAGGGAGTCCGTTTTTTTACGAGTCATTAGCAGCAACTATCCTACGTGGTTTATTGGGATTTCTACTTTCGTATTTAGTTGCAATGGCATTAGCTACCTTAGCATCACGAAATTCATTTTTTAAACAATTTTTTCAACCAATCGTAGTAACTTTCCGATCCATACCTGTTATTTCGGTTGTTTTAGTAGCTCTATTATGGTTCTCACCTCCTACATTGCCTGTTTTTATTGCATTTTTAACCATGTTTCCTATTTTGTATCAGTCAATATTAAGTGGCTTTAATGAGGTAGATAAAAAGTTAATTGAAATGTCAACCCTCTATGGCAAAACAAAATGGTTTACTTTTAAGCATATTATGTTACCTGCATCAAAAATGCAAATTTTTGGTGGAATAAGCACTGCAACAGGATTTGGTTGGCGTGCCATAATTATAGGCGAAGCACTTTCGCAACCATTAAGTGGAATTGGTACAGGAATGAAATTGGCGCAGGTATATCTGAATGTTTCTGAGCTCTTTGCATGGACATTAATGGCAATTACGATCAGCTATATTTTCGATAAATTAGTTTGGAGAGTTGCAAAATTTGCGTATAAATATAAATATCGTACGGTAAATATACATAAATATACCGATAATACTAAAAACGATATAAAATCTGTGGCGTTTTCAACTATCACTAAAAGTTTTGATACTAAAATGATCGTTGATAAATTTAACTATCAGTTCAATTCCAATAAAGTTTACTTATTAAAAGCACCTTCGGGCAAGGGTAAATCAACATTATTAATGTTGGCTTCGGGCTTAATACATGCTGATAAAGGGGATGTAAATTACACGAATATCCATTCAAAAGCATATTCGTTTCAGGATCATCGCTTGTGCAGTTGGCTAAAAATTATTGACAATATAAACTATCCTTTAACCAAAAAGCAACTTTCGAATTCGAATCAACACGCACTATGCCACGAAGTAATCAGCAAACTCGAAATAAACGACTTACTCCAAAAATACCCTAACGAATTAAGTGGCGGCGAACTCCAACGGGTAACCTTGGCTAGAGCCTTGGTTGCACAATCCGATTTACTTTTGCTCGATGAGCCTCTAAACGGCTTAGATGCTGCATTGAAAATACGAATAATGAAATATATTGGTGAGTACATTAATACTCATAAACCATTGGTTCTGTGGGCAACACACGAAGAAATCAAACTTGATGGAATTGAATTAGTTGACTATAGATTTTAGTTGTATATTCGTGATCCAAAAATTGAACTTCCAATTCGAACCATTGTACTTCCGCATTCTATGGCTATTGAAAAGTCATCGGACATACCCATCGAAAGTTGGTCGAATGATTGATTTTGTACAAAGTAAACCGACTTTAATTTTTCAAAAATGTTTTTCAATTGTTTAAATTCGGACTCAATTATATTTTTGTCCGAACAAAAAGTTGCCATTCCCATCAAACCACAAATTTGCACATTGGGGTAATTCTTCATTCTGTTATTTTGGCAAAAGTCAAGCAATTCAGTTTCGTCGAAACCAAACTTTGTTTCTTCGGTAGCAATATGAACTTGAAGCAAACAGTTTACAATTCGTCCGGCTTTATGAGCTTGTTTATTAATTTCAACAAGTAACTTTTCGGAATCAACACCATGTATCAAACTCACATAAGGAACAATGTATTTCACTTTGTTGGATTGCAAATGTCCGATAAAATGCCATTCAATATCCTTAGGCAAGCGTTCGTACTTACCGGTCATTTCCTGCACTTTGCTCTCACCAAAAACACGTTCACCAGCATTATATGCCTCAACTATAGCATCATCGGGATGAAATTTCGACACACAAACTAATTTAATTTGCTGTGGAATCTGCTTCCGAATATTAGCTATATTTGATGTAATTGACATTTATTCCGATTTTTCAAATTTATAAACATCCATAATAGCCGTCTCGGTTATTGAAGCAACTTCAAAATCGGCCATAGTACCTTTCATACCCTCGAGTAATCCGGCCAACGCATCTTTCATATCCGAAGCTTGTACCATCATTGTATTTCCTGTACGTTTCTCAACTCCCTTTTCCTCGTCAATAGTTATGAAATTAACCCTTGAACGATACCATTTATCTCCATTTTCATTGAAAAACATTTCATTAATCTTGGTACGTTTAATGTTTGCAACTTGAAATTCACCACTGATAAATGGTTTCATTTCTTCAATTATACGCGCTTCAGCTTCGGTAAACGACAATGCATCAACTAAATATCCCTGACTTACTTTTACAATATTGCCATCGTCGGCAGTTTTTTCATATTTTACTTTGCATTCGAACCAAGTGTGCATAATTTTAGTTGATTTTTAAGTTTTATCTACACTAATATTTTAATTATCAGAAAGATATATATTTATTTCTGGTGTTTTTTTGTAACACAAAGATAACATCTTTTTCGGGATAGCTTGCTTTAAAAACAAAAAAATATCGGATTACTCTACAAAAGAATAATCCGATATGAATGTTTTAAATATCGACATTAGCGAACTGCTAACTGATACATGTATGAAGTTGAAATAAATTTTATTTCCATATTAATAATCTTATCATTCTCGATATAGGCAACAACAAAACATTTCTTTTGGTTTGGACAAGTGGAACTTAAACGTATCAATTTTCCGTTATTGTATGGAGTTTCGTTTAGTAATTTTAAATCGAAACAATAATCGGGAATATTCGAAACAAGAAGCCTATGATTTTGTAAATCCATTACTACATCTACATTTGCTTCCTTTGCCTCTCCATAAGGATATGCATCACTACGTGTAGCAATTTTTATTGCCTTTGCATTATAAATCTGAGCATTTGCCGCTTCAACAATTAATATTGTAAGAATAAATAAAACACTTGATTTCATGCGCTTACTTTTTAAAAATTAATAAATTGTCGAATGGAACTCGCGTCAAACATGGGCTTTTGGATTAAATACATGTTTTAATGCTCGTTTCATAATAATCGATTTTGAAGAAATTAATTACCGTAAACCAATTGAATCAAATCTCATTCCATTCTACAACATATTGTTTATCTGACACATAGTATATTTCACCACCCTTCAAAAACGAATAATTATTCGATTTCGAATATGCGAATTTGAAGATATGACAGATTTTTATAAACAAACAGAAAACTTCCAAAACTTACTATACAAATTTTATTATAAAGCTTTGACTTTTTTAGTATATATAATTATCAAACCATGTTTACCCTTAACGCCATATATTGCAGTTGCCGATGCATCTTTTAGCACTTCTATCTTTTCAATATTCTCAGGCTTAAGATTATTTATATTAAAGTTTTCTGGCATAATACTGCCATCTAACATTATAAGCGGTGGGTTTTTAGAATCAAAATTAGGGATAGTAACAATTTGTATTTTCTTTTCTCCATCCAGCTTAAAATTTACTGGCAAAGTGTACCTAATTTTCACCTTTTCACCTCTATAAGTCCCTGGGGTCCATTTGGGCATACTCTTAATAACTCTTATAGCTTCAGCATCTAAATGTGGATCAATACCACGTACTACTTTTACCGAATCGATATCCCCTGTTTTTTCAATTATAAACTAACAAATTACACGACCTTGAATTCCTTTTTTAGCAGCTTCTGTAGGATATTTTACATTTTCCTGTAAAAATTTAAATAAGGCAGCATCTCCACCAGGATAAACTGGCATCACCTCATAATCTTCAAATATTGCTGTTGTTTGATTATTGGTTTTTGTATTGTCAGCTTTTTGATTTAGGGCAAAATTAATTGGCAACGTATACCTTACATTAACTTTTTCTCCACGTTGCTCACCTGGGATCCATGTAGGCATGGCTTTTATTACCCGAATAGCTTCTGCATCCAAAAATGGATGTATACTACGAACAATCTTAACAGAATCAATTTTTCCAGTTTTATCAACTATAAATTGACAGATTACACGCCCTTGAATTCCATTCTCTGCTGCTGTTTTAGGGTATTTTATCGAACTTGCTAAATAGGCAATCAAAGTTTCCTTTCCTCCAGGAAATTCAGGCATTTTTTCAACAACAATAAAAACCGGATTATCACCTTTAGGCTTATTCATCATTTTACTGTCGTCAATTGTAATTTCTTTAGTTGGTTTCTGATTTTGATTTTTGAGTTGTGGATCTGCATTGGCATAAACAATTTCCTCAAGCTCATCCATAACTACCGGAGATTGATTCAAATTACTTTCAGAAGTGATTTTCAACGCATTTTGCGCTTTATTGATAAGAGTTTCGGCATTACTCGTTAATACAAGTGCCAATGCCAACGGAATAGCCAATAAATACTTGAGCATGCCCGCTTTCGAAGTTTTCTGTTGATTCATCATCTTAATACGTTTTTTTAAAGGTAAAACATTAAATTTATTTGTAAATGAAAGTTCTGGTGATTGGTAACTTAATTGCAATAAATTGTATTGATATGATTTTATATCAAAACCCGTTTCAATTACTTTATTGTCAGCTAAAAATTCGAGGTTTTGGCGAATTTCTCTTTTTGTTAACCACACAAATGGATTTAACCAAAATGCAATACTTACTAATTCGCTTACAATGACATCGATACTGTGCCACTCACGAACATGGGTGTGTTCATGCGTAAGAATTTGTTCCAACTCATGCGATTGATGCATGGACGGATTAATATAAATAGTAGTTAGGAATGAAAAAGGTGTTATTTTCTGGTCAAAGAGATTCACTTCTACTCCTAATAACACTGATTTCGTGCTTTTAAGTTTGATATTAATAATCGAAATCATCTGTACGAATAGTCGAAATAACAATACGAGCGAAATAATCAAATAGGCGTATAGAAGAAAATTTTGCCAGTTAAAACTACTTTGTGTTTGCTGAGCACTAACAGTAAACTCAGGAAGTGCAGTGTAATTTAAAACGATAGTTTGGATTGGCTCTTGACTTTGAAGCCAATTTTCGATAGAAAGAAACGGATATACAAATGAAATAATTAGTGTGCCTATCAAATAAAACGCCTTGTTTTCCAAAAAGTATCGCGCGCAAAAAACAATCGGTAAAAAATATAAAACAATGCAATTGAAATATTTACCTTAAGCAAATAAATTAGTAGTGTGTTCATTTTTTCTCAATTAGGTTAATTATTTCTTGTAATTCCTCGGCTGTAATTTTTTGTTTTTCAACAAAAAAACTGACCATTTCTTTGTATGAATTTTCGAAATAGTTTTGCACAACACCCGATACAAATTTTGATTTATATTCGCTTTCGTCCATTGTGGGAGAGTATTCGTAGGTATTGCCGTAACGCTTTGAACGAAGAAATCCTTTTCGTTCCAAATTTTTTACAATGGAAGCAACCGTTGTGTATGGTGGTTGTGGTTCATCCATTAATGCTATAAAATCTTTGATAAAACCTTTACCATGCTGAAAAATAATCAACATTAAGTCTTGTTCTTGATTCGTTAGTTTTTCCATAAATGTAATATTATTGTATACTTCAAATTATATAACGTAAAAACAATTGTTTTATTACGAATTGTTCGCAAATCTACGACATTTTCGTAATTGTCATACTTCCAGATAATTATTTTAATTATTATTAAGAAATAACACATATAAAGAACCATTAAAAATAAAAAATCCCGCTATCAAATTGATAACGGGACTATTTTCATTCCCCTTCAGGGGTTAGTGGAAATTATTACTTATTTTTCTCCACCCAAACTCTCGCATTTACAAACGCTTCCACCCATGGAGTGATTTGGTCGCTGTTTTTGCGGTCAGCCGGATAGTTAGCACATTGCCATGGGAAAATGGCGCGTTCAGGGTGCGGCATCATAGCTAAATGACGACCATCTGTCGAGCAAATACCAGCTGTTGCATAGTCGGAACCGTTTGGATTGGCCGGATAACCTGCATGTGTATATTTGGCTATGATATTGTATTCGTTTTCCGCTTTTGGCAAGTAGAATTTACCTTCGCCGTGAGCTACCCAAACACCTAATTTGCTTCCGCTTAACGAACCTAACATTACCGAATTGTTTTCAGGAATAGTTAAGCCAACAAAACCTGATTCAAATTTGTGCGAGTCGTTGTGCAACATGCGAGGTTTTACATCGTGCTCGGTAGTAATTACGCCCAATTCCACCATCAACTGACAACCATTACAAATACCTAAACTCAACGTATCGGTACGTTTGTAGAAATTATCCAGTGCGAGTTTGGCTTTTTCGTTGTAAAGGAAACCTCCGGCCCAACCTTTGGCTGAACCCAAAACGTCGGAGTTTGAGAATCCTCCACAGAACACCACCATATTTACGTCTTCCAATGTTTCGCGACCTGTAGCCAAATCGGTCATGTGAACATCTTTCACAACAAAACCGGCCAAATACAAGGCGTAAGCCATTTCGCGTTCGCCATTCGTTCCTTTATCGCGAACAATAGCCGCTTTTACGCCACTTGGTTTGCGATCGGGTGAAATGCCGAATTGTGATAATTTACCTTTGAACGAAGCGTTGAAAGCAAATTCGAGTGCTTGGTTTTTATAATTGTTGTAACGCGATTGCGCACATACTTCGCCGCTTTGTTTACGGTCGAGCAAATACGAAGGTTTAAACCAAAGATCGCGTAAGTCGTTAATTGAGAATGAATAAGCTTCTTTTTTGCGGTTGATTTCCAAACGACGTTCAGCAATTGGCGTTGCAATGCGGGCAAAACCAACACCATTGTCGTTCAGAATTTTCTCAACAGCTTTGCGGTCTTTTACCTGAATCAACACACCCGGATTTTCAGCAAAAAGCATGGTTACCAATGAGTTCTCAGCAATATAATCCAGATTGACACTCAAACCACCTTTTGAGTTAGCAAAACACATTTCGAGCAATGCGGTTATCAAACCACCTTCCGAAATGTCGTGACCAGCCAAAATCAAACGGCTGTTAATCATTTCCTGAATGCTATCAAATGCCGCTTTAAAGTATTCAGCATCTTTTACGGTTGGAACATCATCGCCAATTTTGTTTAGCGTTTGCGCCAATACCGAACCACCCAGTTTGTGACTATCGAATGAGAAATCAATATAATAAATAGCTGATTTTTCGTCGTTTACCAATACAGGCGAAACAACTTTTTTCACGTCCGACACTTCAGCACCTGCTGAGATAATAACCGTTCCCGGTGAAAACACTTTATCGTCGCCATATTTCTGAGTCATCGAAAGTGAGTCTTTTCCGGTAGGGATATTGATGCCCAACGAACAAGCAAAATCCGAACAAGCCTCAACGGCTTTGTACAAACGAGCATCTTCGCCCTGATTTTTGCAAGGCCACATCCAGTTGGCACTTAGCGAAACGCTATCCAAACCATCGGTCAATGGTGCCCAAACAATGTTTGTCAATGCTTCGGCAATAGCCATTACAGAACCAGCTTCCGAATCGGCCATAGCAACCATCGGTGCATGACCGATTGAAGTAGCAATTCCTACCGTACCACGGAAATCCAATGCTACAACACCAAGGTCGTTTAGCGGCAATTGAATTTCACCGGCACATTGCTGACGAGCAATTTTACCGGTAACCGAGCGGTCAACTTTGTTTGTCAACCAATCCTTACAAGCTACCGATTCAACTTGCAATACGTTTTCGATATAGCTTTGAAGTTTTTCTTCCGAAATTTCGGGAGCTGTATAATGTTCTTCTATTGTGTTGTCGGTAATTACCATACGAGGCGGTTTTCCGAACATATCTTCTAGGGCCAAATCAATACAGGCAGCCCCACCAAACCTCCCCACAAGGGAGGCTTTTGAGTAAGCATCGTCTATATTATTTTCTGGGACTTGGTTCTTTAATTCCCCCTGTGGGGGATTTAGGGGGCTGAATGTCAATCTCATATCGCCCGTAGTTTCACCCACTACGTAGAATGGAGCACGTTCGCGTTCGGCAATGGCGCGCACTTTCTCCACTTCTTTTTCAGAAATAACAAAGCCCATGCGTTCCTGACTTTCGTTACCTACAATTTCTTTAGCACTCAAGGTTGGGTCGCCAACTGGCAAAGCCGACATGTCGATTTTACCACCAGTTGTTTCTACCAATTCCGACAAACAGTTGAGGTGTCCGCCTGCGCCGTGATCGTGAATAGAAACAATTGGGTTGGTTTCAGCTTCGGCCAATGTACGAATCACGTTCGAAACACGTTTTTGCATTTCGGGGTTGGCACGCTGTACGGCGTTCAACTCAATTGAATTATCGTATTCGCCTGTTTGAACCGACGATACAGCAGCTCCACCCATACCAATGCGGTAGTTGTCGCCACCCATAACCACTACTTTTTCGCCAGCAGCTACATCACCTTTCAACGCGTCGCGCATGGTTCCAAAACCAACGCCACCAGCCATCATGATTACTTTATCGTAACCAAATTTCTTGTCGTTTTCCTGATGTTCAAATGTTATTAAGGAACCACAAATAAGTGGCTGACCGAATTTATTACCAAAATCAGAAGCTCCATTCGAAGCTTTAATCAGAATTTGCTCCGGCGTTTGGTACAACCATTTGCGTGGAGCGATATTTTGTTCCCAAGCACGACCTTTGTCGTTACGAGCGTACGAAGTCATATAAACAGCTGTTCCGGCAATAGGTAAGCTCGCTTTTCCACCACCTAGGCGGTCGCGAATTTCACCACCTGTTCCGGTAGCTGCACCGTTGAAAGGTTCAACCGTAGTTGGGAAGTTATGTGTTTCTGCTTTCAACGAAATTACCGAATCAATTTCTTTTATTTGGAAATAATCAGGTTTATCGCCACTGGCAGGTGCAAATTGTTCAATTTTTGGTCCGGCATTGAAAGCCACATTGTCTTTGTAAGCCGAAACAAGTTTGTTCGGATTTTCTTCCGAGGTTTTGCGAATAAGTTTGAATAGTGTCAGTTCTTTTTCTTCGCCATCAATCACATATTGACCGTTGAAGATTTTGTGACGGCAATGCTCCGAATTTACTTGCGAAAAACCAAACACTTCGCTATCGGTTAATTTACGACCAACTTTTTTACTTACATTATTCAGGTATTCAATTTCGTCAGGACTCAATGCCAACCCTTCCTGATCGTTGTAAGCAGCCACATCATCAATATATAGTATTGATTCCGGTTGTTTGTTGATAGTAAAAATTTCCTGATTCAGACCTGAATAGATACGTTCGAGCATTGGGTCGTATTCCAAACCACCTTGTGCCGATGGTGTGTGCGGCATCAAACGGAACTCCTCAATACGAAGAATGCCGCTGATACCCATATTCTGAGTGATTTCAACGGCATTTGTACTCCAAGGAGTTATCATTTCGCGGCGCGGACCGACGAAGTTACCTTCGATACTCGACAGATTCGTCAATTTTGCTTCGCTAAAAAGCCATTCTAATTTACTAACATCTTCGTTCGACAAATTGCTTTTGCTTTGAACTACAAAAACATGTTGGGCGGGAGTCTGGAAAAATTGAATCATTGTGTTTAATATAAGAAAATAGAAATTCTAAATTAATATACTTACTGATATTCAGTATTTTAATTAACAATTATTCTATTTGTGGATTTGCATGCAAAGATAGTTTTTTTCTGTGGTTTAAAAAACAGAAAGCTTGCTATTTTATCAACAAAAAACGGTTTTGCTCATAATTGTCTAAATCTCAATATTTATATCCTCAAAATCCAATTCTTGACGAAGCTTGTTTTCGTGGCGGTTATAATGATTCGTGGTGAAGTGGTATAATGAAAATCACAGAATAAAAAACTAGTGAACGATTAAAAAACTTACAATGAATCATTCTTGAAAAAAAGCGGCATAATTGAATCACTTCAATCATGCCACTCAATAAATCAACTTACAAATATTTACTTTTTGATTAGTTTCGTTTTAGAATTCCCTATTTTCACAAAATAAACACCTTTGCTCATTTTGCTCATATCCAACACATTCGAACCTGAATTTAAGTGTTTTTGCATGGAGATCTGCCCCATTGCATTGTAAATATTCACTTCTTGTGCTTCCTTTAAGTTAATAGTAAACATATCAAGTACAGGATTTGGATACATATTAATAACATCCAATTTTGGCGTTTGTAGTGCGGTACTATTTTCAGTGCTTTTCAACATCAAATTAGCATTCACTACAGCGTTTTCCACCGTTAGAGCTACCGGAATTTCAGCTTCGGCTGCTGCTGTTTCCGAAACTACTTTGTACGAATCTATGGCAATATTCTCGAATGCATAATTGCCATTCTCGTCAGTTAATGTCCAATCAACCGGCTCGTCGTTAGCATCATACAAAATTACAGGCAAATTAGTTGCAAAGTTTACTTCCGATAAAACTTTCACTTTATTCATGCTGTTTTCGGCCATTACAGTATCTTTCAAACCTGTTGATTCGAAGAAAATATTACCATATATTTTACCATTACCAACGGGACGATTGAATGGTCGAAGTTGGATAGACAATTCTTTAATATTCTTATTTAAACTCACATAATCAGCACGTTTGTAATGTACTTTATTTACATAGAATGTTGGTAAATAGTTTTTATATAGTTCAATACTAGGAATAATGTACACCGTATATTCACCTTTTATTAAATTGTCGAAAACAAAAGTTCCATCACTGTTTAATGCTGTTGCATTCAGTGCTTTTTTGAAGTCTTTTGCATATAGTATTGCTGAACCCGATTGAACTACTTCATTTCCTGCAATAGCCTTACCCGAAATGGAATAACTTTCGTCTGGTTGACTCTCAACAATTTCGTAACAAGTTGCAAATCCGGCAATTGAACAATTTTGGATTGGAGGCATAAATGTAGAATCTTTAAAACCTATGAAAATTGAATCTAAATTGAATGAAACACTTCCAAAAATTACTTTATCACCTACTTTGATACTTGATGTATATGAACCATCATCGCCTACAACACCATCGGGAACAAATGCATAGAGTTTTGGAATTGTTAAATAAGGGGTTAATTCTTTGATTAAAAATTGTCCTTCACAACTATTCTTTCCAGCTACAACTATCCCTTTTTTATCCATTATACATTCTGGTTTGGCATTCATAATTTCATAACAAGCAACAATACCTTCAACAGGACACAAGCTTATTAAACTACTGTCATTAAAAGCATTTTTAACTCCAAATTGTATTTCATCTCCAATATTTAAAACGGGATAAACAGTTCCACCAATTATTCCATTATTAATAATTGTTGTGCTACTGTCAACAAGAATTTCGTTCGAAAAGTTATTTTCAATAGCATAAAATATTTTTCTACTACTAATCGGAGAGTATTCCTGTACAAAAAGTTGATTGGCACATTCGCCTTCACCAGCTACAACTACGCCTTTTTTGTCCATTACACAATCGGTAAAATCAACAATTGAATAGCAATCAACAATATTATAACAAGGTGTTGTAATACATTGAATCTTAGTTCCATGAAATTTCACAAGAGTACCAATACTTAATACATTATCCTTAATTTCATAAACATCTTCAGAATTTTCCTCCTGAATAATGGTTGATTTTTCAGTTAATGAAATCACTTTTCCCATCTTATCCATATTACAAGCAAAAGGATCAATGGTAGTAATCAATTTTCCACCAAAAAAAACGTCTGCTTTTTCATTAAAAACGCCAAGTGACAGTTTCGTTTTGAACTTTGTTACAACTTGTGCGCAAATTTGTCCCTGACTCAGAATTGAATGTTTTGAGACATAGACACTGTTTTTCACAACTGAATCGTTTACTAAGTAAAAGTCCGGACAAGCATCGCCCGATTCGTACGAATAAACCAAATAAACACTATCAGTTGGACTCGGATTTTGTGGAAAAATCTGCACATCATCGAAATAAATCGGAAAAACAACACTGTCGTTACCCTGTGTATGCTGTCCTGTCAAATTCAAGTAACAAATCATGCTGAAATATAGCATCAGCAATGGTTTTAGTACATTTCTCTTCATAATTGTAAAATTTATATTTTTATAAATAGTTTGATTTTCAAATAATTGAGTCCACTCCGAAAAGTCTGAGCAGACAGTTTTAATTGATTAATACTTTGGTTTAAAAAATGTCATATAACTGGGTAAATTTACCCAAAAAAGTTCTTTGAAATATTGCGTATATCATTATTA
>Ga0247844_1001280_pt1 | contig 47465 bp, 50 predicted proteins | sample LaCtaG_FD_192421 | JGI IMG/M metagenome (GOLD analysis project Ga0247844, IMG submission 192421) | Freshwater microbial communities from meromictic Lake La Cruz, Castile-La Mancha, Spain - LaCruzMarch201714.5m_1 | ecosystem: Environmental > Aquatic > Freshwater > Lake | place: Spain: Castile-La... | reverse complement strand
TGCTGGGTGCCGATGCGGCGCTTGCCGCCAAGATGGTGGACGGCGTTGCTACTTTCGACGATGTGCTAGCCAAGATGCAAAAGTCAGCCTTCTCTCAAAAGCTTCCGGGTGCTTCCCGGCTTGGTCGGGCACGTGCAGCCCTTGCACTGATCTGAATCTTTTTTCCAAATTCAGCAGTCCTCCATTGAGGGCTGCCGACAACCTGCGACCCGTTGGTCGCGCCTCAAACCGCCGTCCCGTGCTTACTGCCTGGGCGGCATTTTTATTTCTGGAGCAACACCAATGAGTAAGCAATTGCGCGAGCTTCAAGCTCGCAAAGCCACCTTGGTCAAGGACGCACGCGCCCTGACCGACATCGCCGCCGCCGAAGAGCGTGACATGACCGATGAGGAGTTGAATGCGTTCAACGCCCTCAAGGCCAAGATCGAGGCGGCGTCAGCAGCCATCGACCGCGAGGCTGCCCTGATTGCCGAAGAGGCGCATATGGCCAACGTGGCCAATGTGAACAACGCAGCCTATTCAGCAGTCTCCCATGGTCACACCGCCACGGTGATTTCCGTCATCGACAACCTGGAAGCCGACCCCAAGCACGGCTTCAAAACCGTGGGCGACTTCCTCAAAACCGTGCGTCAGGCCCAAAACCCCGGCAGCGCCATCGACGAGCGCCTCCTGATTGGCTCCGGTCGAGGTGCCGTCGCCCCTGCCTCTTTTGGCAGCGAAGGCTCGGCGCAAGACGGGGGCTTTCTGGTGCCGCCCCAATTCGCTCAAGAAATTTTCCAGCTCTCCCTGGGTGAAGACTCCTTGCTGCCGCTGACCGACAACGTCGAGATCACAGGCAATACCATGGCCTTCCCCAAGGATGAGACCACGCCCTGGGGCACCAACGGTATCCGAGCCTACTGGCAAGGCGAAGCCAACCCGGCCGGTGCCACCAAACCGGTGCTGGGCCTGTCCACCTTGCGCCTCAAAAAGCTCATGGCCCTGGTGCCGGTGACGGATGAGTTGCTGGACGACACCAATGCGCTGTCGACCTACCTGCCCGACAAGATCGCCACTTCCATTCGCTGGAAGACCAACGAGTCGATCCTGTTTGGCGCGGGCACCGGCCTGCCGGTGGGCTGCATGACCAACGCGACCACGGTGACGGTGGCCAAGGAGTCGGGCCAGGCCGCCCAGACCCTTCTGGCCCAGAACCTGGCCAAGATGATCTCGCGCCTGCCGCCGGGTTCGTTTGGCAAGGCGGTGTGGATCGTCAACAACGACGTGTTGCCAGCTCTTTTCACGCTCATGCTGGGCAACTACCCGATTTACCTGCCCACGGGATTGCCCGTCGGGGGTATCCAGGTCTCGCCCTACGGCACTTTGCTCGGCCGCCCGGTGTTCGTCTCCCAGCACGCCAACAGCTTTTCTGCGGCGGGCGATGTCTTGCTGGCCGACTTGTCCTACTACCAGACCATCACCAAGGCCGGAGGCATGCAAACGGCCACCTCCATGCACCTGTACTTTGACTCGGACCTCACGGCGTTTCGGACCACGTTCCGCATGGACGGCCAGTCCAAGATCGCTGCGCCCATTGCCCCGGCCAAGGGCAACGCCACCTTGTCGCCCTTTGTCCAACTGGGCGCACGTTGATCGTCGCCCTACTCTGAAGGAGAACTCTGATGTTTCCCAATGCAAAAGGCAGCGAGCAGCTGTCCATCTTGGCCACGCTCGACCCGGGCAATCAGGCACCGGGTGTCACCAACACTGGCTGGGTGTCGCTCAGTACCCACCATGGCCTGCTGGCGCTGGTTCAAACCGGCGCTCTAGCCACAGGTGCCACTGTTGACGCCAAGCTGCAGCAGGCCCAGGACACCAATGGCACGGGTGCCAAGGACGTGGCAGGCAAATCCATCGCGCAACTCACCCAGGCGAGCAACGGTGCCAACCGTCAGGCGCTCATCAACCTGCGCCCTGAAGAGCTCGATGTGAACAACGGCTTTGTCTTCGTTCGCCTCGTGGTCACGGTGGCTGCTGCTGCGGCCAACACCTCGGCGCAGCTGCTGGGCGTCAATCCGCGACTGGCCTCAGCCGAAACAGCCAACCAGGCTGCTGTAGCTCAGATCGTTTGATCTGAAGGGGAGAGAGGTGCATGCCCATGCAGTTGATCACCCCGCCAGCGGCCGAGCCCATCTCGCTGGCCGAGGCCAAGCTCCACCTACGTGTGGACTTTGACGACGACGATGCCCTGATTCAGGCGCTGATCTCTGCAGCCCGCCAGGCCGCCGAGATGCTGACCCAGAGGCAGCTGGTTACGGCCCGCTGGCGCATGGTGCTCGACAGCTTTCCAGGCTGCGGCCTCATGGGGGTGCCCGCAGGGCAGACCTTCACGCTGCCTGGGCATGCCATCCTGATTCCCAAGTCACCCCTGCAATCGGTGGTGGAAATTCGTTATCTAGACATGGCAGGTGTTTCGCAAGTCATGCCCTCCGCCCATTACACGGTGGACAAGACCTGTGAGCCTGCCCGTATCACCCCGGTGTTTGGTCAGATCTGGCCTGTGGCCTTGCCGCAAATCGGTGCCGTCTCGGTGACTTTTGATGCTGGGTATGGCAGCGCAGCGGATGTGCCCGAAGGCCTCAAAAGCTGGATCAAGTTGCGTCTGGGCAGTCTGTACGCCCACCGCGAGGAAGTCGCGTCGATGGCCCGAGGTCGGATTGACCCCTTGCCCTTTGTCGATGGCCTGCTCGATCCCTACAAAGTACCCCTGATATGAGGCCTTTATGAACCCGATCGGAGCAGGCGCATTGACGCGCCGCATCAGGATCCAGCGCCCCAGCACCACCAAAGACCGCCTGGGTGGCCCCTGCCGCACTTGGCTCGATGTGGCGGCCGTCTGGGCTGATATCCAGCCGCTGTCCGGGCGTGAAGCGGTGATCGCTGGGCGGATCTCGGCAGAACTCACCCACCAGATCACGGTGCGCCACCAGAGCCTTTTTGACAACCCCCACCAAGTGGCTCAGATGCGCGTGCTCTACAAAGCCCGGGTGTTCAACATCCACTCAGCTCTTGATGAAGACGAGCGCCGGGTCAAACTCATCTTGTTGGCTTGCGAAGGGCTTGACGATGGCTAAACGTGAAACCGTCAAGATCGAAGGCCTGGCAGAACTGGGCAAAGCCCTGCGCGAATTGCCAGATCGTGTTGCCAAGAACGGCCTGCGTGTGTCGGTGTACGCCGGGGCCAAGGTCGTTCGGGACGAAGCCCGCGCTCGGGCACCCAAGGCACAGCAGTCTCTGGGGCCGAACCAGCCCCCACCGGGCACCCTCAAGCGCTCGGTGATCATGAAGCACATCCCCGAGCTCTCCAGCCTCACGCGCCAGACCTTCTTTGTGACGGTGCGCCACGGCAAGAAGTACCGCAAGCAGGGCAAAAAAGGCAACCTGTCCCAGGACGCCTGGTATTGGCGCTTTGTGGAGTTTGGCACCCGAAAGATGGCTGCACGCCCATTTCTGCGTCCGGCGCTCGAGGCCAAACGGCGCGAAGCGGCTCAGGCCATGAAAGAGCGCTTGCAGCAGCGCGTGGCGATGGAAGCCAAAAAATTCAGCACAAGACCTTAGGACACAGCGGTGCAGGACTTCTTTGACGCCATCCAGAACTTGGCCGGTGGTGAGGTGTACGCCCTGGTCGCTCCAGAAAGCGCCCAGTACCCGGCCATCGTTTACACGCCCATCGCACAAGAGCACATCTTCGGCATCGATGGGCCAAATTTGTCAGCAGGCCTGCAGCGCGTGCGCGTGCAGGTCGACACCTACGCCAGAACCTACCAGGAGGCCTTGCACCTGCAAGACCAGGTCCTGGCGGCGCTATTGGCCGATAAGAGCACCATCGCCGATGTGCGCATGGGGCTCAGTGAATTTGAAGCGCAAGTCCGGCTGTACCGGGTGAGCGTGGACTACACCTACCACCGCTGAATCCGTTTCAGCCCACAACAGTTTCACCGCACAACAGGAGCACGTGCATGAGCAGCACCGCCATCACCGCACAGGGTATTGCCATTGCCCGCTTTGGCACCACCACCTTTGAAACCATCCCCAACGTGGTCTCGTTTCAGGGGCCCGGAGGCCAGGCCTCGGTCATCGATGTGACCAATCTGGCCTCAACTTCCAAAGAAAAACGCGTGGGTTTGCGCGACGAAGGCCAGCTTTCGCTGAGTCTTCACTACAACCCCGAAGACGCAGTGCACCAGGGCCTGCGCACCGACCGCGCCAACCGCACCCGTCGTCAGTTTCGGATCACCTTCACCGATGTGGCTGCAGCCACTTGGACGTTTTACGGCTATGTCACGCAGTTCAGCGTGCAAGGCGGGGTGGACGCGGTGGTTGAAGCCAGCGTGACCATTGAAATCGACGGCGACATCACAGAAAGCTAAACCCATGAACATCCTGTCCAAAGAAGCTATCCTATCTGCCGACGACCTGCCGCGCGAAATCGTGAGCGTTCCCGAATGGGGCGGTCAGGTGTACGTGCGCACCATGACCGGCACCGACCGCGACGCCTTTGAAGCCAGCCTGATCACGAGGGATTCAAACACCTCGTCTAACGATCAACGCATGCACAACGTGCGCGCGCGCCTGGTCTCGCTCACCTTGTGTAGCGAGTCGGGCGAGCGCATATTCCAAGATGGTGACATCGACGCCTTAGGCCGCAAAAGCGCCCGGGCGCTCGACCGGGTCTTTGCTGTGGCCCAGCGCCTGAACGGCATCGGCGCCGATGAGGCGCAAGCCGCAAAAAACGCCTGATCGCCAGCCCGGCCCGGCGCTTTGTGTTTCGGCTGGCGCTGGCTTTGGGTCTGCCGGTGCGCGAGTTGCTGGCGCGCATGGGCTCTGACGAGCTCACCGAGTGGATGGCGTTTTATCAGTTGGAGCCCTTTGGGGATTTTCGGGCGGACTTGCGCTCGGCCATCGTCGCGTCCACCTTGGCCAACGCCCACCGCAGCAAGGAGGGCAAGCCCTTCACGCCGGAGGACTTCATGCCCTTTGTGGATAAAAACCACCACAAAGATCACCACAAGCCACACCGTTCAGATCAACCCAAGGCATCTGAAGCAGATGCAGCACGCCTGAACATCGCCCGCTTCAAGGCCATGTTCGCGCACCGCGTCAAGAGATAAGGCAACCCCCATGGCTGATATCGGCTCCTTGGTCATCAAACTTGCAGCCGACACCGCCGAGTTTCAGGCCGATCTCGGGCGCAGTGCACGTTTGCTGGACAAGCACGCCTCGGACATGAAAGCCTCGCTGCAGCAGGTCGCTGGCGTTGCCCGGACCGCTTTTGCGGTCGTCATCGGCACCACTTCGGTGGCCGCACTGCGTGACTTTGTGACCCAGACGCTGGAGACTTCGGCAGCACTTCAAGGTCTGGCCGAGCAAACCGGGGCGAGCGCCACGGCGCTGTCAGGCTTTGCGCCCGTGGCTACCATCTCGGGCACCGCGATGGACGCCATTGGCGGGAGTCTGGCCAAACTCTCCAAAGGTCTGGCGGGTGTGGACGATGAAACGGCCGGAGCCACCAAGGCGCTGCAGTTTTTGGGGGTGAGGGCTAGGGATGCCAGCGGCAACCTGCGCGATCCTGCCGAGGTCATGAACGATGTGGCCTTAAAGCTCTCCGAATTTGAAGACGGCGCGGGCAAGACGGCCCTGGCCATGGAGCTCTTTGGCAAGTCGGGCGCATCCATGCTGCCCTTCCTCAAAGACCTTGCAGAAAACCAGGACCTCAACATCCGGCTCACGGCCCAGCAGATCGAGGAAGCAGACAACGCCTCCAAGGCGCTGGCGCGTATGAAGGCCGAGACAGGCTTTGTCGCTCAGACCCTGGTCACGGCTGCGATCCCGTCCATGACGGTGCTGGTACAGGAGCTCAAGCAGGTGCTCTTTGGCACCCAGGACGCGGTGGGTGGTATCCAGCGCCTGCGCACCGAAGGCTCGCTCACCACCTGGGCGCAGAACACGGCGTACGCCATCGCCGTGGTCATCGACGCCCTGCGCGGCATCGGCCAGACCATCAAGTCGGTGATCGGCAGTTTCCAGGCGGTGTGGGCAGACATTGAGCTGGCGGGGACGTTTTTAGCGGGGGGTGAGGGACTCAATCCGTTTTCTGAAGAGAACCGCGCACGCCTCAAAGCGGCGCTGGACAAACGCAACGCGATCGTCGAGCAGGCCAATCAGAACTATGTCGAGCTGTGGGACATGCCGCTCTTGGCCGATGCGGTCACCAAACGCTTTGATGACATTCGCAAAGGCACCGATGCGAGCAACTCAGAAACAACTGCACCCGCGTCCCGAAAGCGCCTGAACTACAGCACCGCCACCACGGCCGTCACAGCCTCGGCCATGGCAGGCATCGACAGTGAACTCAAGCGTCTGCAAGGCCTGGTGGATACAGAGTCAGGCATCCTCAAGGACCGCCAACGCATCATCGACCTTTATGAAAACCAGGGCTACCTGAGTTTCAAGGAGGCCAGTGACGCTCGCTTGGCTGCCCAGCAAGATTTCACGCAAAAGCTCTCTGCCTTGTCCTCGGATGAGGAAGCTGTTTTGCGCAAAGGTCTCGACACGGTCGCTAAAACCAGTCAGGACAAACTCAAGCTCGAGGACAAGCTCCTGGAGATTGCCCTCAAACGCCAAAAGCTCGAGCGTGATGCCCAGCAATCCGACCTGGAGCGCCAGATCCGGCTGCCGGGCGAATCGCTCAAAGACCTGCAAGAGCAGGCCTCGCGCGGTCAGGCGCAGTTGCGTGCCAGCGAAGAGCAGATCAAAACCCTGCGCGAGACCGGCGCCATCAGCGAGCTCGACTCGCTGCGCCGCCTGGGCGAAGCCCGTCAGGAAAGTGCGAACCAGCTGGCCTCACTGGCCGAGCAGGCGCGTGCATTGGCAGACGCTGCCCCCGGCAATGAAAAACTCGCCGAGGCCCTTCGCAAAATCGAGGAAGCCGCCCGCCAAGCGGCAGATGGCGCTCAGCTGTTGACGCAGCGGGCCAAGGAACTCTCGGACCCCGAAGCCGGATTTGCCAAAGGCCTGCGCGCGGTGGCCGAAGAAGCTGAGCAGATTGGCAAGCAGATGGAAGCGGCAACTGTCCGCGCCTTCAACGGCATGACCGATGCGCTGGTGGGCTTTGTGATGACGGGCAAGCTCGACTTCAGGTTGCTGGCCAACTCCATCATCTCGGACCTGATCCGCATCCAGATCCAGCGCGCCATCACGCTGCCCCTGGCCAAAGCCATGAGCAGTTTCTTTGGTTTTGCCGATGGCGGGGTCATGACGGCAGAGGGGCCATTACCGCTGCGGGGCTACGCCAGTGGCGGGATCGCCAATTCGCCGCAACTGGCGGTGTTTGGCGAAGGCTCGCGGCCAGAGGCCTATGTGCCATTACCCGATGGGCGGACCATTCCCGTGACCATGAGCGGTGGCGCTGCTGGTGCTGCTACTGGTGCTATGGGCGCAGGCCATGTGTTCAACATTTCCGTGAATGTCTCTGACGCAGGTGCAGCCACACGGGGCGACAGCGCAGGAGGTCGTGACCTGGGCCAGGCGGTGGCCAACGCGGTGCGCCAGGAGCTGCTGGCGCAAAAGCGGGCCGGTGGCTTGCTCGACAGCAGGAGGGCTTTGTAAATGGCGGTGTTCACATGGATTCCATCGCTGGGTGCCAGTCTGGCCATGCGGCCCAATGTGCGCCGGGTGGCATTTGGCGATGGGTATGAGCAGCGCTTGGCCTTTGGCATCCACACCCAAGCCGAGGTCTGGACGCTGGAGTTTCGTGGGCGGACCAGACAGGATGCCGGAGCGATTTACGATTTCTTGCGCGCTCGCGGGGGTGTGCAGGCTTTTGACTGGACCACCCCGGCAGGCACTGCTGCCAAGTTCACCTGCGAAGAGTGGAGCCGCTTGGTGGATGAGCCCGACGTCGAGACGGTGCGGGCCACGTTCAAACAGGTGTTTGATTTGTCATGACCGAACAAGCCACGACTTCCCCAGCGATCACCTCAGAAATCCAGAAACTCGCACCCAGCGCCGTGATCGAGCTCTTTGTGCTGGACCTGTCGCTCTTTGGCCAGGGACCAGTGAGGTTTCATGCGGGCACCAACGCCCTCATGCAGCGCGTGGTCTGGCAAGGCCACGCCTATGAAGCGTTCCCGATCCAGGTTGAGGGCTTTGAATTCAATGGTGGCGGTCAGGTGCCACGTCCCCAGCTGCGGGTGGCCAATGTCACGGGCTCGATCACCGCGCTCGTGCTGAGCTACCAGGACCTGGTGGGAGCCAGGATCACCCGCAAACGGACCCTGGCCAAGTACCTCGATGCGGTCAATTTTGCGGACGGCGTGAACCCTACAGCAGACCCCTTGGCCGAATTCGCCGACGACGTTTACTGCGTTGACCGCAAGTCGCGTGAAACGCGTGAGGTGGTCGAGTTCGAGTTGGCTGCGTCCTTTGACCTGGAAGGCGTCAACTTGCCGCGTCGTCAGATCGTGCAAAACGTCTGCCCCTGGTCCTACCGGGGTGCCGAGTGCGGCTACACGGGCAGTGCGTATTTCAACGCGAATGACGAGGTGGTGAGCAGCAAAGCGCAAGACGCCTGTGGCAAACGCCTGGCCTCTTGCCAGAGGCGCTTTGGTGCACATGCCGAATTGCCATTCGGGGGCTTTCCGGCGGCGGGCTTGTTCCGTTGATGAATGAAATCAAGACATGAATGAAATCACTGCATGAATGAAATCAATCAATCTCTGGCCTTGGCCCACGCCGCCAAAGAGTTTCCCCGTGAAGCCTGTGGGCTGCTGGTCATTCAAAAGGGCCGCGAAGTTTATTGCCCTTGCCGCAACATCGGTGTGGGCACCGACCAATTCGTGATCCACCCCGAAGACTATGTGGCAGCCGACCGCCAGGGCGAAATCGTTGGGGTGTTCCATTCCCACCCGAACTTGCCCCCTGAACCCAGTCAGGCCGACCGTGTGGCTTGCGAAGCCACAGGGCTGCCCTGGTCCATCGTGTCGTTTCCCGCTGGTCAATGGGTGCAGATCAAGCCTGAGGGCTATGTCGCGCCCCTGGTGGGCCGTCAATGGGCACATGGAGTACTTGACTGCTACGCCCTGGTGCGCGACTGGTACGTGCAAGAGCGTGGCATTGATCTGCCCAATTTTGAGCGTTTTGACGAGTGGTGGAAGCGGGGCATGAACCTGTACCTGGACAACTTTGGGTCCGCTGGGTTTGGGGTTGCGAATCTGACGGATCGGACAGATCTGAAGGTGGGGGATGTGCTCTTGATGCAGGTTGCCTCCCCTGTGCCCAACCATGCGGCGGTGTATCTGGGCGATGGGCTGATCCTGCACCACTTGCAAGGCAGGCTATCGAGTCGCGACGTGTACGGCGGCTACTGGCAAAAGGTCACCACCCAGGCGCTGCGGCATCCAGACCTTCACCGACTTCTTTAGCCGTTTTCTTTACCGCTCCTAAAACTTGCAGCACGAGTTTTGCCATGGCCACGATCCTTCTTCTCGGTGAACTGGGCAGGCGCTTTGGGCGTCGCCATCAGATGGCAGTGGCCTCAGCCGCCGAAGCGGTGCGGGCTCTTTGTGCGAATTTCCCGCAGTTTGAGCGCGAGTTGGTTTCCTCTGGCGAGCGGGGTGTGGGCTACCGGGTGCTGGCTGGGCGGGACGCCCTGGCACTCGGCCGATTGCATGAACCCACCGGTCAGCAGCGCATCACCATCGCGCCGGTTATCTCTGGGGCTGGTGGCAATGGTCTAGGCCAGATCCTGTTGGGGGCAGCTTTGATCGCTGTGTCCTGGTGGAACCCGATGGGCTGGGCAGCCGCTGGCTCATTCTTGTCGCAAGCGACCCTGTATTCGGTAGGCACTTCCATGATTCTGGGCGGTGTGGCCCAGATGATTGCACCTACCGCCAAAGCTTCAGATCCGTCCGAGCGCCCAGAAAACCGCCCCAGTTATGTGTTCAACGGAGCCGTGAACACCACTGCTCAAGGCCATCCCGTGCCCGTGGGCTACGGCCGCATGATCGTGGGCTCGGCCGTGATCAGTGCGGGCATCGATGTCGATGAAATACCTGTTCTTTAAATACCTGTCGATGAGATCACTGCATGAATCTGATACCAGCTTCAAATCCTTTGATCATCGGCGCAGGTGGCGGTGGCAAGTCAGGTGGCGGTAGCGCCCGTGTGGCCCAAGAAGCTGCCGACAGCCTGCGCTCCAAAGCCTACGCCCGTGTGGTCGATTTGGTGTGCGAAGGAGAAATCGAAGGTCTGGTGCAGGGTCTGCAGTCGGTTTTTTTGGACGACACGCCGATTCAGAATGCCGATGGGAGCTACAACTTTTCTGGGGTGACGCTTGAAAGCCGTCCCGGCTCCCAGCAGCAGGGTTACATCCCGGGCTTTGCCTCGGTAGAAAACGAGGTCTCGGTCGGCGTGGAGTGCAAGTTTGCCCAGCCGGTCGTGCGCTCTATCACCGACCCCGACGTGGACGCAGTGCGCCTCAAAGTGAGCATGCCTGCGCTCACCTTGCAGGACACGACCAACGGCGACTTGAACGGCACATCGGTGAGCTACGCGATCGACTTGCAGTCAGCAGGCGCTGGTTTTGTGCAGGTGCTCACCGACACGGTTTCTGGCAAGACCACTTCGCGCTACCAACGCAGTTACTACGTGCCACTGTCCGGCACAGGTCCTTGGGAGGTCCGCCTTCGCAGGCTGACCCAGGACGCGACCCAAAGCAGCCTGCAAAACAAGACCTTTCTGGACTCGTACACCGAGGTCATCGAGAGCAAGCTGCGCTACCCCAATAGCGCCTTGATGGCCTTGCGGGTGGACGCCTCGCAGTTCAACGCCATCCCCCGGCGCAGCTATGAGCTAAAACTCCTGCGTGTGCGGGTGCCGTCCAACTACGACCCGGAGTCTCGCGCATACGCAGGTGTCTGGGATGGCACCTTCAAGGTGGCCTGGACGGACAACCCGGCTTGGTGTTTTTACGACCTGGTCACCAACACCCGCTATGGCTTGGGGCATTTCATCTCAGAGTCCCAGGTCGACAAGTGGGCGCTGTACCGGGTGGCCCGTTACTGTGACGAACTTGTGTCCGATGGCCTGGGTGGTCTCGAGCCCCGCTTCACATGCAACCTGTACCTGCAAACCCGCGAGCAGGCCTACAAGGTGGTGCAGGACATGGCTTCGGTCTTTCGGGGGATGGCCTATTGGTCGGGTGGGGCCATCACCGTCACGCAAGACGCGCCCCAAGACCCTGTCTATCAGTTCACTGCTGCCAACGTCATCGATGGCGAGTTCGCCTATCAGGGCTCGTCTGCCAAGGCTCGGCACACGGTGGCCTTGGTCAGCTGGGTCGATCCGGAGGATTTTTACAGACAGAAGGTGGAATACGTTGAGGACGTCGCGGGCATCGCGCGCTACGGCGTGGTGCAAGCCGATGTGGTGGCCATGGGCTGCACCTCGCGCGGGCAGGCCAATCGGGTGGGCAAGTGGCTCCTGTACTCCGAGCAGTCCGAATCAGAAATCATCACCTTCCGAACAGGATTGGAAGGTGCGGTGGTGCGCCCGGGCGATGTCATCCAGGTAGCTGACCCAAGTCGGGGCGGCATGCGCCTGGGTGGCCGCGTCGCAGCAGCCACCACCACCAGCGTTACCCTGGACCAGGATTTGCCAGCTGACTTGCCTTGGCGGCTTTCGGTGATCTTGCCCAATGGCAGTGTAGAAGAGCGCTTGGTGGGGGCTACTTTCGCTGTGTCCAGCGGTGATGGACATGCGAGGCGAACCCTCACGGTCACCATCCCCTTCAGCATGGCGCCGCAAACCGATGCCATCTGGGTGCTGGCTTCCTCCATCATCGAGCCGCAACTGTTTCGGGTGGTGTCTGTGGCCGAACGCGAGCCCGGCGTGCATGAAGTCACGGCCCTGGCCCACAACCCTGGCAAATACGCGGCCATCGAAGAGGGCCTGGCGCTGCAGCCGCGCGCCATCACGGTGCTCTCAGACATGCCTGCCGCTCCCACGGCCCTCAGCATGCAAGAGAGCCTGTACCGGGTCAAAGACCGGGCGCAGGTGCTGGTGCAACTGTCCTGGGCTGAGGTGCCTGCGGCCATCGCCTACCGGCTTTCCTACAGGGTGGGCGGTGGCAACTTTGTGAGCCTGCCGCTGGTGAGCGCCAATTACGCAGAAATCCGCGATGCGCAGGAAGGTGACTACGAGTTCAGCTTAAGGGCCATCGGCATCACCCGTAAAGAAAGTGTGCCCGCCACACTCAGCGCCACGGTGCTGGGCAAGACACTGCCTCCGTCGGATGTGACCGGCTTTACCGTACAGCGGCGCATGTCCGATCTGCTGCTGAGCTGGGACGAACTGCCCGATGCCGATTTGGCGGGCTATGAGGGGCGGGTCGGGCCCGGCTGGGACGACGCCCAATTGGTTGCCAAGACCTTAGGCACCCAGATGGTTCACGACCAGGACGCAGCAGGGCAGTACCCGTACCACATCCGCGCTTACGACACCTCGGGCCAATACAGCGCGCATGTCACCACCTTTGTGTTGACCTTGCTGGCCCCGGCCACGGTGCGCCAGTTCGATGTGGTGCAGTCGGCCAACCGGCTGGAGTTTCGCTGGCAACCCAACCCAGAGCCCGAGGTGGTGGGCTACGAGCTGCGAGAAGGTGCGGCATGGGACGCATCGCTCTTTGTGGCCGAGGTCAAGTCCACCAGCTACACGCTGCCCTCGGGATTTGATGGCGAGCGCAAGTTCTGGATCAAGGCGATTGCCTCGCCCGGCATCTACAGCGACACGCCCACTTTAGTCTCGACTGTGGTGGCCCAGCCGCAAAACGCCAACCTGATCCTCGAGCGCGATGAGCAAGCAGGGGGCTTTGCTGGCACCAAGCATTTCGCCTCGGTGGTCACGGTCAATGGCAAAAACGTGCTGCGCATGAATACCGGCGCGCAAGTGGCCGAATACCTGTTTGAGCTGGATCTGGTCTCTCCCATCCGGGCGCAGAACACCTTGCTCAGCAGCCTGGGCGCTTCGGTCGATGACCGTACCACCTGGCAGGAAGCCAACTTTGTCTGGAGCGGTGACGCCGCCCGGCGGCAGTGGACCTACGACGGCGCCATCGCCAACGTGGATGCGCGGTTTCAGATGGCGCGAGAGGATGTGCTGCACCCGGGCGAGCTCTACGGCTGGCGGCTCAGCGGATCTGTGATGGGCATTGGCAATGCAGTAACGAGCCAGTTGGCGGGCGTGAGTTACGGCGATGGCCGCTATGGCATGGGGCTCATGGTCAAAGACACCACCCAGGTGGCCTGGACTGTGAACATGCCGCAGGTGTTCAGCACCTCGTTCTGGTTCATCCCCCAAGAGGTCACGACTTGCGTGATCTGGAAAGCAATGGGACCTGGCGGCGCTTTGCTGCTGGGCTATGACGCCCAAACGCAAGGCTTCTTCTTGGAAGACCATTTGTCCAGGTGCGTCACGCTGGCGTTTGGACTGGAAGCATCCGATCGGATCTGCCTGGGGGTGTGCCAGACCAGCACAGAACGCCGCCTCTTTGCCGCCGGGATGGGCGGCGGTGTCCATTCGGCCAGCGCACGGCTTGAGCCCGTGGGTGCGTTCAGCAGTTTGCGGCTGTATTGAGCAGGCGCTGATTCTTTTAGCAATTCAGTTTTAAGGCATCACATGATTGACGAAACCATGCAACTTCAGGGGGCGATGACCCTCATTGTTCGGCGCGCCGATGGCGACATCGAAACCGTTCACAAAGACAACATCATCGTGAACGTGGGCTTTGATTTCATCGCAGACGCCATCGGCAAATCCGCCAGTCGCCCCTCGGTCATGGGTTTCATCGCCTTGGGCACGGGCACCACGGCGGCTGCAGCCAGCCAGTCGGCCCTGGTCTCCGAGCTCGACCGAAACGCCGCCACCTATGCCCACACCGTTGGCACCAAAGCCTTCAGCTTCACGGCCGACTTCCCAGCAGGCGACGGCACGGGGGCAATCACGGAAGCTGGGGTTTTCAATGCCGCATCGGGCGGCATCATGCTCGACAGGGTGGTGTTCCCGGTGGTGAACAAGGGGGCGGACGACAGCCTGACGGCAGTGTTCACCTTCACCATGAGCTGATTGCCATGGCCGAGACGGTCACCGTAGGCGAGTCCCAAGGGCCCCGCTACACCTGGGCCAATGCCAGTTTCACTTGGGCCAGTGCCAGTGCAGGCAAATCGTGGCTCACGGCTTACCCCGCTGTCTATCTGGTCGCAGTAGCTGCCACACTTGCTTGGGTTGAGGCTTCAGGCCGTCAACATGGCAAACGCCTGACTGAAACTTTGTCATTCGCAGAAACCCGTCGGCATCAAGCCGCGCTGCAAAAGACGGAGTCAATCGGGTTTGCCGACACCTACTACGACCTGATCGCCTATGTCTTGCGATGGGTTGAGTCGATTGGGGTAGGTGAGGGCCTGGCCAAATCGAGCCGCAAGTCCGTTCAAGAAAACCTTCGAACGCTGGACGGCTTGGCCCGCTCGGTTGCCAAAGCCCTGCAAGAAGGCCTGCCTGTGACCGAAGTCTTGTCTCGGCAGATGCGCCAAAAGCATGCTGAGAGGCTGCCGGTGGCATCGGTATCCGCGCGGGTGTCCACCAAAGCAGTCGCTGAAAGGGTGGCTTTGACCGATGGTCTGGATCAAGGTTTCAGAAAACGGGTCAGCGAAGCGCTGAACTTTGCCGAAACTTATTACGACCTGATCGCCTTCATCCTGCGCATCAGCGAGGGTTTGGCTGTAAGCGATCAGGCCTCCAGGCGGCTTCAAAAGCCTGTCGCTGAGGCATTCACCACGAGCGATCAGCTCATTCGCCAATCCGTCAAGCAAGTGGTCGAGGGACTGGCGTTTGCCGAAACCTTGGGCCGCACAGTGGCGTACAGGCGGCACTTGCAAGAAGGTCTGGGTGTCTCGGAAGCCTTGCGCCGGGCGATGCGCCTCAAGGCCTATGAAGCCCTGGCGCTTGCCGAGCAGTACCGCCGCCACGCCAACGGTGTGATCAGCGACATGATCGTGGCCAGCACCGAGATCACCGAGGCCGACTTTGCAAGCATCGTCGAAGCGGGCCATCCCCCGGGCTACACGGATTTCCGGGACTTCATTCAGGGTGACTACACCTACCAGCGCGCCTTGTTCCGCGCCATCTTGAAGTCCAGAAACTCCGACCGGGGCTTCATTGATGCGCTGCGCGTGACGGTGGATGTGCCCGATGTCTTTGACCGGGGCACTGTGCAGATCACCGATGCGCAGGCAGGTGCCGTCATCGGCTTTGCCCGAATTTTTAGGGTGCCGCCCGAGGTGACCATGACCCACAAGGGCGGCACGGTGGTCGCCATCCCGCGCCTGTCTAGCGCCATAACGCGAACAGGCTTCACGGCAGTTTTAGAAAACACCGCTGGCGACCGCGTGACCGGCACTTTCACCTGGATCGCTCAGGGGTACTGACAGCTCCCATGTACCTCAGTCATTTGCCCACCCATTCACCATGCAAAACTTCACCGACATACCGTCGTCGCGCACGCTGTCTGACTCACTCATTGAGATCTTGAACAACGACAAGACGGCGATCTCTTGCAACAGTGGCACCACGTTTCCAACGACCAACCAGCAAGTGGGCATGCTGTGCTACCGCACGGACCAGCTCAAGCTTTACCAGCTGATCGGCACCAACCCGGACAACTGGCGCTTCATCATGGATCTGGCCAGTGGGATCGATGCACAGTTCGCGGCCAAGCTCAATGCCGCCGCCTACACCGCTGCCGATGTGCTGGCCAAGCTGCTCACCGTGGATGGCGCGGGCTCCGGGCTGGATGCCGACTTGCTGGACGGCCAGCACGCCAGCGCTTTTGCATCGGCTTTACACAACCACAACGCGGCCTATCTGGGAATCAGCGCCAAGGCGACGGACGCAGACCGCCTGGACGGCTACGACGCCTCGGCCTTTGTCCGCTCGGTCAACGGTGGTGGTCCTGACGCAAACGGCAACGCCACGGTCAACATCGATTTGTCGGGGCGGGTAGCGCGCACGGGCGACAGCATGAGTGGGCGCCTGACCCTGCCCAGCCAGACCGTACAGAGCACATCGCCCACGATTGATTTCTACGACACAGATCAGGGAAGTACCCGTTATCTGCACGTCAACAGCAACCTGATGGGGTTTTTGAAGACCGACGGCAACTGGGACATGTACATGAACAACGGCGGCTCCATGTGGACCGCCAACTACGGCTGGCTGCATGACTACTTCTTTGCATCGGTAGGCAATTGCGTGCGTCCAATCAGCTCCAAGGTGACCTCAGGAAGTCCCACAGCCTTTCAGTTGGGCGAAGAAAACGTCATCAACTGCTATGGCAGCGGTCCGCACTACCTCATCAACCATGAGCTCATGGACAACGGCGGCCAGATTTCTCATCGAATGGTCCGGTATTACACAAACTGCAACTGCAACTGTCAGTGCAATTGCTAGGAGGCATCTATGTTCCGCAAAGCTGTATCCAGCATGTCGTATCCAGTTTTCCTGGAGCTGGTGGTCACCGAACGGATTGTCTGCCTGACCGCCTACACAGAAATTGAGAAGCACATCTTTGAGGCCGATGCTGATCCGGGTGACGATCAATCCGAAAGCATCCGGTCATTGCGCTTTGAAGGGCATTTTGTTCCTGGCCAACTGCCACCCAAGGCTACAGGGGTTTATCACGACCGCCTGCCATGCGTGCAGTTGGGTAAACCGTTGGTTCTGGGTGAATCGCTTTCACAGGGCATGGCAGGGCGCTATTTCAAAGCAGCTTCGTATTCATTGCTTGATCTTGACGATCCATCCATCCGCAGCGGAGAAAAGTCTGATGCTGCAGTCTGGGTGTGTGGTGTGGACTATGAAGGCAACCTGCGCCCGTTTTACAACGCGATTGCTTTTGAAACGTCCACCAAGATGCACCCGATGCGCTCGGTCAGAAACCTGGGGACACCCAGCAATCTGTTCATCTACCAACCCTTTGCGAGCACACCGTTGACCCAGTGCAGCATGACGCTCAAATACAACCTTTCGCTGGGCTACAGAAGCAGCGTACAAGGTTTCGTCGAAGCTCAGGATTACAACTACTTGCCAGATATGGACGAGGCTTTCCCTCGGCTTGAGTTGATCTCGGGCGGTGGGGAGATTGGAGCGGGTGGGCAGCAGGAGGTCACTGTCCAAGTGGTCAGCGCCGAGGGCAGGGACGCCACTTTGTACCTGGAGGAAACAGGGGGTTATTTGCCCATGCGCCGGGTGCGAAGTATCAACGGTAAAGCCTCATTCAAGGTCCATGCCCTGGGATTGGTGGCTGGTGACGCCTTCAAGATCAAGTTGGGTTTCAGAAACTACTCCGGGCTGCTGGACGTTCCCTTTGAGGTGGTTGCATGAAGATCACCAACCACTGGGTTACGCCCATTGCCGAGTTTGATCTGGCACTGCCACAGCCGATGCGTCAGCAGCTGATGGCGCTCCTGCAACGCAAAGAGGCAGATCGGGACAAGTTATCCGAGTCTTCACCAGACTTTTTCAGATTCATGCAGTCCAAGCAGTTTTACGCTTCGACACATTACAACCTGTTCTCAGAGGCTAACCAGCACCCCGAAAAGAACGCCATCCTTTCCTTCGAGCTATTGGCCTGTAATGCTTATCGGCAATACCTCAGACAAGCCTTGAACATCGAGCAAGCAGATGAGTTGAAGCTTGTGGGCAGGTGCTTTGGCAATGTACAAATAACAGGTGGCAGGACCTTTCCGCACTATCACCAGTCTGTCGATCACGTCCTGATCCATTACCTGGACATTCCTGACCACAACGACCCCGAGCTGGGTAAGTCACACCGCCACGGCACGCATGCCTTGCTGCTGCAAGACCCGCGTGGTGCTGTGAACTATCCCTATTGGGAAAAAGTGCTCTCCATTGCCCCTTACACCGGCAAAACCATCATTCACCCCGCCTACGTCTGGCATGAAACCAACCCCTACCGAGGGCAGGGCACGCGCATGTGCCTGGTGGTGAATTTTCAGATAGCCAGTCACAGCTACATCGAGCTGCACAAAGAATTGAGGTTTTGATGACCATGTTCACCATTCACGCCTTACGCCAAGACGGCCAGAAAGTCTTGCTGCACTACGACAACCAGTTGTCCACGCTGACATGGCAGGACGGCACACCCGTGGTGCCTGTTCAGCCCGGCAATTTCCGGGATGCCACGGTGGTGTCGGTCAACCAACCCGGCCGCAAGGGCAATGTCCGTATTCTCAAGATCAGCCTGGGTCTGTCCTGCAACTACGAATGCAGATACTGCAACCAGCGCTTTGTGCCGCGTGCGGATGCGAGCAACCCGGATGACATCGAGTCGTTCATCGCTCAACTGACTGATGCGCTGATTGAGCCACCCGAGCGCATCCAATTCTGGGGTGGCGAGCCCCTGGTGTACTGGAAGACGCTCAAGCCGCTGGCTGAACGTTTGCGTGGTTTGTATCTGGATGCTCAGTTCAGCGTCATCACCAATGGCAGCTTGCTCGATACGGACAAAAACGAGTGGCTCGACCGCATGGGATTTTCTGTGGGCTTGTCGCACGACGGTCCAGGCCAGTCGACCCGTGGCCCCGATCCGCTGAACGATCCCGAAAAATATGCCGCCATCATGGACCTGTATGCCCGCTTGCATCCTCAGGGGCGTATCAGCATCAACGCCATGGTCCATGCCAGCAACCAAAGTCGGGCGCAGATTCAGGCATGGATTCAGCAGCGCTTTGGCCAGGATGTGAACATCGGGGAGGGCGCTTTCATTGACCCCTACGACGAAGGCGGCTTGGCAGCAACCTTGCAAACCCAGCAGGACCATGTGCGTTTCAGGGCCTTGGCCTACAAAGAACTGCGCCAGGGCTTGGCCTCGCGCATGTCCATAGCGCAGCAGCGCATCATGGATTTTGTGCAGTCCATCCGCACCGCACGCCCAGCATCCTCGCTGGGCCAAAAGTGCGGCATGGACAAACAGGACAACTTGGCGGTGGACCTGCACGGCAAGGTGCTCACCTGCCAGAACGTGAGCGCAGCAGCCACAGCGCCCAATGAGCAACCCCACCAGATTGGCTATTTGTCTAACCTGCAAGCGGTCAAAATGCGCAGCGCTACGCACTGGAGCCACAGGCCCGATTGCCCCAGTTGCCCGGTGCTGCAACTGTGCAAGGGCTCATGCATGTTTTTGCAGGGGCCGCTGTGGGATGCAGGTTGCGACGCAGCTTATTCGGACAACGTGCCGTTTTTGGCTGCGGCCATCGAGTATCTGACGGGTTGCATTCCGTACTACATCGACGGCGACTTTCGTGAAGACCGCAAAGACATCTTCGGGCAGGTCCATGGTGTCCCCGAACAAAGTGCCAGACGTGTGATTCCGATTCTGGCCTACGACCGAAATGTCGCAGCCTAAGTCCAAACACCATTCGTTCGACAGCCAATTCAACAGTCCATTCAATATTCAACCCAACTTTCACCCGCCTGACTTCGGTCAGCGCGGGTTTTTTACTTTGGAGAAACGTATGCCTGAACCTACAAGCTCTGGCGTGGCAGGAGCGGCCGTCGCCTACAAGGCCTTTGGGGGCACCGCTGCGGCGGTGGCCAGTGGGGCCACTTTGGCCGCTGTGGTGGTCATGCTCATGACGCCGCCGCGCGACAAACGCGAATGGGCCGTGGGGCTCATCAGCACTGTGGTCTCCAGCATTGGGGGCGGTGCCATCACGGTGGAGCATTTTGGACTGCACCACTGGGCGTTTTCTACGGTGGGTCTGTGCGCCCTGGGTGGGCTCATGTTCGCCTGTGGGCTGCCCGGCTGGGCCATGGTGCGCTGGGTGTTCAATTTCATCGGCCAGCGCCGCGATGCCTCCATCGACCAGGTGGCCAAGGACGTGAAGGAGATGCTGTGAAACCGCAAGACTTCATCGCGCTCATTGGTCCTGCCGCCCAAGCCAGCCACTTACAGACAAGCATCCCCGCCAGCTTTGTGGTTGCCCAAGCCGCTCTGGAGTCCGGCTGGGGCGAGTCGGGCCTGGCCAAGCGGGCCAAGAACCTCTTTGGCATCAAGGCTGACCGCAGCTGGACGGGCCCGCGCATCACCCTCAACACCCGAGAGTTTCTGAACCAGCAATGGGTGGTCATCCCGGCCGACTGGCGTGCTTACCCTGATTGGCAGGCCTGTTTGGTGGACCATGGGCAGTTTCTGCGCCGCAACAAGCGGTATGCCGCCTGTTTCGCCTGCACCACAGGCAAAACCTTCGCCCAAGCCGTGGCCAAGGCGGGCTATGCCACCGACCCGCGTTATGCGGACAAATTGATTGCCATGATCGACAAATACCAGCTCGAAGCGCTGGACCTACCGATGAACCTATCACCGGAGGCCACATGAGTGCGTGGCTATTACCTTGGCTTGGCGCCTTGCCCCTGCGATGGATCGTCTCAAGCCTGTTGGCTGCGGGCCTGTTTTGGGCTGGCCACCGGCTGGGGCAGCAAGGTGTTCAGCAGGCTTGGGACGCCGAGCGATTGCAGCGACAAACCGCCGTCTTGCAGCAATCCTTGCAGGTAGCCCAGGTCCAAACCCGGCAAGAACAGATCAACCAGCGGATCACCACCGACCATGACACCCGCAAAACCCAACTTCAGCGACTGTGGCAACCTCCAAAGGCTTCTGCCGTTCCAGTGGTTGTTACGCCTGATTCGCCCAATTCGCAGTCTGTGCCTGCTGACCTGCGCACTGGCGCTGACAGCATGCGCGACTCAATCAGCTTCAGCAGTCCCGGCCCCGTGCCCGCCCATGCCCAGCCTGCCACCAGTGTTGATGCAGCCGCCACCCACGCTGTACCTGATCCCGCCATCGCTCAGATCCCCGTGAGCTGCGAACAGCTGGCCAGTGATGCGGCCGAGGTCACGCTCATGGTCTTGTCATTCCAGCGCTGGTACGCCGAGCAGGCCAAAGCCGCAGAAAAGCCATAGAACGGACGCAACAGTCACACCCCTTTAAAACAGCGCTCCCATCCGCTTGACTTGTGTGCCCACCAGAGCGTTCATGCTGGTATGACACTCACAACAAGCGATGTATGACCCCCAGGCTGCTTACCACGCAAGAGGCCGCTGAGCGCCTGGGCCTCACCCCCGGCAGCCTGCAAAAGCTGCGCTGGCAAGACGATGGCCTGCCCATTTTCCAGCAAGGGCTTGCCGTTCACTACCGGCTTGAAGACCTGGAGGCCTTCGAGCAGCGTGAAATACGAAACCTCCTCAGGCAAGTGCTGCAGCACGAGCGGCCATTGCCGCTCATTCGCGCCATTGCCCGCACGCTCGACTTGGCGGTCAACACTCAGGGCGTTGAATCCGATCCCACGGTCTTCAAACCAGCGGTGCGCGAAGACCTCAAGCCCGCGCCCAAGGTGAAGGCGCCGATGCCCATGGCTGCGCCCAATCCGCAGATGCCATCGCTGGTCAGGCCACCTCAAGACCTCAGCCTGCCACCCCAACACGCCTGGTACCTGGTCCACACCAAGGGCAGACAGGAAGACACTGCGATCACCAACCTGCAGCGGCAGAACTTCCGATGCTACATGCCGATGCTGTATGCAGAGAAGGTCCGACGGGGCAAGCCGGTGGTGGTGGCCGAGCCCATGTTCCCCAGCTACGTGTTTGTGCAGTTGGATACCAGCGAGAACATCAAGGGCCAAAGTTGGTCGCCTATTCGCTCCACACTCGGCGTGCGCGAGCTCGTCAAGTTCGGTGGTCACGCACCCAAGGTCGACGCCGAGCTCATCACGGCGCTGCACATGCGAGAGCAACTGCAGCAGTCCAATCCCCAGGCCCTCTTTGCCGCAGGCGACAAGGTCGTCATCACCGATGGCCCCTTCGCTGGCATTGAGGCCATCTACCAAACGGCAGACGCCGAGCGGCGTTCCATGATCTTGCTGTCCATGCTCAACAAGCCCGTGTCTATGCGCATTGAGCCCGGCCAGTTGCGTAAATGTGGCTGATCGCAAAAAAGTCTGCAAACAGGTCTAGAAATGACTTGATAGCTCTGCCGCTTCGAAGCCAACATGGTCTGAACGAACAGAACCAAGCAGTCCACAAGTCCACATGACCTCAGAAGATCCACCCAAAACATTCCGCGCTGCGCAGTACGTGCGCATGTCCACCGAGCATCAGCAGTACTCCACCCACAACCAGGCCGACAAAATCCAGGAATACGCCGACCGGCGCGGCATCGAAATCGTGCGCACCTACGCCGACGAGGGCAAAAGCGGTTTGTCCATCGATGGCCGGGCCTCCCTGCAAAAGCTCATCGCCGATGTTGAATCCGGCAACACCGACTTCAACCTGATCCTGGTCTATGACGTCAGCCGCTGGGGTCGGTTTCAGGATGCGGACGAATCGGCCTATTACGAATACATCTGCAAGCGCAAAGGCATCGCGGTCGCCTACGTGGCCGAGCAGTTTGAAAACGACGGCTCACCGGTCTCCACCATCGTCAAGGGCGTAAAGCGCGCCATGGCCGGTGAATACAGCCGAGAGCTGTCGGCCAAGGTCTTTGCCGGGCAGTGCCGATTGATAGAGATGGGTTTTCGTCAAGGAGGGCCTGCAGGCTACGGCCTGCGCCGGGTGTTGATTGACCAGACCGGCTCCATCAAAGGCGAGCTCAAAAACGGTGAGCACAAAAGCCTTCAGACTGACCGGGTCATCCTCATGCCCGCCCCCGATCACGAAGTGGCCACGGTCTTGCAGATGTTCGCCTGGTTCATCCAAGACAACATGCCCTTGGCTGAAATTGCGAAGCGGCTCAACGACCAAGGTATCCGCACCGACAACCAGCGGCCCTGGACGTACAGCACTGTGCGCCAGGTGCTCACCAATGAAAAGTACATCGGCAACAACGTCTACAACCGCCATTCCTTCAAGCTCAAAAAATTGCACGTCAACAACCCGCCCGCCATGTGGATCCGCAAAGAGGGGGCGTTTGAAGGCATCGTGCCGCTGGACACCTTCCTCAAAGCCCAAGAGGTGCTGGCCGAGCGCACCCGCCGCTACAGCGACGAAGAGCTGCTGGCTCACCTCAAGCAGCTTTATGCCGATTGCGGCACGTTGTCCGGCTTCATCATCAACCAGGCCCCGGGCTCGCCATGCGCAATGACCTACGCCCAACGCTTTGGCAGCCTCACCCGCGCTTACGAGCTGGTAGGTTTCCATACCTCTCGCGACCAGGGCTTCATTGAGGTCAACCGGCGGCTGCGGCAACTGCACCCCGAGATCGTGCGCCGTACCGAAGAGACCATTGCCGAGCTGGGCGGCAGCGTGCGCCGCGACGGTAAAACCGACTTGCTCACCCTCAACGACGAGCTGGTCATCAGCTTGGTGCTGGCTCGCTGCCAGACCTTGCCCAACGGCCAGCACCGCTGGCGCATCCGGTTTGACACCGACCGCTTTAACCCAGACATCACGGTCGCAGTGCGGCTTGACCCGCAAAACGCGAGTGAACTCGACTACTACCTGCTGCCCCGCCTGGACCTGCCCGAGCAGGAGATCCGGGTCTGCAACCGCAACAGCGCCAACTTCGAGTGCTTCCGGTTTGATGACCTGAACTTCTTTTACGGCATGTCAGTGCGTGAACGCTTGCAGCGCAAGTTTTAAACCCGTTTCCTAAACCTGAAAGGACCCACCCCATGCACACCACTCCAACCCACACATCACGGAGGCCCACATGATGACCGACACCCCAGAAAACGTGAGCATGGTGCCCATTGCGCGCATCGAGGTGCTCAACTCCCGTGACCGCAACATGAAGGTCTTTGAGGAGATCGTCGAGAGCATCCAGCTCATCGGCCTCAAAAAGCCCATCACCGTGGCCGAGCGGGCGGGTGAAGACGGCCAGCCCAAATACCTGCTGGTCTGCGGGGAAGGGCGTCTGAACGCCTTCCGCATCCTGGGCGAGACGCACATCCCCGCCTTGGTGGTGGACGTGAGCGATGAAGACGCCTTCATCATGAGTTTGGCCGAAAACATCGCCCGCCGGGGCTACCGGCCGCTGGAGATCCTGGCCGACATTGAGCTGCTGCGCGAGCGTGGCTACACGGCGGATGTGATCATCCAAAAGACAGGCCTGTCGCCCAAATACGTGCGCGACATCGTCTTTTTGCTGGAGCAGGGCGAAGAGCGCCTGATTGAAGGCGTGCAGCGCGGCTCCATCCCGCTGACCACCGCCCTCGAGATTGCCCGGGCCAGCGCCAATGACCCGCAAAACTCCAACGGGGAGGGAGGCGAGTCCAACCTGGGCGACTTGTTGCAAGAGGCCTATGAAAACGGCCAGCTCAAAGGCCGCCAGATCATTGAGGCCAAGCGCCTGATTGAAAAGCGCCAAGAGTTGGGCCCATCGTCACCCAACGCCGCGCAGATCAAACCGCCAACGTCGAGCTACAGCCTGGTGCGCACCTACCAAAAAGAGGTGGAGCGCCAGCGCAAGATGGTCCTCAAGGCCGAGCACGCCCACCAGCGCCTGCTGCTGGTGGTGCAGGGCCTCAAAAAACTCTTTGCCGACGAAAACTTTGTCACTCTGCTGCGCGCAGAGGGGCTGGACACCCTGCCCAAGTACTTAGCCGAACGCATCAATCACTTTGAAGGAGCTCCAGCATGAACCCCAGCAGCAACGCACAGCCCAAAATCGCAGAGATGTACCCCGGCATTTACCGGCCCACAAACCAGGCCGAAGCGGAGGGCGGACCCGACCTGCCCATGCAGCCCCTCAACACCTTGCTGGGCTTTGACTTGGAAACCTATCAAGTGCCGCTGGACCACTTGCTGCCCAGCAAAAAGATCATGGACGGCACCATGAGCACCCGCAAATACAAACAGGTGGTCTCGTCCATCCACGAAATCGGCCTCATTGAACCCCTGTCCGTTATCCAGCCCGACCCCAAAAAGTCAGAGTTCCTGCTGCTTGACGGCCATCTTCGGGTGTTGGCCCTCAAAGAGCTGGGCATGGAAACGGCTCCCTGCCTAATGGCCAAAGACGACGAAACCTTCAGCTACAACCACCGCATCAACCGGCTGTCCACGGTGCAAGAGCACTACATGCTGCGCCGCGCCATCGACCGGGGCGTCAGCCGTGAGCGCTTGGCGCGGGCCTTCAACGTCAACCTCAGCTCCATCAACCGCCGCATCAACCTGCTCGAAGGCATTTGCCCCGAAGCCATTGACCTGCTGCAAGACAAGCAGTTCACACCAGACGTCACCCGCATCCTGCGGAATATGAAGGCAGCCCGGCAAGTGGAAGCAGTGGAACTCATGGTAGCCAGCAACACCATCACCGTGGCACATGCCGAGGCATTGCTCAAAGCCACGCCGCCTGAGCAGAGAGCTGATCTAAAGCCTTCCGAGAGAGACAAAACTTCACCCATCGAGCAGATCGTCAAGCTCGAGAAGGAAATGAGCCAGGTACACACCCAGTACAAAGATGCCGAGCAGAACTATGGCTCCGACCTGCTCAACCTTGTTGTTGCCAAAGGCTACCTCACCAAGCTGCTGGCCAACGAGGCCGTCAAAAGCTACATCCAGCGCCACGAGCCCGAGATCCTGGAGCAGTTTGAACTGGTGGTGAACACCGTCAGCATGGAAGAAGCTGTCCAGCAGCAGGCAGATATCACCCCGGCGGACGTTGGCGAAGTGTCAGAATCCTAATGGTTTCAATAAATATTTTGCTGTTGTCACGGGAAATTCATTTGATAGAACTTAAAATCATGCGAATTCGCACAAACGTTCCCCTGCGGAACAGCCCCTAACGCGCTTGCCGATCGTGACACGGCACGGCGGTAGCGTGTCCAATGCTCGTCTGAGATGTCATTGCGAGCGAAGCGAAGCAATCTACATGACCTCCCGACGATCCCAGCTCCAAGAAGACACCTACTTTCGGGTCTTGCGCATGCTACAAGACAACCCGGACATGACACAGCGCGAGATTGCTGAAAAACTGGGCATCAGTACCAGCGGTCTGAACTACTGCCTCAAGGCACTCATCGACAAGGGTTGGGTCAAGGTTCAGAACTTCAGCCAAAGCAAGAACAAGTTTGGCTATATCTATGTGCTCACTCCCCAAGGGCTGAACGAAAAAATATCTCTTACCAGCAGGTTTCTTAAACGCAAGATGCAAGAGTACGATGCTCTTAAGGTGGAGATTGCAGCGTTAAAAGGTGAGGTAAATGAAATCACAATCAACCGGCCTAGAACAAGCATTTAAACTAAATTATTTATTTTTAAGAGGAAAATATTTTGAAACTAAATAATATTAAATTATCAATCATTGGGTTAGGTTATGTGGGCCTCCCATTAGCAGTTGAATTTGGTCGAAAACGCTCCGTCATAGGGTTCGATATCAATCAGCGTCGTATTGATGAGCTGAGGACCGGTAACGACTTAACCTTGGAAACCACTAAAGAAGAGCTCTCAGAAGCAAAGTACCTTAGCTACACGACAAGTATTAATGATCTGCATAGTAGTAATTGCTATATAATTACAGTTCCAACGCCTATAGACGAATACAAACGTCCAGACCTCACCCCACTCATTAAGGCTAGCGAAACTGTCGGCGAGGTCCTCAAGAAGGGTGATATCGTCATTTACGAATCAACCGTATACCCCGGTTGCACAGAAGAAGATTGCGTACCGGTGCTGGAAAAGTACTCCGGGCTAAAGTTCAACCAGGACTTCTTCTGCGGCTACAGCCCTGAGCGAATCAACCCCGGCGACAAAGAGCACCGCGTCACTACCATCAAGAAAGTCACCTCTGGTTCGACCCCCGAAGTAGCTGACCTTGTCGATGCTCTGTACAACGAAATCATCACCGCAGGCACCCACAAGGCTGATAGCATCAAGGTTGCAGAGGCCGCCAAGGTAATCGAAAATACCCAGCGTGACCTAAACATCGCGCTAATCAATGAACTGGCGCTCATATTCAACAAGATGGGCATCGACACTGAGGCCGTACTCAAAGCCGCAGGCAGTAAGTGGAACTTTCTACCCTTCCGGCCAGGGCTAGTTGGTGGCCACTGTATTGGCGTTGACCCATATTACTTGACCCACAAAGCTCAGGCTATCGGTTACCACCCCGAAATCATTCTTGCCGGCCGTCGTTTGAACGATAGCATGGGTGCCTATGTCGTTGCCCAACTCGTTAAGGCTATGACTAAAAAGCGAATTCACGTTGAGGGTGCGAAGGTGCTAGTAATGGGTCTTACTTTCAAAGAGAACTGCCCTGATCTACGCAACACACGTGTAGTAGACATAGTCGCGGAACTTAAAGATTATAACTGTCACGTAGATGTCCACGACCCTTGGGTATCTGCGGAAGAAGCGCAGCATGAATACGGCATTAAACCAATTAAAGAACCAGCAGAAGGTGGTTATGACGCAATCATTTTGGCTGTTGCGCACCAACAGTTTAAAGAAATGGGAGTAAGTGCCATCCGATCCTTGGGCAAATCAAACTCTATTTTGTACGACCTTAAGTACGTATTGACCGTGGATGAATCAGATTTAAGACTATGACTATGACAGCCTACGAATCCCTTCAACAACAACTCAAGTCCAATCCTAAAACGTGGCTCATTACAGGTGTAGCCGGATTCATTGGAAGTAACTTGCTCGAATCCCTGCTTAAACTGAACCAGCAGGTAATCGGCTTGGACAACTTTAGTACGGGCTATCGCAGAAACATCGATGAAGTGCGAGGACTAGTCTCGCCGAAGGAGTGGTCAAATTTTCAGTTGATCGAGGGTGATATTCGTGATATAGCTATCTGCCATGAAGCTTGTCAAGGAGTTGACTATATTCTTCATCAGGCTGCGCTTGGCTCAGTGCCTCGGAGTATCGAAGATCCCATTTGCACTAACCAGAACAATATTGATGGTTTTCTAAATATGCTGGTAGCTGGAAGAGATGCTAGTGTTACGCGCTTCGTGTATGCTGCAAGCAGTTCCACTTATGGCGACCATCCAGATTTGCCAAAAGTAGAGGACAAAATCGGTAAGCCTTTGTCACCGTACGCAGTAACCAAACTAGTCAACGAGCTTTATGCAGATATTTTTTCCAGAAACTATGGATTTAAAAGTATTGGACTACGTTATTTCAATATCTTTGGTCGTCGCCAAGACCCAGATGGAGCTTATGCAGCAGTGATCCCTAAGTGGATTGCATCAATGATCAAAAACGAGCCTGTTTACATTAATGGAGATGGAGAAACCAGCCGCGACTTCTGCTACATAGACAATACTATCCAGGCCAATTTACTTGCCGCCGCAGCAAGTGATGATCGGGCAGTCAATCAGGTCTACAACGTTGCTGTTGGTGACCGCACCAGCCTTAATCAGCTTTACTACCACCTGCGCGAGAACCTCTCAACTCGCTTCTCTCATTTGAATGATGCTCAACCAGTGTACCGAGACTTCCGAGCCGGTGACGTACGACATTCATTAGCAGACGTTAATAAGGCTAAGCAGTTACTTGGGTATGAACCTACTCATAAAGTTTCGGAAGGGCTCAAGATTGCTATGGATTGGTATTTAAGAAGTTACCAATCGGAAGTCTGAATCCAATTTGAGGTAAGACGATCTATGCGTCGATTAAATAACCAGTCAAGGTTAAAAGAAGTCCGGTCGTAATTTCCTCGGATAGCAAGAAATGCTTGATTTGAATAAACACGCTCACTCACATGATTCGTTACAGATTGTTCAACGCGATTATCGATATTGTGTATGCAAGACATTCCGAACCGATCTAGTTCGCGCACAACGAAATGTAGATAAGCAGAGAAAGTTCCAATCATTGCACACGGGTACTGTTCGTGTGAGCGCAGCAGAAGTCTTAAACTTCGAAGTCTATTCAGATCGCGCCGAACTGCTAATGCCTTATGTCGACGGTATAACAGGCTATATGTTTCCAGTGCATGCAACACGCAGCGTAGCGCACACCTTGAGTAGTTCGTTATCAACATTGCTGTATAGCGAGCTCAACGAAAGCCAAGAAGAGTCAATTAAAACTAGGATATTTATCGATAAACTTGAAGCCGTGTCTGCAGTAACGCATGATTCACAACTTAAAAAGATAATTAGCAGCTGCTACAAAGTTATTGAAAGTTTGCCGGACGAACTATCGTTTCCGCTGGGTCCATGTCATGGTGATTTGACGTTGAGCAATATTATTGTAGATCCATTATCCGGCATTACTCTTATAGATTTTCTCCAAACGTTTCTAGAAACGCCATTGCAAGACGTTGCAAAATTAAAGCAGGATTTTGTTTATGGCTGGTCATTTCGTAAGCATTCATCTTCAATAGGGATTAAGGCGGAAATTCTGTGTCGATACCATTATCCAAGTGCTATTACACAAATTGAGCGCATGTATCCTATCCAAATCAAGCTACTAACACTAATGACGCTTGTTAGAATTGCTCCATATATAAAAGATGACGTTACCCAGCAGTGGTTAACTAAAAGCTTGGTAAAATGCATGGGGGATTTTCTCGAATGAATTATCTAATTACTGGTATTGCTGGATTCGTTGGTTCAAGTTTGGCTCGATCCATCTTGGAAAAAGATGCTGACGCGCGGATCACCGGTATCGACAATATGTCATTTGGTTACCGCGAACGGCTTACAGATATATCAAATCAAATTGATTTTATAGAGGGAGATATAGTCGATATTAATCGATTGCTTGGCTCCAGGCATTTTGACACAATCGTGCACTGTGCCGCCATAGCGCCATTACCAGAATGCCAGAGAGATAGTTTTCGCGCCATCTCCCAAAATGTAGCCATATGTGGATCTATAGTAGACTATGCTCTGGCTTCAGGATCGCGGGACATTGTTTTCTTTAGCAGTGGCGCTATATATGAGGGCACAGGTGAGTTTCCAACCACTGAAGAAACATTTATCTCGACCAGTCTCGTTTACCCAACCACAAAGCATATTGCAGAACAGTACTTCGAGGCAATGTGTCGATCTCACGATATTAACGTTACTGCAATACGGCTATTTAATCTATATGGACCACACCAAGACTACTTCCGGAAACAACCACCTTTAATAGGCTACCTTCTAAGTTGCCTTATTCGTAATGAAGAAGCCATATTATTTTCATCAGGCGAACAGTGTCGCGACTATATTTATATAGATGATTTACTTGAACTTGTTTTACTTAGTGCATACAAAATGAAAGAACGCAAGGCAGGTAATCGTTTTATTGCTGTTAATGCTGGAAGCGGAACTCCAGTATCCGTTAATGAAATAATATGTTTATTAGAGCAGATAGCGCATCAAAGCCTAAGAATTCAGCGCCGTCCAGCATCACAGTATTGGGACAAGTATATTGAATTATTTCAAAGACCCATCACAATAGATAGAGGGGTAATTGAGCGTGAAGTCAATAAACACACTCAAGCATCAGTATTAAGAGCAGAGCAAGAATTTGGTTGGACCACAAAGATCAGCCTTGAAGCGGGATTGACTGCCTGTCTAGCCCATGCAAGTCGCGTTATTACAAAATGAGGAAAACATGAAAACATTGATCTTGCCTGTCGCTGGACGGTCTTCTCGGTTTCCAGGTATGCGTCCTAAATGGATGCTCACAATGCCTGATGGTAAACTCATGATAGAAAAAGCTGTAGAGTTGCTTGACATGTCTGACTACGAACGCGTTGTTGTAGTAGCTCTGCGTGAGCATATCGATTTATATTTTTCAGAAGAGACTCTCTCAGCGGTGTTTGCTGGTATTGGCCATGCCAAAATCGATGTCTGTATTCTAAACGAACCAACGTCATCCCAGTCGGAAACTGTCGCTTTGGCTCTGATGCAAGCCGATATCACAGGTGCATTTTTCGTAAAGGATTGCGATAATATGTTCCACTACCGATGGAATGGTGGTAACGAGGTGGCAGCACTTGACTTGAATAACATTGGCTTGATCGATGCTAAAAATAAAAGTTACATTGAAGTAGATTCTCTTGGAAATATATCAAATATAGTTGAAAAGCACGTTATTAGCAATTATTTTTGTTGTGGTGGATATGGGTTTGATGACGCTCAAAGTTTTATAAGTCACTTTAAATCAATAAAGGGTACTCACGAAGTCTATATTTCACATGTCATTTACAGCATGCTCATGGCAGGTGAAAGCTTCCGAATGGGCAATGCGAGCACATACACCGATTGGGGTACTCTTCGAGAATATCGTCACTACACAAAATCCTTTGTCACGATCTTCTGTGACGTAGATGGAGTACTTTTCTATAATGGAAGTAAATTTGGTAAGAACGGATGGCGCACTGAACCGATTTCAGAAAACATCCAAACAATTTCACGTCTTCAGAAGGCTGGGCTTTTATATCTTATCATCACCTCAAGCCGTCCAGAATCTGAAATAATATATATAAAAAAACACTTGGCAGAGTATGGTGTGCATGCCGATCGCTTTATTATGAGTCTGCCACACACTAGGCGAATTTTAATAAATGATTACTCCGCTACCAATCCGTATCCAACTTCAATTTCAATTAATTTGGAGCGCGATAGCAAGCAGTTGTCTTCAATTCTGGAGTCACTATGATGAATTTTATATTAATTATTCTTTGAATGATTTTGTATTGCGTAAAATATATAATTAGTTTTTGGAATTTCACCCTTTAAATTTATATTTCAAATATTTTCGGTAAATATTTGAGCATCCATCAATACCAGTTGATAGTTCTAAAACATAAGGTGCCAATACTACAGTTTTTCAATATTCTGAATCATTCATATAAACCTCAACAAGTTAAATCATCATCAGTCATGCCGATTCAAAAAAATATTCTCATTGTTAAATATGGTGCACTCGGTGATGTGGTCCGTACGTCATTCTTTGCCAAACCATTGCGTACGCTAAAACCGTTAGGTGATTCGCATGTTAGACTTTATTGGTTAACGGCGCCACAATCAGCCCCACTATTGCGTTTCAATCCTTATATTGATGTGATTGCAACAGATCCAAACGAAATAAAGGATATCCAGTTCGAAGAAATTTATTCGTTGGACGACGAGGCAGATATACTTGTCAATGTTGGAAAATTTAACTCACAGAAAATAGTAGGTGCCAGTATTAGCTCTGAAGGCTTAAAGGAGTATTGCGATAGAAGCGCCCCCTGGTTCGATATGGGTCTTTTAAGTAGGCACGGGAAAGAATACGCTGACAATTTGAAACGATTAAACAAAAGAAGTCACTCCGAAATATTTAAGGATATTTTTCAGGTCGATCAGGTGGATTTTAATTTCTATAATTCATTTTATTTAAATAATAAGATATACGATTTAATTCAACGTATCTCTGAGGGGAAAGTCGCGATTGGGCTAAATGCGTTCGCTGGCAAACGCTGGCCTGCCAAAGCACTGCCGGACGAGGAGTTACCGAAGCTGGCACAAAAACTGTCACGTTTGACGTTCAATGGCCAACCCTCGCATATATTCTTGATTGGATCAGGTCAAGACTTGTATAGAAATCAAGATTTCATTAAGAGCGATGCGGCGCCAGAAAATATTACTGCACTAAATACTGACAGCAACATATTAGAACTCGCCGCAGCTGTACGCTCGCTGAAGTTGCTTGTTACTACTGATTCGCTATGTCTGCACCTTGCCGTTGGGCAGCAAGTCCCGACTGTCGCATTTTTCGCTCCGACTTCAGCTGCAGAAATTGAGAATTTGTCTAATATTCGCAAGATAATGTCGCTCAGTGATGATTACTGTAATTATAAACCAAATTCAGACAATTCCACTATTACCAGTGAGCGAATCATTTTCGAAGTAAGTCAATTATTAGGGTCTTCCATCGATGCTTAACGTTCTGTTCGCAGCTGACTTTCCGATAGCAAAGACAGGCATTGCATCGACAGCCTCGTCCATCTTGGCGGAAGACGTGCTAGGTTCAACGTGTCTCTTCTCCGAGCAAACCCTGTCTATAAATGGCACACTTACCAAGCCAGCCCCGAACCAGACTGATGACAATGTTGGCCTAATCTTTACTCACACCGAGTACTCTGGTCTGCCGGCACTACAACATCGCTATCCTGAAGCTATATTTCACGTGGGTGACTGGCCCCTAAGGCATTGGAGCTCAGTCCGTCGAGCACAGCCGATCAAGGGCACATTGGCCACATTTCGTTGCCTTATGCGGCTAAGCAGAATCGATCGGAACACGCGGCTAGCCTTTGTTACTCAAGAAGATTGCGCTGATGCTGTCGCTCATGGATTTTCCCGCGCATTGCACCTGCCCATAGGTGTAAAGCCACCGAAGGGGTCTCTTGGCGACCAGGTGGATGTTCAAAGTGTCTGTTTTTCAGGAAACTTCCGCTATCAACCCAACCGCACTGCTGCACAACGATTACTGAGGCTGGCACAGAACCATTTCCCAGATCTTCGAGTTATATTAGTCGGCTTTTATGCTGATGATTTTAAAGAGCAGGTAAGAAATAACGTTGAGATTTATGCCGACGTTCCGTCGGTCGTAGATTTCTTGGCGGCTCGTCGCCCAATTTACGTATCACTGATCGATGCAGGTGCCGGAGCTAAGAACAAGATATTGGAAGCAATTGTGGCAGGCTGCCCCATCATCTGTACACCAGAGTCACTGGACTCTTCTATCCCGCGTGCGCCATCGATAAAGATTGTGTCACTTGACGAGGATGTTGTGCAACAACTTCGTAACTGGAATTTATCCTGTAATCAGACTGTCTTGACAATCGAATCTCAAAAACTTGCCGACGATACACAAATGAAGCGATCCTGGCACGCAGTAGCTAGCGTAATGAGCGATCTATTCGCGGTACGCACCCAATAACGCAATGCTATGAGCATTCAATCTGAATTAATATTTAATTCTCGAAAAATATATTTTTTCGGTGTGGTGATTGCATTTCTCTATGGGCTAAGTCCCTCCTTATCAGTATGGTTCTTCAACAGCGAATTGCCGGGAATTATCGCCTATTCAACCTACTTCTCGGTTTGCTTGGCATTATTGCTGGCCATTTGTTTTCCGTTTAATCGTCGATTAATCTCAAAGATTCAAGTCAATGAAAATCGTTTAAGAATAGGTGTTTTGTTGGTTTCTGGAGTATTCTTCTTCACTCAGATCACATTTTATGGTGATTTCACAACAGCTTTTGTTGTTGCCTATACGGAGCGTACCGGCATTGAACTTTCAGGTGGAATCCGGTATGTTTTGTACCCGATAACTTCTGCTCTTACCTCTTTAATTTTACTACTCACGATTCACATGTACACTCGGCGTGATAGGGTAAATATTACCAACTTGAGTATTTTGATTATTTCGGTGCTGATATTCTCAGCACTTGGGAGTAGAAATTTATTGTTATGGAGTTTCTCAGCGGTGCTGGCTTTATTAATATCAAACTTGCGTTACCGGACAATATTTTTGCTGGTTGTCGGAATGTATCTATTTGCTGTCATTTTTGCTTTTGCACGCAACAATGGTCTAATTGCCTATCTAACGGGCGGTATAGATCAGCTTTACACTCAACTATCGTGGGACTACTTTGATCCGATTATTCATGAATTCGGAAGTTCTTATCGTACCTTTCATCTGATATCAAGTGACTCAAATGCCAAACAACTTTTGGACCAAGCTCCCTATGGCCAGCTTGCTTCATTTTTTATAAATCAGCTTCCCTCATTTATGAAGCCATCAAATTTTATTAGTTTCACAGACTATATTTCTTTGATATTCGCTGAGCCAGGGGAAGGGATCGGCAGTTCTCCTATGACTGAGGCATACCTTTCTGGTATGGCCTCGCTGGCGTCTCTATCCGTTGTCTTAGCGCTGGTTTACTGGCCTGGGTTTTACTTACGCCGTTGGCCTGCCCTTAGCCTCTTCACCTATGCATTGGCTGTCGCTGTCTGCTTCAACGTTTGGCGCATTGGTTCCGCTGAAATCATGAAGATGTTTGCGTCAAGCGCTGTAGCATTGTTCGTTCTAGCTAAGGCCTGTGGATTTAGAGTTTTGCTCTTCAGGTCAATTCCTCGAAACAACCCATGAGTCAAAGTCACGCTAGTTTCTGGAGAGTTTTTGCTGCGATCACCTTCCTAAATCAGATAGTCCGAGTTCCGCTACTTCTGTTTCTAGCCAACTCGGCAAAGGATCTCGAAGTCTATTTCGTTATTTCAGCGACATCTATTCCCGTGCAGTTCATAGCACAGGACATTCTCCAGTATCGCAGCAAGACCCATCGACAGCTGTCGTTCGAGCGCATTGGTCTACCGCTCTTCGCAATTGGATCGATCGCTTATGTCGCTTGGCACCACGGATTTGCAATAGGTTGTTCGTATCTAATTTTCGCTGTTTCAATACTTCTATATGGAGCGTCAGTAGGATATCTTCGAGACATTTTTTCTGCGAAACAGGTACTCGCAATGGACGCACTATATAACACTGGCACCACACTCGTGGCCGTGACGTCTGTGCTTCTAACTCAGGATGGTTCAAAGCTTGGATATTCCGTCATCTTCTCGCAAGCAGGGATGGCCGTAACAATCTGCATCATTAACCTGCTCGCCATCCGGCGCAAGCGCCGTGATGGGTTAACTTCCCCAATAACACTGGCTAAGGCCTCCATCAGTCATAACTCGTCTACGCCGCTGATTTTGTCGAGTCTCATGGCTACTACTCAGCTGGAGCGTCTCATCATTGCTGCTTCTCAACCCGCTGTTCTAGTCTGCATTTCGCTTGCCGCTGGGGTTGTACAGGCATGGCGAAAAGTCGGGATGGACGATGCTGTTGTTTTTGAGCGACTGCGTCAACGACTGGACGAAGACTTTTATCACGCTATGCGTTCAGAATTAATACACGCAAGGCTCGTATTTTACCCGCCCCTTCTATTATCTCTTATCGCCAGCGTGTTTATATATGATATAGCCAACTGGCTCTCTACGCACGGATTCTTCCGCAGCCTTGACTCCTTCATTTATCTCAATACTTTAGCCATAATTTGTATTTATCTTGCGGCAATGCCACCCGCAATTGTCATGATTAATACTCTACGCCAGCGCATTGCTCCATTACATCAAATAGGATGGAGTGCACTTATTTTCTTGTGTTTGGTAGAGCTCTTGGCATTGATATTTCCATATGTACTTGTGAAATATATCAATTTGGCGATGGTCATGATTGTTATTAATGCTGGCTTGTCGCATGTTCTATTTATGTCATTATGTCCCGTCCAGTTAAATCATTCGTTCCGTCTTCTGCGATTTGATATCGTTGTCTTTGCTGCCGTAATTTCTATATTGATATGGATGCAATTCCTCTAATTGCTGTGATCGTCATCACGAACGGCAATAGCCCCCATCTCATCCAAACTTCCCAAAAATGGGTGTCTGATGGGTTCCTGCTTGGTCGCACGCTTTATTTCTGTGGTCCTCGTCAACGCCTTCTTGAACAAGGCATAGATGCTACGGCTATTGTCGACTATGTCGACCCGCCTTACTACCGCAACAACTTTCACATCAACGATAAGAAGCGCATGGCCTGCGAGGCAATTGATGCCAAGTACCTCTACTTGGTGCACGACCGCTTTGCTCCAAAAGCTGGGCTATTCGATACCTTGACTCGAATGCTTGCTAATGAGGATGTTGATTTCGGTGCTGTAAATGTTGATAACGAGGATGGCACTCCGGCTCTTCGAGAACTTAGGCTACGACTTTCAACAGTCTCCAAGGATATCGAATCAGCACTTGAGCAGCTCGGACGCTTAACTTGTACAGCCAGTGATTCGGAGGCAAGTGTACACGTTGCGGTTAACGGAGGTCAGTTTTTTTTGCGCAAGTCGATGACCAGACAATTGGAACGGCCAATGCGTTGGGTGGAAATGGAGGACGATGTACTGTCTCACGATCTCAGATCATCACAGGGGCTTTGGATCAAGGACTGCAGTCTGATCACACTTGTACCTCGCCATTCTCCTAATTTTCAAAATTCTCTGAAAACTCGTCTCAAATATGCTGTTTATAGGGTGATCTGTAATTTCCTGGCAGTAATCACTAACTCTTTATCAGTTGCACAAAAACTAGATCGTGAAAAATTAAATAGTCTACTTTCAGATCATTTTTTACTGATTGATCCACTTCATAAAATTTATAGTAGTGACTACTTGGATTCGTCACTTGAGAAGCTAATGACACGCGCTCGTATAGCGAGCAGCGGTAAGTCATGGTCGAAGATTGAAAAGCACCCACTGGGTTGGAAATTAACTGGATATCAAGGAGAAAATAGATGAATGCATATATCAAAGAACTTCAAGACCATGCCGAAGTGCTGACGCTAATGCCTTCGCTGGAATCTGAGATTATGGCTGCGGCTCGCATTGTTGCCGAGAGCATTCGTAATGGTGGCAAGTTGATGCTAATTGGAAATGGTGGTTCTGCAGCCGATAGCCAACACCTTGCGGCAGAGTTCGTTGGTCGTTTCATCAACGACCGGCGAGCCCTGCCTGCAATTGCACTAACTGTAGACTCGTCCGTGTTGACTTGCGTGGCGAATGACTACGGTTATGACCAAGTGTTTGCGCGTCAAGTTGAGGGTCTCGCATGCCAAGGTGATGCATTGATTGCCATCTCTACATCTGGAAATTCGCCCAGTATTCTTAACGCCATTGAAGCAGCTAAGAGGCGTGGTGTCCATACCATCACATTACTTGGACGCGATGGTGGCAAAGTCAAAGGCTTGGGAGACTGCGAAATTATTATCCCCTCCATTTCTACTGCACGTATTCAGGAGATGCATATCTTTGTCGGTCACTTCATTTGCGGTGAGGTAGAACGGATCCTCCTGTGAACGCTAACAGCCCTTTTAAAAATCATGCATTCAATCTCAATACCTGATTTCGCAACATCACGTGTTCTTGTAATTGGTGACCTAATGTTGGATGTGTATCTTCATGGTTCCACATCGCGTATTTCACCTGAAGCTCCAGTGCCGATTGTCCGTGTTAATCGGGAGGAAGTTCGCGTGGGTGGTGCTGGCAATGTTTCATTGAATGTTGCAGCGCTTGGTGCGCGTTCTTCGATATTGGCATTAGTTGGGTGCGACGCCCACGCTACCACTTTACAAAACATGTTTGATCAAAGTGGAACTCATACTGAACTGATTTCGACGGCTGGGAAGAGCACGATCTTAAAAAAACGTGTTATTTCGATGAACCAGCAGCTTCTTCGTATCGATTATGAAGCGGCTTTTGACGCTGAAGATTCTGAACATTTGATAGTCGCCTTAGAACAATTACTACCCAGTATAGATGTGGTTGTACTTTCAGATTACGCAAAGGGAACGCTGACTCACGCACGCCGAATGATAGAGTTGATCCGTACAGCTGGCAAAGCAGTACTGGTGGATCCCAAGGGTTCAGATTTCACGAAATATATAGGTGCGACATTAATCACACCAAACCTCAGTGAATTTGAGGCCATCGCAGGCCAATGCAAGGACGACAACGATATTGCCGCCAAGGCGACGACAATGTTGGATGACTTTAGTCTTGAGGCACTACTGGTAACGAAAAGTGAGCGTGGGATGACGCTTGTTCAGCGCGGTAAAGCACCGCTTCATCTCCCCGCGCTAGCACGCGAGGTTTATGATGTGACTGGAGCTGGCGACACTGTAATCGCCACTCTAGCCGCAGCTCTTGGCGCTGGTGCCCCTCTGGCCGATGCTGTTCACCTCTCGAATGTCGCAGCAGGTGTAGTTGTCGGAAAATTCGGGACTGCAACTGTTAACACTACAGAACTGCGGCTCCATATGCAGCGACACCGCAGTTCCGCGTTACCAAAGATTGTCGACGACCTACCGGGTCTTCTAGAAATTGTGGCCACTGCTAGGGCTGACGGTGAAGTGCTGGTGTTGACCAACGGTTGCTTCGACTTACTTCACCCAGGACATATCGACTATTTGCGCCGTGCTCGCAAACTTGGGGATCGGCTTATCGTACTAGTAAATGATGATAAATCAGTTTCGAATCTGAAAGGTCCCGATCGCCCTATAAATGATTTGGATTTTCGGCAGCAAATGTTGGCTGCTCTGGAATGCGTGGACTACGTGTGTCATTTCAGAACACCGACGCCAGCCATGCAGATTGAGGCGATTCAGCCCGACATCTTAGTCAAGGGAGGAGATTACAAAGTTGGCGACATTGCCGGCAGCGATTACGTATTAGCTCATGGCGGGCGAGTAGAAGTCTTGCCTTTTGTTGAGGGTTACTCCTCCACCAACATTATCAAGCAGATTAAAGGAGCTTAGTATGTATGTAGTTACGGGCGGTGCTGGCATGATCGGCAGTAATATCATCCACCAACTGAATCTTCGCGGGATCCGCGACATCCTAGTGGTCGATAACCTTAAGAACGGACGGAAGATGTTCAATCTTTCCGATTTGGATATTTCCGACTACATGTCGCGGGAACGCTTTATTGAGTTGGTCCGTCGCGACGAGGTACCCAAGGGTGTCCGTGGGATTTTCCACCTTGGCGCAAATTCAGCCACTACCGAATGGGATGGCGCTCATTTGATGGACAATAATTTCCAGTATTCCAAAGATCTGCTGCACTGGTGCCTTGGTCATGAAGCACAGTTCTTGTACGCATCGTCAGCCTCTGTTTACGGCCGCGGGACGGCCGGATTCGCCGAAGGACGATATCAGGAGCTACCCATCAATATGTACGCATACTCAAAGTTTATTTTCGACGAGTATGTGCGTAACTGTCTCAATGTCCATAGTGGCCAGGTCGTCGGGCTGCGCTACTTCAACGTCTACGGGCCGAGAGAGGGGCACAAGGGCAGCATGGCAAGCACAGCGTATCATTTCTACAAGCAGACGCTGACGGACGGCAAGATAAAGCTGTTCGAGGGCATAGACGGAATCAGCGACGGTGAGCAGCGCCGGGACTTTGTGTACGTTGAGGACTGCGCGCTGGTTAACCTATGGTTTCTCGATCACCCTGAGGTTTCTGGAATATTTAATGTTGGCAGCGGTGTTGCTACAACTTTCAATGAAGTTGCACGAAATGTTGTTAAGCAGGCAGGCGGTGGTGAAATTGTGTATATACCCTTTCCGGATCACTTGCGTGGCGTGTACCAAAACTATACCCAAGCTGACCTGACACGTCTTCGTAAAGCTGGATGTGACTTAAGATTTCGTGACATTGAGGAGGGCATACGCGACTATTTGAGCTGGGCTCAGTCGAGCCCCTTATTCGTCTAATGGACCTGAAAATGAAGCGTGCAGCATTCCTGGATCGCGACGGAGTAATTAATCGGGATACTGGTTATGTTCATCGCTGGGAAGAATTTGAATTGACTCCTAGAGCTCTCGAAGCCCTTCGAAGACTATCCGAACTTGATTTCACGATAGTTGTTGTGACTAACCAGTCAGGGATTGGTCGTGGCTACTATTCTGTCGAAACATTCCATGCACTAATGGGGCGGTTGGTTGAGCTTTGTGCTGACGCCAATATCGAGTTGCACTACTTCTTTTGCCCCCACGCACCAATCAATGAGACCGAGATCTGTACCTGCAGGAAACCTCAACCTGGGATGCTCTTGCAGGCTAGTAGAGAGCTAGGCTTAGACCTGACGACATCGATCATGATTGGCGATCGGCTATCTGATTTGGAGGCAGCCTTCGCTGCAGATGTGCCAAGTCGATTTCTCGTCGGTGGTCACTCGGTCGTTATAGGTGCCCCTAAGAATCTGATCACAGGGTCCTTTGGAACGCTTTGGGATTGCGTGACTTCATTGTCATCTGAGTTCCAGGATAGACCTTCGAGTTAATATGCTACAAGTTTTACATGTTATCACCGACTTAGACCGGGGTGGGGCGGAAACAGTACTGTACCGTCTGTTACTTAACACCACAGAAAATATCCATCAACGGCACGTGGTGGTTTCACTTCGTGATCGCGGATTTTTTGGCGATAAGTTGGAAGCGGTTGGTGTTCCCGTCTATTCGCTCGGCATGGGGGGGGCTCTAAATTTTCCTGGGGCTTTATACCAGTTGGTGAAGTTAATGCGTAGTCTGCGACCAGACATAGTCCAGACTTGGCTTTACCATGCAGACCTTCTGGGGGGCTTTGCTGCGCAGTTTTGCGGAAGACCACCGGTAATTTGGGGTGTGCACACAGTCCACCTTGACCCTAGTTCGAGTCCGCTGACAAAGATGATTCGTCGCCTTTGTGCATGGACATCGGCCTGGCTTCCAAGCACAATTTTATGCGTTGCGCGTGCTGCAGTAGAAAGTCATGCTGCACTGGGATACGTCCGCGACAAAATGCAGATCGTTCCGAACGGGTTTGATTTGCCTAATATTGAAGCATTATGCACTGAAGCTCGCGTCCTACGGTCATCGTTGGGTTTTGAGAAGCATCATCAGGTCATTGGATGCGTTGGCCGGTTTCATCCGGACAAGGATTATCCAACCTTTCTGCGCGCTGCTTTCCTACTTAAGGAATGCTATCCGGACGTTCGCTTTCTTTTAGTCGGGAAATCTTTGTCGCCTTCCAATGAGGAGCTGATGAGTTGGGTTGCCGAAGCTGGACTACAGGACTTTGTTGTTACGCTGGGGGAGCGTAATGACATTTCAACGTGTCTGTTAGCTATGGATTTATTCTGTCTCCCATCCAAAACTGAGGCTTTTCCGCTCGCCTTAGGGGAGGCAATGGCGGCTGGGCGACCAGTTATCACCACCGACGTTGGGGACGCAGCACTGCTGGTTGGCGACGCGGGCATCATTGTTCCTGCTGGGGATCCGAAACGCCTATGTGATGGCCTACAACGCATGCTGCAATTTTCGTATACGGAGCGCCAAGAACTTGGGGCTGCTGCAAGGCAGCGCATCGAAGATGGATTCTCGATCCAATCGATGGTCAGTCGAATACATGATATTTATCGAATCGTTAGTGACCAGCAATCAAAGTTCTTGTTCAATCGGCGTAACTAGTATGGTTTTTAAAGCAATACAAGAGCTCATGATATGTGCGGCATAACTGGAATTATTTCAACTGGAAATCAACATTCCGACTCGCTAAAACAAACTGTCACGTCAATGTGCAATGCGATTTTGCACAGAGGCCCTGACGACTCGGGTATTTGGGTGGACGCAGCGGCGCAAGTGGCCCTTGGTCATCGCCGGCTGAGCATAGTAGACCTGAGTGAGCATGGGCATCAACCTATGGTGTCTCGCTGCGGGCGTTATGTGTTGGCTTTCAATGGTGAAATTTACAATCATCACCTAATTCGTAAGGAGCTGGAGCGCGAGGGTAATGTGGTCGCTCCGTGGCGGGGGCATTCCGATACCGAAACATTGCTTGCGGGCTTTGTCTCTTGGGGCCTAGTGGCCACCCTGCAGAGGGCCATTGGTATGTTTGCCATTGCCCTATGGGACCGCGAGATGCATACGCTCACGCTGGCGCGAGACCGCCTGGGCGAAAAACCGCTTTACTATGGCTGGCAGGGCCAAGGTGCACGGGCGGTGTTTTTGTTTGGTTCCGAGGTGTCCGCCTTGCGCAACCATCCCGCCTTTGCCGCACCCATCAACCGAGATGCGCTGGCGCTCTACATGCGTCATAACTGCATTGGCGGTGAGCACTCCATCTACCAAGGTATTCACAAGCTATTGCCTGGTCATTTGCTCACCCTTACCGCTGGGCAAACTGATCCCCGTGTGTGGGCTTGGTGGTCGGCGGCCGATGTGGCACAGCGTGGCGTGGCCCAGCCCTTTAGCGGTTCGCACGAGCAAGCGGTAAACGAACTGCAAGCCTTGCTCCTCAGCGCAGTAGGTCAGCAAATGATGGCCGATGTACCCCTGGGCGCATTTCTGTCCGGGGGGGTGGACTCGTCCACTGTTGTGGCGTTAATGCAGGCGCAGTCCAGCCGCCCGGTCAAGACTTTTAGCATTGGCTTTCACGAAACGGGTTACAACGAAGCAGAACACGCCAAGGCTGTAGCCCAGCACCTGGGTACCGAACACACCGAGATGTATGTGAGCGCCCAGCAGGCGCTCGACGTGATTCCCAAGTTGCCCACGCTTTACGCTGAGCCATTTGCCGACTCGTCTCAGATACCGAGCTACCTAGTGAGCCAGCTTGCGCGGCAGCACGTCACGGTGTCACTCTCGGGCGATGCCGGTGACGAGCTTTTTTGTGGCTATAACCGCTATAAGATAACGGCCAGCTTGTGGGGCAAACTGCAAAGGGTGCCAAAGTCACTGCGGCGCACCGCCGCCGCGGCCATCACCGCTGTTCCCCCCGGGAGCTGGGATGCATTGGCCCGTTTTCTTCCCGTGGCCCGTTTGGGTGACAAGCTGCACAAGGGGGCGGCTTTGCTGGGCCACCAATCCGTTGACGAGCTTTACCGGGGCATGGTGTCGCACTGGCCCAGACCTGATTTGCTGGTCATGGGTGCCCATGAGCCTGCCTCGGTGTTGACCGGATTACAGCCCATGCTCCAAGGCTTAAACGGGGTGGAGCGCATGATGGCGCTGGACGTGCTCAGCTACCTCCCTGACGACATTTTGGCCAAGGTGGACCGCGCCGCCATGGGTGTGAGCTTGGAAACACGTGTACCCATGTTGGACCACCGGGTGGTTGAGTTTGCGTGGTCATTACCCCTAAATTACAAGCTTCGTGGTGGCATGACCAAGTGGGTACTCCGCGAGGTCTTGTATCGGTACGTGCCCCGTTCATTGATTGAACGCCCCAAAATGGGTTTCAGTGTGCCCATTGACCGCTGGCTCCGTGGACCGCTACGCGATTGGGCAGAGACTTTGTTGAGCGAATCACGCTTGCGGCAAGAGGGCTTCTTCAACCCAGCGCCCATTCGCCAAAAGTGGGCCGAACACTTGTCAGGTAAGCGCAATTGGCAATACCATTTGTGGGATGTGTTGATGTTTCAAGCTTGGCTGGAAGAAAACCATTTGTGAATAAAAGGCTGTTGTTTGTAGTGAATGTGGATTGGTTTTTTCTATCCCACCGTTTGCCGATTGCCTTAAATGCCCAGCAGGCTGGCTTTGAAGTTCACATTGCTACAAGCATTACTGACAAGTTGAATGTACTTCAGGCCTATGGCTTAACCGTCCATCCATTGGGGCTGGTAAGGGGAGGGCTTGGTGCGTTTAATGCATTAAAGACAATTATTGAATTGCGGCGAATTTATAGGGCCGTTCAACCCGATGTGGTTCATTTGGTAACCATCAAACCTGTACTCCTTGGAGGTCTGGTGGCCAGATGGTTACGGGTGCCCGCGTTGGTATCAGCCGTGTCGGGTTTGGGTTATGTATTCACAGCTAATGGTCCGGTTGCTAGTTTACGGCGGTGGGTGGTGGGCCGCATTTACGCATGGGCATTGGGCCACCACAACCAGACTGTGATATTTCAAAATCCTGATGACCGCGATACCTTGGTGGCAGCAGCAGGCCTCTCAAGCACCAAGATAGAGATGATCCGCGGATCTGGGGTCGATTTGAAGCAATATGCAGTAGCGCCAGAGGCATCAGGCGTACCAGTGGTATTGTTTCCCGCCCGTTTATTGGCCGACAAGGGAATATTTGAGTTTGTGCAAGCGGCCATTTTGTTGGGTGCAAGGGGCGTTTCTGCACGCTTTGCGTTAGCGGGCATGGTGGACACAGCCAACCCGTCAAGTGTGTCCCAACTGCAGTTGGATGAATTGATTGCGTCTGGAGTTGTGGAGCATTGGGGCTACCGGACTGACATGCCGCAGGTGATCGCCAGTGCCAACTTGGTGGTGTTGCCATCTTACAGAGAAGGGTTGCCCAAAGTTTTGCTCGAAGCTGCAGCTGGTGGACGTGCGGTGGTCACTACCGATGTGCCAGGTTGCCGCGATGCGATTGAACCAGGTGTGACGGGTTTGCTGGTACCCGTGCGTAATGCTGAAAGCTTGGCGTGTGCCATTGAGCAACTGTTGATAGCCCCAGAGCGACGCTTGGCAATGGGCCTAGCCGGCAGGCAATTGGCAGAGAAAGAATTTGACGTGCGCGCCGTAGTTGACAAGCATATTGCCATTTACCGGCGGCTGTTGGCTTCACGGTGAATATGATGAAAGTGTTGGTGACTGGAGCGACCGGGTTTGTGGGCAGTGCCTTAGTGAGGCTATTGGTCGCTGACCCAGCCTGTAAAGGCCTGGTGGTAGCGGTTCGCAGTAGGACAGAATTGCGGATCGAAGGGGTGAGGCAAGTACAAGTGGGTGATTTGCTGCCCATCACAGACTGGGGCCTGGCTTTGCAAGGCGTGGATACGGTGGTGCATTGCGCAGCCCGAGTGCATGTGATGCAGGACGATGCGACTGACCCCATGCAGGCCTACCGTGAGGTGAATGTGAATGGCACGCTCAATTTGGCCCGCCAGGCGGCACAGGCTGGGGTAGGCCGGTTTGTGTTCGTCAGCTCCATCAAGGTGAATGGCGAGGCCACCCAGCCAGGCCAACCTTTCTCTGCAGATGATGTACCGTCGCCATTAGACCCTTACGGCGTGTCCAAACTAGAGGCAGAGCAGGTCTTACGTGAGATTGAGGCGCAAACCGGCATGGAGGTGGTGATCGTACGTCCGCCGCTGGTGTACGGCCCAGGCGTGAAGGCCAACTTTGCGTCCATGATGCGCTGGGTGGTGCACGGCATCCCTTTGCCTTTGGGCACCATTCAAAACGCCCGCAGCATGGTGGCGCTCGACAACCTGGTGAACTTGCTGGTGACCTGCTTGACTCACCCCGCTGCAGCCGGGCAGACCTTTTTGGTGTCAGACGGGGAAGACGTGTCCACCACCGAGCTGTTGCGCCGTACAGCACAGGCCATGGGCAAAAAGGCGTTGCTGTTGCCTGTGCCTGCGTCTGTACTGGAATTGGGTGCATCCCTGCTGGGTAAGCGCGCAGTGGTGCAGCGCCTGTGTGGTTCTTTGCAGGTGGATATTGAGAAAACCCGCCGGCTGCTGGGCTGGTCCCCGCCCCTGACGCTGGATCAAGGGTTGAAGAAAGCCGTGGAGGGCATGAAACCGTGAAACGGCTGTTCGATTTGGTGTTGGGTTTGACGGCCGCAGCCCTGTTGCTGGTGCCTATTGTGATAGTGGCCTTGCTGGTGCGCTTGACATCTCCGGGGCCGGCCCTGTATTGGTCTGACCGGGTGGGCCGGTACAACAATATTTTCAAAATGCCCAAGTTCCGCAGCATGCGGGTGGGCACGCCTGCCGTGGCCACGCACTTGCTGGCCAACCCTAAGGCACACCTTACGCCCATCGGCTCCTTTCTGCGCAAAAGCAGCCTCGACGAATTGCCCCAACTCTGGAGCATTCTGGTTGGCGACATGAGTTTTGTCGGACCCCGGCCCGCCTTGTTCAATCAGCACGATCTGATCGAGCTACGCACCCAGAAAAACGTGCACGCCCTGGTGCCAGGACTCACCGGCTGGGCCCAGGTGAACGGACGCGACGAACTGCCCATTCCCCAGAAAGTGGCGTTGGATGCCGAATACCTTCAGCGCCAAGGCTTTTGGTTCGACGTCAAGATTTTGTGGCTAACCTTTTTGAAGGTGGTGCAGCGCGATGGGGTTTCGCACTGATGGTCAAGACCCGATTGCTGGTGGTGGGCGCGGGTGGACATGGCCGCTCGGTAGCAGAGGCTGCTGAATTGTCTGGTCAGTTTGAGGTGGTGGGGTTTCTGGACGATGCACTCCCGGCCGGCAAATCGGTGCTCAATGTGGCTGTGTTGGGGCCTATGGTCAGCATGGGCCATCACAGGGCTGCGGCTGATCAAACTATTGTGGCCATTGGCAACAACGCCATTCGCGAGAAGCTGATTCAGCAATTGGCCGCAACGGGTTTCGCTTTAGCGACAGTCGTTCACCCTCGGGCCATCGTGTCGTCCAGTGCGGTGTTGAGTGAGGGCTCTGCTGTAATGGCCGGCGCCATTGTGGGTACTGAGGCCCGCCTGGGCATGGGTTCCATAGTGAACTGCGGCGCCGTGGTAGACCACCACGCCATCGTCGAAGACTTTGCCCATCTGGGCGTGAACGCCAGCATGGCCGGTGGCACGGTGCTGGGGCGCGGCGCCTGGATGCAGGCCGGAGCAGCGCTGGGTTACGGTGTGACGGTTCCGGCAGGGGTCACGCTGGCCCCCGGTGAGGCAGTGGATAGCAAGACCAACAAATACCAGAATGACTAATCAATCAAATTCAGATTTCGGGACTCGGGACTCGGGACTCGGGACTCGGGACTCGGGACTCGGGACTCGGGACTCGGGACTCGGGACTCGGGACTCGGGACTCGGGG
>Ga0247844_1001276_pt1 | contig 47596 bp, 38 predicted proteins | sample LaCtaG_FD_192421 | JGI IMG/M metagenome (GOLD analysis project Ga0247844, IMG submission 192421) | Freshwater microbial communities from meromictic Lake La Cruz, Castile-La Mancha, Spain - LaCruzMarch201714.5m_1 | ecosystem: Environmental > Aquatic > Freshwater > Lake | place: Spain: Castile-La... | reverse complement strand
AAGGCATCCCTCCCAATTCTTACGAGAGGCGCTGCCGCTCCATTTCGTTCATCAGCACGATCGCTGCTCTTACAATTAAAATCACCGATCGGTGATTTTAATTGTTGTTTGCAGAGGTTGGCGACTCCGGAATCTTAATAGGAGCACCTGCGCTGCAGGAATTGTATACATTCAGAGATGGTTTAATGACAATGCGTTATCATGCTATCGCCCGCGCCATTTTTTTCATCAGCACGACGGCTTTCTCTACAATTAAAATCACCGACCGGTGAAAATAATTGTAAAAAGTGAGGGATAAGTTCCGCGCATCGTCGCAAATCGAAAGAAGATTTCAGCACTTCGAGAGTCGGGATTTTGAGAGTGGCGTGGTGAGCCGAAGGTGGACTCCGAAATGACAATTGTTTTCACCGATCGGCGAAAATAACTGTCGTAGGCAGTGGGCGGCGACTCGGGGATTTTGATCGGGGCGACTGCGCTGCGGGAATGGGAGCCCGCGGCCTCCGCCTCGTAGCCTACGCCTCGGAGAGCAAGGCATTCCTACCAATTCTCACGAGAGGCGCTGCCGCTCCATTTCGTTCATCAGCACGATCGCTGCTCTTACAATTAAAATCACCGATCGGTGATTTTAATTGTTGTTTGCAGAGGTTGGCGACTCGGGAATCTTGATAAGAGTATCTGCGCTGCGGGAATTGTATCCATGCAGAGAAAATTCAATGACAACGCCTTATCAGAGGCGCTGCCACGCTATTCTTTTCATCAGCACGACGGCTTTCTCTACAATTAAAATCACCGACCGGTGAAAATAATTGTAATAAGTGAGGGATAAGTTCCGCGTATCGTCGCAAATCGAAAGAAGATTTCCGCACTTCGAGAGTCGGGATTTTAAGAGTGGCGTGCTGAGCCGCAGGTGGACTCCGAAATGACAAGTATTTTCACCGATCGGCGAAAATAACTGTCGTAGGCAGTGGGCAGCGACTCGGGGATTTCGATCGGGGCGACTGCGCTGCGGGAATGGGATCCCGCGGCCTCCGCCTCGGAGCCTCCGCCTCGGAAAGCGAGGCATTCCTACCAATTCTCACGAGCGGCGCTGCCGCTCCATTTCGTTCATCAGCACGATCGCTGCTCTTACAATTAAAATCACCGATCGGTCATTTTAATTGTTGTTTGCAGAGGTTGGCGGCTCGGGAATCTTAATAGGAGCATCTGTGCTGCGGGAATTGTATCCTTGCGGAGAATGATCAATGAAAATGCTTTATCAGAGGCGCTGCCGCGCCATTTTTTTCATCAGCACGGCGACTTTCTCTACAATTAAAATCACCGACCGGTGAAAACAATTGTAAAAAGTGAGGGATAAGTTCCGCGTATCGTCGCAAATCGAAAGAAGATTTCCGCACTTCGAGAGTCGGGATTTTGAGAGTGGCGTGGTGAGCCGCAGGTGGACTCCGAAATGACAATTGTTTCAACGTTCGGCGAAAATAATTGTCGTAGGCAGTGGACGGCGACTCGGGGATTTCGATCGGGGCGACTGCGCTGCGGGAATGGGAGCCCGCGGCCTCCGCCTCGTAGCCTACGCCTCGGAGAGCGAGGCATTCCTACCAATTCTCACGAGAGGCGCTGCCGCTCCATTTCGTTCATCAGCACGATCGCTGCTCTTACAATTAAAATCACCGATCGGTGATTTTAATTGTTGTTTGCAGAGGTTGGCGGCTCGGGAATCTTAATAGGAGCATCTGCGCTGCGGGAATTTTATCCATGCAGAGAAAGTTCAATGACAATGCGTTATCATGATATCGCCCGCGCCATTTTTTTCATCAGCACGGCGACTTTCTCTACAATTAAAATCACCGACCGGTGAAAACAATTGTAAAAAGCGAGTAATAAGTTCCGCGTATCGTCGCAAATCGAAAGAAGATTTCCGCACTTCGAGAGTCGGGATTTTAAGAGTGGCGTGGTGAGCCGCAGGCGGATTCCGAAATGACAATTATTTTCACCGATCGGCGAAAATAATTGTCGTAGGCAGTGGGCGGCGACTCGGGGATTTTGATCGGGGCGGCTGCGCTGCGAGAATGGGAGCCCGCGGCCTCCGACTCGTAGCTTCCGACTCGTAGCTTCCGACTCGTAGCTTCCGACTCGGAGAGCGAGGCATTACTACCAATTCTCACGAGAGGCGCGCTGCTCCATTTCGTTCATCAGCACGATCGCTGCTCTTACAATTAAAATCACCGATCGGTGATTTTAATTGTTGTTTGCAGAGGTTGGCGACTCGGGAATCTTGATAAGAGTATCTGCGCTGCGGGAATTGCAGCTAAGCGGAGAACCATCAATAACAATGCTTTGTCAGATATTAAGTCGCGCCATTCTTTTCATCAGCACGACGGCTTTCTCTACAATTAAAATCACCGACCGGTGAAAACAATTGTAAAAAGTGAGGGATAAGTTCCGCGTATCGTCGCAAATCGAAAGAAGATTTCCGCACTTCGAGAGTCGGGATTTTAAGAGTGGCGTGCTGAGCCGCAGGCGGATTCCGAAATGACAATTATTTTCACCGATCGGCGAAAATAATTGTCGTAAGCAGTGGGCGGCGACTCTTGGATTTCGATTGGTGGCGCCTGCGCTGTGAGAATGGGAGCCCGCGGCCTCCGCCTCGGAGAGCGAGGCATTCCTACCAATTCTCACGAGAGGCGCTGCCGCTCCATTTCGTTCATCAGCACGATCGCTGCTCTTACAATTAAAATCACCGATCGGTGATTTTAATTGTTGTTTGCAGAGGTTGGCGACTCGGGAATCTTAATAGGAGCATCTGCGCTGCAGGAATTGTAGCTCTGCGGAGAAGTATCACTAACAATGCATTATCAAAGGCGCTGCCGCGCCATTTCTTTCATCGGCACGACGACTTTCTCTACAATTAAAATCACCGACCGGTGAAAACAATTGTAAAAAGTGAGGGATAAGTTCCGCGCATCCTCGCAAATCGAAAGAAGATTTTCGCACTTTGAGAGTCGGGATTTTGAGAGTGGCGTGGTGAGCCGCAGGTGGACTCTGAAATGACAATTATTTTCACCGATCGGCGAAAATAATTGTCGTAGGTAGTGGACGGCGACTTGGGGATTTTGATCGGGGCGACTGCGCTGCGAGAATGGGAGCCTGCGGTCTCTCGAGGGGTGCTATTTAATCCCTTACAGATTAAATTCTGCACAATTTGCGCAAGATATTTTCCTGATAACCTGCATTTATATGAAGTTCAGCTTTTTGTGTGATGGAATCTTAAATAGTTCTTCTGAGAAAGTCTTGGCACCGGCTTTGCTGGCTTAGGATTGGGAAGGAGCTGGGCTGAAACTCACGCTGGTGACGAACTCCCGAGGTTGCAGTCATGTTTTTGCCACACCGCAAAAGATTTTTCGGATGGGGAATCTGGGGCCTTGCTTTGCCAAATGGGATATTTGTGACGAGCCCGGGATTAGATTTTGACCACTGTGACGGTGGTGTTGTCTTGGGCGGGGAGTTTTTTTGAGGCGACTTGGGCGAGGAGGTTTTGGGCGAGTTCGAGAGCTGTTTGCGCGGGGTTGGTGCTGAGGACTTCGCTGATTTCGCTTTCCTGCAGCGTGAGGATTCCGTCGCTGGCGGCGAGGAGGATGTCGCCGGATTGAAGCGGGAAGGGGGTCGACGGGGCGTCCACTTTTTCCGGCTCGACGCCGTTGAGGGCGGAGAAAAGCATATTGCGTTGGGGATGCGTCTCGAGATCGGTTGGACGCAGTTGGCCGGCGGCGACTTTGCGCGCCAGCAGGGTTCGCATCGAGTGGTCTTCGTTGAGTCGGAGGAGTTGGTTGTTGCGCCAGAGAAAAAGTGGTGAGTCGCCGACGCTGATCCAGTGGAGGGATTCGCGGTTCAGAACGGTTGCCAGCAGGGTCGTGCCGGCATCCGCGAGGTGCTCAAAATCGGTGTTGATCATCACAGCCAAGGCGTTGTTGGCATCCTTGAGCGAGCGCCCAAGCGCACGGGCAGGCTGCATGGCGTAGGCTGCGCCGCACTCTAGAAAGCTCTCCACAAATCCCTGCACCACGGTGGCGCTGGCCTCCCTGCCGCCGGCGTGGCCTCCGATGCCATCGGCCACGACGAGAAGGATCGAGGCGAGTGCGCTTGGGGGATGGCTTTTGACGAGGCTCAACGCATAGGCATCCTGCTGTTGGTTGCGGGAACCGATCGTCTGGCATCCCGCGTAGTCGCGGTCGATGAGGAGGGTTTTCACGGGTTGTTGAAGGGCAAGAAAATCAAATGAAACGGAGCCGGTGAGGCGGGGTTATTGCATGCGGACGTTGAATTCGAGTTTCCAGCATTCTTTGGAGGCTGGGTGGAGGAAGTGGAGTTCGAGGTTCCCGAGTTCGGTGACTCGGGCTTGGAGGCGGACGGGGACTTCCTCTCCGGCGGTGTGGGCCGGCGGGGGCGGGATTTCGATATGGAGTTTGGCGGATTCTTCGAGTTCGCCGGCGTCGGGGAGGAGGTCGCCGGGTTTGTCGCCGGCCCGGACCTCGGATTGAAAGAAGCGGAACTCGGATGTTTCTCCGGTGTGGAGGAAGAATTCTTGGTCGGCGATCTCGAGTTGGCTGCCTTCCTCCATGCCTTGGGGGGCGACGCAGAGTGCCTTGGTGGGGGGGCGGCGTCCGGGAACGGCCATGGTGGAGGATTCCATGCCGATGTAATAGGATCGGGCTGTTCCGGATTTGATGCGGAGGCCTTCGCCGGTGGCGCGGAGGCGGGCATACACAGCGGCTCCGAGAGCGACAGCATGGTCGGGGCGGGCCCCTTCGAGTTCGCGCACGGGTTGGCCGGCCCAGCGGGTGAGTTGCTCGAGAACGCGGGTGCGGAGCGGGGCGGCATTGAAAACGCCGCCGTTGAAGAGCACGGCGTCTGGGATGAGGAGCGGGGCGCGGTTGAGTTTCGCATCCCCGCCGACAGCTTCGATGAGGTGGGGGGAGGAGGCGATATTGGTCTTGGCGCGGGTCAGAAAGCGGGCGAGATGCTTGGAAATGGCGGCGTCCGCGGCGTAGGGCAGACCGGATTCGCGAAGACCGCCCGCGCGGCGGAGCAGGGGCATTTCGTCGGCGGCGACGAGCGGGAAAAAGCCATCGATGGCGATGGCATCGACTTGGGCGCGGGTGAGCTTGGTGGCGATGGTCGAGGCGACGAGCTTGCGGCTGCGGGAGGGGATGGCGATGGCGACTTCCTTGAGAGTGGGGTCGGAGAGCAGGGATTCCTTGCCGGCGCGGACGGCTTGGATGAGGGCGAGAAATTGCCATTCATCGAGTGGGGATGCGGCGGCGGCGAGTTTTTCGGAGACGTCATGCGCGAGGGCGAGGTCCATGTTGTCGCCTCCGAGGAGGAGGTGTTCGCCCACGGCGATGCGCTCGAGTGCGAGGTTGCCGTGTTTTCCCGTCACGGCGATAAGGCTGAAATCGGCTGTGCCGCCGCCGACATCGCAGACGAGCAGGAGGTCGCCGGATTGGACTTGTTTGCGCCACTGGGTGCCTTGGTTCTCAAGCCAAGCGTAGAAGGCCGCCTGGGGTTCTTCGAGGAGGGTGACTTCGCCTAGGCCGGCCAGCTTGGCGGCTTCGAGTGTGAGCCCGCGGGCGACCTCGTCGAACGATGCGGGAACGGTGACGACGAGGTGGTCGAGGGGGAGGGCTGGCTGGGTGGCGCGGAGGCTGGAGAGTAGGTGTTGGAGGAGGTCGCGGGAGGCCTCGAGCGGGGAGATTTTTTTCTCAACCGTTGCGCTGGCCCATGGGAGGATGGGGCCGCGGCGGTCGGCGTGGGGATGGCAGAGCCAACTTTTGGCGGACACGATGAGGCGGTCGGGTTGGAGCGCGCCGCGGTCGCGGGCGAATGTGCCGAGGAAGCCGTGGCGGGGCTCGGTTTGCCAGGGGAGACGCGGGCCGCCTTCGGGAAATTCCCCTTCGGCGGGGAGGTAGATGGCGGAGGGGAGGAGGGGCTTTTCGCCGATGCCGTTAGCGGTGAGAATTTGGGTGACTGGCAGGGTCTCTGGCAGGTTGGCGTCGGTGGTTTGGGCGATCGCGCAGTTGCTGGTGCCGAGATCAATTCCGAAATAGGTGCTCATGATTTTAAAGGAAACAAGGTAACCGGGGCGTCGGCGGGGAGTTTCCGGCGCTTGTGTGGCGTGGGATTCTAGACTGCGCCGACTTGGACTTCGGCTGGCGAGACGACGGGCCAGGGCCTCTGCTCGGTGGTTCCTGTCACGCGGGGAAGCTTGACGCTGCGTGCGATCCAGCCGGGATGGACGAGTGTGCCACGGTAGGGGGGATGGTCTGGAACGGAGCCGAGGAGTCGGTGTGCCGCGGCGTCGTAGCCGGTCTCGAGCGTGACGGGGGCGCCTTCCTGCGCGGAGTGCAGGGGGGTGATGTCGAAATATTCCTCGAGAACCTTGCGGCATCCGGAGTGGACGACACGAGCGGCCGAGCCGAGTTGGTCGTCGCTCGCGGTGGCGATGTCCTCCTTCACGAAATCCACGAGGCGTCCGTGTTCCTGCAAAAGCGCGAGGAAGGCAACGATCTCCGCTTCGGTGCGGGGCGGGGGGGGGGGGGGAGCCACGGGTGCGGGGGCGGCTTGCGGAATCTGCGGAACGGGTGCGGAGGCTCGTAGGGCGGCACTGATGACAACGAGGCCGAGGATGGCGGAAAGAATCTGTGCGGCTCCATTGCCGCGGGGATCCGGACAGAAAGGCACGGCTGCATTGACCAGCAGGAGGACAATGCCGCAGGCGAGCAAAGTTTTTTTCATCGTGGGGGGATACTGGAAAATGGCGCTCCGATTGGCAATGGAGATTGCACCCTATGGGATTGGGATTTGCGTTTGATTTTTCAGGGACTGTGGCGGAGGATGCTGCGTCTTCAGCACCCGTAGCTCAATTGGATAGAGTGCCGGCCTCCGAAGCCGTAGGTTGTGGGTTCGACCCCCGCCGGGTGCAGTTTTCAAAAGGCCTCCAGGGCGAGGGGTGCAGTGAAGGGATTGCTTGCGGTGGGGATGCTGGCGCGGGCAGTGTGTGGCACATGAGGCAAGGGATCGTGTGGCGCTGTGCGGTGGAGGATTTTTAAATGCGGATTGTCTTTGGCTCGATGGGGTCTTTGGGGGATTTGCATCCGATGCTAGCGCTGGCGTGCGGGGCGCGCGGGCGCGGGCACGAGGTGGTGGTGGCGGCGTCGCCGGAGTATGAGACGAATGTGGCTCGAGCGGGTTTGGATTTTCATCCGTTGAGACCGGTTATCTCGCCGGAGGCCGACCGGTTGGCCTACTTTTTCGATATGAAGCGTGGGCCGCAGCGGTTGCTGCGGGAGGTGGTGTTTGCGGAGGTGCGTGCGACGCACGCGGATCTGATGGCGGCAACACGCGGGGCCGATTTGTTGGTGGTTGGCGAGTTGCTTTACACGGCTCCGATGGTGGCTGAGGCGCTCGGGATTCCGTGGATGAACGTCGTTCTCGCGCCGACCTCGATGCTCTCGGCGACGGATCCGTGCGTGCTTGCGCCGGCTCCTTGGCTCCATGCGCTGCGCCATGCGGGGCCATGGCTCCACCGGTTGGCGTATTTTTTTGGACGCATCCAGGGCGGGATGTGGGCGCGGTCGTTTTATCGGTTCCGGCGGGAACTGGGTTTGCCGCGGGGAGGGAATCCGATTTTCGATGCCAAGCATTCTCGCCATGGGACGCTGGTGATGTTTCCCGATTTCCTCGGTGCTCCCCAACCGGATTGGCCGCGCGGGACGGTGCAGACGGGATTCCCATTTTACGACCAGCCTGGCGGGGCCGGAAAGGCGGAGGCTTTCTTGCGTTGCGGCGAGCCTCCGGTGGTTTTCACACTGGGATCCATCGTGGCGCACTTCGAGCCTTCTTTTTACCACGCGGCGGCGGAAGCGGCCCGGTTGCTGGGGCGGCGGGCGATCTTGCTTACCGGGCGCAATGCGAATGTTCCCTGCGACCTTCCGGAATCGGTGCTGGTTCTGGACTACGTTCCGTTGCACGACATCCTTCCCCGCGCGGCGGCTGTGGTGCATGCGGGAGGCATCGGGACCTGCGCGGAGGCGCTGCGGGCAGGGCTGCCCTCGGTGGTGGTGCCCTATGCGTTCGATCAGCCGGACAACGCCGCGCGTTTGTGGCGGCTTGGTGTGGCGGAGATTCTGCCACGCCGCGCGATCACTCCGCGTCGGTTGGCGGAAAAGCTGGAGGCAATTTTGAATTCTCCATCGCCGGTGGAGAGGGCTTCTGTGCTCGCAGGGCTCATCGACGTGCAAGGAGCCGTGGAAGGCTCGATCAACGCGATGGAGGCCGCCGTCTTGAAGGTTGGCGAGTGAGACAAGGTCGCGTTCGGTTTTTTAGAAAACCAAACCTGCCGTGAAGCCGAGGATGGTGGCGTTTCGCACATCGTTGGTGCCCGCGGGCCGGATCAGGTATTGCACGAAGGGTTGGAGGAACGACCAGCCGTTGACTTGAAATCGGTAGCCGCCCTCCAGCACGGCTGTGTAGGTGCGCGGGTCGGGCCCACCGAGCTGTTGGTAGGCGCCATAGGCGATGGCGGCCATGAGGAAATCCTTGTCGCGCCCGGGGACGATCCCCGCATAGGCCAGTCCCGATTGGAAGTAGAAGGGGAAGGTATTGTTGTAGCCGGGAGCGAAGGTGAGCATGTTGAAAGTATGGAGCCCCTGCTCGGAAAACTTCGGTTTTTCGGCAGTCACCGGCGCCGAGAAGGTCTTTGCATCGGGGATTGCGATCCGGGATTCGGAGGGCGGCGCCGGTTCGCGGAAGACCATCTGATCCGCCTGAAAATAAAACCCATACTGGCCGGGTGTCTCCGTGCCGCTGTAGGAGGTATTCTCGAGCCCCCAGTAATAGCCGCCGAACGCGTAGCGGCCGGGGAGTTCCTGCAAGCCGAGGGTGGGCGTGCACCCGGTCTCTGCGATGGCGAAGAGCCCGTTGAGGCCCGGATCCAGGGCGTAACCGGCAAAGGCGAGGCCGTGGTTTGTGGAGGCGGTTCCTTGCGGAAAGGCCATAAAAAGCCCCCCCTTGAGGTAGTATTCCCCGGCGGCGTTGAGCTTCAGTGTTGCTCCCCAACTCGAGAAGCTCGACGAGAACGGGATATTCCCGCCGAGGCCTCGGGAGCTGTTGATCGCGGTGTTCAAAAAAAGCTTGGAGAGCGGTTGCTCCAAAAACTCCCGCTGGGGCTGCAGCCACCCGCCGCGCAGGACGAACATGTCCTTTAGCGGCAAAAAATCCGCCGTTCTGATTTCGACACCGAAACTCACCACCCGGAACTGTGTGCCCGAATACCATGACGAGGGATTAAAGCTCGCTGGGGCGTCCACAAACGTGTTCGGGTTCGAGGATATCTCGGGTTCCCGGTATCGAAAGGCTCCGAACACCACCATGCCCTCGAGTGCCTCCACGGCCAGGAGTTTTCCCACGTTGATCTCGGACCCGAAGTTGATCTGTTGCGACCAGAACCCGCGCGAACCTCCCTCGCTGGCGATGACGCCGAAAAACGCTCCCTGGTAGCTGCCAGTGAATTTCACTCCGTTTTTCGCCGCCTTCTCCCGCAGGTCGAAAAACGGGTTTTCTGCTCCACTCAGCAGAGTCGGGCCGTTCCACCATCTATCAAATCCCGTCTCGGTTTTTTCCTCCGCCACGACACGCCGGACTCCAGTGGCTGTCCCAGCCGTGCCGGTGAGATCCTCCCCCGATACAAACGGAATGGGACGCTGCTCTGCGCTTGCCTGCGATTCCGCCTGCGCCTCTAGGGAAGGCAATGCGACAGGGAGGGCCAGCGCGGCGAGCAGTGCCCGCATTCCCAACGCTGTCCAGACGAAGCCGGATCGGCAACATGGTTCTTTAGTCATAAACGAGTCCTCATCCCGCACGGCGCCGAGGCGCGACATTGCTGCCTCCGACGGTTTAAAAAACCACACCGGATGAGAACCGCATCCTTCTCAATGCGGCTGCGCGAGCCAAGCAGGAATTCCACTCGGAAGGGGTTGCAATCGCGCGGGGCATGGACTACTCCCATCAAGTGATGACTACTCCTCTGTTCGCTCTTTCGATGCCGGGATGGCCCGAGATCGTGTTTATCCTCGTGATTGTAGTTTTGCTTTTCGGAGCCAAAAAACTTCCCGAGCTCGCCAGAGGACTTGGCCAGAGCCTTGGGGAGTTCAAGAAGGCCCGCGACGAGTTTGAGCGCGAGATTCACAAATCCGGCGCCCAGCTTGAGATCAAGGAGCCTGCCGACAAGCAGCCCCACAAGCCGGCCTGAGCAGCTCGCGCATTTTGAAAGCATCCTCCCGCTTGGCTTGTGCGTTCCTCTTCGCGCTCGTCCTGCCATTGGCATCCGCCAAGGACATTGTCGTGGCTTACTACAATGTCGAAAACTACCTGCCTATGACGCGCAAGGTGGACGGCAGAATGGTCGAGAACGCTCCCAAGCCCGCCAGCGAGGTGGACGCTCTCATTTCAATGCTGAAGCCGATCAGGCCCGATATTCTTGGGCTCGCGGAGATGGGTGATCGGAAAATGCTCGCCGAGTTCCAAGCCCGCCTTCGTGCGGCTGGGATGGACTACGGGCACGTCGAGTGGGTGGCCGGCGACAGCGGCGGTTCCAGGCACCTTGCCGTCTTGAGCCGTTTCCCCATCGTGGCACGCAATTCCCGCTCCAGTGTGCCCCTGGAGCTCGACGGTCGCCGGTGGAAGATGGGGCGCGGAATCCTCGATATCACCGTTCAAGCCGCCCCCTCGTATCGCCTTCGTCTCGTGGGGCTCCACCTTAAATCCAAGCGCTCGGTGCCGATGTATGATGAAAAAAAATTCCGTGCCCGCGAGGCATTGATCGTCCGCAGGCACATCGACCTCGTGCTTCGGAAGAATCCCAACGAGAACCTTCTTTTGTTCGGGGATCTGAACGATACGAAAAACGAATTTCCCATTAAAGAGATCCTCGGTCCCGTCCATGAAGCCACCAGCCTGAGAGATATCTATCTTCGCGATCGGCATGGCCTCACCTGGACGCATTTCTGGTCTTACGCGGATGTTTATTCCCGCATCGATTATCTCTGTGCGAGTCCCGGCCTCTGGCCCGAAGTGAAGCCTCGGAGGAGTGGCATCGGGAGCGGTCGCGAGTGGCAGGATGCGAGTGATCACCGGCCCGTCTTTACGACGATCACCGCTCGGGAATGATGAGAGGTTGCGCGGTCTTCCTCCTCTCGGTGGCTCTCGTTTGTGCCACTCCGGTTGACGATTGGAATGCGATTGTGGCCATGGATGCCGGACCGGCTTCCACCCCCGAGAATGTCGAGCAGGCGCGTCAACTCGCCGCTGCGCACATGGCCCGCCACAAGGTTCTCATCGAGGATTTCCTCAAAAAAAATCCCGATAGCGATAGGGCCTTCGACGCCCGGTTACGCCTTGCCGCGATCTTGGCGGCGACAGGCAAGATGGAGAAAAAACAATCCCTCGTGGATGAGTCCATGCTCCTGTTGCAGAAGTTGGAGCGGGACAAATCCGCCGCGCTGACGAAGCGGGCGGAGGCGGGATTTCGGCGGGTGTGCCTGCTCATGCAGAGCCTGCAAGGGCAGGAGAGTGCGCGCCGCGGCGACCTGGTCGCCGCCGCTCGAAACTACAAAGTCCGCTACCCGGGGGATCGGCGAGCCCCACGGTTGCTCGTTGAGGTCGCCACGATTTGCGACAACGATACCGCGCTCAAACGCGAACTCCTCGAGGAGGCCCGAAATCTCTCGATGGAAGAGGGGCTGAACCGCCGCATTGCGGATGATCTCGAGCGCCTCGACTTGCTCAACAAGCCGCTCCCTCTGCGCTTCCCCACACTGCAGAACCGGGCGTTCGATGCCGCGTCCCTCCGGGGTAGGATTATCGTGCTGATTTTCTGGTCGGCGGAATCCGCGCCAAGCCTTCTGTGGATCGAAGAGTTCCGCCGAGCCCTTGAGAAGCTCCCCGGGGATCGGTTGGCCATTGTCACAATCAGTGTGGACACCGACCAGAACATGGTGCGCGAGCGCATCAAAGAAATCGGCATTGCCGATTGGCCCACCGGTTGCGATGGCAAGGGCTGGCTCGGTCCCTTGATCGAGCCATTCGGCATCAACGCGGTTCCCACTGTTTTCCTCCTCGACCAGCAGGGGGTTCTTCGCGCGATCAACGCGCGCAACAGCTACGAGTCCTGGATCCGCCGACTGCTCATCCAGCCTGCCGGAGCATCCTAAACGCTCGGCGGCGGCGGGGTGGCCTGGAGCCTGGCCTTCACCACGCGGCGCGCCTCGGCAATGAGCAGGCTGCATGCATCAATGCACAGCAGGGGGATGTGTTTTTCGGTCGTCTGCGGAAAAATGTTGGGGGCCTCGGCGGGAATCGGCCACTGAATGTGGCGGAGGCAGCCTGTGCGGCAAAGCGAGTCCACCACGCCTTGGGCCTCCTCGTCCGTGATGAGGCCCGTGACCCGATACATTCCGGTTTGGCGGCTCACCGTCTTGCGCAGCGGTGTCGCGATGGATTCCCCGCGAAGCAGGGCGCGCCAGTTTGCCAGTGCGGCAGGGTAGAGGAGGTCCAGTGCAAGATGCAGGTCGGCCAGGCCCTCGAGTTGCAAGAGCCATCCGTGACGAAGGTTTGGCCCGGTTTTGAGAGGTCTGTAGGCCCCCGCATCGTCATGGAGGGCGATCTCCGCCGCATCGTGGGCATTGAGATGAATCTTCAGGTCGCTGCGCCCGACATCCTCGAAATGGCAGAGCCGGAATCCATCGCCCTCCCGCTGGAAAACCGCCTGCCCCACGCGCTCGTATCCGTGCGCAACGGCGGTGGCCAGGAGTTCCCGGAGGCTGGCGGCAGCGGCGGATTCGAGCGAATTGGTGGCGGTCATACAAGGCATCGTGTTCAAGAGCGGGCGAGAGTGATCGAAACAACGAACCCGCCGCAACCGAAAAACAGGTGCCCTGAAACCCTGGGGGAGGTCCTCAGCGTGGACCGGCCTTCTTCTGGCTCGAACCACCGATCGCCGGAATGCGGGGGATGATCTTCGGGCTCCACCGTGGCTCGGAGATCGTCCCGTTCGAATGGTATTCGAGCAACTTGCTCACAGGAAAAAAAACAAGGCCCGGGATTCCCTGGGCATTGATGCGCATGCTCATGTCCAGGCCTCCGGTGAGGAAAAAGATGTCGCCTTCTCCGAACATGCTGAATCCTTTGCCCACGATCTCGATGTTCGGGGCTGTGATCTTTTTATTCGCGACAGTGAAGTCCGATGTGGCAAGCCGCGCCGTGTTGTAGGCCACCCCGGGCAGGATGCCGCCGAGGATGGTGGAAAAGGGGCCCAGCGTGGGAATCGCAAAAACATTGCCGTCCTCGATGCGCAGGCTGCCTTGGCCGACCATCAGTTCCTCCCGGCCCATGCGCGCTTTGAAACTGTATTCTCCGCTGGCGACGCCCTTCGAATCGTCGTAGTCGAAATAGAGTTTCGTAAGGTCGGAAAAATTGACCCGGTTGAGCTTCACATCGGCTCTGAAAACCGGATCCTTCGGATCAATCGAGACCACGGTCTTGAGGCTCACGTCGCCGTCCATGAGCGGGGCGCGGGTAATGAGGGCGGTGACCGTGTTTGAAACCACATCCACTTTCGCCTGGGTGTGCCCGAAGGTGAGCGTCTTGCCGAGGAGCTTGTAGTTCATGCCGGCGGGGGAATCGATGCGGATGGCGAGATTGTTTTTCGCCGGGCCCCTCATGCCGACCTTGCCTTCCACGCGCACGTCCGGATTCGCCCGGAAGCGGTAAGGAGAGATGGTCTTGGCAATCCTCGGATCGATCCACATCATCACATCCGTCGGCACGAGTGTGGAGCGGATGCCCTCAAGCCTCACCTCCTGGCGCCCGATGTCGTAGGCCACCACCCCAGCGCCTTTGCCGGGGCCGGTGGTGACTCGGATGTCCTTAAAAGTCAGGCAGCGGTCGGCGATGTCCACATCCGCCTCCAAGCTGTCGATCCACGCGCCGCGCATTGCGGTGCGCCCGAGTCGGAGGTGTCCCTCGCCGCCCAACGCCGCAAAATCAAGTCTCGCCGCACGAAGGGAGAGCGTGATGTCGGGGGTGTCGGTGAATTCCATTCGTTCAAGAAACTCCTGGGTCTTCGCGTCGAACAGGCGCGAAAGATCCGTCGGGGGGATGGTCAGGCGCATTTGGAGTCGCAGGTCGTCCGGCGCGACCCACACGTTGCCGGTGAGTGACCCGCGAAGCGCGTCGAGATGGATGTCGCGGGCGTAGAGGCGGCCGTCGTGCCAAGCCAGTCCACAAGCGAGATTCTCAAACTTCGCACCTTTGTAGGTGATGCTCTTGGCCTCCCACCCACCCGTCACGCGCACGGAGGGCTTGGGCTTCGAGAGGTCGAATTGCACGTCCGCCTCAAGCTGTGGGGGATCGGGAAAATCCAGCGCTTCGAGGGTTTTATCCGGCCCGAAAAATGCCCTGAGAAACGGCAGGGGGTCGAGACTGCAGACGAGCGAGAGGGTCGCGCTGTGGGCAAGGCGCTCCCATTCACCCGAGGCCTGTAAAAGCCCCTTCGCATCGTGAATGCGGATCACTGGCAGGTGCAGGGACCCGTCGGTGTAATCGGCTTGGATCTCGACGGACTTCAGTGCCCAATTGGTTCTCTCCACGCGGCCACAAGTCACGGAGAGGCGCGTCACGCTGAGCGATTCCACACGGCCGCCGTCGACTTCAAAAGCGGCGCGAACGAGCGGAGCTCCGTCCGGGAAGGAGGTTTCCTTGAGGAGGGAGAGAATCTTTTCGGCGAGTTCCGTGAAGTCCGGCGCGGTGGCTCCGGGTGGCTGCACCGGGGGCGAATAATCAAAGGGGTTGAGCACCTCGCCTGTGAGTTGGATGCGGATGCCCTCGATGATGCCATCGAATAAACTCATGCGCAGGCGATCGCCGAGCAGGATGATGTCGGAGTTGATGTCTTGCACCGTGATGCGCGGTGAGTCTGCGGCGGGGCCGATGGGAATCGAGGCGTTGGCTCTGTTGAGGAGAAGTCGGTCGACCACGATGCGCCTCTGCATGAGTTCGCTCAAGTTGAGGGAAATTGAAATATGGTTGATCGATGCCAGGACCCGCTCGGAGTTCTTGCGCTCGCGGATCACGATGTCGCTGGCAAGCAGGCCGCTGAAGGGGTCAAGGGCCAGGTGACCAATGCGGACGTCGATAGAGGGGGTGCTGAGCGCCCGCCCGAGCGCCTCGCCTGCCCCGAAGCCGATTCCATTGACGCGGAGAAAATAAAACGAGACCGGAATGCCTGCGAAGATCAGCACCAGCACAAGCCAGATGGCGTATTTAAAAAGGAAATAGACGATCGGATGGACTCTCACGTAGGCGTTACATTAGATGCAGCGGATCGACATCCACCGCGACAAAAACATCCTCCGGCATCGGCAGGGAATCCAGTGTGGCGCGGGCGAGTCGCGAGATTTGGAGCGAAGACGGTCCCCGCAGCGACACTTGAAACCGGTAATAGGTCTTTGCTTTTTCCAGGGGAGCCGGCACGCCTTCGCCGACGATCACCCCCTGCGGGGCGGCGGCCTTGAGTTTTCGCGAAAGCGTCTCCGCGGAGAATTCCACACGCTCGCGCATCGTGCCTCGCAGCGTGATCATCACCATCCGGCCGAACGGCGGGTAGTTGAAGCGGCTCCGGAAATCCATTTCCTGTTCCATGAAGCCCTCGAAGTCGTGGTGCCGGGCAAATTGAATCGAGGGGCTGAAAGGCGTGAAGGTTTGCACGAACACCTCCCCCTCCATCTCGCCGCGGCCGGCGCGCCCGGCGACCTGCGTGAGGAGTTGGAAGGTGCGCTCGCCCGCGCGGAAGTCCGGAATGTGCAAGCCCAGGTCGGCATTGATGATCCCGACCAGTGTCACATTTGGAAAATGCAGGCCTTTGGCGATCATCTGGGTGCCTACGAGAATGTCGATGCGACCTTCCTTGAACGCGCCGAGGGTCTCACGGTAGGCCTCCTTGCGCGTCATGGCATCGGCATCCATGCGAGCGATGCGGGCTTTCGGGAAGATGCGCTTGAGGGCCTCCTCGACTTTTTGTGTTCCCGTGCCGGAGTGGCGGATTTTTGGGTCGGAGCATTTCGGGCAGGATTTTGGCGCGCGGGCGCTATGGCCGCAGATGTGGCAGACGATGCGTTCGGCGGCGCGGTGGTAGGTGAGCGACACACTGCAATCCGGGCATTGGCACACATGCCCGCAGGCCTCGCAGATCAGGGATGTGGAAAAGCCGCGGCGGTTGAGAAAGAGAATCGTCTGTTCACCCTTCGCCATGCGGCCTTCGACCGCTTCGCGAAGCGGGCGCGAGAGGATGCCTCCTTCGGGATCTCCCCGTGAGGCGCGGCGGAGGTCGAGGATGCGAACGACCGGCATGCTTTTGTCATCCACGCGTTGGTCGAGGCGCACGAGTTGGTATTTTCCACTTTGGCAATTATGCCAACTCTCGAGCGACGGTGTGGCGCTGCCAAGGAGCACGGCGGCCCCGTCGCGCCGACCCCGCAGCACCGCCATGTCGCGGGCATTGTAGCGGGGGGCCTCGTCCTGCTTGTAGGAACTCTCGTGTTCCTCATCCACGATGATGATGCCGGGGTTCTCCACGGGGGCAAAAATCGAGCTGCGCGCGCCGATGACGATCCGGGCGTGGCCGGTGTGGATCTTGTGCCATTCGTCATGGCGTTCCCCCTCGGAGAGGTGGCTGTGCATCACGGCGATCTGATCCTGTATGGCGGCGAAGCGGGACTTGAAGCGCTCGACGGTCTGGGGTGTGAGGGCGATCTCCGGAACGAGCACCAGAGCGGTCTTTCCGCAATCCAACGCATGGCGGATCGCGCGCAGGTAGATCTCTGTTTTTCCCGAGCCCGTGACGCCGAAGAGGAGGATCGGACGGCCCGGCGTCTCCATTGCGGCCACGACGGCTGCCATGGCGGTCTCCTGCTCGGCGTTGAGCGTGAGTTCCGCGCCGGCGACGAATCGCTCGGAGTAGGGGTCGCGCGCGACCACGGCGGACTCGATCACAACGAACCCGTGCTTTTCAAGGGTGCGGAAAACACCTTCCGCGACGCCGGCTTTCGCTGCGGCGGCGGTAACAGTGAGGGGAGCGCCTGCATCGATGAGCGCTCGCAGTGCATCCGCCTGGCGAGGGGCTCTGCGTGCGATGGCTTCGAGTTCCTCCGTGTCGAATGCGCGGGCGGGTCGGGCGGTGTTTTGCTTTTTCGGGGTGACTTTGCCATCGCGCACGGCGACCGGCAACACGCTGCGGACCGCTGTCTCAAAGGGGCAGCAATAGTAGTCGCTCATCCAACGCGCAAGTTCGAGCAGGGACGGCCGGATCATGGGTTTTCCATCCATCAGCGACGCAATGTCGCGCACTCCGGGGAATTCGCTCGCGTCAAGCAACTCGATCACCGTGCCCGGGAGGAGGCGCGTGCGCACCGGAACGCGAACCCTCGAGCCCACGCCGACGGCAGCCCGCAGGGGCTCGGGCACATGGTAGTCCAGCATCCGTCCGGCGGACTGGTCGGGTAGCACGCGCACAAACATCGTGGAGGTTCCTCCCGGCCGGCCTACTCCCCGGTCGCCACGAGTTCCCTGTGTTGGCGTGCGAGGTAACGATCGGTCATGCCGGAGATGTAGTCGCCCGTGCTGCGGTGCAGGCCGTCGCGCTCGATACGGGCGCGGGCTTTTCGGCCAAGCTGGGCGGGGTGGGCGATGAGGTGGTGGTAGAGTTCGGAGATGAGCCTTGCCGCTTTCTCATTGGCGCCCGCGACTTCGGGGTGGAGGTAGAGGTTCTGGAAAAGGTGGCGCCGCAGGGTCGAGAGTTCCTTGCGGGTTTCCAGACTGAAATCGGCCAACCGCCGGTCATGGCGGCGAATGTCGTCCAGCGAACGGATGCCAGCGCTTTGCAGGTTTTCAGCCGTCGTTGCGACGAGATCGTCAACGAGATGGTTCACAATGCAGCGGATCACAAAACCCCGGTGCCGCGCGGGATCCACATTCGGCGCCTCCTTGCGGGCCTGCGCGAGCGCGCGCCGCCACAGGGGCAGTTCGTCGAGTCCTGCCAGCGTGATGAGGCCGGCATCGAGCCCGTCGTCAAGGTCATGGCTCGAGTAGGCGATCTCATCAGCGAGGTCGGCGATCTGCGCCTCCAGGGAGGGGGACGTATAGGCCTCTCCCGTGAGCGGGTGGAAATAGCCGTCGGCGTGTTTCTGGATTCCCTCGCGCACGTCCCATGTGAGGTTGAGTCCATGGAATTGCGGGTATTTCTCCTCGAGCACTTCGACGATGCGGAGGCTTTGGGCGTTGTGGTCGAATCCCCCATGGTCCTTGAGGAGTCGGTCGAGTTCGGCCTCCCCCCGGTGCCCGCAGGGCGGGTGGCCGAGGTCATGGGCAAGGGCGATGGCTTCGGCAAGGTCCTCGTTGAGGCGCAGGGAGCGGGCGATGGTGCGGCTGATCGAGGCGACTTCAATCGTGTGGGTGAGACGCGTGCGGTAGTGATCCCCTGTGCCATTGAGGAAGACTTGGGTTTTCCCGTCGAGGCGGCGGAACGAGTTGCAGTGGATGATGCGTGCGCGGTCGCGTTGAATCCCGGCGCGGTAGCTGTGCGCGGCCTCCGGAGACGAACGTCCGGCGGATCCTCCGGGCGGCACAGCCCAAGGCGCGAGCTGGATGGTTTCCTCCCTCTCGAAATCACTGCGGCTGCGCAGGGCAGGTATTTCAGAACTCATTGCCTTGAGTGAAACACAGGCCGCGTTTTTCGCAATCCTACGGCGGGGAAAAAGGCGGAGTCAGCCGGATTGGCGGCGCTCGCATCCCAACCACGCGATAAAAAGTCCCGCTGCGATGTGGGCGCAAAGAACCCACACGCAAAGCATGGCCGGCGCGAGCGGGCTTTGCACAACCGACTGGACAATGTCGTAGTAGCGTTCCTGCCTCAGCGTTTGCAGAATGCCCGACCAGCTCCAGTAGGCGGAGATGAATGGCCTCACGAGCGAGCCGAGGAGTTCGGGCAGGGCCAGCACGGCTCCTGAAAGCGGGAGTTGAAATCCCACCAGGTAGATGGAGACCAAGGAGGCCTGCTCGGGGGAGTTCATCAAACTTGACACGGCAAGGCAGAGGGAAGTCATTGCCGCATTCACAAGGACGAGCAGAAGGAGTTGCGCACGGAGATCGCCTGGGAATCCGCACACATGGTGGATGAAGAGGCCCATCCAGAGCGATTGGGCGAGGACCAGAATGGAAAGGAACACGGCCTTGCTGCACACATAGGCCAGGGGATTCAGGCCCGAGAGTTTTTCTTTCTCGAAAATAAGACGCTCGGCGGCGATCTCCCGCCCTGCGTTGTTTGCTCCCATCAGTGTAAGAAGGATCACCTGTAACATCACAATCCCCGAGACGAGGCTGCCAACCCGGCTGGATTGAATGAGAAAATCGCGCGCTTCGTCGAGTTGCTGCACGATATTTAGATCAAGGCCCATGCTCAGGTTTGTCACTCCCGGAAGGCCGTTCCACGCGAAGAGGGCGACCAGGATCGGGAATCCCAGAATGAGGGCGAGATGAAGGAGCATCTGCGCCCGGCAACGCGAAAAAATAAGCAGCCGCCGGGACAGGAGGGTGAAAAACTGGCTGAGCGCGCCGGGGAGTTTCAGAGAATCGGGATCGCGGGCGGTCCCGCCCTCCTCGGGCTTGGGAGTGTCGACTGCGGAGTCCTCGGAGCCAGCGGCAGCGGCGAGGGCCTCGCGGTGTTTTTTCCAAGAGGCCGCCCACTCCTCCGGAGCGCGAAGGGCGAGGCGGGCGAAAAGGGCGCTCGGGTGCTCGACGCCGAAGTAGTGTGCGAGGAACTGCGGGGGGCCGTGGTAGGCGGCGATGCCTTTGTGGAGAACAAGCACGGAGTCATACAGGTCGATGTGCTGAAGGCTGTGGGTGACGGAGAGGACGAGCCGGTTGTGCTTGCGCGAAAGGCCGTGCAGCAGGCGAACGATGTCATCCTCGGCTTGCGGATCCAAACCGCTGGTGACCTCGTCGCAGAGGAGAATCTCGGGCTTGCTCGTGAGTTCCATTGCGAGCGCGAGGCGGCGGCGCTGACCGCCTGAGAGCAGCTTCACGGGTTGGTCGCCGAGTTCACGCATGCTCACCTCCTCGAGCAGGGAATCCACCGCCAGGCGGGCGTCCGGGCGTTCGGCCTGGCGCACGCGCAGCTTGAGAGCAAACTCAACGCACTCGCGCACGGTGAGTTCTTCGTGCCCGGTGCCAAACTGGGGCACGTAGGCGATCTCGGAGGGCGAGAAGTCCTCCTCTTCGAGGTCGCGATCTTTCCAAAAAACCTCTCCCTCCTCCTCACCCGGGGCAATGCCCGCGATGAGCTTGAGAAGAGTGGTTTTCCCGCAACCCGACGGCCCGATGACTGCTCCGAAGTGACCCAGCGGAAACTTCGCGGAAACTCCATCGAGAAGTGTGTGCGGGGTGTCGGATGTGCCGACTTGAAGAGAGATGTTTCTAATTTCCAGCATGCCGTGCGGGAAGCGGGTTTCGGGGCTTCACAGCCGTCAGAAAAACAGGCTCGATCCCCCGGCGCAACCCGCAAAAGACCTGAGTCGGCACAATCGGGATTTCCCGAAGGTCGCCCGATTTTCTTTGCCATCACAGTGACATCCTCTTTCCTGTCGCTTCCTCGCCCCGCGTGTCGGCGGAGGTCGGGGGCGTGCGCGGATGGACTGGAAGCGAAACGCGGAAGGTGTGGTGATGGGAAATGTTGTCGTGATTTCGCCGGGCCAAGCGGGCACAACGCCCATTCTGGCCGAGGTCAAGCGTCACCCGCTCGCCCTCGCCATGCGTGCCGCAAGGGGATTGCGTTGGTGGCTGGGAGAGAAGCTTGTGAAAGCGCCTGCTCCGAAGTTCCGCTCATCTTTTCGGGGCATCTGTGTGCGAGCGTTCTTCCCCGCGGCATCGGCTTCCTTGGCTTTCCAAACCCAGTGCGCCGATGGCCTCGTTCCTATTGAAAAAGAGACTTCCCATGTTTTATGTGCCTAAATAATCTTGAGGCCGATGATTTAGGTCTCCCGAGCGAAGACGACTCTTGCCGGACACGGCGATGAAGAGATTTTTACCTCAGAGTGAGAACCAAATAGAATGCATATCGTTGTTCATTTTGCGCGACTTGGGCCTTATCATTTTGCGCGTTTGGGGTCTGCTGTCGAGGTGCTCGGGGCCACTGGTTGGCGTGTCACAGCGCTGGAGGTGGCGGGGAGTGATGCGACTTACGAGTGGGAGAGGAATGCCCAGGCGGGGAGTGGCTATGCGCGGACCACGGTGTTTCCCGACCGGGTGTTTGAAGATCTTGCGAAGGGGGAAATGGCGCGCGGAGTTTCAGGGGCATTGGATGCGTTGCGCCCTGATGCCGTGGCGGTGGCGGGGTGGGGGACTCCAGATGCGCGGGCCTGCTTGAGTTGGTGCAAGCGCAATGGGGCGAGGGCGATCGTCATGAGTGAAACCCGTCGAGCGGATGGGCGTCGCGTGTGGTGGAAGGAGTGGCTGAAGTCGCGCGTGGTGCGCCGGTTTGACGGAGGGTTGTGTGGTGGGGAGTCGCACCGGCGGTATCTGGTGGACTTGGGCCTGCCGCAAGAGCGGGTCGTGCGGGGATACAATATCGTCGACAATGCATTTTTCGCCTCCGAAAGGAAAAATGGTCATTCGGAGAGAGGTGGGTATTTTTTGGCATCGAACAGGTTTGTGGAGCGAAAAAATCTGGGGCGCCTTATTGAGGCCTACTCCGAAGCGGTGCGAAGATGGAAATGTGAGGGACACGGGGCGCTGTGGCCACTGGTCTTACTGGGGGACGGAGAGTTGAGGGAGCGCTTGATTGGAAAATGTCGGGAAGCGAATCTCGCCGTCTTCCATTTTCCGGGTCCGGGAGGCGAGGTGCCGCCTGTGGGAGAGGGCGTTTATTTTGCGGGCTTTCGACAGATCGAGGAGTTGCCCGCTTTCTACGCGAACGCGGGGGCCTTTGTGCATCCGGCGCTGGAGGAACCTTGGGGGTTGGTGCTCAATGAGGCAATGGCAGGTGGCTTGCCCGTGCTATCGAGTGCGAATGTCGGGGCGGCGGAGGAATTGGTTCACGAGGGGGTAACCGGCTTTCTCTTTAATCCTGAGGATGTCTCGGCGATGGCCGGAGCGATGGTTCGTATGGCAAGCCTGCCGGAAGAACTCCGGGCGCAGATGGGGGCGGCGGCTCGGGAATTGGTCGAGAGCGAGGTGCCGACGTTGGCTTTCGGCAAGGGGCTTAAGCGTCTGCTTGAGATGACATGAGAGTGTTGTGCGTTCTGGAGTCGGTCTCACGGGCCGATGGGGGAATCTTCGAGGCGGAGTTGGCTCTCCAGCGTGCCTTGGCGGTGCTGCCCGGTATGGATGTGCGGGTAGTGGGTCTGAGGGATGCCCATACCGAGAAGGATTTGGACCGGTGGTTGCCACTCAAGCCAAGAGTGGCGCAGGTGCGTGGGCCTCTGGGAATCGGGTATGCGCCGGGTATTTCCGGGCTATTGGACAGAGATGTGGACTTGGCCTACGGAGCGACACTTTGGAAATACCCCTCATGGGCCTTGCTAAGCTGGCAGAAGCGGATGAAGAAGCCGGTGGTGCTGGCTCCACACGGTTCGCTGGATGTATGGGCCTTGAACAATTCACGCGCCAAGAAGCGGCTTGCGGCGTGGCTTTTTAAAGACGAGCAACTCCGGCGCGCCACTTGCTTTCGGGCCCTCTGCGTTGCAGAGGCGGATGCCATACGAGAGCACGGGCTGACCCAGCGTATCGAGGTGGTGCCGAATGGGGTGGCTTTGCCGGAATTCCACGGTCGGGAGCCGGGGGCCGAAACTCACCGCCCGAAGAGGCTTTTGTTTTTGGGGCGGATTCATCCGAAAAAAGGGCTCGCGGCTGCCCTGCGGGCGTGGGCGGATGTCAAAAGCAAAATCGGGCATGCAAAACGCGGAGAATGGCAATTTGTGATCGCGGGCTGGGATCAGGGCGGGCATGAGGGAGAGTTAACCCGCTTGTGCGAGGAATTGGGTTTGGGGGTTTCGCAAAGAAACGGGAAACCGGGAATGCGAACTGAGGACGATTGGCAGGCAGGCCGTGGCGCGGACGTGGTTTTTTTTGGAGCGGCATTCGGGCAGGAGAAGGAGGCGTTGTTGCAAAGCGCAGAGGCTTTTGTCTTACCGAGCCTCAGTGAGGGGTTGCCGATGTCGGTGCTCGAGGCTTGGTCCTATGGACTGCCGGTGGTGATGACGCCAGAGTGCAATTTGCCGGAGGGGTTCACTCGCGGCGCCGGGATTCGGATTGAGAGTCCGGAATCGCTTATTCGCCGAAAACCCAAAACACGGGAGCAAGTGGGACAGGGAATTGCCGAAGGGTTTCGGACGCTTTTTGACATGTCCGCCGCCGAGCGGACGGCGATGGGATTGCTCGGGCGTCGCCTCGTGGAGGAACGGTTCACATGGCCAAAGGTGGCTGCGCAGATGAGGCAAATCTACGAGAGCTTGCTGTGAATGGCGGCACAACCTGAAAGAAAGGTGGAGACGGGGGCGGCTGACAAGACGGAGGTTGGTGCTTAAGCGGGATGGTTCCCCGTGCTTCCCGCTCCCTCATCGGACAGTTCGGTGTAGCCGTTGTCCCAAGTTTCGCGCGACCTACCGCAAACCCGCATAAAACCTGAGGGGGCTTCCCAAAGGCACTGCAATCTCCTTATGCTGGGATTTCGGTTTTTTTGTCGGGAAGGTGGATTTCCAGTGGATGCCGAGCATTGGTAGACGCAATTTTGTTCGTCGTCGGGCTGGCTGGGCTTGCGGATGTTGATCGTGTGGCCGTCGGCGAGCGGGAGTCGGGTGGTGACGATGCTATGAGTGCCTAGGAGGCGGCGAATTGTTTGCCAGTCGCGCGTGTCTTTGTGGTCCTCCAGGCGTTTGCCGACTCAGCGCAGGAGGCTGTAGGCGAGCACGCTGATAAGCCGAAGAGCCGGGAAGCTCTGAGACAGACTTCCGACAGGTAGCCCGAAGGGTGCCGTAGCCGGGAGGCGGGGAGTGACACGCCCGGAGTTCGAGGCCTTGCTTGAGAGCGGCGGGGTGGAGGGTGCCCTCCACGAGATTCCGGTCGCCACGGGTGAGAGTATTTTCATTCCAAGCGGTCGCCTTCATGCGATTGGAGCGGGCAATGTGATCATTGAAATCCAGCAGAACAGCGACACGACCTATCGTGTTTTTGACTGGAACAGGCAGGGGTTGGACGGGAAACCGCGGGACCTCCACATTCGCGAGTCGATGGCATCGATTGATTTCGAGGATTTCGAGCCCGAGGTTGCGCGTGCTTCTGAGCCTGTGGTGGCGGATTGTGAATTCTTCCGCGTGGAGAAAGTGCTTTTGGACGCCTCTCGGGAGGTGCGGCCCGCAGGACGTTTCGCCCTCTGCGTCTCAACAGATTTCGAGGTTGGCTGCGGGTCCCGTGTTTTTGCCCGGGGACAATTCTTCCTCATCCCCGCAGGCGCGGAGGGCTTGCAGGTCCGCCCGGCGGGTCGCCCTGCGACGGTGCTTGTCTGCACACTTCCCGCTCGAGCCTCATTTTTACTTGGAGAGGATTCTGCCAAAAATTAGGATGCGATCCCTATGAAGATTCCTATTCGTGTTGCTGTCACCGGCGCTGCGGGCCAAATCGCCTACTCGCTTCTGCCCCGCATTGCCTCGGGAGCGATGTTCGGACCCGATCAGCCTGTTATTTTGCAATTGCTCGAGGTGCCTGTGGAAAAAGCCATGAAGGCGCTTGAGGGGGTGGCCATGGAGTTGGACGATTGCGCCTTTCCTCTCTTGCAGGGGATGGTGCTTACGGATGACGCCGAGGTGGGTTTCAAGGATGCGAACTGGTGTCTTTTGGTCGGCGCGAAGCCGCGCGGGCCGGGCATGGAGCGGGCGGATCTGCTGAAGGACAACGGGAAAATCTTCACCACCCAAGGCCGCGTTATCGATGCGGTCGCCGCGGAGGATGCCCGCGTCGCTGTGGTCGGCAATCCTGCAAACACGAACGCGATGATTGCTGCCAGCAAGGCGCGTCGTCTCACCCCGGATCGCTTCACGGCGATGGTGCGCCTGGATCAGAACCGCGCGCAGACGATGCTGGCGAAAAAGGCCGGCGCCGCCACGACCGAGGTGACGGATATTTTCATCTTTGGAAATCACAGCCCCACGATGTTCCCAGCCTTTGGGCATGCGAAAATCAAGGGTCAGTCTGCGGAGGTCGTTATCAACGACCGGGCGTGGCTGGAGGGGGAGTTCTGCGAGAAGGTCGGCAAACGCGGCGCGGCCATCATCGCCGCGCGGGGAGCCTCCTCGGCCACCTCGGCCGCCAATGCGCTCATCGACCATGTTCGTGATCTCGTCACGCCCGGCACAGTCCACTCGGTGGCGGTGAAATCCGGCGGCCACTATGGTTTCGACGCGGATGTCTGGGCGGGAATGCCTGTGCGGACGACCTCGCCGGGCAGTTTCGAGATCATCACAGGCATTCCTCTCGATGATTTCGCGAAGTCGAAGATCGCTGCGACAAACAAGGAACTCGCCGATGAGCGGGCAATGGTCGCCGACATGCTCGGCTAGTTTTTTATTTCAAGCCGCTCCTTCCGCGACGGGGATGTGATTCCCTCGCGGAGGGAGGAGGGCATGAGACGGCCATCAGCGGGAACAGCGCTACTTGCTGCCTGGTTTGGTGGCGGGAATGCTCTGGAGGTCTTCAGGCAGATTCGCCGGATCGAATGTCTCCACATTCATTTGCACGAGGGAGAAAAACGGGCACCCGAAATCTGGCAGGTTGCCGCCGCTGCGGTCGACGATCGAGCCTGCGGCCACAACGATGCCGCCATGGTCGCGGACGATTTGGATGGTCTCCTGCACACGTCCGCCACGGGTGACGACGTCTTCGGCGACGAGAAACCGTTCACCGGGTTGGATTTGAAATCCACGGCGAAGAACAAGTCCGCCGTTGCCGTCTTTTTCAACGAAGATGTGTTTTTTTCCGAGATGGCGGGCGACTTCTTGACCCACGATGATGCCGCCCACGGCGGGTGAGATCACGGTGGTGGCAGGATGTGCGCGGAGTTTTTCCGCAAGAAGCCCGCAGACGCGGGAGGCGACGGGAGCGTCTTGCAGCAGGAGCGCACATTGGAAAAACTCGCGACTGTGAAGGCCGCTGCGCAGCACAAAGTGGCCGTGGAGCAGTGCTCCGGTTTGTTTGAACAGATCGAGAACGTCTTCCATGTGCCGAGCCGGTGAGGGGAGGTTATTTGAGGGAATTATCTACCCAGGAGATGAAGCCGGACGCTCCGCTTCCACTGTAGCCGACTTCGCGAGCGAGTTCCTTGCCGTCAGGACTGAGCAGGATCACGGTCGGAAATCCCTCGACCGAGTATTTGGTGGCGAGGTCTTTGTTGCGGGCTTTGATGTCGGCGGCTTGTTCCTTGGAGCGCGGGAAATCAAGCTTCACGAGGACGAGTTTGTCTTTCGCAAAGTCGAGGAAAGCCGCTTGCTCGAAGACGTCCTTGTTTTGTTTGATGCAGGGTGGGCACCAGTCCGAGCCGGTGAATTCAAGCAGAACGGGTTTCTTCGCGGATGCGGCCATCTCAAGGGAGGCCTGGTAGTCCGTGCTCCAGACTTCGGAGGCATGGAGCGGGGCGGTGGCAAGGGCTAGGCAGAGGAGGAGAATTTTCATCATCAACAGCATGGCTGGACTTGCGTGGATATCAAACGCAAAGTCCCGTCCGTGGCGGTGCGAGCGGGAGGCGAGGGGTCAGCTCCCTGCGGTTTCGAGGGTGAGTGTGATTGTCGGGCGGTCGCAGACTTCAGCTGGGCCGAAGTATTGGATGGCGCCCGGGAAGGCGTAGCTGGTCTCCTTGGCCCAGGTGGCGCGGTTTTTTTCCAGTTCCTTGAAACTCGGGCTGTCGAGTTCGACGAGGGCCTTTTTGATGACTGGCACCATTTTTCCGTGGCGGCGTTCCATGTTCATCATTTGAGCCATTGGGATGCCGCCGGCCTGCCATTGAGCGGCAGGTTTGGTGAGGCCCCGGACTGAGCAGATGTAGCCTGTGAGGGCTTCGCGGAGGAGGAGGGCGGCGGTGAAGCCGAGTGTGTAGCAGTAGTCGGCATCGAAGTTCGAGGGGACTGCGCATCGGCCCTCGTAGCCGAAGTAGTGGGGCAGGGGAGAGAACGTGGCGGTGTAGGCGCCGGCGGCTTTCATTTCCTTGAGGCGCACTTCAACCAGGTCGATGAGCAGGCGTTGGGTATCGATGCGGGCCACTTGCACGTTGCCGTGCGGGTCGCGGTCCAAGATGAGTTGGTAGGCGATGTCGTCCGGCAGGCTGCGGTAGAGGGCGGTGGATGCGGCGGTGAGTTTGGTGGAAACAAATTCGCGTTTCTCGGGGAGGGTCGCGAGGGTGTTGAAGGCATCGCCGTGATGGGCAAGGGCATCGTTGAGTTCACCGATGAGCGCGCCCATTTCAGGAACGAATTCAATGAGGCCCTCGGGAATGAGGACGGTGCCGAACTTCTCTCCGTTGGCGGCCCTGTAGGCAATGGTCTCGGAGATTTCGTCGATGATCTGCTTGAGGGTGAGTCCGCGCTCGGCCACTTCTTCGGAGATGAGGGTGATGTTGGGACGGGTCTGCAGTGCGCATTCGAGGGCGATGTGCGAGGCGGAGCGTCCCATGAGCTTGATGAAGTGCCAGTATTTGCGGGCCGAGATCGCATCGCGTTGAATATTTCCTATGAGGTCGGAGTAAACCTTGCTGGCTGTGTCGAAGCCGAAGCTGGTCTCGATGTGCTCTCCGCGGAGGTCTCCATCGATGGTTTTTGGCACACCCACAACGGTGAGCGGGGCGTTTGCTGCCTTGGCGAATTCCGCGAGCTTGCAGGCATTGGAGTTGGAGTCATCGCCGCCGATCACCACCAAGGCGGTGAGTCCGCGGGCCTTGGCGGTTGCGAGGGCCTTGAGGAAATCCTCCTGCGACTCGAGCTTCGTGCGTCCGGATCCAATGATGTCGAACCCCCCAGTGTTGCGATAGTCGGCGAGCAGCGCGGCGTCGATCTCGATGCCCTTGTCGGCAAGCAAACCGTCGGGCCCGTTGAGAAAACCAAAGAGGGAACTGCCGGGATGGATGCTCTTGATCGCATCGAATATTCCCGCAATCACATTGTGTCCGCCGGGTGCGGGACCGCCGGAAAGAATGACCCCCGCGTGGATGGGGGCTGACTGGCGGGGGGAATCACCGGCGGTGAAAGAAACCGCCGGGAGGTCCAGAGTGTTCGGGAAAAGTGCACGAATTCCGGCATCCGAGGAGGTCGGCAGTGGCGAGTTCTTGGCGATGGAAGTCGCGCCCAGTGCGGAGGGAAGCTTGGGTTGGTAGGCGGCGCGGGCTTTGGCGAGAGCGGTTTGGTGGATCATGGGTCGTGGAATTCTGAAAGCCTTCTTTTGGCAAATGCGGGATGCCATTGCAAGATCGGGCCCGCTCGGCAACTGGCCGCGTCGGTCCGGTCGAGCGATCGGGAAGAAGTGTTCCGTTGGCAGGGTGGTGGCGCTACATTCCATTCCCTATGCCTGACACAAGCGCGCTTTTTCAACCTCTCGAACTTGGCACCCTGAAGCTGCCCAACAGGGTCCTCATGGCTCCTCTTACCCGTTGCCGAGCGGAGACCGGACATATCCCGGGGCCACTCATGGCGGAGTATTACGCGCAGCGCGCCTCGGCGGGGCTGATCATTGCGGAGGCCACGATGGCGATGGAGGGGAACTCGGCATTCTACGCTGAGCCGGGGATTTATTCGGAAGCCCAAATCGCGGGTTGGCGTGGCGTAACGGATGCCGTGCACGGCCAGAGCGGAAGGATTTTTCTCCAGGTCTGGCATGGCGGGCGCGCCTGCCATCCGCTGTTCAACGGCGGCGCGCAGCCTGTGGCACCGAGTGCGATCGCGATTACAAGCGACGAGGTCAACACGCCGGACGGCAGGAAACCTTACGCCGTGCCGCGAGAACTCCGTGATGATGAGATTCCCGGCATCATTGCGGGATTCGGGAGGGCCTTTGCCAATGCCAAGACTGCAGGCTTCGACGGGGTCGAGGTCCATGCCGCAAACGGCTACCTTCTGGATGAATTTCTTCGGGACAGTGCGAACAAGCGGGTAGGGGACTATGGCGGGCCGAGGGAAAATCGTGCCCGTCTTTTGCTGGAGGTCCTTGGAGCGGCTGCGGCTGTGTGGGGCTCCTCCCGGGTGGGGGTTCGCATTTCGCCTCTCAACAGCTTCAATAGCATGTCGGACAGTGATCCTGTGGGCCTCGCTGTGTGGCTGGCGAAGCGCCTGAGCGACCTCGGGCTCGCCTACCTGCATGTGATGCGTGCCGATTTCTCAGGGCTCCAGCATGGGGATGTCCTCACGCCGGTGCGGGAAAACTACAGCGGCATTCTTGTGGCCAACATGGGTTACACGCCCGATGAAGCCGCGGCCGCCATCGGCGCGGGCAAGGTGGACGCAGTGGCTTTTGGGACAAGTTTCCTGGCCAACCCCGACCTGCCCGTGCGCATTCGTGAAGGCGCTGCGCTCAACGTGCCGGATGCCGCCACTTTTTATTCCCAAGGCCCTGGGGGATACACCGACTACCCCTCCCTCTCATGCGGATCGCGGTGATCGCGGATACCCACGGCAAGCTGCCCGGCAAGCTCGTCCCGCATCTCAAAAATGCCGACGAGGTCTGGCATTTGGGGGACTTTTGCAATCTCGACACACTGAGTGCCTGCCAGGCGATCGGGCGTCCCTTTTACGCTGTGCTTGGCAACAACGACACCGGCCTCGCCCTGCCCCCGTCACTTCTCCTTGAGCGCGGCGGACGGAGTTTTCATCTTGTCCACATCCCTCCGCGTCGGTGGCCTGCGTGTGATTTTTTACTGCACGGGCACACCCATGTGCCGCGCGAGGAAAAGGTCGATGGGTGCCGGATTCTGAATCCCGGGGCGGTTGGCAAGGCGAATAAAGGTGCTCCCGCGAGTTGGGCGTGGCTGGAGATCGATCCGCAGGGGGATGTGGTCTGGAGGGTGAACCTGCTCTAAAACGCCCCGTCCCCGAGCAGGTCCGGTCGCCTGCTGCGAGTGGCTTCCAGTGCCGCCTCGCGCCGCCAAGACGCGATTGCTGCATGGTTGCCGCCGAGAAGGACGTCCGGAACCTTCCAGCCTTTGTATTCGGCTGGCCGCGTGTAGTGGGGGTGGTCGAGAAGACCCTCCGCAAAGGAATCCTCTTGCGCGGACTGGCTATCGCCGAGCACCCCGGGGATGAGGCGCACGATGGCGTCGGTAAGGACCAAAGCGGGCAGCACTCCGCTGGTGAGGACGTAGTCGCCGATGGAAATCTCGTCATCCACGAGATGGTCGGCGACGCGTTGATCAATGCCCTCGTAGTGGCCGCAGACAAAAACGAGGTCGCTTTCGCGGGCCATCTGGCGGGCGATGGAATCGGAAAATCTCCGCCCCTGCGGGCCAAGAAGGACGACCTTCGACTGCGGTGAGCGAATCGCCGCGAGCGCGCTGTCAATGGGCTCGATTTTCATAACCATGCCCGGCCCGCCTCCATAGGGGGCATCATCCACGGTGCGGTGGCGGTCAGTCGTCCACCGCCGCAAATCCACAGCCTCCAGAGTGGCGAGGTTTTTTTCCTGCGCCCGCTTGAGGATGCTCTCCGCGAAGACACAGCGGCAGACTTCTGGAAAGATGGTGAGGATTTGAATTTTCACGTGAAGGCAGGAAGATTGCGTGTCGGAACCACCTGCAAAGTGCTTTAATCTTGTCCCGTGCCCAAGCCCAAATCCAGTAACAAGTCCCGCCGGTCGGCACGCACGCCGCGACCCCTCGCGAAGGAACGGCGCAAGAAGCGCCACGGGCTATTGGTGTCCCTGTTCAAAATCGGTTTCGTCACCGCCTTGCTCTGGTCGGTGGTGGCGGCCGCCTACTACGCTTGGGCGCTGGCATTCGACCTCAAGGGCATTCACGAGATGAACGAGCGCTCGGTCATTTTCGACCATGATGGGAAATACTACTCGCGCCTCGCCGGCGAGAACCGCGAGGTGGTTCCCTTTGACAAGGTCTCGAACAATTTTTTCAACGCCCTCATCAGCCGCGAGGACACGCGGTTCTATCAACACCACGGTGTTGATCCCATCGGCATCGCCCGCGCCGTGGTTCGCAACCTTGTTCTCGGGGGCTTTCGCGAAGGCGCCAGCACGATCACGCAGCAACTCGCTCGCAACAGTTTTCCGCTCGGAGGGAAAAACCTCCACCGCAAGCTCATCGAGGCCGCGCTGGCCTTCCGCATTGAGACCGAACTCACCAAGGAGGAAATTCTCGAGGCCTATGTGAACCGGATTTACTTCGGCTCGGGAACCTACGGCGTCGAGGCTGCCAGTCAGACGTATTTCGGCAAACCCGCAGCCCGCCTCGATCTGCAGGAGGCGGCAACGCTCTCGGGCCTCATTCGCAGCCCCAACCGCTTCTCGCCCTTCAGCAATCCGGAGGGCTCGATCCGCGAGCGCAACACCGTGCTCGGCCGCATGCGCGACCTCGGACTCATTACCGGCCTCCAATACGATGAAGCTTCGGCCAGCCCGCTCATGGCCATGCCGCGCCGGAAGACATCCCCCGAGGAAAACTGGGCGATGGATGCCATTCTGCGGGAGTTGGAACTGGTGCTCGAGTCCGGCCAAATCGACGCCGGCGGGCTCAAGATTCACACCACCATTGACGGGCCCCTGCAACTAGCGGCGGAGCAGGCGGTGCGTGATCGCCTGATCACCGTGGAGGCTCAGGCCGGCTACCCCCACAAGCCGATGAGCGATTTTGACGGAACGAATCTGGATGGCGCCAAGTCCGCGCCCTACCTCCAGGCCGCCGCCATCGCTTTGGACAACAAATCCGGTGGAATCCGAGCGATCGTCGGCGGGCGGGATTACTCGAAGAGCAAGTTCCACCGCGCCCTTTACGGGAAGCGTCAAGCAGGCTCGGTTGTGAAGCCCTTCGTTTACGCCAGCGCCTTCGAAGCCGGCGTGAGCCCTACGGAGTCCGTCTCCGACGACCGCATCCAAGCGGGTGAGATTCCCTCCAAGTTCGGGCGCTACGACCCCTCGAATTCGGATGGCGACTACCGGGGGCTGCAACCGGTCGGCGAAGGCCTTGTCGACTCGCGCAACACTATGACGGTGCGGCTCGGTCTCCGTGCCGGCCTCGACCGGATTGCAAACACCGTCATCCGTGCCGGCATCGCAGGGGATCCCCCGCGTTACCCCGCAATTTGCCTCGGAGCGTTCGAGACAAGCCTCAAGGAAATCACCGCCGCCTATACGGTCTTCGCCACCGGAGGCGTGAAACTGCAGCCCTACCTTATTGAGCGTGTCTTGGATTCCACCGGCAATGTTCTTTACCAATCCACCCATGGCCGGATTCCCGTGCTCAATCCCGCCGCCGCAAAAATGACAACCTCGCTCCTCGAGAAAGTCGTCGAACGCGGCACCGCCGCCCGTGCCCGCGAGTTCGGTCTCAGCGGATACGGTGCGGGAAAAACCGGCACGACAAACAACTATTTGGACGCCTGGTTTATCGGCTTCGACTCCCACCTGACCTGCGGGGTCTGGGTCGGCTTCGACAAACCCAGGCCGATCCGACCGGGCGGCTACGGCAGTTCGCTGGCGCTTCCCGTCTGGGTCGACATCATCGAGGCCGCAAAACGGGAGGGCTGAAGCGGGATCGCTCTACTTGGCGGCCTGGAAACTCCCAGCGCTACGAGTATTCATCGCCGTCTGGCGACGAGTCGCAAGCTGCCTCGGTGCGTGGCGATCTCTTGGATGTTCCAAGTATCCGGGCGGAGTCCCAGTGCGGGGGCGAGTTCGCCTTTTTGGAATCCTGCGCGAATGCTGGCGGGCATATCGTGCCGTGTGACCTCCCCGACAAAGGGCGCTGCGAGTCCGGCCATGGCGAGAGGGAACGCACTGCGGAGGGGTTCGCAGAAGACCAGAAGCGGAAAGGTGGCGAGCAGGCGCCCGAGTTCGCGGAGGACGCTCTGCGGGAAATGGTGGAGGATGAGGCTGCCGACGCAGGCGCCGGCCCGTATGCCGGGGAGGGTTTCAAAGAAATCGCCACTGATCCAGCGAATGGTTGCGGGCAGTGGGTCCGGGCGCTCGATGAGGTCGAGGCCTGTGATGGTGGTTGCGGGGAGAGCGGCCTGCAGCTTGGCGCAGAGGTCGCCGGAGCCGGCGCCGATCTCGACGATGCCGGTTCCCGCTGCGTGGGGGGGGAGGAGTTGGCGGACAACCCAGCGGGTATTGCCAAGGAAGGCATCGATGTGTCGGAGGTCTCGTCTGCTGCGGATGGCGCGTGGGTCCGACGGATCGAGGGAGTCCAGGATTTCCGGAGTGATGACACGCTGGGATTCACGCATGGGTTGCAATGGCGAAACGTAAGAGATAGTTCAAAAACATCAAACATGAGTTCTGTGATCTATCTTGATAACAATGCCACCACGCAGATCGCGCCGGAGGTTTTCGATGTGATGACGCCTTGGTTGCGTGGCGGCTATGGCAACCCTTCCAGCTCGTATGCACTGGGCCGGGAGGCGGCTGCGGCGCTTGACGAGGCGCGTGACCGCGTGGCGGCGCTAGCCGGCTGCCAGAGTGGCGAGATTGTTTTTACCAGCTGCGGGACAGAGTCGATCAATACCGCCATCCAGTCCGCTCTGGCTCTGGATCCCGACAAGCGGCACATTGTCACGAGCGCCGTGGAGCATAGTGCGACGGTGAAGCTCTGCGAATACCTCGCGCGGCGGGGATACGAGATCACCTGGCTGCCTGTGGACGGCAGAGGCTTGCTGGACTTGGGCCGCCTGGAGGAGTCCATCCGGCCGGACACGGCAGTGGTGTCCTTGCTGTGGGCGAACAATGAGACCGGCGTGCTTTTTCCGGTGGAGGAAATGGCGGCAGTCACACAGCGGAAAAAGACCGTGCTGCACATCGATGCGGTGCAGGCCTTCGGCAAGCTGCCGTTGGCTCTCGAGGGGATGGGCGCTCAGTTTGTGAGCTTTTCGGGACACAAGGTTTACGCGGCGAAGGGCGTTGGCGGGCTCTACGTGAGCCGCCGGGTGAGGTTCACGCCGCTGCTGCGGGGCAGCCAAGAGGACGGGCGGCGTGGTGGCACACAGAACGTCGCATCGATCGTCGGGTTCGGCAAAGCTGCGGAATTGGCCATGGACCACCTTCGGAACGCGGGGGGGGGGGCACTGCGCGACCAGTTGGAGGCGACCTTGTTGGCGGCCATTCCGATGGCCTCCGTGAATGGCGACCCCGCTCTGCGCCTGCCCAACACGACCAATATTTCTTTCGAGGGCATCGAGAGTGAGGGGGCTCTTATTTTACTCGATGAGAAAGGCCTGTGCTGCTCGGCGGGATCCGCCTGCACATCGGGTTCGGTGCATCCCTCTCATGTGCTCAGGGCGATGGGTTTCTCGAACGAGCGGGCGCGCTCGAGCCTGCGATTTTCGGTTGGCCGGTTCACGACGATCCAAGATATCGACCGTGCCTGCGAGGTGATCCCCTCGGTGATTGCGAAGCTCCGCGAGTTGTCGCCGCTGGGCAACGTCGTGCTCGCGGCCTAACCGTCGACTCTCTTTTTTTATCATGCTTGAAAAACATCTGATCCAGATCGTGCAGGAGCTTTCCCTGCAACCTCGGCAGGTCGCCGCAACCGCTGTTTTGCTTGAGGAGGGAGCCACGGTTCCGTTTATTGCCCGCTATCGCAAGGAGCGCACGGGCGAACTCGACGAGGTCCAGATCACCAACATCCGCGACCGAATGCAGGAGCTTGAGGATCTCGATAAACGGCGCGAATCCATCCTGGGTTCCCTCACGGAGCGCAATCTCCTTACGGAAGATCTCAAGGTGAAAATTGAATCCGCTCCGAATCTTTCGACGCTTGAGGATTTGTATCTGCCATTCCGCCCGAAGAAGCGCACGAAGGCCACCATCGCCAAGGAGCGCGGGCTCGAACCGCTTGCGGACATTCTCTGGGAACAGCTTCTCGCAACTGATCCGCTGGCCGAGGCCGCCGCATATATCGCTGCCGACAAGGAAGTGCCCGATGTGGCGACCGCCTTGGGCGGAGCCCGCGACATCCTCGCCGAGCGGATCAACGATTCCGCGGAGGCCCGTGCGAAGCTCCGCGAGATTTACCTCGCGAAGGGCGTCCTGAAATCGAAGGTCGTCTTCGAGAAGGAAAAGGAGGCCGTGAAATTCAAGGACTACTTCGACTGGAGCGAGCCGGTGGCGCAATGCCCGTCGCACCGTTTTCTGGCGATCCGCCGTGGCGAGACCGAGGGGTTGCTCTTCTCGCGCATCACGCCCTCCGAGGAGGAGGCGCTGGCGATCTTGGACTGCCTGTTCGTGAAGGGGGCGCATGCTTCAGCCGCTCAGGTGAGGCTTGCTGCGCACGATTGCTTCAAGCGTCTGTTGGGATTCTCGATGGAGGGCGAGGCTCGGCTTTTTTACAAGAAAAAGGCCGATGAGGAGGCGATCCGTGTGTTTGCTGAAAACCTCCGCGAGTTGCTCCTGGCCTCGCCTCTTGGCCAGAAGACGGTGCTCGCGCTGGACCCTGGTTTCCGCACCGGGTGCAAGCTTGTCGCCCTGGATGCACAGGGAAAGCTTCTCATGCATGAAGTCGTTTATCCCGAGAAGGGCGCGCGCGACCGTGCCGAGGCGGCGGAAGTGATCAAGTCGGTTGTGGCCCGTTTCAAAATCGAGGCGATTGCGATCGGCAATGGCACGGCTTCGCGCGAGACCGAGACATTTGTGCGAGCCCTCGGCCTGCCTGCATCCGTGACGATTGTGGTCGTGAGCGAGTCCGGGGCCTCCATTTACTCGGCATCGGAGGTGGCCCGTGAGGAATTCCCCACCCTCGATCTCACCGTCCGTGGGGCGATTTCGATTGGTCGACGCCTCATGGATCCGCTGGCAGAGTTGGTCAAGCTCGATCCCAAGTCCATCGGCGTGGGTCAGTATCAGCACGATGTGGATCAGTCGGCCCTCAAGCGCTCGCTCGACGACACGGTCGTCTCCTGCGTGAACCATGTCGGCGTGGAACTCAACACGGCCAGTGCGAATCTGCTTGGTTATGTCTCCGGCCTCAATTCCCGCACGGCTGTGAATATCGTGGAGTTCCGGAACCAGAATGGCGCCTTCCAATCGCGCGAGGATTTGCTGCGGGTGCCCGGGCTCGGCCCGAAGGCATTCGAGCAGGCTGCGGGGTTCCTTCGCATCCGCAACGGCCGCAATCCGCTCGACTCGAGTGCGGTGCACCCGGAGCGCTACGCTCTCATCGACCGCATGGCATCGGACATCGGATGCTCGGTGGGCGAGCTTTTACAAAATCCCGCCCGGCGCTCGGCGATCAAGCCTGACAAATACATCACCCCCGAGGTGGGCCTGCCGACGCTGCAGGACATCCTCAAGGAACTCGCCAAGCCGGGACGCGATCCGCGCAAGCAATTTGAGGCTTTCGCGTTTTCGGATGAGGCGATGAAGGTTCAGGACCTCAAGCCCGGCATGAAGCTTCCGGGCATTGTGACAAATGTCGCGGCATTCGGGGCGTTCATCGATGTGGGGGTGCACCAGGACGGCCTCGCGCACATCAGCCAGCTAAGCGACCAGTTTGTGAAGGCTCCCTCCGATGTCTTGAAGGTGGGGCAAAAAGTGATGGCCACAGTGTTGGAAGTGGATCTGGAGAGGAAGAGGATCAGCCTATCGCTCAAAACGAATCCGGAGATCGGGGCGCCGGCGCGCGGCGGGCGCGACAGTGGCGGCGGGCGCGGCTTCCAAGCAAAACCCGCAACCCAATCGGCTCCGCAGACCGACTGGTTTACCGCCGCGATGAACCGCAAAAACTAGCGGGTCATTGGCATTTTTCGCCAGCGCTCAGGCCTCTCCGGCGGGAGGGAGTTCGGAGTGCTGGAAGAGGGTTTCGCGGAGCTGGGAGAGTTCGGCTTGCTGGGCGATCGTGCTGGTGAGATCGCGAATCCGGCGGCCGAGTGTGCTGGCGAGACCAATGAGGAGCATCGTGCCTGCGCTGGGGTAGTTGTTGATGAACTCCTCGAGGTTGTCGCGGGTGATGACCCAATACTGGCATTGTTCGATGGCGACGACCGAGCAGATGGCAGCCGAGGGGTCGAAGAGATCCACTTCGCCCATCCACTCGCCCTGCTGGATGCGGCCGAGCAGGATGTCGTTGCCTTGGTCGGCTCGACGCGCATGGAGGATGCCGCTGATGATGAAAAACAACTTTCCGTGGGGTTTCCCCTGCTCGATGACGACAGTGCCGGGAGTTGCCAGGTGAAAGGTTCCGTAGGAGCTGAGAGAGTCGCGATCCTCTTTTTCAAGATGTGCGACGAGACCGACTGCGGGAAGGTAGGGTGAATTGAGAGACACGGGCAGGTGATAACCAGTGCGGGCCGCTGTGCGCAATTTTATTCCTCCAGCGCGCGCGGGGGGCGGCTCAAAATGTTGTCCGCCTCGGGAGTGATGTGAGAGGATGGCCGGATGTTACCGAATTTCGTATTGGTCGGCTTCATGGGTTGCGGAAAATCGGCTGTCGGCCGCAGGCTTGCAAGCCTTACTGGACATCGTTTTGTCGACAGCGATGAGCTTGTATCGCAATCGCAGCAGAGAAGCATCCCGGAGATATTCGCCGCCGTGGGCGAGGAGGGGTTTCGCGACATCGAGCAGCGGACATTGGAGGACCTCGTGGGTGTTGCGGGGATCATTCTTTCGAGCGGCGGCGGGGCTGTGCTGCGCGAGGTGAATCGTGTGGCGCTCAAAAAACTGGGCATTGTCGTGTGGCTCGACTCCGATGCGGAGGTGCTTTTCGAGCGGGCCATGCGGAGCGGAAGGCGGCCTCTTTTGCAAACGGAAAACCCGCGCGAGACATTCGACAGTCTGCTTGCGGCGCGGCGCCCGGTGTATCAGGGCCTGGCGGATGTCAGTTTCGACTCCACCGGGGTCGGGTTGGATGAGGTGGCTCGTAGGGTCCTCGAGCAAGCGATGAGGTTCCACGCGCAGCGGGGGTGAGTATTTTTCGGGTTGTCGCGGCGGCCCGTGGGCAGAGCGAGACAGGACCGGAGCCGCAGGGCTTCAGAGGCTGCCGCAAACGAGGTCGATAAAGCGTTTGCCCGAGTCGCTCAGGCGTGGCGAGCCCTTGGAGCCAGCAATGATGCCTCTGGTGGCGTGGTGGTAGGCGACAGGTGTCTCGCGGACCCAATCCAGAGTTGGTTGAGGGGTCGGGTGGTCGGTTGCCGTGGCGCGGATCGGCACGCCGAATTGGGTGAACGAGACCGTCCATGCGTGCGGCGATGCGGGCTCGCCGGCCGGGACGATCCAAGGGTAGTTGCGCACAATGGCTAGGCCGGGCGAGTTCGGGATGGTGATTTTATAGAAGGCCTCCTGCGCGAGAATGTGCTCGTGAAGGTTGAAGGTGGGGTCATTTGCGCACTCGAGAAGCACGGCGGAGGGCTCGATGCCGGCGAGATTCATGCCATTGAAGCGCCCATGCTTGTTGGGGCTGCCTTTGAAGTGTTTTTCATGCCAGGCGTCGAAGTCCTCGCTGAGCAGGAGGGCGATCTCGAAATGCAGGTGCGCCCGCTCGCGGTTGATGCCTGCGCCAGTGAATCCGAGACTTCCGATCGTGTCTCCCCGTGAGACGGCTTGGCCGGGTTTCACGCCGAGCGCGCCGAGATGCGCGTAGAGGGTGTAGAAGTGACTGCCGCCGATGTTGTGTTCGATGACGATGTAGCGCCCATAATTCGAAGCGCCCGCTTCGGCGCTTGCGTGGACGATGGTTCCGTCGGCAGAGGCGCGGACCTCATCCAGCGGATTGCCCGCGGCATCGCGCCGCACCGGAGCGATATCGATCCCCTCGTGGAGGGTTGCATAGACGACTTCGCCTCCTTGGCGTTGAGGGCCTCGCACAAAACCATAGCTGCCGCCTTGCCAAGGCTTGCTGGACACCCCCTCGAAATTGCGGTCCACATGCATGTAGAAAGCCTCGGGCCGGCCTTCGAGAAGAGCGCGGTTTTCTGTGGGCCAGTCGAATAGCCCGGCATGCGCAGCGGTCGATAAACACACAAGGAGCAGGGCGAGGCGAGGCATCATGGTGCAGGTTCCGTCTTTGCCGGGCGTGGCTTTTTTCCAAATGCGGACTCACTCCCGATCACAGGAAACTTTTTTTGAAGGAGGGCGATTTCGACGGGAAGAATCCCACCGGGGACGTATAGGAGACCGTCGCTGCGGGCCCCGTCGATGCTCATCGCGCTGGCGATGCGGCCGTTCACGAGCACGATGGCCAGACGACCCTTTTCCTCCAAGGCGAATTGCTGGAGCTTGTTTGTGCCGTGCGCATCGAGGCGAAAATACGCCCCCGCGAGGCCGTCGTTGCCTGGAAACGGGTAGAAGGCCGTGATGTCGCGCTCGTTCACGGCAGGCACCTTGCGCATGAAGATTTTTTTGTCCGGATTGGAGAGTCGCACCTCAGCGGAGAACGAGGGGCCTTCGACCGAGCTGCCCTCTCCATGCAGGCGAATCGTGACTTCCGGGCTTTTTTTTGATCCCGCGAAAAGCGTCGGGGTTGTGTGCGCGGCAAGGATCAGAGCGAAGATGGCAATGGGTCTCATGGGTGTTTTTCGGTGCCGGCCACCAATCGCCAAAAGCCTAGGCAAGTTGATAGGAATTGCAACCGCGTGCTTGCTTGGTTACTCAGTGCTTCATGAAACGCCTTGCCGCTTTCCTCTTCGCTCTTCCGCTTGCCTGTGCCTTTGCGCAGACCCCGATGCCCGGCGATGCCGCCACACCTTTCGCCGAGCCCCCGCCCGATGAGTCTAGTCCGTTTTTCACCTCCTCCGAGACGCGCGCCGTGGAATTGCAGGAGTCACGCCTTCAAACGTCCCCGTCGAGCGGATACCCGCGCGTGCGCCAGGCTCCCGACACCGCTCTCGGGCAGGTGCGCGGCTTTTTCAAAGACCTTATTCCACCGATCCGCTTTGGTGGTCTCGCAGCGGGTCCCGAGACGGTTTCGCTGGTGGTCGAGCCCGAGGCTCCCCTTCTGGCCGACCAACGCGAACTCGGCGTCACCTACACCGTGCGCAACAATTCCAGCCAAATGACGCGCTTGGAATTTCCGACCAGTCAACGCATCGAGATCCTGACGAAAAATGCCACAGGCGGTGTGGTGGATCGCTGGTCGGACGACCGTGCTTTTCAGCCCTACGAGGGGATCGTTGTGATCAATCCGAGGGAGCGTATCGAGTATCGGGAAAAAGTTTCCACCCGCGAGATGCGCGGCGGAGCGACCTACACCATCGAGACTTCGATGGCTGCCGATCCGGATTTTCCGGCCCAAAAACTCATCACTCCCCGCTGAGTTCCCCCGCCCCCGCGATTCTGTGAAGTTTGCCCTCGCCTCCGCACTTTTTTTTCTGCTTCCTCCGGTTGCCTTCCTCAATGCGCAGGAGCAGGAGCGCGGCTTGATGGAGCGAATTCAACGTCCCGACATGCAGATGGGGAACCCGCTTCAAGGCAAAACCTATTCCAACCCCGGGAGCCTCAAGATCAAGGATTCCTCCCCGCTTAAGACCTTCTCCACCGGCACGGCAAACGCCGGGGCGAAGGAGTTTGCGGGCACCCGCTCGTTCTTCGGACTCAAAAATCCCTGGTTCGGCAACAAGGTCTACGATGCGAAGAGTGCCGCCCTCTCCCCTCGCGGCGGGTCGGCCAATCTCAGCTCCGCCTTTCCTGTGAGGCAGGCCGTGGTCAACGAGTTTTCCGGGGCCGCGCGAAAGGCCGACCTCGCTTCCGCTGTAGTGCCCGTGCGCCCGTTCCTCGACAAGGGGGCCGCCCAAGGCGCCCTCGATCAACTCTCCGACCGGATCACCAAGGAGATGACGATTGACGAAGTGCGCGAGTTGTTGAACAAACCCCGATGATCTTCTCCACCCGACATGTCCGATATTGATTTTCTTCTCAAAGGCTCCGCAAAAGTCATCAGCGAGGAGGACCTCGCCGAAAAGCTCAAACTCGGCCGCCCGCTGCGGGTCAAGCTGGGGGTGGACCCCACGGCCCCCGATATCCACCTCGGGCACAGCATCGCCTTGTCCAAACTGCGCGATTTCCAGGATGCCGGCCACGATGCCATTCTCATCATCGGCGACTTCACGGCGATGATCGGGGACCCGAGCGGACGCTCGGTCACACGCCCGCAGTTGACGCATGATCAGGTGATGGCGAATGCGAAGAGTTTTCAGGAACAGGCCTTCAAAATTCTCGACCGCAGTCGTGCCAGCATCGTCTTCAACGGCGAATGGTTCGAGGGCATGAGCTTTGAGGAGGTCATCAAACTCAACAGCCGGGTCACACTGCAGCAGATGCTCGTTCGCGAGGATTTTCGCGACAGACTCGACAGGGGCCTGCCGATCCGGGCCCACGAAATCCAATACCCGATCATGCAGGGATGGGACTCCGTGATGATCAAAGCCGATGTCGAACTCGGCGGCACAGATCAGCTTTTCAACATCATGGTCGGCCGCGATCTGCAGCACGAAGAGGGACTGCCCCGGCAGGTGGCGATGGTCATGCCGATCCTCGAGGGTCTCGACGGTCGTCAGAAAATGAGCAAGAGCCTGGGCAATTACGTGGCCCTCACGGAACCCCCTGCCGACATGTTTGGAAAACTCATGAGCATCAGCGATGAGTTGATGGGGCGCTACTACGACGTGCTGCTTCATGAGACAGTGCCCGCCGACATGCATCCGATGGAGGCCAAGAAAGGCCTCGCCCGCCGCATCACGGCCCGCTTCCACAGCGAAGAAGAGGCCGGGCAGGCGCTCGAGAATTTCAACTCGCGTTTCAGCGCGAGGGATCTGGAGTCCGCCGATCTGCCCATCTTCATGCCCGGCACGGCAGGAGACATCGTGAGCCTGGTGGTCGAGGCTTTTGCGGCCTGCTTTCACACCACCCGCTCGCGGTCTGATGCCCGCCGGTTGGTCGAGGGGGGGAGCGTCCAGTGGCGCGGAGGGAAGATCACAGATCCAAAGGCCATTCCCTCAACCGAGGGTGGGGGGGTGCTCAGGCTTGATAAAACCCGTGCCGTGCGGGTCGGGTGACGACCACGCGTGAGACCGGCTTTCTACGAGCGCAGGCTGAGGCCGAACTTGGGAATCAGTGCGGGATTACTTTTTCGCATCTTCCTTATCGGTCTCGTTGTTTTTGCCATCCACAAGGTGGTGGAGACCGTGCGGGAGGGAATCGCCTGGAACGAGGCCACGCGATTGGCGGCATTGGCTAAAACCCAGCTCGCCGCGAACCAAGAGAACCTGGCGCGGGACAACCTGAAAAACGCACTCAGCCTGAGCCCCAACCACGTTGAGGCTGCGCGTTTGGCGGCGCAACTTTATGATCGCGACGGCGATCCCCGCGCGCCCGAATACCACTTGGTTGTGCTCGAGTCCCCGGATGCCTCGATCGAGGATTTGCGGCTTGCAGCCCATTCGGCGATGAGGAACGGGCGCACTCGGCTGGCCATGCAATGGGCGGACAAAGTCGCCCACATTACGGGAGACCCCTCCTATCCCCACCTGATTAAAGCTGGCTTGCTTGCCAACACGGACGAGGTTTTCGAGAGGGAACGCGAACTCCGAAAGGCACTCGCCTTGCGCGAATCTCCCGAGACTCTCTCTGCCCTCGCCTCTTTTTTCCTCTCAGAAAAAGACCAGCTCGACCTGCACGCGACGGAAGCCACTGCCCTGTTGCGAAGGCAATCGGAAGTCGATCACAGCCCAGGCGGGGCGGAGGCCTTGAGGCTGGGGCTGACTTCCGGGATTCTGGAGCCAGCGGACCAGCCCTCATGGATTGCCGCCTACCGATCCCACCCCGCGGCCACGCGTGAGTCGCAACTGCGAGCCGATGAGCTCGAGATCCAGCGTGACCCCTCCTCAATGCCAGCGGTGGTTGCCGCCTTGGTTCTCCGCTTGGCGACCGCCCCGCCCCGCGAGAGGATCTCCGCCGGTCGCTGGCTCTTGCAAAAAAACGAACCCGCAGCTCTTCAGCAACTCCTTCCCTTGGCAGACGCGATGACCGACCCGGAGGCTTTCGAGATGTGGATCGACGCCGCCAATGTGCTTGGGCAACGGGAGGCCGTGCGAGCCGCACTGGCTCTGCCTGCGAACCCCTTGCGACCCATTCAGACCCTTGCGCTGCGGGCTCTCTCGGCACAGCTCGAAGGGAATGGCAACGAGGCGCAGAGGCTCTGGAAAGAGGCGTTCGCAAACTGTGGCGACCGCCAGATGGATCGCGTGGACCTCCTTGCCTACCTCGCACGGGCTGGCGAGTGGGGGCTTTTCAGAGCGAACCTTCCCGCTTTGCTCAACGATCCTGATTGGTCGCTCAAGGGCGTCGAGGCGCTTGCGCCCTCGATTCGCAGCCAGAGGGACTCGAAGCTGATGGCGGATTTTTTCAAGCAAACGATGAGCGCGCGCTTCCTCGCCTTCGACCCCTTGCACAAGGATCAGGCGGCCTTCACGGAATTGATTTTGGACCGGCCGGTGGTCATCGAAGAACTCGAGGCAAGAGAGTTGGAGTCCCCCGCCCATCCCGGATTCCGCATCACACACTCCCTCGCCTTGCTGCGGGGTGGTTACAGGGTGAAGGCGCTCTTAACGCTCGAGGAGGGCGACGTGTTGGCGAGACCGGAACTTCTCAGCCCTTGCCAGAAGGGCGTTGTGGCTGCCGTGTATGCGGCGAACGGCCGGGTGCAGGAAGTCCGCGAATTGGCAGAGACTATTCCGCTCGATAAGCTCACTCGCCAAGAGGAGGCGTTTTTCAAACTCCACATGGAATCCCCGCCCCAGCGCGATTGACGCGTTTCCAGAGGTCAGGTTCATTGAGGCGCGGCATTCAGCTTTTCGCCGAGGTGGAGGAGAGGGCCTGGGTGTTTTTGAAGCGGAGTCCGGCCGGCGTTGTGGCGAGTCCGGCTTCAGCCGTTTCCTTCAGCGCCCGGGGCATGCGGCGGCCGATGTCACGCATCGCGATCACGACATCATCGAAGGGAATCACACATCGCGCGTTGGCAAGGGCCATCGTGGCGGCGAGAAACGAATGGATGGAAAACATGCCGTTGCGGCTCACGCAGGGCACTTCCACATAGCCGCCGACAGGATCGCATACCAGGCCAAGCGTATTCATGAGAGCAAAGGCGGCGGCATTCACCGCCTGCTCCGGAGTGCCCCCCACCGCTTCGACGATTGCTGCCGCAGCCATGCTGGAGGCACTGCCAACCTCGGCCTGGCATCCGCCTTGGGCTCCCGAGAAACTCGCGTTGGCACCGATAATGTGGCCAATACCGGCAGCAGTGAACATCGCGCTGGAGATCTGATCTTCGGTAAGCCCGTGTGTTTCCTGGAGCGAGAGCAGGCAGGCGGGAACGATCCCGGCGGAACCCGCTGTCGGGGTCGCCACGATCCGGCCGAAAGCGGCATTTGTTTCGAGAACTGCAAACCCGTAGGCCATGGTCTTCGCGAATTGCGCTCCGAAAAGGGGCGCCGCGGATTGCGAATACCGGAGCAACTTCTTCGCGTCACCACCGGAAAGTCCGCTTGATGACACACTCTCAATCGCGAGTCCCTTGTGAACCGAGTCGCGCATGATGGCGAAATAGCCCTGCATGCGTTTGATGATCGCTTCGCGGGTTTGGCCGGTCTCATCCTCTTCGCGCCTCAGTGTGATCTCATGGATCGGGACTTGATTTTGTGAACAAAGAGCCAACAGTTCGGAGGCCTTGGTGAAGTGATAATTCATAGGAGAGGTGGTAAAATCCGGAGCTTCTTGACGTGGTCGATCTTGCGCAACAAGGCGGGAACTTCCACTTGCGGGGCGGAATCCATCTCAATCACCGTGAGCGCTTCGGCACCACGGCGAACGCGAGCCGTGCGCATGCTCGCAATATTCGAATCAATACAGGCCAGCACCGAGGTGACATGCGCCAGAAAGCCTTGCCGATCCTCGTGCCAGATGACCAGCGTATCGAGCGATCCCGAGAAACGCACCGCGTAGCCATCCACCGAAACCGTCTCGATGCTCCCTCCGCCGATCGAGGAGGCCACACACACGAGTTCGCCGTTCAGATCGACGCAGGCGGAATTTGGGTGGATCGATTCCCCGAGGTCCGTGTGATGGAATTCTACCTCCAGCCCCGCTTTGGCGGCGAATTCAAGCGAGTCCTTGAGCCTCTCATCATCGGCCGCCCACCCCAGGAGCCCAGCCACCAATCCGCGATCGGTGGCATGGCCCCGACCCGTCGCGGCGAAGGATCCATGCAGACCGATGCGGGCCATGCGGGGCTCGCCTCCGAGAAGATGCCGCGCCGCAAGTCCAATCCTCACGGCGCCTGCGGTGTGCGAGCTTGACGGGCCGATCATGGCTGGTCCGATGATGTCAAAAACAGATCGCAACATGGCAACGGAGGGCATTCATCACGAAAGCCACCTGTCGAGGTTTTCCCTCACAAAAGCGTCGTCCGTGAGTTCGGGGTAGGCTGCCGTGACCCGGTCGAGTTCCTCCGCTTGCCCGGGCGATAAATCTTCATGCGGGTTCAGACAGAGCCGTGTGGGCACGAGACCCTGTCGGCGCAGAACTTCAAGAATCCCCGGAATGCACCCCGAGAAATTATTCGCGGAGTCGAAGACTGCAGCGTTCATGTCCGTGACGGCTATTGCGGTGGAGAGCCACTGTTCGTCGAGTTCGGAGGCCCTGCGGGCGGATTGGACTTTCCGGAAAAGATGAACAGCGGCGCGGGTCCAAACGCCCCAGTGTCCGAGAAGTCCTCCGCAGATTTGAAGGTCCGAGGCGCCGGAGGCGGTTTGGAAGCGGAAGCGAGTAAGGAGGTCCAAGACGATGTTGTCGTCGTTGCCCGTGTAGAGCGCGATGTCGCGGCGTCCCGACTCGGCGACGGCGCGGACGACATCGATCGTCTGATAGCGGTTGAACGGCGCGATTTTCACGGCCACGACATTGGGAATGTCGGCGAAGCCGCGCCAGAAGTCGAAGCCCAGCCGGCGGCCGCCTACGGAGGGCTGGAGGTAGAAACCGATGACGGGAAGAATTTCCGCCACCTCGCGGCAATGGGCGAGAATCTCGTCCTCGGATTCGGTCTTCCAAGCGGCGACGCTGAGGAGTGCGGCGTGGTAGCCGAGTTCAGCGGCCGATGCGGCCTCAGCCAGCGCCTGAGGCGTGAGGCCGCAGACTCCGGCAATTTTGGCGAATGGGCGGGGTTCCTTTGCGAGGGATTCGTCCAGCGTTTTCGAAGCGAGTTCCAGAACGGGACGCAGGAGTCCGTGTCGGGGTTCGCGGATTTCGAACTGGGTGGAGTGGACCGCCACGGCGAGACCTCCGCATCCGGCTGCGGCGTAGTAGCGGGCGAGAGCCTTTTCATGGCGTTCGGAAAACCGGCGGTCGGCATCGAGTGCGAGCGGGAGGGCGGGGATGACTTGGCCTTCGAGAAGGTGGGAGCGGATGTCCATGGTCAGGGTTCAGAATTTGCCTTCGCGGTTTTCGAACTTGGTGGGTTTGCCGTGGGTCGAACCGCCTGCGAGAAGCCAGGCGGCGATCCACGAAATCATGTCGTCCAAACCGGATGGCGGGGCGCCGAAGAGTCTATGCGAGCGCGAGGCGTCATTTAGCCAGGCGGTTGGTTCCTCCTGGCCTGTGAACGACGCCTCGCGGCCGAACAGCTTGGCGAAGCGCTCCGCGATGTCCCGCACGGCCACCGGCGGAGCGCCGGTGATGTTGAGCGGAACCGCCGGCGAGGCGGCGATGCGGGTCGAACATAGAATGTGCTCCACGGCGTCGCGCTGCCAAATGACATTCACCCATCCGGTGGAGACATCCACGGCTGCGCCATGGAGGACCTTGAGGGCGATGTCCGTGAGGACGCCGTAGCGGAATTCGACGGAATAGTTGAGACGGATGAGGGCGGTCGGCGTGCCGTGTTCGTGGGAGACGCGGGCGAAGGCGGATTCGCGGCCGAGGCAGGAGCGGGCGTAGTCTCCCGGCGGGGCGGGGGCCACCTCCTCGTTGCAGCCCATGGAATCGATCGGCGCGAACGGATAGACGCATCCGGTGGAGAGAGCCACGATCGAGGCCGAGTGGAAGCGGCGTGCCACGAGGTCCGGCATCTCCTCGTTGAAGCGGCGGAGGGTTTCCGGAGAATCGCTGGTGCCGAATTTTATGCCCGCCAGGAAATACACGGTGCCGAGGTCCGGCAGGGATTCGAGGGCGGCGGGGTCCAGAAGATCGGCGGACACCGTTTCGACGCCCAGGGCGTGGAACGCCTCGCGGGAGTGGACCGAGCCGAAGCGGGAGACGGCGTGCACCGGCACCT
>Ga0247844_1001271_pt1 | contig 47958 bp, 42 predicted proteins | sample LaCtaG_FD_192421 | JGI IMG/M metagenome (GOLD analysis project Ga0247844, IMG submission 192421) | Freshwater microbial communities from meromictic Lake La Cruz, Castile-La Mancha, Spain - LaCruzMarch201714.5m_1 | ecosystem: Environmental > Aquatic > Freshwater > Lake | place: Spain: Castile-La... | reverse complement strand
GCGATACTGGGTCGACGCACTTGGCGCGGCCAACCGGGTAGGCCGAGACAGCCGCAACCAGATGACAATCAACTGGATTTGCCAGTCTGAGCAGGAATCCGTGATCTGCATCCGGTACCCATCAGCGTCCCACACCACCGACACGCGGGATTCACTGCCGTGTAGGCAGCTTAGAAACGGCCAATTGGACGGGCGGGGATTGAAACGCAATTCACTGCCGCGTAGGCAGCGGCGCATAAGGGGGGGCAGCACCGAATGGCGCTAAGTTAAGGCCGCAGTCCGTCGGACGGCATTGCGAGATCCTGTTAATCCTGCGAGATCCTTTCCAGGAAACCGGGGACCGGCCATGGTGTCCGGCGTGCAACCGACAAAAGACTCTGATTAATCGGCACGAAATCGCGAAACCGTGGTCTGTCCCTTGCTTCATTGCCTGCTTCGTTGCCCTGGTTCGTTGTCCCCTGCTTCGTTGCGTAAGTCCCCGGGCGCGGAAGTGGAAAAAAAATGTTTCGGCGATGCGGCCGGGTACGGCCCGGCCACGATCGCGTCGGGGCGTGCCGGGGCGTGCCGGGTGCAGGCTGGTACCCCGCTTGACTATGTCACGCCCTTTCAGGGCTGGACCGATTGAATGACCCGGTCCCAGGGCGTTGCCCTGGGCTGGTATGTCATGCCCCTTTGGGGCTGCGGACCACCGCAAGATGAAGCGCCGCAGGATGGGCGAAGCCCGCGTGAGGGCCAGCAGTTGCATTGGCATCGCGCGGGGGTGCCTATCTTCCCCGCGCCGCCGCCGAGCCCGGGCGCCGGACCTCAGGGGTCGCGCCCTGGCACGATGGGCACGGCGCGCCGGACTTGGCGCCATAACGCCCCGTCGTCGCGGGCGCCTTTGCCCATCCTACGGCTGCCGAGACCCCGTCGGATAGGCAAAGCGCAGCGTGCCTATCCTCCTGCGCGCAGGCGACGAGCCCGGACCTTAGGCGCTCCCCGCGATGGCCTCCACCGCCTCGCACAGGAAATGGCCGAGCATGAGGTGGACCTCTTGGACTCGGGGGGTTTCGTCACTGGGGACGGCGAGCACGGATTCGGCGAGGGTGTTCAGGTGGCGGCCGCGCGCGCCGGTGATGAGGACGCGGTGCAGGCCGCGGCTCCCGGCGACGTCCAGGGCGCGCAGGATGTTGGGGGAGCGCCCGCTGGTGGAGAGGGCCCAGAGGACGTCGCCGGGTCGGGCCAGGGCGGCGAGTTGGCGGGTGAAGACTTCGGCGAAGGTGAAGTGGGTGCCGCCGGCCTGGATGGCGGCGGCGGTGCGGGCGGCGGCCTGGACGGTGGCGGCGACCAGGGGCGCGTCGGCGAGTACGCGCTCCAGCAGGTCGGCGGCGGCGGCCTTGATCATCGTTTCGGCCAGTGGCGGTCCGTCCGCAACCGGAGGTCGAGGCTTTAGCCGGTGGCGGTTCCCGAGATATCCAAGATAAATCAATGTCGCCCGCACACCGGACCGGCTAACGGCCATGTACTGTCTTGGACACCCCGGCACATGAAAGGGCCAGCGTAGGGGCGGGTTTGAAACCCGCCCCTACGTGGTTGCATCGCGGCGGGACCTGGCCACCACGGATGAGCCCGACCTGACTTTCACGGTAAAGCCTCGACCTCCAGTGGCCGGAACGACGATCAAGGCCGCGGCGGGGCGTCGATCAAGATTCCGGCCACTTGGGCTCGCCGGGTGCGTAGTCAGACCATCTTGGCCTGACACCGTCAGGGCTGGAAGCCCTGACTACCTGTCGCGTTGGAGTACATCCAAAAGCACAGCCCCTTGGCCTGACACCGTCAGGGCTGGAAGCCCTGACTACGCACGCCGTTGGCCGGGATTACGACCAAGGCCGCCGCAGGGCCTGCGCCCGGTAGGGCTTGGCGAGGTAATACCAGGCGCCGGCCGCGAGCCCCTCGGCGACCGCCAACGCGCTGATGGCGGCCCTGCGCATGTTCCCGCTCCAGTCCCAACTATCTTCAAGCACAAGCGGTTAGGTCAGCGCGACCGCGGCAAGCGTCGCGGCGGTTGGCAGGCCGCGGGCCGATCCTCGTGGGGGCAGCGCGATAAGGCGCTTCCGCTCGATTTCCAAGAGTATTCCCTAACATTACCTGCTACAATTTACAACCAGACGTGTGAAATACTTTTTTTTACATGTTGTTATGTCTCGACACCTTGTGGAAATGTGTTGATCGTGCCGCCGAGAGATACGGTTGCAATTCAAAGCGACGCGGCGCGCAGGATAGGGTAGCGGACATTTGTTATACATACCGTCAGGTTTTCGGTTTTCCGTTCGTGATTATTCCTTGCTGGTCAGCATTTTACGAAGAACCAGAAACAGAAAACCCGGAACATCTGGGTCGTCGATAGGGTATGATAGAGGCCTTGTGACTTCTCCACTTTTCAACTGCCGTCACGCGCAGCAGTAGGCGCCTAGGGGCTGATTGTTGAACGCCTTGATCATCGATGACGCCGCCGACACGCGCCTCTATGTACGCGCCCTGCTCGAAGCCTGGGGGTACAACGCGGTTGACGCCGCTGACGGGCTGGACGGCCTCGAGCGGATGGGCGAGGCCAGTATCGAACTGGTGATCTGCGACTGGATGATGCCCCGCATGTCGGGCCTGGAGTTTTGCCAGGCCGTTCGTGCGGCACAATTTCAGCACTATGTCTACTTGATTCTGCTCACCTCCCGTTCCGATAAGTCAGACCTGCTCGCGGGCCTGAACGCCGGGGCCGACGACTTCCTCTCCAAACCCGTCGATGCGAAACTGCTGCGCGCACGGCTGCGGGTCGCGGAGCGCATACTCACGGTGCAGGGCCTGCTCGCCGATCAGAATCGGACCTTGCGGGAATCACGGGCGCGTCTGCAACAAGCCTATGATCAGATCCAGCGCGATCTGGCCTCGGCGGCCCGCATCCAACGTCAGATGCTCCCCCCCCCGGATCGGCTGGTCTCACCGTTCCGGGCGGAATCGCTGTTTCTGCCGGCCGCGCAAGTCTCGGGCGACAGCTTCAATTACTTCCTGATCAGCAACGACTTGATCGGTTTTTACCTGTTCGATGTCTCTGGTCATGGGGTGCAGGCGGCCTTGTTCTCGGCCCGACTCAACTCTTCCTTGCTGCCCGCGCTGGCGTCGGATCGGACCCTGGCCGAAACCGGCGCGCCGGCGGCCGGGTTCCCAGGACCCGGGCCATTCTTGTCGGAAGTCAACACCCGTTGGGTGGAGCCGGATGCCGAGTTCGACAACTATGCCACCATCGCCTATGGCACCCTCGACAAGCGAAGCGGTGAGGCCAATATCGCGCTGGCAGGTCATCCGCCGCCGCTGCTCCTGCGCAATGCCGGCGAGATCGAAACGCTGGGGGCGGGCGGTCTACCCTTCGGCATGTTTCCGGATGTAGACTACGAACCTCAGCGGGTAGTGCTCCACGCCGGCGATCGACTCATCATGTACTCCGACGGGGTGACCGAGTGCGCGAACCCGCGCGGTGAACTCTTCGGTATCGAGCGGATGCAGCGGGCCCTCGCGACCAGCGCCGGCGACAACCGGTTGGGGTTGACGCGTGAGTTGGAGGCGCAGCTTCAGCAATGGAGCGGCACACTGGATTTCGAGGACGACATTTCGGTCTTGGTGCTGGGGCGGGATCGCGAATCATGACCACGGCGACGACAGTGCTGACGGTGGAGAGTGATCCGACCAAGTTACCCGACCTCCAGGCCCGGCTGGACACGCTGTGTCGCGACGCGGGGCTCGATGATCCGGCCGCCTGCGAGTTCACCACCGCGATCATCGAAGCGGTCACCAACAGCATCAAGCACGGGTATCAGGGCGAACCAGGGCACCTCATCTCGGTCCATTGGCGTCGTGTTCACGGCAGCATCGACGTTAAGATTCGGGATCGAGCCCGTCCGCCCCCCGCTGGCTTCCTCGATCGGACGGAGATGCCGCCACCCGATGCCGTGTCCGGTCGCGGCGTGGTCATGATTCGGACCTATACCGACGCGGCCAGCTATGCCCGCGTCGGCGACGAGAATGTACTGAACTTGACGCGGCGACTTTAGTGGCATCGCGACCTGCCCGAGTTCCCCGCCGAACCGCCTACTGTGCGCAGGAGTAACCCCATGCAATTTGAACATGAAAGCCGCGATGGGATCGATATCGTCCGGCTACCCGAGCGCCTGATGATGGCCGATGCGGCCGACACCAAGGCACAACTCAAGGCGATCTTACTCAAGGGCAAGGGCCGCCTGATCTTGGACCTGACACGGACCGGATTCATTGACTCCAGCGGCTGTGGGACGCTGGTGGGGAGTTTGCAGACCGCCCGCAAACAGGGCGGTGACGTCTACCTGTTCGCCATGGGCAATAATGTGCGTGCGCTGTTTGAATTGACCAAGCTGCACACCGTATTTCGCATCTTCGACGATGAAGAAGCGGCCCTGCGTGCCATGCGTTGACTCCCCATCGTCGGCCATATCGGGGGCGCCGGCAATCCCGCATGGCTGACCCGCAGGGCTTTGCCGGGGAGGGTTGCTGTGGCAGTCGGTGGTCCCGGGCTATGCGCGAAAGACAGGGCACCGAGGATGCCTGACATGACCATCATTGGTATCGCGGGCGGTAGCGGGTCCGGCAAGACGACGTTTGCGTCAGCGCTGCAAGACGTACTGGGACCTGAGCGATGCTCTATTCTGCATCAAGACTCCTATTATCACGATCAGCGGCGCAACTTCGACCACGATGGCGGCAGCGTCAATTTCGATCACCCGGACGCCATCGATCTCGCACTGCTGTCGAGACATTTGGAGGCGCTCAAGGCTGGACAGTCGGTGGCGGTCCCTGTTTATGATTACCGGACGCATCGGCGCCTGGACCGAACCGAGGTCCTTGACGCTCACCCCTGGATCGTGGTCGAGGGACTGTTGATTCTGTCCGATCAGAGGGTCCGGGCGAGCTGCGATGCGAAGGTGTTTATCGACGCGCCGGAGCCGGTCCGGTTGGCGCGTCGGCTGTCCCGCGATGCCCGCGAGCGCGGACGTGATCCGGCGGGCGTAGCGCGGCAGTTTGCGATGCACGTTAGACCGATGCATGACCAGTTCGTCGAGCCGTCCCGGCAGTACGCCGACGCGGTCTATTCGGGCGAGGGTGGGATGCACGAGAGCATTCGCGAGCTGCTCGTTCGGATCGGGGGTGCCCTTTGACGGATTACGCAAGACGCCCTGGTGCACCTGGGGTGATGGGCGCTGAGAATGGCGGCGCGACCGGTGGCCGTCGATGGTTGCCTCATGTCCCGAAGGTCTGTAACTGATGGCCAAATCCCTCCCGACGATCCCCGGTCCGCTCGGCATTTCCCGACGTCATCGTTGGTTGGCCGGTCTACGGCGGCGCGGCTATCCCATCCGCGTCCTGCTGGGCGAATTCCTGCCCCGTGCCCTCGATATGGTTGCCGGTGCCGTACTGCTGTTGGTGCTCTCGCCGCTCTTGCTGGTGCGAGCACTGTGGAGTCGACAGCAGACGGGTGCCGTCCTAGCCCGGACCCCGCTGATCGGCCGCTTCCAAACGCCTTTCCAACGGCTTTCATTCGCCGGCAGCGGTCGGTTCCGTGGTCTGGCAGTGTGGCTGAACGTGTTACGGGGCGACTTGGCGATCGTTGGACCGCGACCCTTGCGGGCGGCCGAGGCGGCGGCCGTTCCGCCGGAAGACTTGGTGCGATTTGTCGTACGGCCCGGGTTGATTTCGCCATTCGGCATCCGCAGCCGCATCGGCCTGGCTCATGAGCGCGAGTCGGCCATGGATCGGGATCAGGTCTATGCTCAGACGATCACCGGCGACCTGGGGCTGGCGGCGCGCTCGGTGGTGGCCGGCGTCCTCGGCGGCGGGGCGGGCGGGCGCGCGATGCCGCCGATGATCAATTTCTTCGGCGTTCCCGTGGTGAACACGAGCATGACGGAGGCGGTGGACTGGATCGTCACCAATGCCACGGGCAGCACGCGTAAACTGATGGCCTTCGTCAATCCGGACTGCCTGAATATCGCGTGGCAGGATGCTGGTTACCGTGGCGTGTTGCTCTCGGCGGATCGCGTCTTGCCCGACGGCATCGGGATCCACCTTGGTTGCCGCATGCTTGGCGTGGCCTTGCGTGCGAACGTCAACGGCACGGACATGTTTCCGATCCTGTGTGAGGCGGCGGCCCGCGAGCGGCTGCCGATCTATCTCCTCGGTGCACGCCCAGGGGTCGCGCAGGCCGCGGCGGACAACATGGTCAAACGCTTTCCGGGGCTCAGGATCGCTGGTACGAGAGACGGCTTTTTTCTCCCCGCGGAAGAAGCGTCGGTGGTGGAGACCATCAACGGTTCAGGGGCGCGTATCTTGCTCGTGGCCTTCGGTGTACCCCGCCAAGAGTTGTGGCTGGCACGCTGGCGGGACCAACTGGTCCCGCCCGTCATGATGGGTGTCGGCGGACTGTTCGATTTCTACTCGGGTCGCATCCCGCGCGCCCCGGTATGGATGCGGGATATGGGGCTGGAGTGGGTGTATCGGTTGATGCAGGAGCCCGGACGCATGTGGCGGCGCTATGTGATCGGCAACCCGCTGTTCCTGCTTCGCGTGCGGCAGCAGGCGAAGCATCCGGAGGCGTTCGCGCTGCCGGATGCGGGTGGCGAACACCGAGCCCCGCCACTCCCGGGGAATTCACACCAATCATGAATGTGGCACAGCCATGAGCGAACAGACCCACGAGCAGAAAATTCGCGAGCTACTGCTGGAGCGCTACGGTCGCATTGATCAATCGACGCGGCGGCTGCGCTGGCGGTTCTACCTGAAGCGAGCCGGATGGGTGGGGGTGGTAAATGGCGCCTACCTGCTGAAGCGGGTCTTCGATATTGTCAGCGCCGCCATCCTCGCGGTGCTCCTGATCCCCGTCTTTCTCGGGGTAGCGATTGCGGTCAGACTGGAAGATCCCGGCCCTGTCTTCTTCAAGCAGACGCGGGTCGGGCGCTGGGGAAGTTTGTTCACGATGTGGAAGTTCCGCTCGATGTACACCGATGCAGAGAAGCGCAAGCAGGAGTTGATGGCGCAGAATGAAATGCAGGGCGGGGTCATCTTCAAGATGAAGAACGATCCCCGCGTCACCAAGGTAGGGCGTATTATCCGCAAGACCTCCATCGACGAGTTGCCGCAACTCTGGAATGTGATCAAAGGTGAGATGTCGCTCGTCGGTCCCAGACCCCCGGTTCCCCAAGAGGTCAATCAGTACTCGCTGTCGGATCGCCGTCGCCTGGAGGTGATACCTGGCATCACCTGCATTTGGCAGATCTCCGGTCGCTCCGACATCCCGTTCGACCAGCAAGTGGAGCTGGACGCGCAGTACATCCAGTCGCAGTCCTTCTGGACCGACATCAAGATCCTGTTAAAGACGGTTCCCGCCCTTTTGTTCGGTACGGGAGCTTATTGAGGAGCACACGGTACATGCGCGCACTCGTATTTGCAGATCGCTTGGGTCTCGAGCTCGGGCCCCTCACGGAGAAGGTGGCCGTCGCGCTGCTTCCGGTTACCGGCAAGGAGGTGCTGCTCTACACACTCGAGGAATTGGTGGGCGCCGGCATCCGCGAGCTGGTGGTGGTCGCGGCGGCCCATGGCGAGCAGACCAGGGTCAGTACCCTGGGCGAGGGTGAGCGCTGGGGGGCGAGCATTCGCTATGTCCTGAGCCGCGGCGAGGAACCGCCGGCTTCAGTCTGGTCGCGTCTCAATCTGACGGATGCCGACGCCGTGCTCGCACTGCGCGGCGACGTATTGCGCTCGCCCACCATCAGGGAGTTTCTGAATCAGGCGCAGAGCAAGGCCGGTACGTTCGCATTCTGTGGGATGGGGGCGGATCCCCGCGGTAGTCTGTTGCTGCTGCGTCCCGGCTGTCCGGCGCCCGGCGACCTGCTCGACAGCCTGAGTTGGGATGCGCCCAAGCCCCTTCCAAGTGAGGGTGGCTGCGTGGTTGCGGACGCGGCGCTCTACTGCCTGGAGAGCCTACCGGCCTTCCATGGTGCCAATCTCGACCTGGTGGGCGGCCGTATACCGGGTCTCCAGGTGGCGGGCCGCACGGTCGCCTTAGGGTTGTTTGCCGGCCGGAAGGCCGTGATCGCGCCGAAGAGCCTCAAGCAGGGGGTGGCCTACGTCGGCGCGAACAGCCGGGTCGACCCGGAGGCCGAGCTGCTCGGTGAGGTCGTGATCGGCGACAACGTGGTCATCGACCGCGCGGCGACCATCCGCGACAGTGTGATTCTGCCGCGCACCTACGTCGGTGAATTGGTGGAAATCGGCAATGCGATCGTCGCCGGCAACCAGCTCATGCGGGTCGATACGGGCGCCATGCTCACGATCAGCGAGGCCTTCCTGATCGGCAGTTTGGAAGCGACCGGGGCGCGTGCGCGCGTCTCGCGCTGGGATCGGCTGGCGGGTGTCCTGTTACTGATCCTATCCTTGCCGCTGTGGCCCTTGGCCGTCGCGGCGGCGGCCTTGTCCGGTCGGGGGCCGCTGATAGCGAGTCGCGAGTACGTAGGCAATCGCGCGGCCTTCCCCGGCGGGGATGCCGCGGCGCGACGATTCAAAGCGAAATACTGCAATACCACCATTCCCGTGCTGCGTCACCTGCCGGGCCTGTTTGCGGTGATTCAGGGCGATCTGCGGCTGGTCGGGGTGTCGCCCCTGACACCGGAACAGGATGCCGAGCGCTCGGCGGACTGGCAACGGGTCCGTGATCAGGTACCGATCGGCCTGCTGGGACCTACCCAACTCACGTTGACGGATGACGCACCGTTCGAGGAGCGGCTCCTGAGCGACGCCTTTTATGCCCAGACGCGCACCTGGGGTAAAGATATGGGATGCCTGCTGAGTGGTGTGCGGATGCTGTTCAACGGCGACGCCTGGCGCCGCCGCCTCTAGACGGGCGGGTTTTCCGGGAAGGTCGAGAGATTGGTGATCGAGACACGAGAGGGCAAGAGATGGAACAGCGAACTGATCGACCCGCCGCCGGTGGCTTCCAACCCAAGGTCGCCATCGCCATGCGCTCATACAATGACCGCAGTGTCATTCGCGGGACCCTGGAGATGATCCGGCGCCAGACCTATCGGAATTTCGAGCTGTGGAATTTCGACTCGACCTCGACCGACGGTACCTTCGACATCATCAAGGAATTTAATGATGCGGAGCATATCCGCCGGAACGCGTCCGCGTCCTATAATCCCGGCACCGTGCTCAACGAGGCGGTGCGCACGGTGGGGGGAGAGGTCGTCGTCTTCATCAACTCCGACGCCACGCCCGAGGGCGAGGACTGGCTGGAGCAGCTGATCGCCCCGCTTGCCGACCCCAAGGTCGGTGCGGTCTACGGTCGTCAGACGGCGCGGCCGGATTGTCGCGCCCTCTTCGTCAAGGATACCGAGCGTGCCTTCGGCGACGGGCGTGAGGCCGCCACCTGGGTCCATTTTTTCTCCATGGCCAACTGCGCGGTCCGGCGCGAGATCCTGGAGCGCTTTCCCTTCGAGACCAAGATCCAATATTCCGAGGACATCGAGTGGTCGTACCGTTTGCGCAAGGCCGGGCTTGCGATCCGCTATGTGGCCGCGGCGCCCGCCACCCATTCACACAATTACACGCTGCGTCAATCCTTCAAGCGCCAGTTCGGGGAGGGCAAGGCCGAGGCCTGGATCTTCCACGCCGGCGAGCTCAATACCTCTTTTCTGCGCTACTGCGTGCTGCCGTTCGGTATGGAGGTCTTGCGCGACCTGCGTTGGGCCGCGCAACAGGGCTCGCTGGATGCGGTCGTTCATACGGTTCCGCTGCGCGCCGTGCAAAAGTGGGGCCGCTGGCGCGGACTGCTGGACGGCCGCAGAACCGCTGCCGCTCACTGAAACCGGGAGAAGGCCTTGATCGTAATCCCGGCCAAGGGCGTGCGTAGGCAGGGCTTCCAGCCCTGACGGTGTCAGGCCAAGATGGCCTGACTACGCACCCGGCGAGCCCAAGTGGCCGGAATCTTGATCGAGGCCCCGGAGAACCTGATGCCGCTCCCTGAGACTGAGGTCGCCCCAGCGCAACGTCACCGCTTCACGCTGGATGGCGACGCCGCGGTTGAGCACCCCAGGGAGCGGTTGATTGCGACGCTGCCGTTGCTGTTGTCGCGCCCGGGCAGCCCCGCGGCCCCGGTGCTGGCGGATGTGCTTGCCCTGGCCGCGGGCAGGTCCTGGTTCGGACGCCACAGGCGCCTTCCTGCGCCTGTGGCATCGTTACGTTTGAGTCTTGGAGCCCCCTGATGCGTTGGATACTGAACATCGCCAGCAACTACCTGCGGGTCATCGTCGGGATCGCGGTGATGTTCTTCCTCATTCCCTTCCAGGTCACGCACCTGGGCCTGGACCTGTTCGGGCTCTGGTCCCTGATCTTCGCCGTGGTCGGGCTCTTTGGCCTCTTGGATCTCGGCTTCGCCACCGCGGCCATGAAGTATGTCGCCGAACTGACGGCGAGCGGGGATCACGCCGCGCGCAATCAGGTCCTGTCCACCCTGCTGGTGGTCTACACGGGGCTCGGGCTGATTTGCCTGGTCCTGGTGGCCATCCTGGCGGGTCCGGCCTCGGGCTGGTTCGCGCTGAGCCCCGACCAGGCCGACCCCTTCACGCTGGCCCTCTGGCTGCTGGGAACCGTGGTCGCCATCAACTTCCCGGCCAGTCTGATCAAGGCGATCCTCATCGGCAGCGGGCGGATGCACCTGGTCAACGGGATCGAGCTGGTCACCACCCTGGTCAACGCCGCGCTGATCGTGATCCTGCTCTCCGCCGGCCTCGGCCTGGTGGGCATGGCCATCGCCACCGCCGTGACCATGCTGCTCGGACCCGCGGTGATGCTGCCGCTGGCCATCCGCCTGACCCCGGGGCTCGCGGTCTCACCGCGGCTCTTCAGCCGCTCACGGGTGCGCGAACTGCTCGGCTTCTCCGTGTATTTCTTCATCGCCAACGTGGCGGTCCTCATCATCCTGCGCATGGACCCGGTGGTGATCAAGATGTTCCTGCCGCTCACCGCGGTGGCCGTCTATGCGGTCGGGGCCAAGATCGCCGAGTACACCTATCTGCTCAACAAGCAGTTCTCCAACGCCTTGATGCCGCTGGTGTCACTGTCCAAGGGGGCCGGGGATGCGGCCACCGTGCGGCGGGTCCTGGTGGATGGGACCCGCTTCCTGCTGGCCATTGCGGTGCCCTTCGTCGCCCTGCTCCTGTTCTACTCCGAGCCCTTCGTCATTCACTGGATGGGGGAGGCATTCGCCGAGTCCATTCCGGTGCTGCGCATCCTGCTGGTCGCGATGCTCTTGGCCAGCGTACAACTCAATGCGGCCAATGTCCTGGGGATGACCGGCAAGCACCGCTTCGTCGCCTTCGCCATGGGCGGCTCGGCGCTGCTGAACCTCGTCTTGTCGATCGTGCTGGTCCAGTTCTTTGGCCTCATCGGGGTGGCGCTCGGGACCCTGATCGCCACCTTCCTGGTGGAGTTCACCCTGGTGGTCCCGCGCGCCTGCCGCGACCAGGGGCTGCCGCTCGCCGCGTTCGTTCGGCAGGCGATCTGGCCGCCGCTGCCGGCCCTGGTCCCGGCCCTGGGAACCGCCTGGCTGCTGGCCTACTGGCAGCCCATCACCGGGTTCACCTGGATCTTCCTGGAGGGGGGGCTCAGTGCGCTCGTCTACTTCAGCGTCTTTTACTGGACCGGCCTGGTCGCCGCCGAGCGGGACCTGATCGCCGGCAAGCTGCGCCGCACCCTGGCGTCGCGGCTGGCCTGATCCGCCCCGCCCACCCCAACCCCAAGACCCATCAGGAGCCGTCATGCCGGGACCTCTGAGTATCGTCCGCCGGACCATCGAGGGCCTGCGCCTGGGCTGGTATCGGGCCCGCCTCGGGGCATTGGGGGTCGGCTGTCACATCGACCCCGGGGTCAGCCTCCAGTACCCAGGGCGCATCCGCCTCGGCGACGGGGTGGGTATCGGGCGCCACGCAACGCTACGCGCCAACACGGACGCCAATCCGGGCATTGCACTCGCCGCGGGGGTGTCCATCAACGACGCCGTGGTCATCAACGCCAACCGCGGCTTTGTCACCCTCGGCGAGCGTTCCTGGCTCGGCCCCTTCTGTTTTGTGTGCGGCAACGGCGGTGTGACCATCGGTCGCAACGTCCTGGTCGCCGGTCACAGCACCATCAACACCGTCTCCCACACCACGACGCGCTGCGACATCCCCGTCAACGATCAACCCGTCCTGACCGACCCGGTGGTGATCGAGGACGATGTTTGGATCGGTCTGAACGCCGTCATCCTGCAAGGGGTGACCCTGGGACACGGCTGCATCATCGGGGCCGGGGCCGTGGTGACCCGCTCCATCCCGCCCTGGTCCATCGCGGTGGGGGTCCCGGCGCGGGTGGTGGGGCGGCGTCCGGGCGCGCCTGAATCCGCCGCGGAGGCCCCATGAAGATCGTCCAGGTTCCCCGGCGCTTTGTGTTGTCCGAATGGGGCGGCACCGAGACCACCATCCTCCAGACCAGCCGCGCCCTGCAGCGCGCCGGACACGAGGCGGCGATCTTCACCAGCCTCGCCCTGTCGAACCAGCGCCGCGAGACCATCGCGGGGGTGGCGGTGCGGCGCTTCCCCTACAGCTACCCCTTCTTCGGCCTCAGCGCCGACGACCGTCGCGACATGGACAAGAAGGGCGGCAACCTGCTCTCGCTGTCCCTGCTGCTCGGTCTGCTGCGCGAGCCCGGAGTGGACCTGATCCATGCCCACACCGGTAAGCGCGTCGGGGGCGTGGTCCGCACCGCGGCCCGGCTGCGCGGCATCCCCTATGTGGTGACCCTGCATGGCGGCTACTTCGCGGTCCCCAAGGGCGAGATGGACCAGATGCTGGCCACGATCCGCAACCGCCCGGAGTGGGGCCGCGTCTTCGGCGCCCTGCTCGGCGCCCGACGGGTGCTGCAGGACGCCGCCGCGGTGATCTGCGTCGGCGGCGATGAATACGCTGCGGCCAAGGCCAGTCTCCCGGGACAGCGGGTGGAACTGATCCCCAACGGGGTGGACTGCGACGCCTTCGCCCAGGGCGACGCCGCGGCCTTCCGGGCCGCCTACGGCATCGCTGCCGATCGGCGCATCATCCTGTGCGTCAGCCGGATCGACTACCAGAAGAACCAGATCGGCCTGGTGGAGGCCCTGGCGACGGTGGCCGCCCGGGTCCCGTCGGTCCACCTGGTCCTGCTCGGACCAGTCACCGTGGCGGGCTACCACGAGCGGCTGCTCGCCCGGGTCAAGGACCTGGCACTGACCGACCGGGTCACCCTGATCCCGGGGCTGCGTCCGGACGACCCCATGCTCCCGGCCGCCTACCACGCCGCCGAGGTCTTCTGCCTGCCGTCCCTGCACGAGCCCTTCGGCATCGTGATCCTGGAGGCCTGGGCCGCCGGCCGACCGGTGGTCGCCGCCCGAGTCGGGGGCATCCCGTCCTTCACCACTGACGGGGCGGACATCGTCCACGCCCAACCCGGAGACACCGCGGACCTGGCGGCCCGCCTGATCCAGGTTCTGGGCGATCCGCAACTCGCCGCGCGCATCGCCGCGGCGGGGCAGGCCAAGGCCAGGCGCGACTATGCCTGGTCGGCTATTGCGGCGCGGTTGGTCGATATCTACCGGGAGCTGCCGCGGGGACGCCGGGGCTGGTCCATCCGTTGATACCCGCAGGCGTATCGGCCCGCAATTCAAGACAATCGAGAGACAATCCCATGGCAATGGATGTAAAAACCGCAGTCGATCGCGCGAAGAATCAGATTCAGATGCTCTTCGGCGACGAGGGAATAAAGAATCTTGGGCTTGAAGAAGTGATCTATAACGACTACGAAGACGGTAGCGTGTGGCGAGTCACGATCGGCTTCTCCCGTCCCTGGGACGAGCCTCGCAACGCATTGGCGGCGATCGCCGGACAGAACATGTATTGGCGCCGGACCTATAAGGTTGTGACCATCGACGACAACACAGAGGCAGTCTTGTCTATCAAGAGCCTCGAGGACAAGCCGGTGTGAGTGGACTTTCGGTCGCCATTGACAGCAACCTCTTGCTCCTGCTGGTGGTCGGCATGACCTCGCGGGACTATGTTGAGAAGCATAAACGGCTGAAGGCATTCACTGCTGACGATTATGACCTCCTTCAAAACCAACTGCGCGTCGCAACAGAGATCGTCGTTACGCCGAATACCTTGACCGAGACTTCAAATTTTATCGATCACATGGCGGACCCTGCGCGCTCAAGGATCTACGACACGCTGCGGCAGATCTTGAGACTACCGGAGACGAAAGAGATTTGCGTTTCCAGCGCCAGCGCAGTCGAACAATCTGAATTACCTCGTCTTGGCTTAACCGATTGTGTTCTACTTGACGTATGCTCAACTGGTATATTGCTGGTTACCGTCGACATCCAGCTCTATCTCGCGGCGCTCAACAGAGGCGAAAAGGTACTGAACTTCAACCACCTTCGCGACATGTAGCGACATAGAAAAAGCGTGAAATGGATGCCGCGGAAAGCACGAGTTCTGATGGAAAGTTCGGAACCGGCCGACCTCGCCAACCGGGGCGCGAACGGCAGTCACTGCAACTACGTTCACCCACAGGTTACCAAGCCGATCACTATTTCCGGTCAGTCCGGCGATGACGCCACAGCGTACCTATAACGCCCCCACGTCCGGCAACGATTACGCGAACTTGCTGCAGGACGTTGCCTAGTTCCTGAAGAGGGCGCCGCGCCCCGGCAGAGATAACATGCCCACACCACATCGCTACCCCGTTCCCGCATTACGCATCCTGCACGTCCACGAGCGCGCCGGGTTCTATGGCGGCGTCGAACAGATCCTCTACGACAGCGCCCGCGGCCTCACGGCCCGGGGTTGGCCCCAAGGGCTGCTGCACGCCGACCCCGAGCCCCAAGCCGATTACCTGGCCGCCTTCGAGCAGTCCGGAACCGGCGACGACCTGATCGCCGCCTTCGCCCCGGACATCCTGTTCCTGCACAAGCTCGAGGACCCGGCGCGGGTGGCCGAGCTGGCCCGCCGCTACCCGACGGTGCGGATGGTTCACGATCACGACCTGGTGTGCCTGCGTCGGCACAAGTATTTCCCGCTCAGCGGCCGGGTCTGCGACCGGCCGGCGGGCGCGGCCTGCTACCTCAACCTGTGCTGTGTGCAGCGGGCGGCGCCGGGGTCCGCTTTACCCATCGCGCTAAAGGGTCTGGGCGGGGTCAGGGCGGCCATCCGCGCCCATCGGGAGGTGCGCGCGCTCATGGTGGGCAGCCGCTGGATGGCGCGGGAACTGGTCATGAACGGTCTGGTCCAAGAGCGGGTGGTCATCGTCCCGCCCATCCCCGCGGCCCTGGCCGCGGCCGGGTCGATGCCGCCGTCCGAGGCGCCGGAGGTCCTCTACGTGGGCCAGGTGATCCGCGGTAAGGGGGTGGACCTGCTGCTGAAGGCCCTGGCCGGGGTTCCCGGAGACTGGCACGCAACTGTGGTCGGCACCGGCAATCACTTGAACACCTGCCGGGCCCTGGCCGGGGACCTGAAGATCGCCCACCGCGTGACCTTCGCCGGCTGGGTCCCGCACGCCGCCTTGGAACCCTACTATGCCCGCGCGGCCGTGTGCGTCGTCCCCTCGCGCTGGCCGGAGCCCTTCGGTATGGTGGGGGTGGAAGCCATGGCCCGGGGGCGCCCGGTGGTCGCCTTCGCAGTCGGCGGCATTCCGGACTGGCTGGACGACGGAGTGACCGGTATCCTGGCCCCGGCGGCGGACACGGCAGCCATGGGCACGGCCATCGCCGCCCTGCTGGAGGACCCGCAGCGGGCTGCGGACCTGGGGCGGGCGGGGCTCGAGCGGGTGCGGACGCAGTTCCAGCCAGCCCACTACCTGGACCAACTCATGCAGATTCTGGGGGACGCGGTATGAAGATCGGCATCTCCGCCTTCGGTACTGACGGCGGCAAGTCCGGCATCAGCCAGTACGCGGCCAACGTGGTCGGGCGTCTCATCAACCTGGCGCCGGAACACGACTTCGTCGCCTTCATCAACCGCGCCGACGCCGCCTGGGTTCAGACCTGGCACCCGCGCCTCACGGTGATCGCCCTGCCGGACTGGACCGGCCATCCCGTGGCGAGCATCTTCTGGCACCTCGCCGCCCTACCGCGACTGCTGCGGCGCCATCATTGCGATGTGGTCTTCATGCCCGCGGGCAACCGGCGGCTCGCCTGGTCTTACGGGGTGCCGAGCGTCGGCACGGTGCACGACTTCTCCCAGCTCCACGTCCCGCAGAAATACGACGCGGCGCGCATGTTCTACATCATGCGTGTGCTGCCGCGCATGATGCGGCGACTGACCCGGGTGATCGCGGTCAGCGAGTCCACCCGCCGCGACCTGGAGTCCTTCGCCCGGGTTCCGCGCAGCCGCATCCGGGTCATCTACAACGGGGCGGATCTGAAGCGCTTCACCCCGCGTCCCCGCGCGACGGCCCGCGCCGAACTGCCGCCGGATCTCAAGATCCCTGACCCCTACGTGCTCTACATCGCCCGTCTGGAGCACCCGGGCAAGAACCATGTCCGGCTGCTGGAGGCCTTTGCGGCGCTCAAACGCGAGACTGCATTACCCCACAAGCTGGTCCTGGTGGGGGGGCGCTGGGGCGGCGCCGAGGTCATCGAGGCACGGGTGCGGGCGCTGGGGTTGACCGATCAGGTGGTCTTCCCCGGCTTCGTCCCCGACGCGGCGATCCCGGCCCTCTATGCCGCCGCGGACGCCCTGGCCTTCCCGTCACTGTTCGAGGGGTTCGGCATCCCGGTGCTGGAGGCCATGGCCAGCGGGACCCCGGTGTGCGCGGCCGATACCTCGAGCATTCCGGAGGTGGTGGGGGACGCCGGGCTGCTCTTCGCCCCCCTGGACGTGCCTGCCATGACCGCGAGCCTCACCCGCCTGCTTCAAGACCAGGAACTGCGCCAACGCCTGATCGCGGCGGGGCTGGAGCGGGCGTCGCGCTTCACCTGGGACGCGGCCGCCAGGGCGGTGCTGGAAGAACTGGAGGCCGCTGCCGCCCCATGACCGCGGCACCCACCGGCACCCTGGTCCTCGCCATGACGCTCGCGGCCCTGACCGGTGTCATCCCACTGGCGGGCTGCGCGCCGCGCAATCTGGATTGCAGCTCCGCGGCCAGACCGCTCACGACCGGACCTGACCCCTGCCGCTACCTCCCCCTCGGGGCGTCCAACGCGCTGGTGGAAATCGGTTCCTCGCCGACCGCGGCGGCCATCTATGTCGATGGGACCTATGTCGGCAAGACACCGCTCAAGCGCTACCTGTGGTTCTCCAGCACCACCCGTGCCGTCACCGTAGTCGCAGAACCGCTCTATCCAGGTCAGGCCCGCCAAGAGCAGCGTCTGCGGGTCCCACCCCTGCCCGGACGCCTGACCTTCTTCATGAATAACCCGACCAAGTCGGATGATCCTGCGGCCCCGGTCCGCTAGTGTCGGCCGGTCGGCGCCCCGCGTGACTGTCCTCCCGACAGACCTGGCATAATGACCCCGGCTTGGCACGCTGACCCCGGGGGGTGCGATCAGAACTGATGTGGTGAGCGAGATCCCGGGTACGCTGTCGTTGTCGTTGTCGTTGTCGTAATCGAACAATCCGACCACGATTACGACAACGACAACGACGCCCGGTCCGTGGGAGCGTCCGGTAGCGGTAGTACCCGGCTCCGGCGGTCGCCGCAGCTTGGCGGGCACGCGATGCGTACCCTACGAGATATGCGTTAACACATCAGTGCTGATTTCACCCTGTCGATGACGCCGGGCCGCGGCTTGACGGGCCTTGATCATCGTTCCGGCCAGCGGCCACCTTCTGGAGTCCAAGGCTTCAGCCTTGGTCCTGTACATCCAAGGCTGAAGCCTTGGACTCCGGCCCGGGGTGGCCGGAACAACGATCAAGGCCGCTTGACGCCGTTTCACACGCTGATTTGCTTGCAAATCAATTCGCCGTTCTCAAGATAGCGTATTCATCATGTCGGCTGACCTCGCGATACACACGGGACAGAACCTTGGCATGACCAGTGTTTTGACGCAACAACTGAGCGCGCACAATCCACCCGCGCCGCCCTTCGACAACACGCGCGACACGCGCTTTTTCTTCGCGTCGGCGGGACATGCGGAAGCCCTGTCACGCCTGCTGTTTCTCGCCGAGGACCGCAATATGGGCATGGGCCTGCTGACCGGGGAGATCGGCTCGGGCAAGACCATGCTGCGCACCGTCCTGCACGCCCGCCTCGCCCCCGCGACCCATGCCCGCGTCAGCATCGAGAACAGTCTGCTCGACTTCGATGACCTGCTGCTGGAGATCCTTAGCCAAATCCAGGGCCAGCGCCTGCGCGCCGCCGACTATCCGGACCGCTACAGCCGTCTGGCCGCCTTCAAGCGGCTGCTGACCGAGCAGATCGCCGGGCACGATCGTCACCTGGTCATCCTCTTAGACGAGGCCCAGCAACTCGACCTGCATTGCCTGGAGGCCGTCAAGGGGTTGACCAACATCGCCTCGGAGCGCCAGAACTTCCTCACCGTCATCCTCATCGGTCAGCCGGAGTTGCGCGAGCGGTTGCGCCGCCTGCCCCAGGTGGATCAGCGCGTGAGCCTGCGCTTTCACCTCGCGGCCATGACGGCGGACGAGACCCGGGAGTACGTGCGCCACCGCCTCCAGGTCGCCGGCTATCAGGGCGAACTCCCGTTCGACCCGGCGGCGCTGGACGCCCTGTTTCGCGCCAGCCGGGGCCTCCCGCGCGAGGTCAACCGCATCTGCAAGCTCGCACTGGAGCACGTCCTGGCCGCGGGGCTGGGGCACTTCACCGGCCCGGCGATCACCACCGTGGTGGATGACCTGCGCCGCCATGGCGGCCTGTTCGACGCCGGGGTCGAGCCGCCGTGACCCCGGAGTTGCGGATCCGCGACAGCCTCGCGGGGCAGGGTCGAGGCGGGCCGCCCGGCGCACCGCCGGACCCGGCGGATGCACCCGCGCGCGCCGCGGGGCCGCACGCGGACCCGGGCGAGACCGCCTGGGACCTGTGTGAACCCCCGCCGGACCTGAGCCCGGTGCTGAACCCACCGCAAGACCGCGACGAGGCCCGCGACGAGGCCCCCATGCCCTTCCCCGGTTTTCCGGGAATGGGCGGCGAGGAGGAGGAGCCGCCCAAGGGCCCCGGCCTGGACCTGGAGCGCCTGGCCCGCGGCATCCTCAAGCGCATCTGGCTGGCGATCGGGATCGCGCTGCCCATCGCCGGCCTGTTCCTGGTCGCCGCAGTCACCATGGTCAAGCCCAAGTGGCAGGCGACGGCCGCGGTGATCCTACACCCCCGCCAGGACCAATTCTCCCTGGGCGGGTCCAAGCCGTTCGAGCTGCAGAACTACAATCTCAAGACGCTGCTCGATACCATCAAACTGCCAAGCTCCTTGCACGCGGTGGCCGACGCACTCAAGATCGAAGCGACACCGCGCTCCTTGGGGCCGGCCATCGGGTTGGGCCTCACCAAGGACTCCAACGTCTTTCAGATCACCGCGCTATGGAAGGACCCGGTGGTCGCCGCCAAGATTGCCAATCAGGTCGCCGAACTGCTGGTGAGCCGCAGCCGGGACCTGCGACGCGAGGAGGCCGAAGGTGCCCACGCCAACTACAGTGCCCAACTGGCGTCCGCCCGTGAGCAATTGGATACCGTTACCGCCGAGATGCGCACCTTCAAGGAGAGCCGCCAGGTCTCCGACCTCAATGCCGAGACCCAGGTCCTGCTGGGTAGCCTGAGCCTCTTGGAGGCGGACCTCAATACCAAGACCGCTGAGGTCAAGGCCTTCAAGGAGGCCCTGGTGGAGGTCGCGAAGGCGGTGAAGGGCGAGCCCGCGATGGTCGTCACCTCCTCGGTCTACCGCAATCCACTCAAGACCCGGCTGAGTGAGTATGAATGGCAGTTGCAGGAGGCGCGCAGCCGCTACACGGAGCAGAATCCCAAGGTCATCAAGCTCCAGACCCGGGTGGACGTGTTGAAGCAAATGATTGCCGACAGCAAGGACGAGGGGGCACCCGAGAACCTCTACTCGGCCAACACCAAGCTGACGGACCTGCAGCTGCGCCAGAGCACACTCCAGAGCGACATCCGGGTGCGTGAGGCGCAGATCGGCGCCCTCACCGAGACGATCGCGCAGAGCCGTCGCAAACTCGCGGTCCTCACCGACGCGGACAAGGAGTTCCAGTTGCTGAAGGCGCGTATGGCCTCGGCGGAGAACCTGGTGGCTGGCTTGGTCGGGCGGGTGGACGAGGCCGCGGTGATGATGCGGCGCAACGAGTCGGCCTTCGATCTGTTCGAGCCAGCCCGCCCGCCCATCGAGCCCACCAAGTCGGCGAAAAAACTCATTGCCATGGTCGGGGTAATCCTCGGCGGGGGGCTGGGACTCGGCCTGGTGCTGGTCCTGGAGTTGCTGGACCCCCTGCTGCGCACCCGCCGCGACGCCCTGGGCATCCCCGGGATCGAACTCGCCTGGGAGTTCCAGCAGGTCCCCGCGGGCGAACCAGCCCTGGTGGACCCGCGGTGGCCCGCGGCCCCGGTCGCGGATCTGTTCCGGCGCCTGATCAACGAGCTCGACACCCGGTTGGAGCCCACCGACTGGCGCTGTCTGGGGGTGACCAGTGCGGATGCCGGGGCCGGCCGCACCCTGGTCGCGACCAACCTGGCACAGTCCCTGGCGCTGAAGGAGATCCCGGTGATCCTGGTGGATGCGGACCTGCGCCGACTGGCCGGGGCACACCCGGCAGCCTTGTTGGGTCGGCCCGCGGACCAACCCGGGCTGCGTCAGGCCCTGTCCGGCGACGCCGCAGTGGCCGCCCTGCTGAGCGGCACCGGCACCCCGGACCTCGCCCTGCTCGCCGCCGGTTATTCCCGCGCTGACTTGGCCATCGAACATCAGGCCGGGGGCGCCCCGGAGGCTGCCCCGCCGCCCTTCGCCCACCCCGGGTCCGGACCGGACCAGCCCAGCGCCCCGCGTGCGGACCCCAACCTGGCCGGACTGGGCAGCCGCCAATTCCGCATGATCATCGATACCCTGCGCCAATCCGGGCGCAACCTGGTGTACGATCTGCCGCCGATCGGCGCCCAAGAGACGGTGCTGGAGGCCGCCGTCAGCCTGGGCAGCCTGCTACTGGTGGCGCGCAGCGGCCAGACGACGCGCAAACAGTTACGCGAGGCCGCCGAGTTACTTGACGAACGCGGCGCCAAGGTCCGCGGCATCCTGGTCACGCACGTTCCCCCGGAGTTGCTGGAGGGGGACCCGCTGTTCGACCCCGCGCCTCCACGGACCGCTCGGCGAGGCTGGTTGCGCCGTTTGCGTCCGCAAGCGGCGGCGCCGGCCACACCCGACCCCCAACCCGATCCCGATTCCCATGCCAGTTGACCGCCGTTGGCCCCTATCCCCGTTCCTGGTCCTGTCCTGCGTTCTGGCAGGGGGGTGCGCCAACCAACCCACGGCACCGGGACCCGCGGCCCCAGCCCCGGCAGCCCTGGCCGCGCCCGCCCAGATCGACCAACGCCAGAGCACTGAGGAGCAACTGGCCGAACTCAACCGGGTGGTCGCCGAGACCAGGGTGGTGCCGCGCCTGGGCAAGGGAGACATCCTGAGCATCTCCGTTTACGACGAACCGGAGCTGAGCATCACCGGGGTACCGGTGCGCCCCGACGGCAAGATTTCGTTCCCCTTGGTCGGCGACGTCCAAGCCGAGGGGCGCAGCGTCGATGAGTTGAGCACCGATCTCACCAGCAGCCTGCGCCAGTACCTGCTCACCCCGCAGGTCACGGTCATTGTGACCGCCTTCAACAGCCTCTCTTATGTCATCAACGGCGAGGTCGTCCACCCGGGTGCCTACCCCCTGGTGACCGATGTCAGCCTCAGCGCCGCGGTGGCCAAGGCCGGGGGGCTGAGCAAGGGGCAGTTTCGGGCCAGCTCGGTGGAATTGGCCGACCTCACCCACGCGCTGGTCTCCCGCCGGGGCAAGCTGCTGCCGGTGGACTTCGTCCGCCTGTTGCGCGAGGGCGACATGCGTTTCGACGTCGCCATGCAATCCGGGGACTACATCAATATCCCCTCGGGCCTGTCCAAGGAGGTCTACATCATCGGCGAGGTCAAGACCCCGGCCCTGTTCGGGTTCCGCGATGAGATGCCGATGTCCAAGACCCTGGCCCTGGCCGAGGGCTTTACCCCGGACGCGGACCTCTCGCGCATCCATGTGATCCGCGGGTCATTGAGCAATCCGATCCTGCTCGTCACCGACTTCAACAAGGTCATCGCCGGTCAGGCGCAGGACGTGCAGCTCGAGCCCGGCGACGTGGTCTATGTCCCGCCCACCGGCCTGACGGTCTGGGCCCGGATGCTCGATAAGATCGTACCCACCATCACCGCCATTCAAACCGGCATTGTCTTCGGCAACTCCGTCAGCGGGAGCAAGTAGCGGGGCGATCCGCTTGAGGCTTCACCTGCTCACCGCCGCGCAGCAGAACTTTTTAAGGAAATCGAGCAGATGGAGATCGCGGAGCAAATCAATGCCGAGCGCCGACTTGACCAGATAGGCCAGCAGCAGGAGAAATAGACTGATGAGCAAGTTGAGCCCCAACAGCAGCATCGTCGCCGCGATGACATTGCCCGTTCGGGCCAGTGGCCCAGGCACGTGCGTTCGGCCCTGTCGGCGGCGATCCCGACCCACGAAGAGTACGACGAAGAAGCGCGCCACCAGCAGGTCCACCCAAAATCGCAGGTCGACCAGTTTTGGCGTAGGTTGCGGGATCGCCGCTTCCAACAACCTCGTCACGACCCCCAGTTGCGCCGCCGTGAAGCTCGCCCGAACCTCCGGGTCCAGCGTCGCCAGATAATACAAGGGGGTTCTCGCCGGATAGTCCGGTCGATCGACAACCTCCCCCGTCCGCGCATTTTGATTCATTCCCACCCCACTTGCACCGATGCCTTCAGAACGAAAATCCGCCGGTCACCAGCGCGATCCCGATCAGGATTACTACGCCATAGGCCGCCCGGTTTTCACCCAGGCCCAGCGGGCGCGTGGCCAGTTGCACCGTGTACCCCGACAACACCGTCAGGCCGATGGCACCGAACCAGATGATCAGCAACGCTTGCGCCCAGCGCTCGGCATGCGTATAGGGTAGGCGACCGTCCCAGGCCGGAATCCAGGTCTTGGTCAGCGCCGCGAAGCACATCAAACCGGTCACCCAACTGCTCGCCAGGACGATCGCCGCCGGGCCCGATCGGATCAGTTGCGCCGCCAGCGCGAAGGTGATGGACCAGATCACCCAGGAAACCTGAAAAGCCGCCAGCAACCAACCCGCCACGCCGTAGCCAAGAATCAGCGTGATCAAATAACCCCACCTCAGTACCAGCGCCGGGTAGTAGTTGTAGCTGCCGTCTTTCATGTCGACCCACGCGATGGAGTGATACCCAGCCGATGCGAGTTTCCTGTTTCTGCTTCGTTGTCGTTGTCGTAATCCTGGTCGGATAATTCGACTACGACAACGACAACGACGACCCCTGGCTGCCGACCTATTTGCGGCGCTTGAGGATCCGCGTCAGCCGTACCCGCGGTCCGTTGAAACAACGCAGGCCGAACTTGTGGGTGAAATAGGTAGGCCACGCCGCCGCCACGTCACGCTTCACACCGGCCCGGTCGCAGAGGTCCTGCAGGATAGCGATCATCCTCTCACGATGGGGGCGGAACTTGTCGATCGTGCGCTGCCGGATTTCGACGGGCGTCAGGGCGCAACGCTTCATCGCCTCCACGCCCTCGCGGACCGCTTCGGCACTGTCGTCGGCGATGTACGCATAGGCCGGCTCGAAAAAGGCGTCACGGCCGCCGAGGTTGCGGGTCGAGACCAATGGGCGCCCGGACAACAGATACTCGGCGCTGACGAACATGGCCCCCTCTTCCGCCGACAGACAGAGCCCGCAACGGGCCTCGCAAATGGCGCGGGAGACGAAACGGGAAAAGACCTTGCGCTTCCAGCTCGCATGGGGGAACTGGCGCATCACCTCGGCGAAATAGGCCGCCTCCTGCGGCGAGTGATCCCCGATCAGGCGCAGCGATGCCACCCCCAGGGCCAACTGATGGCGCTTGAAGGGGGTGATACGGGCAAGGTAAACGGCATCGTATTTGATGGGCCGGTCGTAGATACGGTAATGACCCTCGTCGAGAAAGGCGTTCTGATGGCAATACTCGGCGCGCAGGCCGCAGCCTGCGATCAGGGCGACCTCCCGCTCGGAATTGCACAGGAACACCATCTGCGCTTGCGGACAGAGACGGCTGACCTCGGCCGCCTCCCGCGCTACCTCAGCGGCGCGCTCCGGCGTTTCCCGGTGCCAGCCAAACTGGAACAGCAGGTGTGGTTTGGCACCGCCGAGGGCCTCGAGGATCGCGTCGCGATGTGTGATGAAGTCCTCAAAATAACTGATGACCACGGTCGGCTCGCGAAAAATCACGTAGACCGGAAGGGTGTCGCCCTGGATGAGTTGCTTGATGAACTTGGCGGTCTGCGCGATCATATCGATGGTGAGCCCGAGTGCTGGTTTGCCGCCATGGTACGCGCGGGTCCTGCCGCTTTCAACACGGCTCCGCGGCCCTGCCGCGCCGTCCCCTGGCGGCATCCGCCGACTGCTTCTTGTCCCCGGACCGGTTGAGACGCTGTGCACTCGGGCGTAAGATTCGGTATCTGCGCGCGCCTGTCCGGCACCCTCCAGCGGCGAGCCAGTCCGCAGCCGCACGCCGCCCAACGACCGACGGGTACCGCAGTTGACGCTTCCGCCCGAAATTTTCGGCGAGCCGATCCAGGCCAAGCAGGTGATCTTCGCGGGCTTGACGATCGGGTTTCTGGCCATGGCTATCCCGTTGGCCATCAAGCACGCGTGGATGGACCGCGTCTGCATGGCCGGGATCTGGTTCATGGCCATCAATCCGGTGAAAATCACCCTCTTCAGCTATACGCTGTATCGCGGCGACATCCGCGGCCTGGAGTTCGGCGTTACCGATTGGCTCGCCATCACCATGATCGTGGCAATGCACAAGGCGCCGCGCTGGCGAAAGCGCAAGCTCTACACGCGCAATCCCAACGAGGTGTTGCTGGTCCTCTACCTCGCCTATTGCACCTTCACCATCGCCACGGCCCTGATTCCGCAGTTCGCCGTCTTCGGCCTCAGCAAGATCGTGCGCGCCTACGCGACCTTTTGGGTCGCCTACAACTTCATCCGCAGCGAGGACGACCTGCGCTTCGTCATCTGGGCGGTGGTGGGGATGACCTTCTACAGCTTCTTCCAGGTCCTGATGGACAAATATACCCGCGGGGTCTTTCCGCCGCGCGGCTCCTTCGACCATCAAAATGGCCTGGCCACCTTCCAGAACATACTGAATTTTATTATTTTCGCCGTCCTCATGCAGGACAGCGAGAAGCTCTTCGACAAGCGTACCCTGATCTATTGGGCCGGACTCGGGGCGGGGGTCTTGACCAGTGTGGCGACCCTCTCGCGCGGGGGCATGGCCACCACGGTCATGGGCTTCAGCATGATCATCGCCATGACCTTTTTCCTCAAGCAGAAAGCGGTCAAGCTCAAGAAGAAGCTCGCGGCCATCGGATTGATGGTGATACTCTCCATCCCGGCCTTGGCCGTCATCCTGCCGCCGATCATTCAGCGCTTCCAGACGGCCCCGGAGGAGTCCGGAGAGTCGCGCCACGGGGCCAACATTGCGTCGGGCCACATGGGCCATGACTATTTCTTCGGCGTGGGACTCAACAACTATTCTTATGCGATCAACTACATGCCCTACGGTGAGGACCTGTCCCCCCTGGATCGCGGCATTGCCCACCACATCTTTTGGCTCCATTATGCCGAGCTGGGTATCATCGGGGTCATCCTCTATACCCTGCTGACCGCTGGCTTCATGTTGATCGCTCTGCGTTTTATCCTGAAACGCCGGGACAGTCTCGAACGGGTCTTCGCCATCGGGATCCTGACCGCCTTTATCATCAATTGGCTCGTCGGTACCCTCGAGTGGAACTTCCGCACCATCCAGATCACCCTGACCTATTTCATGCTCGCCGGCTTTGTCACCTCCCTGGACCGCGTCGAGCGCGAACGGCTCAAACACGATCAGGATCAGAAGAATCGCCTGACGATGGCGTACCTGGCGATGACCCAGCGCCGGGGCCGCCCCGGACCAACGGCGTCGCGCACGCGCGACCGGCCCGCCAACGGACCCCGTCGGCGCTGAACTGCCCTGTCCCGCCAACCACCCCGCGGAGAGATGAATTGCGAGACCCTTCCCTCGACCTGCTCAAGGGCATCGCCTGCGTCATGATGGTCCTGGCGCACACCCAACTTCAGCTCGATCTGCCGTCCAAGGCCCTGACCTTCGTCGGCAGTTTCACCCCCATCCTGTTCTTCGCCGTTTCCGGGATCACGGCCCACTTCCAGGCGCGCAAATACCCGGTCGCCGGGATCATCGTCACCTATACCATGATCTTTCTGCTGGGCCTGAGCTTTACCCCTATGGCCCGGGAGGACTTCACCAGCTTCTGGGTCCCGTTCGACATGGACATACTCCAGATCATCGCCGTGGGCGTCCTGACCCTGTACCTGGTGCAGCGCTTGCTGAACCCAGGCCCCTGGTTTCACCTCGGCGCGGCGATCACCATCTTCGCCCTCAAGCTCGTCACCGACCCCCTGCGTGATACCTGGTGGATGGCTGACCTGGCCTATGTCCTCGTGGAACCGGGCAACTTCGTGGTCATCCCCTGGCTGTTCCCGTTCTTCCTCGGCATGTTCTGCTACCTTGCACCCAACCGGCATAACCTCTGGCTCGCCGGGTCGGCATTGCTTGCGATGGGCGCGGCCTGGGGGGCGGGGGTTACGCTGGGAATCGACAACCGCTGGGATATGACCTTCGGCTATTTCCTGTTCTCCCTGTTCCTGACCGCCACGTCATTCTATATTGCCCGGCGGCTGCCGCCAACGGTGGTCACGCGGATATTCGCCCCGCTGCTGTGGCTGGGTCAGTCCTCATTCCTCTTTCTCTATGTCCACATGGGTGTCATCTGGCTGGTGCGCCACTACACTTACGGGATCTGGGGAACCTATTGGATTTGGCCCGCGGTCGGGGCGGCATCGCTGGTCCTGATGTGGGTGCTCCCGCCACTGTTCGGGGCGCTGCGCATCCCCGCTGTCATGGCCCGGTTTCCGGCCTGGGTCCTACTGCTGGGGCTGGTTCTTGGCACGCCGTTGGTCTTGCCCGCCGGGGCGCCGCTCGTCCTGACCCAGCTCGTCTTGGGGCTGATCTTTTCTCTATACTACGCCGCCCTGACCCAGCAACTGAAACGACTCGCCTGGCCCGCGACACGCCCGGCGCAGGGGGATTGAGAACATGGCACAGAAACAACGCGACGCCGTCGGCAACCGTGACGCCTGGGTCGATTACGCCAAGGCCATCGGCATCGTCCTGGTGGTCTATGGTCATGTGTCGCGCGGGGTATTCAACGCGGGCATCCCGCTTGACGTACCGCTCTACCAGTTGGTGGACAGCATCGTTTACAGCTTCCACATGCCGCTGTTCTTTTTCCTCTCCGGGCTCTTCTTCTTCCACTCCCTGCACCGGCGCGGCCCGGCGGCGCTGGCGGCGAACAAGATCGACACCATCCTCTACCCCTATGTCCTGTGGTCCCTGATCCAGGGGTTGACCGAGGTCTGGCTGGCCGGATACACCAACGGCAACGTGAGCCTGACCGAGGTTCTCTCGCTCTGGAACCCCCGGGCCCAATTCTGGTTCCTCTACGCCCTGTTCCTGGTGATGCTGACCGCCATTCTGGTCTATCGACGTGAGAGTCGACTCTTCCTCTTGGGACTGCTGGCCGTCGCGGCCCTGGCCTACGTCTTTCAGGCCGCGATCCCCGCGGCGCTGCATTCGGACTATGTCGTCAAGAACTTCGTCTTCTTCGCCCTGGGGGTCTGGTTCATCACCGTCAAGGAGTCGGTGGCCCGGCGCCCTGGGGCCTGGGCACTGGCCGGGGTCATCGGATTCGTGGCCGTGCAGTACGGCTTCCATGTCGGGCTTGGGCTGGTGCACACCGACAAAGGCGTCGCCTCCCTCCTGGTGGCGATCGTCTCGATCCTGGCCGTGGCCAGCCTCTGCATCTGGCTCGCCCGCACCCCGGCGCGCTGGGTCCTGGCCCTGGGCGGGGCCTCCATGGGCATCTACCTCATGCACATACTGGCCGGCAGCGGGGCCCGGATCCTCGTCGGCCGGTTCCTTGGGGTCCAGGACGCGATGATTTATCTCCTGGTCGGGTGCCTGGTGAGCGTCTTGCTGCCTATACTGGTCTTACGGCTGCTGGGACTCATGAAGATCGGGGGCCTGTTCGAGGCGCCGCCCCGGGTTTCGGCCGAGGCCTGGTACCGGCGGCGCTTCGGCAAGACGGCGCCCTAACAAGGGTGCAACGGCGTCGCCCCGGCTGGTTTGCGGTCCGGTTCGCCCCAGGTCCTCCCCCGGGGCGGGTAACCACGAGACCAAAGGGGTTTGGAGGTACGTGGTTTGTTTTGGTAACGAGTCAAGAACAAGTTAAACACAACGACGCAACCAGCATTCCCTAATGGACTTGTTTCACTTATCAGTGAACCGTTCCTTAGGTTGAGGCACCAGAAACTATGATTGACATTGAGCAGCGGTATCGCCAGGCGTTTGCGCACATCGCCGACATCAAACGAATATTGTGCGCGACCGAGCACGCCTTGAAAGATCAGCGGCCGGCCACGGTATTGGTCACGAGTGCCGCGCCCGGCGAAGGAAAGAGTTTGCTTGCCGCAGCGCTTGCCACCACCGCCGCGCAGAGCGGAAAGTATCGTGTTGCAGCGCTGGATCTCAATTGGGATCGCCCGGCGCTGCATCGGTTTTTCAATCTCGCTCTGACCCATTCCGCTGAGGCACTTTGGGCGGCCGACCTCAGCGCTGTCGTGTGTCCTTCCGGGGAGGATTCGCTGGATATACTGACCGCGCCCGGTGACTATGCCGATTGCACCTGGGGCGATGCCCAGGCAGGTGGGATGACCGCCCGACTGATTGGCCAGGCCAAGACGGCCTACGATGTTGTCATCGTCGACAGCGCTTCGATCTTTCCGGCCAGTAAAATGACGATAGACCCGGTGATGCTGTCCGGCCTTGCCGATGGCGTCGTGATGGTGGTCCTGACGGCCGCCACCCCCAGGCAGCAGATAAGAAGGGCGCAAAAGATGATGGAGTCCAGCGGCGCGAATATTCTTGGCGTCATCAGCAATCAGTGGAAACTGTCCGCACCATGAGATTTCACTTCAAACGTTATCTCAGAGCACTGCGCGCCCACAGAAAATGGGCTTGGCTGGTGTTGTTGCCGTTCAGTCTTTATCTGCTTTTCGCCGCGCTCGATGATGTGCAGTTCAGCGTGTCGCAGGCCTTCTCCGGCTACTCCGCAGACCTTGCGATTGCCGCGTCCAACAGCCCGGTCGCGACGATCAAGCTGGGTGACGTGGTCGCGGAGCCCGAACTCCTGTTTCTCGATGCGTTTGCGTTGAGGCAATTGCAGAAGAGACTGGGGCTGATCGGGGGCGATGGCACTGCGGTGACTGACAACGAGATACGGCGCCTGGCGTACTCGGCCTTGTCTCTAACCGCCACGGGCGGCGGCACATTGCAGTTGAGCTATACCGGAAAAGATGCAGCGCGCGGGCGCGTGCTCATCGCTTTCTACACCGACCGGCTCTTGAAAAGGATCGTCGATGCGACGGCGCGCACCAAACCGGGGGTTACGGCGATGGCGGGCGGATTCCAGGCGGCGGGCGACATGGTCGTCGTCGGCAAGCGGGCCATCTGGAGCGCCGAGCGGCTGCGGCCGGCACTGGGCGTGCTGTTGTTATCGGCCATCGGCGTATTGGTGCTGATCGGCATGTTTGAACTGTCGGATCCATCCTTCAAGTCGGAACGCCAAATGGCCCGCTACCTGGGAGTGCCGGTGTTGGGTGCGATGCCGGACGCCGGGCGACTGGTACGGGCGCTGCCGCAATAACGGGGACCACCCCAACAACCAAGCCTTGTCGGTTGAGCCGTGGCGGCTCCCAGCCCAGAGGTTGACGATAATGAATAAGAAAGTGACTGCGGACGGCTGGATCGGCGTATTATGCGCGCTGGCCTTGCTGGCATGGCCAACCCTTGCCCCACAGGCGGACGACTTGAGCTTCCAACTTTTCAGGTACGTCTTTGGCGTGGGCGGCGACCCGACTGCCGACGGGCAGCTTGAAGTCATCAACAAGGACCTGACGTTCGACCAGAATGTCCCCCTGGGGTGGTCCGAGTACAGTGCCGCGGGTGGTGAGGCGCGAATTGCCGCGGGGGACCTTGACGGCGACGGCAAAGATGAAATTGTCATCGGGTTCGGTGCGGTCGGTCAGGATGGCCTGCCGGGTGGACGGTTTGAAATTCTCGATGACGATTTTTCCCTGCTGGCTTGGGGCCAGGTCGACTGGCCGGACTACAATGCCGCGAATGGTGAAACACGCCCCGCCGTGGGCGATATCGACGGCGACGGCCAGGCCGAGATCGGGATCGGGCTCGGGCGCGGCGGAAATGGCATGGTCGCACTGTTTCGCCTTGCGGATCGCTCCCTGACATCGCTTGGCTGGTCCGCGATCGACTGGCCTGAATATGCCCAGGCCAATGGTGAAACATGGCCAGCTTTAGGGGATTTAGACGGCGATGGACGCACTGAACTGGTGATTGGTGTAGGGCCGGGCGGGGCTGGGCGGTTTTTTGTGAAAGAGGGCTTTGATGCGGCCCGCCTTGCGGCTGGACAGGACCCGTGGAGCGACGAAATCGAGGGCAGCCTGTCGTGGGCGGAATATGCCAGCGAGGTTGGCGAGACCCGCCCTGCGGTTGGCGACCTGAACGGGGATGGAACTCAGCAGATCGTCATCGGCCTGGGCCCGTCCGGCGGCGGTGTCCTCGAGATCTTCGACTACCTTTCGTCCGCGCTGGTCGCCAGCGGATCGGTGACGATCGACTGGCCCGAGTACAATGCCTTCAATGGCGAGACCCGCCCCATGATCGGCGATATCGACGGCGATCTGCGGGGCGAGATCCTGGTGGGCCTCGGCAACGGCGGCGCTAGCTACGTTTATCTGTTCGATGATGCAAAGACGCAATTTGTCACGCTCGACCGTTTGCAGGTGGGTGCGCCCGCCGACCACTCAGGTAACGGTGCCGTCTGGCCAGCCGTCAAACGCGAGGGCTCGCCGCTCGTCTACCAGTTGCGCGTGTTGCAGAATGGGACCGGCAGCGGTATGGTCGGTGGCGGCGGGCGTTTTGTGGCCGGCACTGCCGTCACCGCGACCGCCGCCGTCGCGGACGGATCGACCTTGGCCGGCTGGACGCCGACCAGTTGCGGCGTCGCGTTCGCCCTCACCGCCGATACGACCTGCACCGCCACCTTCGCCTTACTCCCCACCTATATCCTGACCGCAAAACTCAGCGGCAACGGCGCGGTCACCAGCACCCCAGCGGGGATTTATTGCGGAAGCGATTGCGCGGCCGCCTACACCGCCGGCACCACGGTCGCGTTGTCCGCGACTGCGCCGATCGGTTACACATTTGCCGGCTGGAGCGGTGCCTGCACCGGCACCGAGGGCTGTACGGTCGCGATGGGCGCGGCCAAGACGGTCACGGCGTCGTTCAAGGCGATCCCCGGATACGTCGAGCGGGGCATCACGACGAATCTGGACGATGCCTCGCAGCGTCAGGTGCAACCCCTGACCGCAGGGCCGGCCCGGTATCTGGAGACGCGCTCGGCGCGCACCCTGACCCTGGGCTTCGATTCCCTGGATCTGGCCGTCGCCACCCGCGACCCGGCAAGCTATACCCTCGTCGGCCCGGCCGACCCGGCCTACAGCAGCCCCCAGGGCGCCACCCGGGTGGGCGGCGACCGCCAGGCCGTCGGCTTCGACGGTGCCAATCTGCCCTTGGCGCAGACGCGGCTGCACCTGCTCTTCGCCTACCCGCTGCGCGACGGTGTCGACTATCGCCTGGACGCCTGCGCGGCCGTGGGCGGCAGTACCGATCCGGCGGCGCCCTGTCACTCGCTGCCGGTCCGCTACGACCCGACCCTGGCCTCAGGTTCCATCCAGGTCGATCAGGTCGGCTATGCCCCGGGCACGACCAAAATCGCCTATCTCGGCAACTGGCTGGGCAGCGCCGGACCGATGCCGGTGGACACGACCGGATTCGAGGTCGTCGATAGCGACACGGGCGAGGCGCACTTCAGCGGCCAGGCCCGCCTCAGCGCGCCGGCGGACCCGTGGAGCGGCAATGATGTGTACCAGGCCGACTTCAGTAGCCTGGACCGCGCGGGACGCTATCGGCTGCGGGTTCCGGGGCTTGGGGTGTCCGACCCCTTCGTGATCGCCGCCGATGTCTACGACGCCCCCTATCGCGCCACGCTGCGCCTCTTCTACCACAGCCGTAACTCCACGGCGGTGGTCGCGCCCTGGGCCGACCCGGGCTATGAACGGCCCCAGGGCGGGGTCCCGCCCGCCATGGACGCGGCCTTCCACGCCGCCGTGGCCGGTTCCCCGCTCAGTGCGGGCAGCACGACTGACACCGGTCCGACCGCCCGGCACGCGGTCCGCCATGGCTGGTTCGACTCCGATGACTATGGTCAGTACGTCCCCAACGCGGCCCCGGTCTGGTACCTGGTGGGTGCCGCCCTGGACCTGGCCCCGCAGCGCTTCGGCGACGGCGACCTGAATATCCCCGAGTCCGGCAACGGCGTCCCGGACGTTTTGGACGAGTTGGACTGGGGTCTGGATTGGCTGCTCGGGATGCAGGACCCGGCCGATGGCGGGGTCTGGTTCCGCGTCGGCAGCCGCACCTGGGACGCGGTCCCGCCCTACCTGATCGCCACCCCGCGCCTGCTGTTTGAAAAGACCAGCCACGCCACCGCCGCCTTCGCCGCCGCCTGCGCCCTGCACGCCCGGCTGATCCAGCCCTACCGTCCGGCGCGCGCCGCTGAGGCCCTGGCCGCGGCGCGGCGGGCCTGGGACTTCCTCGCGAGCCACCCTGACTGGCCTGCCGAGGGGCGACGTTACCAAAGTCCGACGGGCGTGCGCGCCGCCGATTATTCAGATATCTCAGTCCGCGACAACCGCCTCTGGGCCGCCGCGGAGCTCTTGCGCACCACCGGCGAGGCGTCCTATCGAACCGCCGTCGAGGCCCTGTTACCGCTGGTCAAGATCGATCCCACCGCGGGGGTCGGTTTCCAGGACGTTTCACTGGCCGGGCTTTGGGCCTACCTGCTCGCCGAGGGTGAGGGTAAGAACCCGACCCTGGTTACCCAGGCCAATGCCGCGTTCATCGCGGCGGCAGACTGGCGGGTGCGCAATGCCACCGCGCACCCCTTCCGCGCACCGAGCCATCAGACTATCGGTGTCGTCGGCTGGGGCTCCTTTGGCGTCTCCACCCGCGCCACCTTGCCGCTGCTTCAGGCCTATCGACTCACCGGCAAGGCCGACTACCTGGACCGGGCCTGGCAGAGCCCCCACCCGCAACTCGGGGCAAACCCCCAATCATTGAGCTACCTCACCGGTTTCGGCGCCAGGTATCCCCACTTTCCGCTCTCCAAACTCACCAAGAGCGCCGGTCCCGGCGACCCGCTCAAAGGTATCCCGGTCCTTGGGCCCCAGTTCCTGCCCTCCGCTGAGATGGCCGCGCTGAACGCCCTCTACTTCCCCCCCGCGCTGGTCGGCACGGCGCTGCCCACGGACGCGAGCGGGTACGCGAAACTCTACCCGGCCCTGCGCCGCTACACCGACGCCCGCGGCCTGCCGCCCATGTCCAAGCCCACGGTGGTGGACTATGCCCAGGTGGGGCTCGCCTTCGGGCTGCTGCGCCGGGCCGGGCTCAAGGAGGAGATCGACACCGTCGGCAAGGTACAACACCAGCTCAGCGTGCTCAAGAACGGCATCGGCAGCGGTACTGTCGGTGGTGGCGGCCGTTATGCGGCGGGCAGCGCGGTGACACCGACCGCGACCGCCGCGGAGGGATCGACCTTCACCGGTTGGACTCCGTCGCGTTGCGCCGCTGCTTTCGCCCTCGATACGGACACGACATGCATGGCTAACTTCACGCTGCTCCCCAAATACGCACTGACCATCATCCTGAGCGGTAGCGGCACCGTCACCAGCGCGCCGCTCGGAATCAACTGCGGCGGCGATTGTACGGAAACCTATGTCAGCGGCACCGCGGTCGCGTTGACCCCCGCGCCGGCCAGCGGGTATCTGTTTGCCGGCTGGAGCGGCGCCTGCAGCGGAACCAAGGGCTGTACGGTGGCGATGGGGGCGACCACGAGTGCCACGGCGACCTTCAAGGCCATTCCCGCCACGCCCGAGCGGGGCATCACCTCGTCCGTGGCCGACACCTCCAAGCATCAGTTGCAGCCCCTGCCCCAGGGGCCGGCCCGCTACCTGGAGACGCGTTCGGCGCGCGCCCTGACCCTGGGCTTCGACGCCCTGGATCTCACCGTCGCCACCCGCGACCCGTCGGTCTATACCCTCGTCGCCCAGGCCGACCCGGCCTATAGCAGCCCACAGGCGGCAACCCGGGTGGGTGGCGACCGCCAGGTCGTCGGCTTCGACACCGCCAAGCAGCCGCAGGTGGAGACGCGCCTGCACCTGCTCTTCCCGCACCCGCTCCGCCTGGGTGTCGACTATCGCCTGGACGCCTGCGCCGCGCTGGGTGCGGCAGCCGATCCGAGCGCGCCGTGCCACGCCATCCCGGTACGCTACGACCCGGATCTGGCCTCCGGCTCCATCCAGGTCGATCAGGTCGGCTATGCCCCGGGCACGGCCAAGGTCGCCTTCCTCGGCAACTGGCTGGGCACCGCCGGTCCCTTGCCGGTCGATGCGACCGGCTTCGAGGTCGTCGAGGTCGGCACGGGCGAGTCGGTCTTCAGCGGCCAGGCCCGCCTCACCGCCCCCGCCGACCCCTGGAGCGGGAACGACGTGTACCAGGCGGACTTCACCACCCTGGACCGCCCGGGACAGTATCGCCTGCGGGTTCCGGGACTCGGGGTGTCCGACCCCTTTAGCATCGCCGCCGAGATCTACGACGCCCCCTACCGCGCCGCCCTGCGCCTCTTCTACCACAGCCGCAACTCCACCCCAGTGGTCGGGCCCTGGGCCGCACCGGGCTATGAGCGGCCCCTGGGCGGGGTCCCGCCCGCCATGGACGCGGCCTTTCACGCCGGCGTGGCCGGCTCCCCCCTGAGCCTCGGCAGCACGACCGACACCGGCCCGGCGGCCCGGCACCCGGTCCACCATGGCTGGTTCGACGCGGGCGACTATGGCCAGTACGTCCCCAACGCGGCCCCGGTCTGGTACCTGGCGGGCGCCGCCCTGGACCTGGCCCCGCAGCGCTTCGGCGACGGGGATCTCAACATCCCCGAGTCCGGAAACGGCATTCCTGATCTGCTCGACGAGTTGGACTGGGGTCTGGACTGGCTGCTCGGGATGCAGGACCCGACCGACGGCGGCGTCTGGTTCCGCGTTGCCAGCCGTACCTGGGACGCGGTCCCGCCCCACCTCATTACCACCCCGCGCCTGCTGGCCGAGAAGACCAGCCACGCCACGGCCGCCTTCGCCGCCGCCTGCGCCCTGCACGCCCGACTGATCCGACCCTACCGTCCGGCGCGTGCCGACGAGGCCCTGGCCGCCGCGCGGCGGGCCTGGGACTTCATCGCCACCCGCGCCGACTGGCCCGCCGAAGGTGAACGCTACAAGAACCCCGCTGGCGTGAGCGCAGGCGACTACGCGGATGTCTCGGCGCGCGACAACCGCCTCTGGGCCGCCGCCGAGTTGTACCGCACCACCGGCGAGGCGTCCTATCGGGTCGCCTTCGAGGCCCTGCTGCCGCAGGTCAAGATCGATCCGACCGCCGGCGTCAGCTTCAAGGATTTTGCGCTGGCCGGGCTCTGGGCCTACCTGCTCGCGCCGGGGGAGGGCAAGGACCCCGGTTCGGTTGCCCAGGCCCGCAGTGCGCTCCTCGCAGCGGCGGACTGGCGGGTGCGCAAGGCCAACGAGCACCCCTTCCGCGCGCCGACCCATCAGGCCATCGGTCTGGCTGGCTGGGGTTCCTTTGCCGTCTCGACCCGCGCCACCCTGCCCCTGCTCCAGGCCTATCGACTCACCGGTAAGACCGACTACCTGGACCGGGCCTGGCAGAGCCCGCATCCGCAACTCGGGGCCAATCCGCAATCCATCAGCTACCTGACCGGGTTCGGGGCCAGGTCCCCCCACTTTCCGCTCTCCAAGCTCACCAAGGGCGGCGTCCCCGGCGACCCCCTCCAGGGTATCCCGGTCCTTGGGCCCCAGTTCCACCTCCCGGCCCTGTGGCAGGAGATGACCGCGGTGAACGCCGCCTATCTCCCCCCCGAGCTGATCGGCACGACGCTGCCCACGGACGCGGCTGGCTACGCGCCCCTGTACCCGGTCCTGCGCCGTTACACCGACGCCCGCGGCCTGCCGCCGATGTCCGAGCCCACGGTGGCGGACTACGCCCAGGTGGGCCTGGCCTTCGGGCTGCTGCGCCGCGGCGGGCTCAAGGAAGAGATCGACGCCCTGGGTCAGGTGCGGTAGTCAAGGAAAGGCGTGCGGGAGCGGCTTGCAGCCGCGCTGCGAGGTCGCGGTAACATGCGACGTTGCGGCGCAGCTTGCGAGGCCCCGTCGCGGCGCAAGCCGCTCCCACAGCGTCGCTGCGCGACGTTCACGGTAACGCCTCTGCCGATGTGGCAGCTCAGACCTCCATTCACTCGGCGCCATTGTCGCGTCTTCCCGGGACCTGCGGGAACTTGAAAACGCCCCCTGCCATTGCGGCAGTCACCGACGACTGGACACTGCCACAATGGCAGCAAGGCCCTCGTCGATCGCAGCATCAGGCCGCATGAGAGTCAATATTCGTATTTATTATCAATATCTTCGCAGATATTTTTCGGTTTGGCATGGGTCTTGTATAAGGATCGTTAAGTAATTCCAAGACCAACACCTAGGGCCTGCACCATGTCTAACCGTCATCCCCGTCTTACCTCCCCGGTCAACGTGATCCTGACTGCGCTGGTCCTGACCGCGGGCGCCTGGAACGTCACGGTGTCGGCCGCCGCCACCGCCCAACCCACGGCTGGATTCCGCTATGACAGCAGCCGCTTGACCCCCGTCGATGTCACCCTGGTCGGCGGCGACGGCACCCCCGCCCTACTGAGTTTCTACAGCCAGGGGGAGAACGGTCTGCGGCTGCTGGAAAACGGCTTCACCGATGCCCAGGGCAGCTATTACAGTGAGATACGGCTGCCGAGCCACCTTACGCAGGTGGTGCTGGTGGTGCGCACGGCCGAGCGCGAAGATACCCTGACCCTCGCCATCGCTGATCAGGCGATCACCTATGCTGAGTGAGCGTTCGCGGATTTTCCTGGAGACACAAGCCATGATGATACCGCTACCGCACCAGTTGGCCCGCGTCTGCTATAGAAAGGTCGAATCCCATGAAAACCAAACTCGATGACCGTCAGCTCCGCGAGCTGCTGATCAAACGCTACGCCGGAATAGACCGGAAAGCGCCCCGCTACCTGCTGAAGTTCTACCTGAAACAGATCGGTTGGACCGCGGTCGTTCATGGTACACGGTTCGTTAAGCGGCTACTGGACATCGTCGTGTCGTCGCTGCTGCTCGTGCTGCTGCTGCCGGTGTTCTTATTGGTCGCCCTGGCGATCTCGCTGGAAAACCCCGGGCCGGTGCTGCTGCGGCAGACCCGGGTGGGACGCTGGGGCAAACCGTTCACCCTGTGGTCGTTGCGCTCGACGGTGTCCGACCCTGCCGAATCCGGACCTGACCTGCCGACGGCACACTCAGGCGCCGGCACTGGCGTCCTGCGCCTCACCCGCATCGGCGCACTGCTGCGCACGCTGGGGATCGACAAGTTGCCCCAACTGGCGAACGTCATCAAGGGCGACATGTCGCTGGTGGGGCCACCGCCCCCGCTTGCGCAAGAAGTGGATCGTTACTCGTCGGCGGATCGCTGCCGCCTGGAGATCGCCCCCGGCATCTGGCAGGGCGCCAACCAACCCGAGGTCCGGGTGGATCGGCTGGTGGAGTTGGACCTGAAATACAGCCAGTCGCAATCGTTCTGGACCGATCTGAAGTTGCTCGGGATGCTGACAGTCCTGATTTTTTCCGGGGGCGGGTACAGTGCTGCTGTGTCGGCGTCTCCCGCCGACCCGCCCCCGAACGTCTTCAGCTACGACAACAGCCGTCCGACCACGGTCGACATCGCCTTGGCCGGCGGCGATGGGACCCCGGCCCTGCTGAGCTTCTACAGCGAGGGACCTAACGGCCTGCGGCTGCTGGAGAACGGCTTCACCGACGCCCAGGGCAGCTATTACGGTGAGATGCGGCTGCCGGCCCACCTCACGCAGGTGGTGGTGGTGGTGCGCACCGCCGACCGCGAAGATACCCTGACCCTGGCCGTCAGCGACCAGTCGATTGTCTACGCTGAATGAGTGTTCACGAACTTTCTTGGAGACCGAAACCATGACGAGAAACCACCACCTCACGCAGTTGACCGGTGCCGCCTTAGCGCTGCTGATCAGCGCCGGTGTCTCGAGTGCGCCGCCGGCCACCGTTGGCCTGATCACCTTTTCACCCCTCACGCTGACAGATGGCGGCGGCGCCCCGTTGGGGCAGGCCGTCCTTACCTACCAAGGCCAGTCCTACGACGTGCTGCTGAACGGTCTGGGCGTCGGTGGCGCCAAGGGGGTCAAGGTGACGGTCACCGGCGAGGTCCTCGGGCTGAATGACATCGCGGACCTGGAGGGCCTCTTCGTGAGTGAATTGGCGGACGCCCCGGCGTCGCAGGTCAGCAGTAACGAGGTGTGGCTGAACAGCGACCGTGGTGTCAGTATCCACCTGCACACCGATAATCCGGCCGCCGCCATTGCCTCGGGTAGTGACACGGTGGTGGTGCAGTTCGGGCAGGTGCAATGACGCACCGGACCTGACGCGGACCGGTATCGTCATCGCAAGTGTTTCAATCCAGCAACAGGACCTTCTCCATGAGCGACCGTCGTCACCTTGTTACCGCGCTGGCGGCCCTGGCGCTCAGCGCCGCCGCGCCGCCCGGTTTCGCGATCACCTGGCAGTATCTGGATAGCTACGATGCCCAGGGGGTACCCAAGACCCTGCTTGATCTGAGCAGCGCGCTGCCGGCCAGCCTCCTGGCCGACATCCGCAAACGGCTGCCGGAATACAAAGACATCCGCACGAACGATCCTAAACTGATCACTGACGATTTGGGCGCGAACATCGTGCTGCTCGAAGACGCGGAGATCACGGTCGCCTTCATCGATGAGGGCGCCGGCTACCGTAACGGCGTCGGTTTCTTCACCTACGACCCGGGCAACAAGCCGCAGGCCGTGACTGAGCTAAATACCAAGATCATGTTTCCCAACTTCTCGTTGCCGTCGCTTGGGGGCATGAAGTATGGCGACGCCGTGGCGCTCGGAAAATTCAAGGCCGGCACCGCCCTCGGCTTCACCATCGTCTCCAACGGCTGGACCGGGAGCGTGGTCAACCCCAACCAGCCGTCGGCCATGATCTTTACGACGCTCAAGGCACTGAACCCGGAAAAGCCGACCGACGCCGACCCGAACCTCAATGCGCACACGGTCTTGTTGTCGAAGCCGGAGGATGGGCTGCTGGTATTGGGCTTCGAGGACCTGAATCGCGGCGGCGGCGATCACGATTTCAATGACGTACTGATTGCCATCAAGGTGACACCCTTTTCCGCCATCGATCGCACCAAGGTGCAGGCGCTGGTCAAGGCCGTGGTGCTGGACAGCGACGACGACGGCATTCCCGACGACCTGGACGCCTTCCCCCAGGACCCGACGCGGGCGGCGCGCAAGTTCTATCCCAGTGCGACCGGCTTCGGCTCCCTCGCCTTCGAGGACCTGTGGCCGAAGAAGGGCGACTTCGACATGAATGACCTGGTCGTCGCCTACCGCGTCGTCGAGACCCTGAATGCGCAAAACGAGATCGTCGACCTCAAGCTGATTTATCAGATCAGGGCGCGCGGCGCCGGTTCGGACAATGGCTTCGGCATCCATTTGGCGGGGGTGAGCCGCGACGCGATCGATCCGGCGACGACGACCCTGAGCATCCGTGACCAAACCCCGGTGGCACTGCCGGTGGAGAGCGGACAGACCGAGGCGGTCTTCATCCTCTCGCCCAATGTCACCCCCTTGACCGCCACCGGCCAGCCGTTTCCCTGCGCGATGATGAACAGCGTGGTCAAGTGCCCCCGCACCGCGCCGGTCCCGCTGGAGCTCAACATCCACTTCAAGCAGCCGATGACAGCGGCGCGGCTCGGCGATGCCCCCTTCAACCCGTTCATCTATCGGACCACCCAGCGCGGTCTGGAGGTGCACCTGGTCGGTCACCCGCCGACCGCCAAGGCCAATCCCAAACTGTTCGGGACCCTGAATGACACCTCCGATCCTTCCCAGGGCCGCTATTATCGCACGGCCGCCAACGAGCCCTGGGCGCTCGACGTGCCGGAGACCTGGCGTTACCCGACCGAATGGAACAACATCGCCTGGGCCTACCCGGCCTTCGCCACCTGGGCCGCCAGTGGCGGCACGCTGGCCACCGACTGGTACGTGAGCAAGATGGTCGAGGCGCTGGCCTTCCCGAAGTAAGGCGGATCACCCGTAGCGGCCTTGATCGTCGTTGTCGTTGTCGTAATCGTAATCGTAATCGGAGAAGCGATGCAGTTTCGAGTGCGGGAGAATCAGAGGCGCTACGATAATCTCGACAACGACAACGACAACGACAACGACAACGTCAACGAGCTGCCGAATACCCGTTGCCAGGTCTCACTCGGAGGCCGCCGGGTCTAGCTTGAGATCGGCCAGCAGCCGGTATAGCGTCCGCTCACCAATCCCCAGCACCCGCGCCACCACCGCCCTGGGTCCCGGGTGCCGGGTCAGGATCAGTTGCAGATAGCGCTGCTCGATTTCAGCCAGTGTCGGCTCGTGGTCGAACGTCAGTGTCACCCCGTTGGGCGATGGTCTCACCGCGGACTGCGGCAGGGTGAGGTGCTCCGAATCGATCCTGAGCTTGTTGCCCGACAGGATGATCGCCCGCTCGACGACATTTCGCAGTTCCCGGACATTGCCCGGCCAGTCGTAGTCCAGCAACTGCTGCATCGCCGCTTCACTCACCCGCTTGATGATCCGCTTGGAAAAACCCGGGTTGGCCAGAAAGTGCCTCACGAGCGGTGCGACGTCCGCGCGGCGTTCACGCAGCGCAGCCACCGTGACCACAAAGGCGTTGAGGCGATAAAGCAGGTCCTGGCGGAACTCCCCCCGCCGGGCCATGCCGTCGAGGTCCCGGTTGGTGGCCGCAACGATCCGCACCTCCGCCTGGAGGTCTACGGCACTGCCCAACCGGCGAAACCTCTTGGTCTCCAACACCCGCAACAGTTTGGCCTGGATCGGGGCCGGAATCTCGCCGATCTCATCCAGGAAGAGGGTGCCGCCGTTGGCCTGCTCGATCAGCCCTGGTTTTCGTTGTGCGGCGCCGGTGAAGGCCCCGCGCTCGTGCCCGAACAGTTCGGACTCGAACAGTGACTCGGGCAGCGAACAACAGTCGACCGCCACCAGGGGTCCGGCAGCCCGCGGGCTCAGTCGATGAATTTCCTGGGCAACTTTTTCCTTGCCGACCCCGCTTTCGCCGAGAATCAACACCGTCGCCTCGGTGGGGGCCACGGCCTGCAGCGAGGCCAGCAACCGCCGCAGCGGCTCGCTCTCCCCCACCAACAGACTCGGGGCCTCCTGCCGCACGACGCTCGTGTAGAACTCGCCGCGCCGATAGAGCAGCGCATTGTCAATGATCCGCCGGATCGCCCCCGCCAACTCCACCAGGTCCAGCGGCCTGACCAGGAACTCCGTCACCCCCAGACGCAGGGCTTGGAGCGCGACCTCGATCCCGGCCTCGCTGCACACCACCAGCACCGGATGATCCTGGGCCCATTGCTCGATCAAGGGCCAGCCAACATCCTTGGGCCAGGGAGAGTCCAACAGGATCAGGTCCGGCGGCGCAGCGGCCAAGGCGCGTCGGGCCCCGCGGCCGTCCACGGCGGCGGTGACCCGATAACCGCGACGCCGCAGGTCTTCGCAGATATCACGGTGGGACTGATCGTCCCCGCCGACCAGCAGGATGATATCGGTCATCGTTTTCGCTTCACCAACTAACGGATAATCTTTAGAAAGACGATTTACCCCAAAAAGAGCAGTCAGCGCTCAGCTTTCAGCATTTAGCTTTGCGTTTCAAGAGTTTCTGACCACCCTGCGCATCACCTGTCGGGTGGGCGCCTGCGGCTCCAAGACTGCGCGTAAGATGCTGATGCACTTATGGCTGACGCCTGGTCGCTGGCGGCTGACTGCTCTTTCCAGGTTTACAGGCACCGCCGTGCCCGGATCACCCGCGGGCGGGGCCTAGTCCTTGCGGCTTGTGACGAAGGCCCTGTCTGCGGTAGAGTCAAGGCTTATCCCTACACTTCGTGAGCCGTCTTGGTTTGCCTAAATACCGCGCCCGACGTCCACCGTCGTCACATACGCTTCCGCTCGTCGCCGGCGTGGCGGTCAACTTTATTTCTCTGATCGTGCTGGTGACGTTTTCCTATTTGCGGGAAGAGCCGCTATTCTGGACGAATGAGGGAGACTGGTCGATCGGGTTGCGGGATCTCGTGCGCGGCACCTATTATCCTCTGCTGGCACTGGAGTTCCTGTTCCTCGCGGCCTTCTCCGGGGTGAGCATCCGGTTATTGAGCACGCGACGCACCTCGGCGAGTCTGGCGGTGATCCTGCTGCCGATGCTGTGGGGGCTTTATTTTCTGGTCATCGCCAATTCCGTGGCCAACAACCTGGAGAACCTGTGGAACGGACGACCGCTGCACTGGCATCCCGACACCTCCTGGTCGCAACGCTGACGCACCCCAGCCTGCCGGTCGTGCCGTCACGCGCGGCCACTATTGCCGTTCAACGGCCGTTCAACGAGCGAGGCGGAAATGAATCAAGATTCGTTACAGCAGGAAACCGACGAGCGTCCAGACTACTTTGCAAGAACCCCTGCGGATTACTTCGACATGCTGGACAGTGAGATGCTATCGAGCTTCACGCCACCACAGCGTGACGCCGTGCAGCGCTTGCTGGAAAAGGCGATTCCCAAACCCGGTCCCAAGCTGGTCGACCTGAGGTTTTGGGTGGACTGGTTCGCTTACCGCTATTACGTCGTCCTGTTCGTGGGTAAGGATCGCCGCCAACGGGAACGACCCGAGTCAGCGGAACCGCCGACACACAAGGGCAATGCGATCACGGCCCTGTTGCTCCTGATCGGGCTCAACCTGTTGATCAGCATCTTTGTCTTATTGCTCGCCTACCTGATCAAATCCGCCGTCGGCTACAGTCTCTTGCCCGCCTCCCCGGTCGGCGACCCATTCCACAAACTCAACTAGGTCGGGTCGCGGCGCGGGCGGACCCGAGCACGGTCACGCGCCGGACTCGGCGCGCATCAAGTGAAAAATGTCCGTGATGGCCCGGGGGTCGTTCGGCGGTTCGACATTGGAGAGCAGGGACGCATCCGAGTCCGGGTGGTCGGGGTGGTAACCGTGCATCCCGGTGATGGGCTTGACGCCCATGTGGCTCGGCACGATGAGGACGCCGGCATCCATCAGAAAGATCAGTTCCCCGAACTGATTCCCCTCAAAGTCGCAGCCTAATTCTTCGAGTTCCCGTTGCGGCAGGACCCGCCCCTCCGGTACCTGCTCCAGGAGCGCGCTGATGCGCTCGCGGGCTACCGCGTTGTGGAACCAGAATCGCCCCATGGTGGAATCGTAGGTCGCCGTATAATCGCGACCGAAAACAAGCCCGAGGGCCGCCACTTTACTCATGAGGTCGACCTGCCCGTGGACGGTGGCCATACCGTGGTCGGAGCAGACGAACAGCCGCACCTGAGCGTAATGCTCCGCGGCGGTGCGCAGCACCTCTTCGAGCTGTGCCTCGTACCAGGCGAGCTTACGATCCACCTGGGCGCTCTCCTTGCCGACCTCGTGCAGGAGTGCGTCCATGGCTGCCATATAGAGGAGTGCAAAGGCGATTTCGCCTTTCTCGAGATCGGCCTTGAGCGCCTCCAGGTTCCTCGCTTCCGGCTCACGCCAGTTCGATACGTGGTAAGGCACCCCGGCGCTGCGCAGGTGATCGAAGATGTTCGCGCCCCGGTTCATGCCGCCGGGCACGAACAGGTCACGCTTCTCGCAATAATCGAACCTGTCGATGTACGCAAACGGGATGTTGTAGAGCTGGAAATAACCCGTATAACGATACCACCGCTTGACCAGCTTGCTGATCAGGTTGCGCACGCGTCCGCGGTCGACCAGGGAGCGCGGCAACCACCCCAGCAGACGTAACGGCTTGAACGGAGAAGTCGCAGGCGCGTAGTAGAAAAACGACCAGTGCCGGTGTTCGCGGGGCATCAGCCCAGTAAGGATCGAGGGGATGCATGCGGATGAAAATCCGAACACCGAGCGCAACTTGCGCCGAAACGGTAGCCGGTCATCCATGAACCGACGCCCCTTCAGGACTTCCCAGCCCAGCGCGTCGATGAAGACGACGATCGAGATCTTGGCGGCCTTCGTATCACTCATCAGATTTCTGCGCCATCGCGTTTGTCTGCGGAAAGCCATCGGGCATCGACGGCTAAGACCATGACGCCCACCGCGCATTTTAGGTAGCGCAATGCGGCCCTCGAACCAAGAGTGGCAGAACTCCTCTCCCTTTTCAAGCCAGGGCAGTCCACCGGACGATCTCATCGCGGTAGAGGTCGTCCAGTTCCTCGCTCAGGGCCAGCACCCGACGCTTGTCCGCCCGATCGATGGTGCCGGAGTTCAGCAGGGCCTCGGCCTCTGCGATCTGCTCCGCCGCGGACTTGCCCCCCAGGCTACGGATCGCGTCATCGGTGGCCGACCTGGCCGGCTGGATCGACGCGAGTTGGCGGGGCGAAATCGGCCTTTCTGTCCACCGTCGGTCACGAATGACGTTTCGAGGGATACCCACCACAACGACAGGGTGTCCGCTGCGCACCGGACCGGCTAACCTGCGGTCTCGCTCCTGCACCTCGGCGACCGCCCCCGGTGACAGCCCCGGGTCGGCCCCGCGAGACCGAACCACCACCGCGGCGGAGTACGCCCATTGATCGCCAAGCCCGCGCCGCCGCCAACCCGGCTCATCGACCGCTTCGGCCGCCGGATCACCTATGTGCGGCTATCCGTCACCGACCGCTGCGACCTGCGCTGTCTCTACTGCATGGCACAGGACACGCGGTTCCTGCCCCGCCAGCAGCTCCTGACACTGGAGGAACTGGCACGGCTGGGCCGCTGCTTCAGCGAGTTAGGGGTGGTGAAGCTGCGCGTGACCGGCGGCGAGCCGCTGGTGCGACGCAACGTGCTCTGGCTCTTCGAGCAGCTCGGCGCCCTACCCGCCATCACCGACCTGACCCTCACCACCAACGGCACCCAGCTTGCCCGTCAGGCCCGTGCGCTGAAGGCCGCGGGCGTCACCCGGGTCAATATCAGCCTGGACTCGCTGCAACCCGCGCGCTTCCGCGCCATCACCCGCCTGGGCGACCTGGCGGCGACGCTGGCGGGCATCGACGCCGCCCTGGCGGCGGGCTTCGTGCGGGTCAAGCTCAACTGCGTGGTGCTCAAGCACCGCAACCACGACGAGGTGCCGGACCTGGTCCGCTTCGCCCTCGCGCGCGGGCTCGATCTGAGCTTCATTGAAGAGATGCCCCTTGGGACTATCGGTGACCACAACCGGGCCGAGGCCTATTACTCCAGCGATGCCATCCGCCGCGACCTTGCACCCCGCTGGGATCTGATCCCCACCACCGAGGCCACCGGCGGGCCAGCGCGCTATTTCCGCGTGGCCGGGAGCGAGTCCCGGATCGGCTTCATCTCACCCCACAGCCACAACTTCTGCGACGCCTGCAACCGGGTGCGGGTCACCGCCGAGGGACGCCTGCTGCTGTGCCTCGGCCAAGAGTATTCGGCGGACCTGCGGCGCGCCCTGCGCGGCAATCCGACCGACGACGCGCGCCTCAAGCAGGCCATGGTCGCGGCCATGTCCATGAAACCACGCGGTCACGACTTCGCCCTGGCCGCCCGCCCGGTGATCCTGCGCCATATGAACCTCACCGGGGGCTAGGGCCGCACGCGCAGGTGCCGCGGCGGCGCCGGTCGGTTATCCTATCGGGCATTGATAATCAACATGGAACCGGGCCGGCAAACGGACCGGCCTCACCCCCGACATGCCGACCGCTGACCCCATTTCCCCCGCCCTGGCCACGACCGACCGGCCGACCGCGCACCGCCTGCCCCGTAGAATCGGGGGCCGGGTCGCCCTGGCGCTGCCGCTACTGCTGACACTCAGCGCCTGCAACGAGCTGGCGCGCTTCGTCGCCAAACCCGAGCCCAGACCGGCCAGCGCCGATCAGAGCCCCGATCCGAGGAAGGATCAGCCCAAGGTCGCCGCGGAGCCGGTGGCTGAGGTCGAGCCGGGCCCCATCCCGGAGCCCCAGGAAAAGCCCAAGCCCGGCAAGCTCTACGAGTGGGACGGCCAGGGGCGTAAACTGAGCCGGATCATCATCAATACCGATGAGCAGAAGGCGCGCTTCTATGTCGGGGACGAACAGGTCGGCTGGACCACGGTCGCCTCCGGGCTCAAGTCCCATCCGACCCCGGCCGGTCATTTCGAGGTGCTGGAGAAGTCCGCCAACAAGCGCTCCAATCTCTACGGCAAGGTGTTGGGCAAGGGCGGTCGGGTGCTCAGCAGCAACGCCAAGGCCGGCAAGGGACAGTTCCCGTCGGGGGCGCGCTTCGAGGGCGCCAGCATGCCCTACTATCTGCGCCTCACCTACGACGGCGTGGGTCTGCACGCGGGCCCCATCCCGCACCCCGGCCGTCCCGCCTCCCACGGCTGCATCCGCCTGCCGGCCAAGCTGGCGCCCGTCCTGTTCGAGCACGTCGGCGTCGGCACCCAGGTCAGCATCATCGGCGCTGGCCCGGACTACGGCAACTACGCCGCCAAGCAGCGCGCCTATGCCGCCGAACAACTCGCCAAGGCGCAGGAGCGACGTGAGATTGAGGCGCGCGCCCGCGCCCAGGTCGCCGCCGCGAGCAGCGCGCCCGCCGCGGCGGCGGGCCCCGCCGAACCCGTCGTCGCCATGGCCGAACCCGCCGCGCGCCCCGCGGCGATCACCGCCGCCATGAGCGAACCCGTCGCCGCGCCCCGGACGGTGGAACCACCGCGCGAACGCACGCCCGCCGCCGCCCCGGCACCCCGCCGCACGGCCGAGGCGCCCATCACCCGGCCGCGACCCGCTGCACCGCGCAACCGGCCCGTACCTCCCGCGCCCCCCGCGGTCGCGCTCGCCGACGGCACGCCTGACCAGGCCAGCACCGCCAAGGCACCGCCGCCCGCTGCGGTCGCACCAATACAAACCCCGACCACGGCGCCTGAGGCCGCCCCGACCACAAGGGTCCAGGCCCAGCCGCCGGCCGGCCCGGCACCTGCCAGCCCAACACCTACCGTCCCGCCCGTTGCGACCCCGGCCGCGCCGCCCCAGGCCAGTCCCGCCGCGGTTGCCACCGCCCCCCCCCCCCGCCCCCCGCC
>Ga0247844_1001266_pt1 | contig 48187 bp, 42 predicted proteins | sample LaCtaG_FD_192421 | JGI IMG/M metagenome (GOLD analysis project Ga0247844, IMG submission 192421) | Freshwater microbial communities from meromictic Lake La Cruz, Castile-La Mancha, Spain - LaCruzMarch201714.5m_1 | ecosystem: Environmental > Aquatic > Freshwater > Lake | place: Spain: Castile-La... | reverse complement strand
CTTACAATCACTCGATGTAATTTCATCGGTGACACAAAAATTTCTCCCAATCTACTCACCGCAAATCCATCTAATGTGAATAATGTCTCTGGGCCCGTCGGATATGTCGCCTTAACAGGAACACTTTCCGGAAAACTTCCTGAATCAACAGGGCTCGTTCTTCAAAGTGCAACAGGAGAGACACTTGCATTAAATGATAATGGTGCTTTCACTTTTTTAAATCCATATACAGGCTCATTAACTTACTCCGTTTCTATTCAATCTCAGCCTATAAACAATACCTGCACGATCTCAAATAATTCAGGATCTCTTCCAAGCGCATCCGCTCTCAATATCTCTGTAACTTGCACTCCTTCTACCTATACATTAGGAGGAATCATTACAGGCCTTGGTGCTGGAGAGACTATTTTAGTAAAGGGAAATAATACTTCTGACTCTGATACAAATCAGGATACTTTCACCGGAGTAGGGGCCGACTTTAGTTATACTCTTCCTCAAGCGCGCTATGCTGGGCGATATTATTCACTCTCAATTCTTTCATCAAGTCCAACTAAGTATTGCACTTTTTCTACTCCATCAAAGAAGGAAGGAGTTCTAAATTCAAATTTAACTGACGCCAATATCACTTGTACGGCGAGAACCACTGGGAGCTGTTCAAAAGGAAGTGGTGAACTTTGGGAACCAGATCGTGAAGTAATTAGTATTGTTTGTGATGGGAATGACCATTTAATCATCGGAGGAAAATTTTCTAGTTTGGCACCCAGTACAGGCAAAGGAGCGATAGTTGATGCCACAACAGGAGCGCTGCCTTTTATTCCGGCAGCAAAAGTAAATGGAGCAGTCTATACTGTCATACCAGATGGAAAAGGTGGCTGGTATATCGGCGGAGATTTTACAAAAGTCGGAACACTTTTTAGAAATTATATTGCTCATATTTATAGTGACCTTTCTTTAGATTCAACATGGAATCCCAATGCAAATGCGACTGTTAAATCAATGTTTCTCTCTGGAGATTCTCTTTTTGTAGGTGGAAGTTTTACAAGTATTGGCGGACAGGCCAGAAGTCGTCTTGCAAAAATCAGTCTCGCAACAGGACTCGCTGATGCATCTTGGACAGCAGATGTTTCGACACCAAGTAGTTCTGTTATGACGATGACAGCTTCTGGAACAACGCTTTATATCGGTGGAGATTTTACCTCAGTCAAAGGGCAGACACGAAACAGAATTGCTCAAATAGACATGAGTACTGCTTCGGTAACTTCATGGGATACTAATGCAAGTAACATCGTAAGAACTGTTTTTTTAAGCAACTCAACTTTATACGTAGGAGGAACCTTTTCAACAATCGGTGGACAAACGAGAAACAAAATTGCGGCCATTGATGTTTCAACTGGGCTGGCAACGGTTTGGGACCCAAATGCAAGTGGTGCCGGTGGCTCAGTAGATTCAATTATTTCTGATGGTCTCAATATTTATGTTGGTGGGAACTTTTCTACAATTGGAGGACAATCTCGATATAGTATTGCGGCCCTTGATCTGGCCACTGGACTTGCGACTTCTTGGAATCCAAACCCGAATGGTTATATTAAGACACTTCTTTTGAGTGGTTCAACTCTTTACGTCGGTGGCTATTTTACAAATATAGGTGGGCAATCACGAAAATACGCAGCCTCTCTCGATACTTCAACCGGACTTGCGACTTCTTGGAATCCCATTTGTAATTCTAATGTTTATTCAATTGGAATTTCCTCTGGACGTACTTATATCGGGGGAACATTTACAACAATAGGTGCGCAATCTCGAAACTATATTGCAGCTCTTGACACTTCAACAGGGGTACCTACTTCTTGGAATCCAAATGCAAGTAGTTGGGTCAGTTCCCTTGCCATAAATGGCACAACCCTCTATGTCGGTGGACAATTTTCAACAATAGGGGGACAACCAAGAAGTCTAATTGCGGCACTTAATACGACGACAGGATTAGCAACTGCATGGAACCCCGGAGCAAACGGAGATGTTCTCTCTCTTTATCTTGATGGTAGCAATCTTTATGCAGGTGGAACATTTTCTTTAATCGGAGGTCAAGTTAGAAATCATATTGCGGCCATTGATACGACGACAGGGACTGCGACAGCATGGAATCCCAATGCAGATCAACAAGTATCAACGATTGCTATTGATGGAGGAAATTTGTATGTCGGTGGAAACTTCACCAACGTAGGAGGACAACCAAGAAACTATATAGCGGCCCTTGATACCTCAACAGGTCTTGCGACTGCGTGGGATCCAAACCCAAACCAGTTCGTATCAACGATTGCCATCGATGGGGCGATTTTATATGCGGGAGGATATTTTACCTCAATAGGGGGGCAAGCAAGAAATTACATAGCGGCTCTTGATACCACCACTGGGCTTGCGACTGCTTGGAATCCAAGCAGTAACAATAATGTTATGGGAATGATTATCTCAGGAAGTTTTATATACACTGGAGGATCTTTTACGACAATCGGCGGTCAGTTGCGAAATACGATTGCCAAGCTAAGTGATACGACTGCTAATGCAGACTTATCTTGGAACCCTAATGGAAGTGGAGGATACGTCAGAACATTTCACCTAAGTGGAACCGATTTATATGTGGGAGGAACCTTTACGTCTATTGGTGGACAATCCAGAAGCAATCTTGCTGTTATAGATATTCTCGGCGACGGAACCATACCTTAATCTTTGAAACATATTTACCGAGGGGAATCGAAAAAATCAATCACTCAAAAAAAGCGCATCCACCCCGCTGAAAATTCCCCCCCGAACAAAAAGGCTATTGCATTTCTGCACCGTTTGAAAATTTCCTCTCCACCCTCGCTGAAATATTGCCTTTAAAAGAGGGGGGGCTGCGAAACCCTCAACACAAATCCTTAAAGTGATAGCAAATTACTAAAACATTACCCAGCAAACCATTTATGAACTATCATTTTTATCGATAAGCATTTCTTCAAGAACATCATATATCTCCTCTTCAGAAACTGACTTCTTGTCAATTTCCCCATTTTCTTTTTCCCTATCAATTTCTTTTTGAAGCTTCATTCTTTGTTTATTAATTGCTTCGTGCGCAGCACGTGCTTGCTCTGGCGTACATTTCACATAATGATCTCTTGGAAATCTGGGATCAAAAATAAGAACCAATTTATTCTTACCCATAGGGCCCTCGCTTAAAATGATTCCACATTCAGAAAAACTAATGAAATTTGTTGTCCCTCATCACTCGCAAGAATTAAGGTGCTATCATTTTGAGCGCTCGCCATAAAACGAACATCTTTTAAAGCGGGGTATTCACGATGAGGAAGCATTCCCCAGTCAACAACCTTTAAATCATTTGATATTTTCCATAGAGACCATGAAGTATCGTGACTTTTAATTCCCCAAAAAGAAAAATCACTGGCCGTATAAGCTCTATTTTCATAATACCAATTATAAGTTTTCCCTAAACGAGTAAATGTGGGTTGTATCATTTCGTTTCTTTGACCATCAAAGCTTTCAAGCTCATAATAATTTTGCGTTTCTTCATTATAAAGGTTCGTATAAAAAATCTCATGACTCGTTTTAACAAGATGATCTGAAATAATACTTTTTTCAATGGCATAATGATTAACCTCATCACAATTCTCATTAAAAATTTTAATTTGCGTTGAGGCCATTTGGCCCGCGCCGATATAAAAATAATTTTCATCTTTCGCAAAACCAAAACGATGAAGATTATTACTTGGAATACTACAAACTTTCACCCATTCATTTTTTAAAAGATCACTTCGATAAATATCTTTCCATTTGATGCTTGAGTTATCAGTTCGATTAATAAGAAGATAAATGAAATCTTGATAAGAACTTAGTCCTCCTAATTCACTATTATCTGGCAATGAAAAATGATTTGACCTTGTCACAATAAAATATCCTCCGGCCGTTGTAGAATATCCTTTTGTCCCATCTTGAAAATACTGTATTTTATTGCCATCAAGTTCGGATTCTATGGCACCATCTTTCCAGTAATCATCAAGAAGGGCCCCGTTTAAAATATTACCTTCATTACTTTTGGTACAAGAACCAAGAAAAATCATTATAAATAAAAGTGAAAAAAAGTTTAAGTTTATCATAATTCCTCATTGGTATAATTAGAAACCTATTATTATGCCTATTCCAATTGAAGGCGCAGTACTTCCTGACATATTATTTGACGGAAGATAGCGCTGAACCCCAATTTCAAGATTCACTCCAAACGAGGCCATGTTTTTTCTTTCTAAGCTTGAAAAAAACTTTTTTCCAAAACTAAGTCCATATCCTCTCTGAAAATGAGGGGCAAGTGATCTTGTTTCATTGGTTGAATTAAGTTTTAAGTCATAATTTGTTTGAGCAATGCTATATTCAGGTTTTAAATAAAGTGATTGCTGCGACTTGCTACTTATTCCTTCAAAATAAATAGGAACGCCTAATCTATAAATTTTGATATCTGATTTTAAAGTCGCATTTTTATAGGCGGCAGTATTTTTATTTGTCAAATAGGCACATTCAAAACCTAAATGATTAAAAGGAAGATATTCAAATGACATTTTTAAAAAAGAAAGATTCGTAGAGTTCGCATCCTTTGAAGGCCCTTTTGCCAAGGCCCCACCTATTCCAAAATAGAATTGATGAGATTGATTTTCGTTTAAATTTTTATCATGATTAATCACAGGTTTGTTATTTGAACTTTTTTTACTGGAATTTTCTTGGAGTGAAATATGTTGTGGGGGATAGACCTTATTAGGCATTACGGTGAGCGTTTGCTCAAAATCATCAAATCCCAATTTTTTTACTTTTAAATGATAAGTTCCCATGGGAAGTTCATGATCAATAAAAGGAGAAAACCCAACAAGTTTATTATCTAAATAAATCCCAGATTCTAAAGGATTTGTTACAAAACTTATTTTTGATATTTTAGGTGTTAAATTTTCGATAAGCTTCGTTGTCGCATTATCCGAAACGACGACTTCAATTTGCTTTGAAAAATAATCGTCATGCTCAATTCTAATGGAGTAAGTCCTATTAGAAAAAAGTTCTAATTTATATAAACTGGTAGGCCTTGAATCAATAAAAACTTTTGCATCATTTGGAGTAATCACTAACTCAAGTGTTCCAGTAAGAGGCCTTAATTTTTCAAAAAGCTTCATTTCAGAAGATGAAACAATTATTTCTTTTGTGACTGGTTGGTATCCTCTTTTAATAGCAGTTAAGTGATACTTTCCAAGAGGCAGGATAAACTTAGCATTACTTGTCCCAAGAATACTTTCAGTCCCTTCAAAAGGAGTCAGATATAGACTTGCATTAGTAGGAACTGTTAAAAACTCAAAACTTCCCTTAATACCTTGACCCATTTCATAAAGATTCGTTGCACTAGTACTCGGTTTTAAATTTTTAAGTCTATCTTTTTCACTAAGAATTTGTTTGTGAGGATAAATTATTTCAAAATAGTAAATGTACTTATCATCCTTTTCGATAACCTTTTGCCTTCCTGGTATAATTCCCCTTAACTGAATTTCCTCTGTTTTAAGAAATGATTCCTGCTCAATTTGAGTTTCTTTAAGTGTGCCATAAAAATTTTCAATCAAGGCCTGATTAAAACCAAAATTATGCTTTATTGCTTCCTTTATCGCATCATCATAGGCCTCTGCTTTGGCCTTTTGTAATAAGATCTGGCCTGATGAAACACCAACGTAATACTGATTTTCCTCATCAGACCAGTAAGACTTTTTAAACCATTCCTCCTCAGAAAAACTAGTTGTAAAACTAAATAATGTGATAAAGAAGATGAATAATTTCATAACCCCTCACAACGTGTTTTAGTTATCTAAAAGCTTATCTAACTGTTTATCAACTTTTGCCTTTAACTCATTTGAAATGCTTTTTTGTTCATTTAGGGAATCTTTAATAAGTTTTCTAAGAATACCTTCAGGAATTCCAACTAAAGCATACATTTGTATATGAAGTTCACGTTCATTCACTGCTGTATTCGTTAAAACCTTTTCATAATAAGTTTTTTCATGACGAATTTCATGCGCGAGCACCAACGATTTTTCTGTCCCAATATACCGAGAAAGATCATTACCCGTTGTCCCTTCCTCAACGGCCTGATAAACGGCGCCGATACTATTAGCGATCTCTTTTGTGAGATTCGTTTTCGCGTTATGAGAGGCCAGCTTAATTAAAGAACTAATTTTTGCTGCCCCATCGCTTTCGGCAAACCCAACAGAATAGACAATCCCATCTTTAACATAAGTTGTTTTTGATAATGTGGCCCATTCAGGTTTTTCTTTAAGATTATCAATTCTTTCAATAACCTTATCTTTCATAGAAGCGCAACTAGCAGTAATGGCCATAATTATTATTGCTTTAATTATTTTTTTCATCATAAAAACCTCCATAGGAAAGTTAATAAATTCAAATTTTCAAAATCAAGAAGCAACAAAGGTTTAATGTAACTCCTCAAACTCTTTCTTAAACTGTTCGATCTTTCGATCAGATTTTGGGACAGTCCACGAGACACGACTGAGGCTTACGACCGTAAGCCGCAGGGAAGTGTCGAGAGGAATGGCACGAAAGATGCCGAAAGGGCGAGCGGTTTAATTACTTCGAATGGATCTTTGCTTCTTTGCGTGTCGGATAGCGGTTTTAGTTTTCGTTTTTTTAGGTTTTAAAATTTGGACTTTGCCACCACGAAGAAGAAATGATTCGACGGTTTCTATAACTAGATTTTTATCTTTCATAAGAACCTCCGTTTTGTTTCTGTGATTTCAGAATACCGCATCTTTTTAGTTCGTTTTTGAGTTTCACTCACGGATAAAAAAATAAATTAAACGGGCGAGCGAATATAAGGATTTATTAGTTTTTTATGTTACAATTTTTTAATCTGTAACATCTTTGGAGTTTAAGGCATGCTTAGAGATCACCTGTATATAGTTGTCGTAAATCCACTAAGTGAAACATTTATCACTAAAAATGGAATACGCTATATCAATCACTGGGAATTTACCGATGAAAAATCCTTAATAGAAAGGCCTCATTTAAAATCAATTGAAACGGTCCCCGAGTTATATCAGGCCGTTCAACTAAAAAGAAGAGTATATATTTGTTTAATAGATAAAATTAGTGATGATAATAAGTCTTCAAAATCAAATGAGTATCGAGTTTTAGGCCACGCTACCGTTTTAAGTAAAGCTATTAAAAATAACAAATTTAAAGTTGAATTTTCAAATTATGAAGTCCTTGAAAATGCGGCCATAAGCTATATGCCTAAGCTTAGAACGGATAAATACTTTTTTAAATCAAAAGCTCCAAGAATAGCGGAGACTATCGCCCTTAACGATAAGCTAAGTATTCCTGTTATTCCAACAAATGACATTCAACTTATTAAAGATAATATTGATTTTAAATTTCGCGTTCACCCGATAAAAATTTATAAAAATGAACCGAGAACAGAGGAGTTTTTAAACTCTTTTTCAAATACCGGCCAATATGTTTTAAATTCAGATGCGGCTGTAAAAAAACTTTTAAAGACCGTTTTTTTCAATCAAAAAAATAAATTCGAGGAGTATTTATCTTTATGGAATAAGTTTGGAAAAATTACTTTTGATCCAGAGAGTCCCATAGAAATTCTTCGCCCTAAAAAAAGATACTTTCTTGAAAACAAACTAAAAGGAAATGCTAGCACCGTCATTATTGAAGATTTAAGTAATGATGATACTAAAACAATTAACGAATCTATCGGTGAGTATATTTCTGATCACCCAAGATTAAAACTTAAAATTATAAATTCAGAAACCATTGATGATTTCTTAGGGGACATTGAACATGTCACTGAAAAAAACGGAAAGCTTTGGATTCTTTTAAATAGCGATGCTTTAAATGACCAAGATATACTAAGAGTAAAAGAACATTTTAAAAGAAAAAAAATTACAGGTAAGCGCCTAGTCATCATTAATCTTAAAAACTCCGAAACTCATCATTATAGAAAACTTAATAATTTAACAAATCTTAAAAATGAAATTGAAAAGGTGATTGGCCCTAATTTTAAAGCAAAGCACATGAATGATCTTTTTAATTTTTATAATGATCAACTTAAAGGCATCATTTTTTGCCAGTTAAATTCAATGCGTGATTCACTTGAAAAATTAATCGACATAGAAACTCAAGCAAGCGTTTCATCATTTGATCTTTCTAGTATTAACTTACCTACAAATTTTAACCTTAGTGATCAAAAAGTTTTATTAAATTCACTGAAAGGATTTACAAATAAAAACAGTACGCCTCTTAAGAACCTTAAGGACTTTGAACAAAGTCTATTCTTTAAAATCTATAATTTGACCAATGAATTCTCCTTCAAAACAGATAAAGAAAGATTTGATAAAACCCAAAAAGTCTTTAAGATACTAATGAGATCATCATCCATGACTTATAATGCGTTTCGGGTGATGAAGCTTAGGATGAAGGGCCATCATTTATATTAATTTGCACAACAAAGAAAAAAAAATGAATCTCTGGGATAAAGACAAAGGATATGAAGGAAATTTAATTAATTTTTTAGAAAATATCCTTGAAAACTATTACCCCAAAAGAGAAGCCCTTGAGTCTGCTCAGGACTGGCTTATTAATGAAATTAAAGAAGGAAAAGGCCCTTTTCCTATTCGCCATGTGGCAAATTGTATTCACTCTAACTTGAGATTAAGCCCTAAGGTAAATTACTTTTCTAAGAGTGATTATCCTGAATTACCGTTTGATATCATTGCGTCAGATAATGAGGCCTGTAGTTCATTTTTTGCCAATCTTCGTGATCCCTCTTTTAAAATAGGGGAATCTTCAATTCTAAATTTACTTCAAACTGGCATTATTAAAACTGGTTCAAAAAATAAAAATTTAAAAACTGAATCAATTCAATATTTTAATAAGCTTAATATTAAACTCGACAAAAACAACAGCAGTTTTAAAGTCTCAAAAGACAATTTAGAAGTTTGTCATATAGCAGATGCAGGTAAAATTGAAGATGAAGCAATTGATAAGAAGATCAATTTTAAAAGTGAGTTAGAGATAAGGATATATCGATTATTGTCACCATTAAATGTTTTTCCTTTTCCATTTCATAAACATTATTCATATTTTTTTAACGGCGAAGGTTCAAATTTAATTCTTAAAAAGAATAACCCAGGTGGGGATAGGAATATACAAATTCTTTTTGCTGCTTTACTTAAAAATAAATTTTTCAAAGCTGTATCAGACTGGAAGAAATATGCAAATTTATTTTGCAGCGATCAGCAGATCGACGACCATTTATTAAAATTTAAGAATGTTGAAATTAAAATACTTAAAAAATCAAATCAATCAAAAATTGAAGATCATAAAGCAGGAGTGATAATGCCAATCAATATAATCACCTTCGTTGGAAATTCATTTAACTCAATAACTAATGTTCCCAAGATTATAGATTTTGATGGGAAAAAATATGTGACCTACGAAAGATCTATATACTAAAGCAGCTCATGATCTTTTTATAAAAAATCAAAAAGAGATTTTAGGATTGATTTTATTGATAACACCGACTGATAAGAGTAATTTCGAAAAAGGGTATTATATATTTTCAAATAGTGATGTAGAAAAACATTTGTGTGTGAAATCAGAACTTGATTGTTGGGAAAATTATAATCAGTGGTCTCAAAATAAACCTCCAGCAAATTTCGATTGTTTTTTTAAGAAATTTTCGTAGGATTTATTTACAAAAAAATCAGCAGAAACGCTTCTTCTTTCATTATCAACCCACCCCGCTGAAAAATTCCCCCGAACAAAAAGGCTATTGCCTTTCGCCACACTAGAATGATTTTTTTAAAGAGGGGAGAGAACCGATAGCTCCTATTTAATACTGTGGAAAAAAATTATCTTGATTATACTGAGTTTTCAGTATATACTGAAATAATGAATTTTGAATGGGATAAAACAAAAGCGATTTTGAATAAGAAAAAGCACGGTGTTAGCTTTGAGGTTGCCATTACTGCATTCGATGACCCATTTGCCTTAATCGCACCTGATGAAAAACATTCGACAGAATTAGAGATCCGAGAGTGGCTGATTGGTGAATCAGATTCAGGTGTTCTTGTCATTGTTTTTACAAAAAGAGAACAAGGGAAAAATTATAGAATTATTAGTGCAAGACGAGCAAATAAAAAGGAGAAGATGACTTATGAAATCTACAAAGATATTTCCATTTAGTAAGGCACGTAGAATTTCATCTAGTGAAGTTTCAAAGCATAAAAAGGGTATTGAAAAAAAACTTGGAATAAAGCGACTCACAAGAGGACGTCCACCAAAAGATTCTTGCGATAAATTTAAATCAATTTCGATTCGTCTTCATCCTGATATTTTAGACTGGGCCAAAAATGAGGCCCATAAACGTGGTGTTGGCTATCAAACAGTTATCAATGAAGAGCTTTTAAAAAAAGTTAGCTAAGATTATTGCCTTTCGCCCCCGTTTGAAAATTCCCTTCCACCCTCGCTGATAGATTTTTTCCTCATAAATAATCTTAATCATTTTTAAAAGAGGGGGAGGTCAAATAACTATATTTTCTCCAAATGCTTAGTCAAAACTTTTTACTTTCGCAAAGATCTTTTTCTGGAAACATTTATCACTTAAGTCTGAAGGAGCTGTTCTGAAAATTGGCCAGCATTTAATTAAGCAGAGTTTTTAAATACAATCTTTCTCAAAGCTATATTCCCTATTTGTGATTGATTTGATATGTATAATGCCGTCTTCTGTTGAAATAAACTTTATAAAAATCAAAGAGTTAGAACAGGAAAATACGTGCTATATTTATTTTTAATATTAAAACAAGGAGGCACAAAGTGAATCAAAAAAGAAGAAGCATAAAAGAAATAAATGCCCAGATGGATAAGATAAATAAAAGAAAACCAAATAAGAGTCAAATCGAAGAACTTGGAAAAGTTATAAAAGAGATTAATAAAAAAAACGACGATCATAGCGTTGAAGAAATTCCCATAAAAAAAATAGCAATACCTCTAAATCATCTGGAGGCATTTACTCATGACCAGTAACCGCATTGGTTTTAAGCAATTTATAAATAAACTTGAAAATAACCAAGACATATCAATTGTAATTGATTCTAATATCCTGATTGCAAATTTCGATGAACTCCATTCTTCCCATGAAGTTGTAAAAAATTTTCTTGAGCAAATTGATGAAATGGCCAACATTACTTTTTATACAACGGTTACTACAAAAGCTGAATTTTTAGATTACCAACGAAAAAGATTTCTCACTGAATGCTTATTTGATCTTATCGATGAATACTCAGGAGACGTTCACTTGAGTCTTCTTTCGAAAAGTGCCATCAGTTTAGCAAAAGCAAGAAGAAACAAGCGCCAGCATGATGAAGAAAAAAAATCGGAAAAAGATCCTGACCATGAGTTCGATGCTAAAACAGCATATCTTTCGGATAACGAGATAAGAGAAATAAAAAAGAAGTTTCGCGCAAGAGATATTGAGAAAGAAGATGGATGGCTAAAAATTTGCGATATTTTTTTAAAACAAAAACTTCTTGATCAAGAAATTTTAATTGATGAATTTTGTGAATATCTTTCACCCCACAAAGAAGAACAAAAAGAAATCTTTGTAAATCCTTATGTAGATTGGAAAAAAACGACTTTAATTTCTGCAGAAACTGGCATGGGATTTTCTGACTCTTTAATTCTTAATATTTTATTGCACACGAAGATAAACTATATACTGACTCTTGATTTTGACCTTATTTACGCCTCAGCAGTTTCTGCAGATAACAAGCAAGTTCTTTTACCTGATAACAGAATTAAGGCATTCAAAAGTGTTTTAAAAGGTTGAATTCAGGAATATTTTGAATTGTAATTTCACACTATATGAGAAAAACTAAAACAGGCCTTAGTAAAATCATAGACTGGCACATTTATTTGTATTAGTAACTGAATTGCAAACCGAAACTAATTACACCAAGCCCTATTCTTTTTTTAAAAATATCGCTGCAAAAACCATCTATCACGCATACCCCGTTTGAAAATTCCCATTTCCACCCTCGCTGAAAAATTCCCTTTAAAAGAGGGAGTAAACTAACCCTAACTGTAATCCCAACTCACCACAAATTCCCAAGGAAAAACATTTCGTCAACTTCTACCCAAAACCCCCAAATCCCTAACATCACAAAAACACCTCGCTCAAACTAAACCATCGTTGAGTGAATTAGGCCAAATCTTAACTCTATTAATCGGCCAACCTGACGATACGTCTTAGGTTAAGCCATGAGAAAACTATGAATAGAAAGCTAGGTTTTTACATTTTCTTTATTCTACTTCTTCCACTTTTTGTAGTGGCCTGCGATCAACTGAGCAAAATGGCCGTCTCTCTTTTTGTTGGCCCACAAACCCTTGGGCCAATAATACTTTCAGACACAAAAAACTTTGGATTTATGCTGGGGAGTTTTTCTGAACTTTCATCAGTTCTTCGTGTCCTTTGCGCGTCAACACTACTTGGTTTTTTCGTAATTGCTCACTCCCTCGCATCTTTCGAGCTATTTTATGCACAGGATGTGCTGTATTCCGCTGAAGGCAGGATGCCGAGAGGCGGTTCCTCTGATCTCCTTGCGGCTTGGGTGAACCAAGCCTCAGTCGTTCCTCGGAAACTATCTCAAAAGTTGTTTCGCAGCACCAGTGCTGCTCCCCTTCGGGCGCTAGCGCGACACGATCTCTGGTGAGATCGTTTGCTTCGGGAATTGAGCAATTACAGTATGAGACATGATTAGTTAGCAAATGATGATTTTAACATGGAATGGAATTATGACTGCGACATCAATATTTAAACGCATCGACTGCAGAGAAGACACAATACTTTTTTTACTATTATGTTTGCCCTAGCGATTGATTTGATGTTGAAGCTCAAATGGCAACAGAATTTACGAAATACTCCGCAGCAGGATAGGGATTGAATAGTGAAGTAATAATTTTGTGTTTATTTTTTTAGATTTCTAACAAGCTTGAAACTGCATTAATAAAACTAAATTTAAGGAACTTAAAAAAACATTAATAAAAATTAAAGTAAACATTCCTCATGGATTTTCCGATATGAAAATTGAAATCAAATTCAGTAGATTTGAATTTATTACCTGAGGTGTTATGAATAATTTACTGCTATCTTTTGTTCCCCATGCGATGTTTGGAATTTTAGGTGCTATTTTTTTAGCATTTGCTGCTTTTCTTTGGTTTTATTTTTATAGATCATTTAAGGTTAGCTCTAACCTCGGAAAAATTATCTTCGAAATAGAAAACCTTAAAAAAAAGGTAGATCATCCTTCATTGATAAATCCTAGTGAAATAAATCAATTTATCGATGATGAAACAACAAGACACTTATGGGCCGAATATAATGATACTCTTCATGTTGTTAAAAATAATAACGGCACACAAGAAACAAGAGCAACACTTCCTGCCGAAGTGTATTTTACAGAGGAGACACTTGTTGATTCGCCGTTATATGCTGATTTTTACAAACATCTTCCGGGAATTATTACTGGGTGTGCAATCATCTGCACATTTCTTGGGCTCATAAAAGGCCTTAGTGGTTTTAGTACAAGTTTGGATAATTTAAAAATCGCCGTTGATATTACTACAAAGGTCACTGATCTGATAAAAGAAGTGGCAGATGCTTTTAAATTCTCATCAGTTGCGATTGCGTTAGCAATGATTATGACATTTCTTGAAAAGATAAGAATACGCCAATGTCATAAAAAAGTTGAAGAACTTTGTCTGTCTATTGATTCCATATACAGAATGGGTGCTGGTGAAGAATATATGGCACGACTCGTTGATGCTTCTGAGTCAAGTGATGCCAATACAAGACAATTAAAAGATTCGCTTGTTAATGATTTAAAAGTAATGATGGAAAACTTAACAGAAAGGCAGATTAACTCTCAAATAGCGCAAGCAAATATATTAGGCGATAAAATCGGTTCTTCGATTAAAGACACATTTGAACCTGCTCTAGGTGGAATTGGGAAAATCTTTGAGAAAAACTCAGGCGATCAATCGGCTGCCGTACAAGGATTGCTGCAAGATGTTTTGGCCGCCTTTATGGTAAAGCTTGATGATACATTTGGATCTCAAATTAAAGGTATTAATGAGACTCTTACTGGAAGCGTTCGATCGATGATGCTTGTGCAAACAAGCCTTGAAAAACTAATTACTGACATTAGTAATGCAGGTGAAAGTGCTACCGGTCAAATGGCAAAGCAAATTGAAGATTCAATTGCAAAAACTACTGAGTCTCAAAAAGTAATGAGTAATGAAATCAAAGAAGTTTTTCATGAAATGAAAAAAATGATGGCAGACCAACAAGAAAAAAGTAAAGCAGCCCTTGATGAAAACATGTCAACAATATTTAACAAAATGAGTGATTCGCTTAAAATGATTGAAGACTACAAAGAAAAAGCAAGTAAGAATGACGACATAAGAATTACTAAATTAAACAATGATACGAGTGCTTTATACTCGGGATTTTCTAGTGAGATTAGTGGTCTTATAGAAGTAATTCAAAGATCTACTCTTGTTGCTGAAAAAAATATTTCATCACTTACAGAGATTACGACACTTTCAATTAGCGAGCTTAATAAAGGTTCACAGAATATTAATGATGCAACAAAGAGACTTTTAAATGGTGCGGAAGCACTGCAAACGTCAATTGAGCAAACGACTGTACTTCAAAAGCAAGTAGGGTCATCAGCTGATTCTTTAAAGGTCACTTCAGAGGCGACACTGAGTGCTTATAAAGAGTATGATAAAATTAGAATTACACTTGATCAATATATCATCGGATTAAAAGCTGTTGTTGAATCATCTCAAAAAGAGTTTTCAACTAAAAAGGATATAGCTGGAGAAATAGATTCTGTAATAAAGGGTTTCAAGGTTGTTGAGAATGAAACAAAAGAATACCTTGGGAATATTAACACTGTTTTACAAAATGCTTTTACAGAGTTTTCAACGAGACTCGCCATGCAGTTAGAGGAATCATTTAAAGAAACAAACAAACATGTGAGTGTATCAATTAGCGCTTTAAGTGCAGTTGCTCAAGAACTCGTAATGGTAGTGAAAAAAATAGAGAATAAAAAATAATGTTTACCAATATTAAGAAAAAAAATAAAAAACACGACTCTGAAGAAAAGCCATTTTGGATTTCATTTTCTGATTTAATGACTGCACTTATGACATTGTTTTTAACAATCATGGCAGTTACTATTGTTCTTATAAGTAAAGCTCCTTCGGAGGAGCAGCAAAAGAAAAAACAAAATAAAGAAACGAATGATAGAATTGTAAAAATGATTGAAGACATTAAATCAAGAAACCTCTCAGACTTTTCTGATGTTAGCTATAATGTAGATAGCAAGAGTATTAATCTTGGGCCCAAAGCGCAGTTTTCAGAAGGAGACAGTAGTATTACCAGTGAAAAAAAGGTTTTTTTTAGAAAGTACTTAATAGAACTTTTAAAAATTCTTGCAACAGATGATGGGAGAAAAAATATAAAAAAGATTTTTATCGAAGGTTTTACTGATCGCACTGGAACATATTTTAAAAATTTAAATTTAAGTTTAGATAGAAGCCATGCTTTATTTTGTGCGATCTTTGATAAAGATGGCGGTGAAAACATTCTGACTTCTGATGAAAGACTCTTGGTCCGTAACAAGTTCTCAATGGGGGGCTATAGCTATAATAACCAAAAAAAATCAAGAGAAGAGAGTCGAAGAGTTGAACTTAGACTAGAGTTTATAGAATTCGATGAAGGTAGTCAAAATGAAAATGTAGGTGATGCGAATGTTGAGAGTAATGATTTTGATAATTGCAATGACCGATACATAGTACGGAAAGTAAAAAAATGACTAAAATTATTTCATTGAAAAATGAATTATCGAGAATAATTTCAAACTTAAATAAGTGCGAGGTTAAAATATTTAATGATGATTTAATCAAAGCTAAAATTGATGTTTTGAAATTATTAAATGAATCACCACCTTCAATTAGTAAAACAAGCGAATCATATAATTTGGCCCGTCAGTTCTTAGATAACGAAATATCTACCTTGTTCCTAGACTTTGATGAGGATAGAATTGCATTTTCTATTACGGATACAATTGCTGAACTTGGTGGAAAATCAATCTTCACTGATAAAAAAAAGTTTTATGAACTTATTCAATTATATTACAAAAAAATTGATGAAAAAGAACTTTGGCACTTAACTTGGTATAATCTATTTCTCTTGTACTTAAGATTTGATTATAGAAATTCGACGTCAGTAATGATAAGTAATTGGGAAATATTAAGAGTTTTTTTATTAGAAACATTTGCTCCGTTAATGGATAATCTTCATACAATAAAGAGGCCATGGATGATGGCACTTGAAAGCAATTTGGCCCTTCTTGGGCCTAATCCGTATGATTTCTATATAAATGATGTCCTCAATGATCGATTTGATGAAATTAATAAACTTTCTAATGATTTATCAATTCCTCGAGACAGCTGGTTCTGGCAAAAACTCACAGTAGCAGTAACCGATGCATGTATAAATAAAGATGATAATTATTTTGTATCTAAAATCCCATTTCTTTTAAAACTAATAACTGAGCAAAGTATTTTTCGTGATGATTGTATTGTAAAGATTCTTGGCCGTTATCATATTATAAAAAACAATACAGCACTAAAAGAACTTAGAGATTACGTTATCGATGCAAGTGTATGGAAAAATCCAAAATTAAAATATCTTGGTATTGCAACGAAGTGGACTTTAGTTTCTGAAGAAATTTGGAAAATGGTTTTGACATGGGTTACAGCTGAAAATTTAAAAATGTTTTTTTCATTAATACAATCAAAAGGCGGAATTGCGGATGACCGACTTCAATTTTGGATTCAGTATTCTGAATTGATAACTTGGTCTAAGTTTGCTTTAGGAAAAAGATCTCGAGAAATACTTAAAAAATCAAATAATCCATCATTTCTAGACCAAGGAAATCTTTACGAAATTGATTTTTCAAAGGAAGAAGATTTTATCGCAGAATTGCAAAGTAGCAATGAAAATTTAGATGCATTTATTATGGAAATTGGTAACAGGTATTTTGTTGAATTTAGCGTTACCGGAAATGCTGTGTATTACTATGAAAAACTTGCACTAACTTTTGATATTAATTCAAAAATAATGTCAGCAGGAACAGAAAAAAATGGTCTTAAATCAGGAAGCAATAAAATAAGACATGTTACAGACTGGCAGGAAAAAATTAATCAATTGTTAAATTCGAATATAAATCAAAAGAAGCCTCTTGGAAAAATACAATCAGGTTCAGTTGAATATAATAATTTAATAAATCTAGTATTAAAAAGCGGATACAGTTTTGAAGACCTACGAGAAAAAGGTGGGCGATTATGGGTTGAATATCCCTATGATAATTTGGGCCTTGCTGATGATCTTAAATCATATGGTTTTTGCTGGGCCCAAAATAAAAAAGCCTGGTACTTGAAGGGTGATATATGAGTGCACGAATCAAAACATTTTTTACTGATCAAGGAGTAAAGTATTTTTTTGAAGAAATTAAAATGCCTAAAAACCTTAATGAAGCATTTGAGTTAGCAACAAAAATTCCTTCAATGTATGAGCAATCGTATAACTGCATGCTGGAGTTAATTGAAAACGATTTATGTGATATTGTAGCTGATGGTTTTTTGATTAAATGGAAAAGCGTTTACAGTATTTTACAAAATTCAGACTTTTTATTTTTGGAAAGTTTTCTTGATTTGCCAAAAATAGTTCAAATACTACCTTCTTTAAACTGTAGGATGTCATTATCAGACAGTAACTTTCAAGTTTATATTGATAATTTTATCTGGCAAGAAAAGAGCATACAATCATCAAAAGTAGAAGGTCCTGTCGTCATTTTTAATAAAAAAAAGGTCCTAATGCCCGAAACATGTTGGAAATTAGTCCAGCTTCTTTCAAGTCAAAAAGGAAAAAACACACAATATGAAAATGAGCTTTTCTGGGGAAAAGCAAGAATTGCATCTACGCTTGCAAATGCTGTCTACACCTCGAAATACCTAAAAAACACTTATGTTATAACTCCAGAAAATTTAAAACTTAAAATTAAAAAAACAAATGCACTTGGCGAAAGAGTTGTCACGTTAGAGCCAACTTTTGACGGCGCACCAAATAACTGGATTGAACGTTACGATAAAATGGCAGAAATAAAAGAGCATTACGATTTTTCAGCAGAAGGAGAAAATTGCCGAGTTGTCTTTTCTGATTCAATTCAAAAAGTATTGAAAGTTATAAAAACTGAAATGCCCTCTCGGAAAATTGCTGGAAACAAAGCGGAAGCTTTTTTACATAATCCTTATGCGCTTCTTGGTGACGACGTACATTCTATAATTCATGAAGATGATTTTATAAAGGCCAAGGAAGATGCAGGGATTTTTGAATCATACTTTGAAATTAGGCCAATGTTTAAAGATAAAAAGATAACTTGTATCAATATTGTAATCTCTGCCATTATGAATGAAAAAGACGTAATGGATGCAAATGAATACTTAGATGACGTGAAATCCTTTAAGGATTTTGTAATGAAATTTAAAAAAGCGTGTGAAAATAATCAGCTTCTTTTTTGTTGGAAAGATTATGATTTTCAAGTTGATTCTAATTCAAAAGAAAAATTACAAAGGGCACTGCAATTTTTATACGAATGGTCAAGCCAAGATCAAGAGGTAATTCAAGTTAAAGATATATATGATTTAACTTTTTTTGGCCCAAGGATTGAAGGAATCGGTATTGCTCCATGTATAAAAATTCCTTATATTTCACAAGGCGAAGAAAAAAACAATCGAGAATGGATGCCAGATTTTATTGAAAGTAGTATTCGTGTTGGTGAAAAATTAATTCCATTAAAAGAAGATTGGTTAAAAGATTTTGAAAAAAAGATACTTAAAGCAGAGAGTGAAAACAAAAATGAAATCTTTGACTCTGTTTTGCCTGCACCAGTTAATCTAGACGAAGCAAAACAAATTGTTAAAGAATTTAAAAAGATCCAAGAAGCAGCATTTCCAAGTAATGAAATTTTAAAACAAAAGAAAGATATTTCTAAGAAAAAAAAAGAAACTCTCATATTGAAACATAATTTTGATTCTACCGAATACCTCGAAGAAAGAAAAAAGAATTTGTTGTTTGAATTTGACGCAAATACAAAGATGAAAACAACTTCCATGAAAAATACAACTACGCTCATTGATCATCAAGAATTTGGTGTACAATGGCTTTTAAATCTTTACCTAAAATCACCAGATCATTGTCGAGGTGCACTAATTGCCGATGATATGGGGCTAGGAAAAACGATTCAGATTTTGATGTTATTAGCTTTGGCGTACGAAAAAGGTGAAACTAAGCCAAGTATAATTGTTGCTCCTGTGGCCCTCCTTGATAATTGGATTGCTGAATCAAAAAAGTTTTTTACTGAAAGTTTTCCTAAAATGCTTTGTCTTTATGGCGATAACTTAAAAAAAGCAAAACAGCCCAAAGAATTTATAGAAAAAGCACTTCTTGAAGAAAAAGGCATTACTAATCTTCTTCGAACTAATTGGGTAGGGGATTCAAAAATTATTTTAACGACCTATGAAACATTGCGAGACTATGAATTTTCGCTCGCTCGCGAACATTTCTCTATCATGATTTGTGATGAGGCCCAAAGGATTAAAACACCAAATGCTATGGTTACACTTGCCGCAAAAAAAATGCACGTTCAATTTCGTGTTGCTTGTACAGGAACACCTGTTGAAAATAGTCTTGTAGACTTGTGGTGCTTGTTTGACTTCATTCAGCCAGGCCTCCTTGGTGCTTTATCTATTTTTTCAAAAAGATACAGAAGACCTATTGAAGCAAAAACTGAAGAGCAACGTGCTAGTATTGAAGAACTACGAGAAATAATAAATCCTCAAATATTAAGACGTATGAAAAGTGATATTTCAAAGGATCTTCCAGAGAAGATTTTTGTGAAAAATAACCCTCAAAAAGATCTTCTAGAAATTCATATAAGTGATTATCAAAGGAAGCTTTACTCAGATAGGATTTTCAAGTATGGAGAAATTTCTCACGAGAAAGACGCAAAAAAAAGGGCCCGTTTATCTTTTGGAGTTTTTCATGACTTAAGGGCCATTTGTGCAGAACCATATTGTCTTCCCAAAACTCGCTTCGCATGTGATTCAAATGGTGTGAAAAGTCACTTTAAAAATTCTCCGAAAATTTCATGGCTCTGTGAAATTCTTGAAACAATTGCAAAAAAGAATGAAAAGGTTATTCTTTTTACTGAAATACGTGAAATTCAAGAATCATTAAGATTTTTTATAAAAGAGAAGTTTAGGTTTTTGCCCAACGTAATTAACGGAGATTCAAATTCAAGACAAAGTATTGTTGATAGGTTTCAAGACGAAGAAGGATTTAGTGCATTAATCCTTTCGCCACTTGCAGCAGGTTTTGGATTAAATATCGTAAAAGCAAACCATGTTATCCATTTTACAAGGACGTGGAATCCGGCGAAGGAAGCACAGGCCACAGATCGTGCTTATAGAATTGGATCTAAAAAAGATGTCTATGTTTATTGTCCAACGATCGTTGATCATCGTTTTGCTACGTTTGAAGTTATACTTGACCAGCTTATGAAATCAAAAAGTGCGCTGGCCTCTGATATGTTAAACGGTGCCGGGGGAGATTTTTCAATACACGAATTTACTCCCGAAAATATTAATGGTGAAAAAATTCAAGATAGGCGAATTGATATCAATGAAGTGGATCTTTTTAAACCAGATCTTTTTGAAATGTTTTGTGCTTATATATGGAAAAAGAAAGGGTACTCTTCACATGTTACAACTAAAAAAAGTGGCGATGGAGGTATTGACGTTGTCGCCATTAATAATACTGAACACAAGGGAATGCTTATTCAATGCAAAACGACTAGTACTGATAAACCTTTAGCTTGGGATGCCGTTAAAGATGTAGTTACCGGAGAGGCACAATACGTAAAACATTATCCCGGAATATTTTTTGAAAGAATCATTATCACGAACAAATCATTTAACAAGAATGCAAAAGAACACGCTCTAGCAAACAAAGTGATTGTTTTAGAGCGGCAATTTATAGAATTGTTTTTAAGTGAATACACAGTGATGAAATCTGAAATTGATAATTTGGCGATGGAATGTAATTACTAGTTTTGAAATTTTTGTCCCATTCTATTTTGTGGTAACTGTATTTTGGCTATTTTTTTTTGTAATGATACATTCCAATAAATCCAAGTACCCCAAAGACAACAGCTGCTATTATAAATACCCATAAAATTAGACAGTTTTCACGAACGATATAAGAAACTAGCAATGATGAAAAGCTAAGAGAGGACATTACAGCAAGTCTTTTTCCCCCATTATCTTCACCAAATTGTGCAGTTGAGTTAATTATGCTTGAGGCGATAGCAATTATTGCCAGCATTAGTGGTACTGTAAAATCTGTTTGATTGTTCAAAATTTCCACCTTGATTGGTGATTTAAATTCTTGGGTTTGGTAGTGGGTGAGCAATCCTTGCTTACATTCTTCTATCCGTTTTAAATCCGTCATAATCGTCTCCAGTTTTGGTTGAAAGTGAGACATTATTGTCTCTACCTTACTTGATAATTTTTTAAAAAATCAGAGACTTGCATTTCTACTTCCCCCCCTCATACTGAATAGAAATCTTAAAATTAGGAACATCACCCCCAAGATCCTTTAACTCCAACTCTTCCTCACACGGCCGAGGCTTAAGACGCTGAGCCTCGTTAGTATCACTTGCTTTTAAATCTTGCTTATCGCAAACAATGGCCCCTGCGATCAACTCATCACTAGGATTCGCACAACCAAACATTCTTCTTACCGCTGGGCCTCCTTGATCATTTTTAGTTACTTCCTCTTCTAAAAGGGCACATACCCACGAATTATTACTATTTTTCGGAAAAAAGAAGTCACCTTTACCAATCACTTTTTGAATTTTTTGGCCAGTATTTCTATCTAAAATCGTTATTTTCCATTCCACAGAAATGGCATTAAAGGCAACGATAAAAATAGAAAAAAATAAAATTGTTTTCATGTGTGCTCCCTATGATTATTAAAATAAACTTGGGCCAATAGTGTCTAAATTACTTTTAAATTTTCAAAAAAGCTCTACATCCACCAATACTCAATACTAATTTTATATTGATCAATTTGAATTTCTTTAGAGCAAGCTGTAAAATTGCTATAGTGTTCACTGCTGGCCAATCCTGTTTCATAATTTAAATCCTCACATACAATTCTCATCTTCTTTTCTCCTGAACAGTGCAGTGATCTTTCTAAAAGATTATCTGACTTTTTTTCAATAATTTTTCTCACATCAAAAAGTGTGCAGCTCAAGAGATTATCTTCACTAACTGTGAAACCAAATTCAAAAGAAGGTGCGTTTTTACTTACGGTTAAACCCGTTTTTGTATCAGTAATTTTAATCGACCACTCACCAGAAAAAGCATTAAAAGAAGTAATAAAAAAAGCAAAAAAAAGTATTGTTTTCATTTGGGCCTCCTGTAAAAAGATAGTATCAGGGCCACGTTCCATTCCCTGACAGGGAAATTATGAGTAAAAAAGGGGGAGCACTAGCAAAGATGAAAAATTAATGGACGACATAACAGCAAGTCTTTTACCAACATTATCTTCACCAATTTATGCGCTTGAGTTAATTTATACCGAACCTGCTTCACTCTTCAATTGAAGCTAGGAGGCATACACGAGGCAACTTGAGTGAATAGCCGCCTCAATGGCTTCCTGCCAACGGCGGCATACATGCCATCCTGGCAAGTATAACTTGGGCCGATAGCAATTCTTACTTGCACTCTTTTAGGCTTTTAGGGGCAGTCATATTCGTCTCCAGTTTTGGTCGAAAGTGAGACATTATTGTCTCTACCTTACTTGATAATTTTTTAAAAAATCAGAGACTTTCATTTTTACTTCCACCATTCATACTTAACAACGATCTTGATATTCAAAGCATCACCCCCAAGATCATTTATACTAATCGCACTTGAGTTTTCCTTACTAGAAAACTCAAGTTGCCTCGTGTATACCTGCTTGTTTGCTTGAAAAGCAAACGGCATTTGGTATAACTCAAGCTCATCTACGCATGGTTCCGGCATTAGCAAATGAGAATTGTCACCATTTTTTGTTTCAAATTGAAGGTTTTCACAAATCATAGTACCTCCAACATGCCTTCCATAATTTGTTGCACAAAGAAGAATCCTTGAAAGACTCGGAATGCCTTTATTATTTATGATTTTTTTTTCTTTCGACAAAAGACAAAACCACTGGTCGTTGCTTCTATTTGGAAAATAAAAATCATTCCTTGTCGCTTGAAGTACCGAATTTGTTTCTGTCTCACTGTTTTGAATCGCGACAGACCATTGGCCCGCAGACGCCGCAAATGAAAAAATCCAAAGAAAAATCAATTTATAAGTATTCATGTTCACCTCCATGAATTCATCTTACTATTTTTGCGTTCCGTTCTTTGGCGGGGGAGGCTTTGAATTTTTTTTATCTTTTTTTAGCGTCGGATGTGGAGTTTTATAAGTGTTTTTAACCGTCGAAATCGGAAGGAAATTGAAAACAAAAAAGACAATGAAATAACTGAAAACATCAGGATTTGCAATCTGTTAAAACTTATCCCATTGGTAATGATGTCATAACATAAAAAGCAAGTGCATGAAATATAAAAACCTGTAATAAAACCTCCTATGCAGATTAGTAGCATGTAAAGAATAATAAACGGAATGAGGTTTATTATTTTTCTATAAAACGAAAAATTTTGATCTAGCCATTTAAAAAATAAAAAGTACGGAGAATAGGCATAGAATACAATGTTTATTGTTTCCCCGAAATATCCATGCAAAATTTTTAGTTTATTGAAACTAGTAAGTATTGTTTTTAAATCTTTTTGAATCAAAGGTGGAGGCGGAGTGTTTTTTTTATTTTGAGCTGGAATTGGTATTTCCTCTAAAATTGCACTCAGTATTATAAAAGGAAGAGTGACTATAAAGACGAAGACAGGAAGAATAATAGGAGCTAGGGCAATCCCGGCGGCTATTTGTAAAATGAAAATCATGTTTACTCCATTTATTTACATCATCAAAAGCCCAGTGGGGCAGATAATATTTTTATTACTAAAATCCAAAAACTATTTTTTGCTTTTTTTTGATGTCCTTTTGATAAAAAAATGATCCTCCACAAATTTTTAACCCACGAGTTTTGCCATTATCAAAATTAAGACGAGAATCGCTTACAAACTTTTGAGTAACTAAATTTATGAAAATTGTATCAAACTTATTCTCATCAGAAATATAAGCATTCTCTCCGACGATTGCGGCGCTGTAATCATCTTCGCTATAGGTTTTTCCTGTTGAATCAAGAAAAACACAGTGCAAGTTTGCTTTTCCCTTCTTATTGGGGGAGCAAATCATATTCAAATTCGGTGTTGCGGTATTTGTAACCTTCCCATCAACCATATTCACACCAGTTGAGAAGCAATTTGTTGAAAGCAATGCAATTTCTTCATTGAAATATGTTGCGGTGTTGGCCAACGTAATAAAGGAAGTTGTCACCAACAGTAAAGCGATTGCTAAAAGTCTAAAATGATTTTTCCAGATTTTCATAAGATCACCTCCCGATACTATTTGTTATTTAATTCTTTTTCTATTTTTTTAAAACAGCATTAACTACTAAAATTAATTATTGTTTTTTGCAAATCCCATAATACTGAGAGGGGAGAAGTTTACCTCCAATAATCGAATTCCTGCTGTGAACAGATTTTAAATTACTATCTATTGCAGTCGTAAAAATTAGACCAGTTCCTCCTATCGAAAGTAAAGATATGCCTTCATTGTCAAGTTTCAAAACATTAATTTCATCTAATCCATTATTGCCTTTCATCATCGCCTTTTTTGTTATTGAATCAATCATAAAAACCATTTCAAAGTTCTTTGCAGAGTGGACTCCGTCTTCGTCAGCGTAGAGCGGATATTTACATTTAAATTCAATGGTTCCTGCATTTAAATGTAATGAGATAAGTAGTAATGCGATGATGGAAAAAAAATTCATTAGACACCCCCCTAAAAAATTATAATTATTTTTATTATTTCACTACATCACCAAAACCCTAAACCCCGCACAAGCTTGAATAACAAGCGGGGTTGGGAATGTTTCTTTTTTCATTGGTACTAAATCAATTTTTTTAAAAGACTCAACACTTAAAGTATTCCACGATTCGCTTACAGTCTTTTCACCAAGAAGTTCACCATTAAGTCGAAGCCTTTCAGCATCTTTCATAGAAATCTTATAAACAGAAGTTCCATTAGATGATTTAAGATCTTTAAGCTCAACTTCTTTTTCGTTAGGAAGTGTGATGAGTAAATGCCCAAGATGTTCCTTGTCTTTGTAAGAAGACAATCCTCCTACTGGGATTTTTATAATCACAATTCTTTTTGTCAGTTCTTCAATGTCTTTGATCTCAAAAGTCGTGATATCATCATTTGTTCTTGAAAAATGAAAAGAAATGGGAACGGTACTTTCTTCAAGAGAGACTTTGAGGCATAAAAAATTTGAACCAATACACAAATAAATGTGCCTTGTCCTTACACTTGGCTCCGAAGTTCCTTTATGAATAGATATTGAATTATTAAAAATTGCTGGACTCCATATAGAAGCATCAATATTATGAAGAAGACCTTCACCCATGATCTTTGTCTCTGCGTTTGTAAGAGTCCATTTGCAAAAAAAGTTTTTATGAATATCAGCATTGAAATCATCAATGAGTGCCCCATCACGAGAGTAGTAAGTTACATTGGCCTGTCCTGTACTTACTAATTCTTCAAGGTCTCTATAAATGGCCCTTGAAATTTCTTTTTCATCACAGTCAAAAGAACGGCACAATTTCTCTGTAAGAGTCTTTTTATCAATAGTCCCCCATCGAGTCATAATATCCTTGATGACTTGTATTCTTTTTGATTTTGGCCTGTCGGCCGGTTGTTTAGGCATAGTGTTCCTCCGTTGCCCTTATTCTATCTTTTTCACTTACCATTCTTTGACATGGGATTTTCCGGTATCCAGTGGCGAGAATACGTAAGATTAAGATTTTTTATTTCTAGGTAGCATAATCCTTTTTTGAATATTACATCATCATTATTGCCACCTTTTGGAAAACCTAGAATAATTGAGTTTTCATTTTTCGTTCCTAGTATTTGTAAAGTACTTGACTTTGGAAATACTAAAATATTTAAATTCTTCGAATTAAGTAAATTAAAATATAATGAAAGAGTTGTTCCCCATCTGCTGCAATCAGAAGTGTCATTGGGGAATTGATCATCAGGCATTTTAATGAGGTCAGATTTAGTGATGGCGGAAATATTATGATATGTTGATTCTTTTAAAGTAGTAGTCGTCAGATTAAAGTTTGATTCTGGCTTTAAGCTCAAATCCCTATTTTTTCTCCAGAGTGCATAGAGACTACTTTTTTTAAACGCATCTATGTTCTTTTCTGCAATATCTTTAAAACTTTCATTTCCCTTTAATACTAATGGATAAACTGTAAAAAAATTCAAAATATCTTCTGTCTCCTTACAGTATGTAATGTGTGAACATCCTTGAAATAGTCTATCTGTGAGTTTGTTTTTATAAATCATATTCAAAAAATACATATAGTATTCAGAAGGTCTCTTCTTAGATTTTAATGCCATATCTTCTAACACTTGTGTCTTATCTGGTTCAAAAAAAACAGAGGCTTGATGAATTGTTAAATCGCAATAATATTGGCAAAATTGTCCTGTGAAGTATTTAGTGTCAGTGATATTTGCATAATCTGTATAATTTAATTTTTCAGGAGAAATATCATAATTTTTATTATCAACTATAAGCTCAATAAAAGGGCGTTCTTTTTTTACATTTTTTTGATTGTAAAATAAAATTGAGCAAATAACGATAGAAGTGATTACGGGTAAAAAAAGAAGCAGTTTCAAATTTAATGTTTTCTTTTGTTTACTTACTGACCTTTTTTCAATCACAGTCTCTTTAAAATTTACTTTCATGCTAAAAACATCGGCAATTTGATCTTTTAAAGAACTTGTGGGGATAAAATCTTTTTTAATGAGAAGAAGTTTTTTTCTTATCTCATTAATTTCTGTGATTCTTCTTGATCCTTTGGGATGAATCCATTCTTGAAGAAGATTATTTAAATTTTCACCAATTTTTAAATTTAAACTAATGGCCGATTTTAGATGGCCTTCTTTTATATTTTGAATAATTTCAAGCTCAAGATTTCCCCCATAAGCTTTTTCAAGAGTAAGAAGTTCATAGAGGATAAGTCCTACGGCATAAATGTCATGTTCAGCTTTATATGTTTTCCCTTCAATAACTTCCAAAGGAAGGTAACTATATTTCCCAACATATCCTTCCGTTTTTGATTGATCTGTATTCTCTTGGATCTTAGAAAGCCCAAAATCTAAAAGTTTTACAATTCCCTGATTTGTAATCATCACATTGTGCGGGCTTATATCTCTATGGATAATAGGGGAGGAAAGGCCATGAGCATATTCAAGAGCATCAAGAAGAGAAAGCGCAATTTCAATGCAATTTGAAATTGATAGCTGAGCATTTTTTTCTTTTGCTGTTTTAATGATCCCTCGAAGATCATGCCCTTCGATAAAATCCATGATGACATAAGGGGAACCATTCACTTCTCCAACATCAAAAACCTGATTGATATTGGGATGATTAAGAGTCGCAATAATTCTCGCCTCTTTAAGAAGGGCTTCCTTTTTTTTGTCTGCTTGGGCCGTGTATTCTGGAAGAACTTTGAGCGCCACAATTTTTTCAAAACCTTGCTCAGGCTTTATGATCTTGGCCTTAAAAACTTCGCCCATTCCACCTTGGCCAAGCTTTTCGATTATATAAATATTTTCACTGAACTTTTTCATAATTTTTTAACTGCTCGCCTTTCCGGCATCTTTCGGCCCATTTCTCTCAATACTTATCTCTGAGCCTCCTGCTCCTCGCCTTGCAGGCGCTTGCGCGATCAGAAATGCCGTACTGGCATTTCTATTCCCTTGCGGCTTACAGTCGTAAGCCTCAGGCGTGTCTCGTGAACTGTTCCAAAATCTGCTCGGAAAATCGAGCAGTTTCGTGAGTTGTTCGAACTTAATATTTTCGCTAACATTTAGACCTTTAAAAGTTTTTGTCTATCTTTCTTATTTTGTAAACTTATCGGTCCTTAATTGAACTTAAACGAGTTAATTTTTTGCTTAATCTGCCAGAAATATGTCCACGAGAGGCCCCTGTCAAAGAAAGGAATGTGAGGGTGTAACAATACAAAAAAGGTCAACTACCTACAAAGGAGAAAAACCAAAACTGATAGCTTACCCACTCAGCTTTTAGCAAAAACTAACACTTTTATCGTAACTGCTCACACACTTTCTTAAACTGCTCGATCTTTCGAGCAGATTTTGAGTTATTTTCCGAGGAGCGACTGAGGCTTGCCCCAGGCAAGCCGCAAGGAGATCAGAGGGAAATAGCTCGAAAGATGCCGAAAGGGCGAGCAGTTACCTTTTAGCTTAAGGAGTAACACCATGATGCTTGAACTACTTATTACTTGTTTCTTGGTTCTTCTTTTGTCATTTCCTTCACATTCTGCTCCATCTTGGGTAGAAGGAATTCGAAGCGGTAGTGAAACTCTTCGAGTTACGGTAGGGAATAAAATATTTTTTCGTCGTATCGCAGGCACTAGCGACAATTCCAAAACAGAAGCCTGTGATCTGGCCGTTAAAAAGGCCATAGATGATATCCAAAACGAATTCTATCTTTATAATAATATTCCTTACACCGTTGAAATTCTTTTTTACGATGAGAAATACTCTGACTGCGCGACAACCGTGTCTGTTGCTCAAAATATCCCAGAAAAATACTTGAAGATTAATGAGTGGAAAAAAGAGCAAAAGAAAAAAGAAAAAGAACTAAACGCAAAAATCAAGGAAGCAGAAGATGAAAAATATAGACTAACAAACAAGCAAATAGAGCTTGAAAATTATATTCAAAAAAATCAGCACATCATTAATGAAGTGAATAAGCTCGAACAAACCGTAGGAAGCGTTGAAGGTATAGTTCGTAATCGCCAAGAAAAAGCTGAGCGTTTTGCTATCACAGGACTTAGAAAAAAAGAATTTGAAAAGGCCACAGGAGAAACGGCCCAAGTTATTTATATGTTGGAATCGAGTTGCTATAAACAATTTTCAACAATCAAAGCTTCCATTCAAGGAACAATTGATATCTGTTGGGAGGGTAGTGACTATACTGGATATTCAATTGTTGGATACTGTAATCGATCAAATAGGCAGTGTTACACAAAAGACCCTTGATCCCAGCTGTCAAAGAATGGAACGCAAGACTTATACAATAAATCAAAATGAATTTAATAACTCTCGTTTTAAAAAGGAGTCCTCCATGAAAAACATGAAATTTTTTTTGCAACTTTTTTTAATGGCCCTATTTTTATCAAGTTGCTCAGCAATTCTTTTGCAGTCCGAAAAAGAAAACCTCAAAAAAATTAAAATTGGTTCTACCCAAGAAGAAGTAATAAATCTTATGGGAACCCCTGAGAGAGTTACTTATAGTTTTAAAGATGTCATGCTTAAGTATATTGAGTCCTTGATTGTCCTTGAGAATAATCAAGTTATTTATACAAGTTCTCCAGCGGGCCATTGGAATTTACACGTCGAAGTTGAATCCTTTGTTGGCGACTTACCCAAAAAAAGGATCGCTAAAATTTTGCCCTCAAAAAAAGGGGTAACATCAAATGATTTAGAGTTTCTTTCAATTAAACGAGTTATTTCAAAATCACTCAGCGAAAAAGGGTATTCTGTTTCTGAAAACGACAAAACTATTGATACGATTGTCTTTGTCAATTATGGAATAAGTGATCCTAAAGTTGAGGTAAAAACATGGAGTGAACCAGTTTATGATTATGTTGCAACACCTTCGCAGCAAAGCTCTCAAACAACTCATCAACTTTACAATCAATATGGTCAAAACCTAGGACAAGTGCAATCAACGACGAATCATGGAAATCCTTACGCAGTTAATATGCCTCAACCTGTTTACCGAGGAGAAAGAATGCAGCAAGAAACCCTGACCACTTATAATCGTTATCTGATAATGGAGGCCGTCGACTTTCATGAATTTAAGATAAATAAGGCCGACTTAAAGTATTACTGGAAAGTCACCACCACAAGCGAAGGAAAAAGTAATAATTTGACCGAAAAAATTCCTTACCTCGCTTCAATTTCAACTCGCTATATTGAAAAAAATTCTAACGGAAAACAAAAAGGAACAATCTGGGATAATGATCCTAGGGCCATCCGACTTCTTTCTAGTGATAAGTGAGGTGATATCCCTTCTGAAAAAATTGCTTATCACTTATCACCTTCGGAAAAATAAGAATGAATAATGAAATGATCTTGTCTAATAATAGACTTAATAACTTAACTCGTTCTATGCAATTTAAATAATAATACTGAATCAATAGTTTGTTTTAAATTTTTTAAGGTTTTAAAAACTAGAATTAATTTAGTTTTCTGTTAGAATAACAAAATTGAATATGATAACAGAATATCACGCTAAGTATTATGCCCATGAATTATCCAAGCGATGTCCATTGGATAGTTTAGAAAAATTTACATCTACTTTGATGGATGCTCAGGTTGACTTGAATCCCCATCAAATAGATGCCGCCTTATTTGCTTTTAAATCTCCCTTATCAAAAGGTGCTATTCTTGCTGATGAAGTCGGACTTGGAAAGACAATTGAAGCTGGAATAGTGCTCTCTCAGAAGTGGGCAGAGAGAAGAAGAAAGATATTAATAATCTCCCCTTCATCAATTAGAAAACAATGGAATCAAGAGTTATTAGAAAAGTTCTATCTCCCTTCAGTGATCCTTGAGACAAGCTCTTTTAATGAAATTAAAAAGAATGGATGTAAAAATCCTTTTGATACAAATAATGAGATCGTTATTTGTTCATATCAATTTTGTAAAAGCAAAGCAGATTTTATTAAAGATGTTAATTGGGATTTAGTCGTATTAGATGAGGCTCATCGCTTAAGAAACGTCTATAAGAAAAGTAATAAAATTGCACGTATTATTAAAGATGCTATTTATGATAAAAAAAAATTACTTCTGACCGCAACACCACTTCAAAACTCCTTGCTGGAACTCTACGGTCTTGTAAGTTTTATAGATGAACATGCTTTTGGAGATTTCGCCAGTTTTAAAGCAAAATTTTCTAAAATTAATAGCGACGATAAATTCAATGAATTAAAGCAAAGATTAGCCCCTATATGCAAGCGAACTTTGAGAAGACAAGTTCTTCAATACATTAAATATACTAATCGGATTGCTATCCGGGAAGAATTTGTCCCTAACGAAGACGAACAAAAATTATATGATCATGTTTCTCATTATCTTCAAAGAAAAAATATCTATGCTCTTCCCAATAGTCAGCGACAACTTATTACTCTTGTCCTAAGAAAATTATTGGCATCATCTACATTTGCTATTGCTGGAGCTTTGGACTCAATTATTTTAAGGTTAAAGAAAACTCTTGATATAAAAGAACCTAAAGTTGATTTAGAAGATGACGTTTCTGATAACTTCGAAAATGTTTCAGAAATTGCAGAAGAGTGGGATGAGGATCAAGCAGAAGAAGATACTCCTTTTAGTGAAGAAGATCTTAAGGCCGTAAAAGAAGAGATTATAGAACTAGAATCTTTTAAATCTCTTGCTGTTTCTATTATGAACAACTCTAAGGGGGAGAAGCTTTTAGATGCACTTTCTGCTGGCTTTAGTAAGATGAATGAGTTTGGAGCAAGTCCTAAGGCCCTCATCTTCACTGAGTCGCGAAGAACTCAGGACTATCTCTTAAAACTTTTTGAGCAAACTGAACATAAAGGGAAAGTCGTTCTCTTTAACGGTTCTAATAACGACGAAAAGTCAAAAAATATTTATAAGGCGTGGCTTGAAAAGAACAAAGCCACTGACAAAGTTACAGGATCAAAAACAGCAGAGATGAGGGCCGCTCTTGTCGATTATTTTAAAGATGAAGCAAGTATTATGATTGCTACCGAGGCTGCTGCTGAAGGGGTCAACCTTCAATTCTGCTCTCTTGTAATTAATTATGATCTACCTTGGAATCCACAACGAGTTGAGCAAAGAATTGGTCGTTGCCACCGCTATGGTCAGAAATATGATGTTGTTGTTATAAATTTTATCAACAAGAATAATGCCGCGGACCAAAGAGTTTACCAGCTTTTAGAGGAAAAGTTTAAACTTTTCAGTGGTGTTTTTGGGGCAAGTGATGAAGTGCTTGGGGCAATAGAGTCAGGTATAGATTTTGAGAAAAAAATTTTAAAAATCTATCAAGAATGTCGTACATCTGAACAAATAGAAATTGCATTTGATGAACTTCAGCAAGAGTTAGAATATGAAATTAGTGAAGAAGTAAAACGAACAAAAAACCAGATTCTTGAAGAACTTGATGAAGAAGTTCAAGAAAAACTAAAAATTCAACTTAAAGATAGTGAAGAGTTATTAGATAAACATGAAACTTGGCTTTGGGAACTTGCGCAATACTACCTTGATCCTTACGCTAATTTTTCAAATTCTAAAAATAGTTTTATTTTGAAAAAAAATCCTTTTCCTAAGGAAAAGATAGAATTAGGTGAGTATCGGTTGGGAAAAGGTCATGAAATTTACTTAATGAATAAAATACCCAAAGAAAGTTATTACTCCCCTGCCTTAACTCTTATCAATGGGAAACTGTCTTCGTTTTTATGGATAAATGGACAATTTGATGAAAAAGAAATTTCAAACAAATGTTCTGTTGTTGATCAGATTAAACAGATTTTTAATAACCAATTGGCCTTATTGCCTAAAAAAAATTGGGATTTAATTGAATCAAATGGTGGACACAAAATAAGCGATTTGCAAAAAATAACTTTAAATTTCAGAACGTCTCACCCATTAGCACAAAAAATTTTAGAAATCACTTCAAAAAAGATATTACCTTCGGCAAAAATTATTTTTAATTATTCAGGTCACCCTCGAAAGATATCGTCAATTGAAAAATTAATAGGAAAATGGGGCCACCTTTCATTAGACCTTTTAACTATTGAATCGATCAATTTTTATAATTTTTTAATTTTTTCTGCGATTTCTTCAGATGGTGAAAATCTTGATGAAAGTGATTGCAAACGCCTTTTTGCCATACATGCAGAAGTACACAAAGAAACAAGTTTTGATTTTCCTTTTGAGCTTAATAGTGTTTTTGAAAAAAGAAAATCGATTATTGAAGATGAGTGGAGAAAAAAAAATGGAAATATCTTCAATGAAGAAATTGAGAAGTTAGAAAAGTGGAGTGACGATTTAAAATTATCACAAAAGCAAAAATTTAATAATTTTGAAAATGAGTGTAAAGAAATGGAGCATAAATATAAGCAGGCCATTCACACTGAAGAGAGAATACAGATTTTGAAAGATAAGTCTGATCTTGAAAAAAAATACGTTAAACTAAGGCGTAATTTTGAGAATGAAATAATTGAAATTGATCAAAAAAAGCTTAAAGCAATATCCGCCATTGAAGAAAAAATCTATATAAAAACCAGTGAAAATAACCTTTTTAAAATTGAGTGGCATGTTCGGTGATTATGCAGCAATTTTAATTTCACCTGTTTTCATTAAGAGGGAGTTTAATATTTCTTTTTGCCATAATTCAATCTTATCCGATAATGAGATGCAAAGTTGATCACTTGATCGGGTGATTGTCGTGTATAAAATCAAAAGGTAGTGGTCAATTGATTTAAGGAATGCTCTTACCTGAATTTTTCATGAAAAATATCCAAAAGGGCGATTCTCCTCTCAAAAACGCTATTAAAATTTGATTTTTATTTTGCAGGCCGCTCATTTAGAGTTGGGCCGATTAAGGAAGAAGGTGTATGTTCTTTAAAAAGCAATGACATCCAAACATCACTCCAAATGTCATTGCTAAAACAAAAAGAAAACTCTCTTATTTTGAGGTTTGATCTTATGACAAATGAACTAATCTTTGAAGATGTTTTTGATAAAAAACTTGATATCGAATTTAGTAAGAGCGATATGTCTTCTGACTCAGGGTTAATCCTTTTTAAACCGATACTGAAAAAATTGAATCTTGTTTCAAAAATTTCTGACATACTTCATGATCCAAGGCATCCCTTGTACATCACACATTCTCATCAAGAGCTTGTTGAGCAGAGAATAGCAATGATGATTGCTGGATATAACGATCTGAACGACAACGATTTTTTAAGAAAAGATCCGGCCTTTAAACTTTTTACGAAGGGAGCAAACTCTTCTCTTGATTTAGCAAGTACTCCGACAATTTTTCGTTTAGACAATGTTGTGACGATTTCCGAATGTAAAAAAATGGTGGAACTTCAAGTTGCTCTTTATCTTGAAAGAAACCAGAAAAGATTTAATGAAGAAATGAAGAAGAATAGTTTTCTTACGATTTCTTTAAACTTAGACCCGACAGACGTTACAACTTACGGAGAACAACAATTGGCCCTATTTAACGGGTATTACGGAGACAAGTGTTTTTTGCCAATGGTAATTACGGATGGAGCTAATGGTGATCTTATTTGTGGCTTCTTACGGCCGGGGACAAAACACGCTTGCTGGTGCCTTGAGAGCATATTGCGGAGATTGTTTAATCGCATCGAGGAGAAATATGAAAAAGTTCACTACCATGTGAGAGCAGATTCAGGTTTTCAAAAAGAATCTTTTTTTTCTTTTTTAGAGAGGAAAGCGAATCTTACTTATGAAATCGCCTTGGCGAGCAATAGTTCTTTAAAAAAAATGACGAAAGGATGTTGTTACACTGGTGCAGAGATAATTTTTGAAGAAGATAATGTTCTTAAAACTTATAACGAGTTTGGTTACAAGGCCGATAGCTGGACTCACTTTAGAAGGGTTGTTATAAAAATTGAAATTAATAGGCATGGAGTTGACGTTCGTTTCATTGCAACAAATGGAACAAGTTCACCTCTAAAAACCCTTGAAAGCTATCATCAAAGATGTAACATTGAAAACCGCATTAAGGAATTAAAAAATCATGCGGGGGGAAGCAGGTTAAGTGCGAGTGAATTTAGCAGTAATTTTTTTCGGTTTTCACTTGCGTGTTTTGTGGTTATTTGCTTTGAAGAGTTTAAGAAAAAATTGACAGGAATAAAATTCGAGAATTGTTATATCTCTACGATTCGAGAAAAATTTATCAAGGTTGCTGGCATAATAAAAATCTCATTGAGAAGAGTATTGTTGGAACTTTCACGAAATCATCCAAGCAATGAATACTGGGGCAAGATTTTATCCACATAATCGTTGGTAAATCAGGAAAATATTTTTTTTAAAAAAATCAACCAGATTTTTCAAAGTCTATTAATTTTGAAACTGATTTTACCTAAAAAGATTGATCCCATTTTTATATTTTAGAAAAAAAGTGAAAGAAAAGCTCTGTCGCTTATTTTATGCGTAGGCATATGACTAAATTTTAGAAAATCTGCTCTTTAATGAAGACCCTATGAAATATTCAGGCTTAACGCTCTTTGTATATGGCCAATAATTACTGATCTTTCTATTTTTATTATATCAGCATAAGCCGAATATATCTTGTGTGAATATTTTTCTATATTGGAACTTACATATGAAGTTGAATGCTCGATGCAGTCTTTTGTGATTTTTTTTAATATCTCATCAATTTTAAAAATAGAATTCCCTTCAACTATTATTGAAAAATAGTTTGTAAATTCTGTTATATGCCTGGCAATGATATCCATATTAAGATCGACTATATTTAAATTAGAGTATTCGAGTCCTTTGGCAACAAAGATTGAATTTTGACAATTGACTGTTTTTGAAATCGAAATATTCATTTGACCATGAGGGTTAGTATTCGTGAAAATAATCTCACCTGAGCATGATGATGAGTTTGTGAAATTATTATATTTATGAGCATAAATACTTTTTGATTTTAAGTTTTGGGCCAAGTCATAAATTTTTTTGCCACTTCGTCTAATATTCGTTAACTCAGTATCAGAAACGCTAAGATTGTATTTGTGCTTAAGAATCTCAGGCAACGGTGAGGATGAATCAAAAAAAGTATTAAATATCCTCTGGCAAGGATCGTAACAGCAGCAAATCGTCCCAGACTCATTTTTTAAATTAAGTATAAATTCTATTTTTGACATTGATAAATCTTGATATTCATCAACAAAAATATAATCAAATATTCCTTTTGGTTGATTCTTTGTTGCAAGGATTGCAACATCATTAAATGTTTTTATAAAACTTGCTTGTTTAAGTGACATCCATTTTTTATAAATTTTTATTAATGTATCACGATCATGATTTTCTGATGTTAGAAATTTGAAATGTTGATCATGAAAAGAATGTTTTTTTATTATTTTACTGAAGTTAAATGATGAATTTACAACATTCTCGAAAAAATCCATATAAAATGAATTTGGGATTAAAAAAAAGAATTCATTAATTTCTTGACGAGAATACATTTCTAATTTTACTTGATTAATCAATCCTTCTTGGGTTTTCCATTCCGTTTTTGCTGATGGTGTATTGAAAAAATCGTTTTTAAGTTTTAAATACTTTATATAATTGATAGGGCCGTATGAGCCAGAATTATATGGAAATAATTCCCCATTATCTCCTATTCTCCAAATCTTATTTCGAGAAAAATCATATGATATTTGTTGATAAAAAAGATCTTTCCTTTCACCTTCACTTTCATTTTGATAAATTAATTGATCGATATGACAAATTTTGAAATTTCTTGATAGATAAGTATCAAAACCAATTGAACGAATCGATTTTTGTTCCTTGATTTGATTGATTATATTTTTTATTTGTAAATCTAAATTTTTATTAAAATATGTAATTAGATACTTTCTATCTTCATTCCTTGAGAAATGCTCAAATGCACTATTGATAGATATCTCAAGAAGCATTGTTGTTTTTCCAGTTCCTGCTGGCCCATGAATGAAGTTAACTTTGTTATGTGCTAATGAAATATTTTTACTACTAATGAATTCGATTTTATTCTTCTTGATTTCATTTTTAATTAGATTTTCCTTGATCGAGGTGACGTTAATTTCTGCTTTGAAATTTATTATCCTTTCAACTTTACAGATAACTGAAGTGTTTTGATTAATTGAACATTCAAATGTTTTATTTTTTATCTTAATGTTTTCCATTGGAGTATTTACTATTGCGATTGTCGGGTCACCACGCTCTGTTGTTTTTATAGTTTCAATCTTTTTAAGCAATGCCGCCTTTATTAATTCTTTTTGGTTGTGATTAATGTTTCTCATGGATATTTTATAAATTTTGGCTTCAGGCATTTGGTTCTCCTTTTTCTTACAATCCCTTTTCGGTTTGTAAGAATTTTAAAATAATAAATATTTTGAATTTATGAATATTATTTGATTTAGAGTGGAAATGGCTCATTCGAAAGAAATTTTCCCGATTAAATTACTTTTTGTCCTTCTATACGAGTCTTGATTTTATTGGTTATAAAAGTTAAGTGTTTTTATATGCGATTTGTTCAAAAAATGCTACTTGTGATAGCGCAGTCTTAAAGGCAAGCGAAGATGTTCAAAATGAATTCTATCTGTATTAAGATATTCCTCATATCATTGATATCTGTTGGGAGGGAGCTGGATATACTGGATATTTAATTATTGGATACTGTAATCGATCAAAAAGGCGGTGTTAGACTCATAATCACTAGAGCCCGCCGTCAAAGAATGGAACGTAAAAGGTGTACTCTAAAAAAGAAGAGACAACTCGGTAAAAATCGAGGGAAGTATGTCGTTAATTATTAAGACCTTGTCACTTACCGCCTGTTTTATTCTTCTAGAATCTTGCTCTCAAGGAATTGTCCACAAAAGCCTTACAAAGTGCGATCTCTTCGAATGGAGAACAGATGCCCCACGTTCACAAGGTGATGGATGGAATTGGTTTTTAGGGCGTGGAAATTCTAATAATTTTGATGAGGCCTATACCTTCGCTGAAGGAATGGCCTTAAAGCGCCTTAAGCAAGAATGTCAAATAATTCCCCTTGAAGTTAAGTTTATTGAACGTTGTGACGAAATTATTGACGGCCAATATGTGGCCTACGTAAGGGCCAGTATTAGACAAAATATCTGTGAAAAAACTGCAAAACTTGGGAAACGCTATAAAGAAAATGTTGTTCTGACAAGGCAACTTCATCATTTTGAAAATTCAAATCATCGTGAAGTGGCATCAGATTCTTCTTTGCCCAAGGAAAATGTAGTCCTTGCTAAACAGAGCGATGAATATGAAAATTCTAATCATCAAAAAGTGGTCAATGCTTCTTCTTTCTCTAAAGGAAAAAAAAAGCGAATTTTGGAATTTGATCAATCATTTTGTTCAGAAGACAATTATGGGCCTTGCGAAGAGCTTGGATTATTTGAATACAAGCGTAATAACAAAAAAGTCGCGTCCTTATTCTGGAAAAGGGCCTGTGATAAAGAAATTTATTCTTCATGCTATCATTTAGGTCTTTTAGAAACTGGTAATGGTAACGAGGAACTTGGATTAGAGTACTTTAAAATGGCCTGTGATCACCAAATAGTTAAGGCCTGTAAAAAACTTCGTTCAAATAATCAAAACTGAAATTGCTTAAAATCTTCATACAATTGTCTGCGGCCTATTGTCTGAGGTGATCCTACCCCTCAGCACTTCGTGCGCCTGCGGCGACACTGTTTCTCCACTGGAGAAACTGCCGTCTCTATCCTGAGAATCTTTCATGGGCCTTGCTCCTTCGGAGCGCCTAGCGGCGACATTATTCGCTATCGTGCGAATAATGCGTCTTAGGGGGAGCAACGCTTTTTTAGAATTTCGTTTGTATTACCCTGAATCGAAGCGATGAGCTTCGCTCTTTCGCACTCCCATGATGTCACAGGAAACATCTTGTCCCAAGCCTCAAAAAGTTTTTTGTTTTTATCTGAGATGATTCCACGATTCGGATAAGAAGCGTCCATATACATGTACGTTCTCGCCACGATTCCCTTGGCCGCATCCATCGGTTCAAACTTACGATCTTGAATTTTGGCCTTACAGCCTCCGAAATCGTAATCAGATCCAGTTAATTGCGCCATGGAGTAGTTTGAACGAAGGCCGTTATACTGAACGCATTTTAGTTTTTAAGTATTGACCTCGAAGAGGTTTTCTTAAAAACTAAAATTGCCTCGTGTATGCCTCCTACGTTTGTTTTAAACCCGAAGGGTTGTTATAAAAGCAAACGGGGTTCGGTATTAGTTCGCCATCCTCAGGCCAAAGGTTGTAGAGGTCTGCTTCCATTCTCGAAAACTCCGAATTTTTTTCAGCGCATTTTCGGCCTTTAAACTTTTTGCCTTTTTTGATGCACTCACTTGTACCTTCTCTCCATTCAATAAATGAATTGCCAAATGCTTCGGCAGGCACGACATGTTCCCATTCTAAACGTGCGGCACGTTTAGCGTCTTTCTGGACCTTATAGCCACAGCTCTTGAGGTCAATGACCTTGCCGTCGTATTTACAGTTACAATAGATGGTGTAGGGGTGATCCTTGTGAAGCTTAAGGGCAATCTTTTTCGCCTCGTTGAAATTTTTAATTTGGTTATTGCCTGCACTAAAGGCAGAGAAAGAAATGATGAGTAAAGTAAATAGAAGTGCGTGCATATATTACCTTTGAAGGATGTATTAATTTTAACGTATTATCGCAGTATTTTTTACTTTGAAAAGATTTTTACAATAAGATCTTTTTTATTTTTTCAATAAAGTCTCAAAACCACGAACGTTTTCCTCGCTCTTGACAGCGCCATTATTCTTACCATCTTAAAACTAAGTAAAGGAGGATAGAGGAGGTGATTTATGAAAAACTATTGCATAACCAAAAATAAAGGAATCATCACCATCATTTGTCCTGAGTACATTTTGCCAAAAAAATCATTGATTGTGGAAGTCTTAGAAGCGCTAGGACTTATTAGTAAATAAGTAATTTATCGAATCCATTCGGACAGTTTGTTCAAGTAGCTCAACCAAATCTTTCTTGCATCCCATGCATCGAGATCATTGCTTGGAGTAAAGTCACACAGAATGTAGAAATCAGTCCACCACCATTGAGCATCAGCATGACTTGATCCCTTTACCAACCAATCCCAATTATTAATTTTTTGCCCTGAAGATATTTGATATAATCCTTTGTTATGTATTTTGATATTGTCACAAAAAAAGGAAGAACCCTTGTAGTTGATCGTAATAACCTCATCAGGACGATTTTCTGCATCATCATAAATATGGCCATCAACGATAATTTTGATATCAGGAATATTAATATCTGCAATGGCCTTTGCAAAATGCCCATTTTGTAGCGATTCCATTAGATGCCACCAGGCCCAATCTTTGTTGATAATCTTTTGAGAATCCTTTTCTATTTCTTTGCTGACACCTTTTTCAACATGAAGACCAATTTTAAAATAGTTTTCTTTTGAATGTTTTAAAATAATCTTTCCCTGACGATAGGTTCCTTTGTTGTTTGGTGCGAGTGTTATCCAATAGTGAGATGGATTTGAATTGGCCCTTTCTCCAGGTTTTAGATAAAATTTTGTGTTTTCTGAGACTTCCATTATCGGTTTCAAGGCGTGTGCCATTTGTGTAATGTTTAAAATTTTTGCTTTAATCATCATGAATTCCTTTTTGACAGTATACTATCTCTTCTTATGTATCTCTTTATGCGCTTTCTTAGAAAGCCATTGCATATTGCTTGGATTGTCTGTTCCTCCTTTGTAGAGAGGAACAATATGATCAACCTGATAACCCTTTCTTCCATTTTTATACTGAATGCGATTAAGTTTTCAAGTATTGAAAACTTAATCTGCCAAGCGTGTATGCCTCCTCCATTTCTCCCTATGGAGAAACGGTCACTCGATGCCCATAGGGCATCTTTGAAAAGTGAAGTGGGTTCGGTATAAAACCAGATTGTTTCATAAATGATTTTTTTGCGTCCATGCTGCGAGCAATTTTGCCATGAGAATCACGTTTGCAGTTTGTGCAATAGGTAGATTTATGTGATTTGGAGGAATTTAAAGAAGCGGTAAAGGCCCTAACTTTTTTCCTTGTTGAAAATGATCTTGGAGACACTGAGCGATTGCTTGTACGAGAGCTTCGTGAAGAAAACCTTGAAGATGTTCTTGATGAGTGGCCAGAGCTTTTATAATGAGAACCACTGCCTTTTGATCTAGCACTAATCTCTGATGACAAAAAAAGAGAAAGTACTAGGATAAATATGAGGGCCTTATTCATTGTTAATTCGTGTCTTGTTATAATTTTATATTTTCGATGGCTATTCATCGTGAAGAATCCATCTCGGCTTAAATAATCCTTTGGTTCTTAACTCATTCTTTACTTTTAAAAGCGAATTGCTCGGGATTGTATTTAAAAATCTTTACTTGAATTAAGCGTGGTGTTTGACGATGAGTTGGCTTAACTGTTTTAAATAATTTTAAACTTAAAAAATGATTAAAAAACTAACAGATCAACTCACCAAAATAACTTCATCCATTGATGTTGATTCAGTATCAGATAAAATTATGGATGCGGGGAGTAATCTTGGAGAAATCAAAGAAAACATCGCTCAAAAAATATCGGATCTAGATTTAACTGAACTAAAAGACCGCGTTTTAAGCACTACTTCTTTTTCACTACCAACGCTTTTGGCCTCCGAGGCCTATTATGAAAAAGTTGTAGAGTATTTAAATCAAGCGTATCACATTCACAAAGAAAATGATGCAATTAGAGCATTCATCGACTCACTTTCTCACGTTAAAGATTACGGAGGAGGACAATTTCATCGAATCGCAGATGGAAGACATTCTATCTTTGGAGCTTTTGAATCGGTTAGCGATGAATTTAAAAATTTAGAACAATTTGAAAAGATTAAAGGTGTCTTTGGCCATTTGTTCACTGATCTAAATTCAAAAACAGGGATTCCTCTTTTTTCATTTGATAATTATGAATCATTTAAGGAATTTTGCCGTTCAGTTCATTTAAAACCTGAACTTGTTCAAGATCTTTTTTCAGTAAATTCAACTGAACTCATAGGGACTTGTCTTACCATTATCCCACAAATTTTTAATCTAAATGAAATGGAGTCAATAGATTTCGCTCGCCTTGCAAGCAAGCTAGGAATATTAACGGCCATTGGGCAAGGACAATTTGAAGCGGTCAGCGGCGTTTTTAGTTTAATCATGCTTGGGAAAAGTTTTTATCTTGCGAAGTATGAGGGAATTTCAATTCGTGAGCTTTTAAATGAAATCTCATTTGAAGGTGGTTTTACCGCCGCTTCTGTTTTACTTGTTGGGTTCACTCCTTTTCCTTTAAACTTTATTTTCCCTTTTTTAATTGTGGGAATTAAAAACAAAGTCGATGAGGAGGGATTTAAAAACACCTTCGAACACTACCGCGAAGATTTTAATGATCAATTTGATCTTATCAAAACCACTATTCATGAGATGGATTTTAATGAATACCACTTACAACTTAAAGATTGGGTAAGTGAGTTATCAACTGATCAACTTGCCGAAGTTTTTGCAGATTGGACGGCGAAGGTTCGGGGGTGAGATTCATGGATCACTAAAGTAATTAAAAAACAAAATACTATGATGGTTAAGATGATGTATCGAGATTATTTTGTTATTATTCTAAGGAGTTTGTCGTGAGTAGAGTAATTGTTAACGATCCTGTATATGAGGTGATGGATTTTGGCCCAGATAATACTTTAAAAAATGTTTTAAAAGATATTGTTGACACTAATGAATTTCAAAGATTGCGAAGAATATCCCAGTTAGGTTTTACCTCTTATGTGTATCCCGGAGCAGTTCATACGAGATTTTCTCATTGCCTAGGCGCTGCTTATCTTTCGCACCTTGTATTAAATAAACTTTCTGAAACAGAGGATTGTACAGAGTTGCAAAATCAAGATAATAAGAGTGTTGTTTTGTCATCATCTTTATTGCATGACATTGGGCATGGCCCATTTTCTCATCTTTTTGAGCATGCCTTTTCAAGAAATAAAAATATAAAATCAAAAGTTAAAAACGATAAAGAATGTTTCGATCATGATTTTCCAGGACATGAAAATTGGACGGTCGAGATTATTAAAAATAATAATACAGGGATCAATAAGGCCTTGTTAAAGAACAGAATTAATATTGAAATGATGATTTCAGCAATAGATAAAAAAACAGAATCTAAATTGCCGACTTATTTAAAACAAATTATTTCATCGCAGATTGACGTTGATAGAATGGATTATTTATTAAGAGATTCGCACTTTACGGGTGTAACAATAGGAAAATTTGATTTGATCTATTTAATTAATTGCTTACAAATAATTAATCATTCTGATAAGGAGAAACCAAAAACTCTTGGCCTCTGTTATAAAGGAGTAAGGCCATATGAAGGTTATTTGATGGCAAGACACATGATGAATAAAGCTGTTTATTATCATCGAAAAGTTAAGGTTGCAGAGTTTATGGCAGAAACAATCCTTTCATTTGTTGATGAATCACGACAGAAAGGATGTTACGTTCCAAAATATTTAATAGATGTAAAAAATGCACAACAAAAGAAGGATTTCGGGAAAGACAATTTTTTAAATGAAAGCCTTCGTTCATATTTAGATTTTACGGAAGATGATTTTTGGGTATGTGTAAAGCATTTAGCAACGTCATCAAATAATGAGATAGAAAATCGATTTGCGAGAAAGCTTTTAAGCCGAAATATTTTGCCAAACTATATTATTAGTCGTGGCAAAGAAGATGTATTGTTTGAAGCTCTTGTTGATGAAGGTTTTGAACTAGGGACAGATTTTGTATTGCTTAATACTAATTCTGTAATTTATAAGCAAAATTTTGATTCAGAAGTTGTTTTTGTAAAAGATGCCAATGGACAAATAAAAGACATTTCTCAATACTCGATGATAATTAATGCTCTAGGTGATAAACCAGAAAGTGAAAATATTTTAGTGCTACTCAAGGATGAAAAAAGTTTTGTAAGTTCGATTGAGAGGATATTAAAAATTAGTCAGCTTTCGATGTCGTTAAAAGGATGAAAGATACGATTTGGGAGAATTTGAGAATGAAAATGATATTATTAACCATTATTACATTCAGTTTTATTGCTTGTTCAAGCACTAAACCTCAAAGTAACTCGCCCCAAATTAGTGAGGAGGGTACTTCAAAAAGTATGAAGGATCATATAAATGAGATTCTGATTAGATCTATTCCACTTTTTAATTCTTGCTATAAAAATCAATCCAATTCATCTACAAATGAAGGAATGCTTATTGCCAATTTCACGATTGAAGAAACTGGTTTAGTTTCACAAGCAGAGGCATATCTTGAATCGGGAACACTTCCCGTCGCAATGTTTGAGTGTATAACTCATACTTTAAAAGGACTGAAGTTCCCACCTCAAAATGAAGGTTCTATTCAAGTAAAACAGCCAATTAATTTCAGACAGAAAAGACCTTAATAAAGACGAAGAGTAATGAGAAATCTTCGCATAGGTTTTTATTTATTGCCCTTCTGCCAATAATGGCGACATTTTTAGCGTTATTAAAACTGCATCGTGCAGTTTTACACTACGTGCGCCTGACGGCGATACGATTTACCATCGTGGCAAATCGTTCGTGCGAATAATTTACCCAATGGACAACTTATGTCCCACCTTTTTGCTATCCTTAAAATATGTCTCACATAAAAGATATATTCTTAGAAAACATCTTCGACTTTAAGCTTTCTGAAAAGGAAGTCCACGCCTATATCTACGCCTTCGATTTTGATCGCTCGTCTCTTATTAAGGCCTATCAAGAATCGATCGAAAAAAACTTCCCTAATACCACAAAGGCCATTTTAAAAAACGAACACCTCATAAAAGAATTCTCCTTTTTAGGGCCAACGCTTGAATACTTTCTTTCCCGTGAAGAATACTCAAAACTAATGCCTCTTTATTTTAAACGCCTAGATTTCTCCTATGAATCCGTTCTCGAAGAAATTTTTAGAACTCCGCATATCCATTCCTATAAAAAACGATTTGGTCTCGCCATAAAAAAATACGGCACCAACGTCATAAATAACGCTTGGATCTTAAAAACTTTCGTTGATCTTCCATTGACGCTTGATCAGTTTTTGGCCCTTGATCAAAGTATCCTCCTACCCGACGAAGTTATTTCATTAAACTCAAACGAACTAGAATTTTTAAAATTAATACTCGATCTTGTGAGCTTACAAAAAAAAATAAAACTTTTAACATTTTTTAAGCGCGATGACTTTATCGACATAAAAAGAATGTTTGATCTTCTCGTAGAACATAACTCAATTGATCTCATCACCAATAAGTTAAAAAACGAATTAAGGGTGACATCCAGCTTTGAAGAACTTCATGAATACTTTGTGACTGAAACTTTTGAACTAGAAAATACCATCTACTCCAAAACAATTCTTAACCAAGAAGTATTATTTCTTCAAGGCCTTGACCTTCTCGATCTAAAAATCGAAGTTCCGATCACAGGTCAAGATCTCATGTACACCGGAAAGATCATGCACCACTGTGTCGGTTCCTACGTCCCAAGTGTGGCCAAAGGCCATACTCAAATCATTAACCTCACTAGAAATGGCAAAATATATTTTACCCTCGAACTTAAAAAGGATAATGGCCGATACGAGGTCACCCAATTCAAAGGCAAATATAATAGCTCAACTTACGAAGGAGCGTTGGGAGATACTTATCGCGAAGAACTTTACAAAATCATAAGCTCTTCGTATTCTTCGAACGATTTTCTATTGGCATGCCAAAAGAATCACGACTTGCGATAGACTCTTCATTAAAAAAAATCTAAAATACTCGCTATGAAACTAGTTTTTCTTTCAGACACTCACGGCCTCCACGATCGAGTTTTTATTCCCGAAGGAGACACCCTAATCTTTTCTGGTGATCTCTGTGGCAAATCAAAAATCTCTGATGTTGAAAAATTCGCCTCATTTTTAAAAAATCTTCCCCATCGTTATAAAATCGTTGTGGCAGGCAATCACGATTTTCCTTTTGAAGGGCCTATGTACGCTCTTTGTGAAGAGATAATTCGTAATGCTGGCGCTTATTACCTAAATGATTCCTTTGTCACAATCGAAAAAATTAAATTTTACGGTTCTCCCATTTCACCTCGTTTTCTTGACTGGGCCTTTAATCGAAGTAGAGGAGAGGATATCAAAAAGCACTGGGACATCATCCCAAGTGACACTGATGTATTAATCACTCATGGCCCACCTTACGGTATTCTTGATCTCACAGAAAATGGTGAACATGTAGGATGCCTCGATCTTCTTCATGCTGTAGAAAGAATTAACCCCAAAATCCACGTTTTCGGACACATTCATGAGGCTTACGGTATTTTACAAAATAACGAAACTAAATTTATTAATGCATCAATTCTAAACGCCCGCTACAATCCCGTAAACTCACCGATTGTGGTTGATCTAGAGAGGAACTTTTGATTTGGCGGCGTAGCTTTTTTGCTTGAAGGTATTGCCTGCGTGTGTTATTAATAGTTAATAACTGTTAATAACTGTTAATAACTGTTAATAACGGAGATTTACATGAGAACAGCAAGAGTTATTAGTTTATCTCTTCCACCTGAAATGGAGTCCGAAGTTCAAGAAGTCGCAACTGCCGAACATAGAACTGTGTCAGAACTTTTGCGTGAAGCCTTTCGTCAGTATTTGACCAATCGAGACTTGGCCTTAATTAGAAAAGAAGGAAAAAAGATTGCTAAACGAAAAAAACTAAAAGAAGACGATGTTGAAAGGATAGTAAGGGCCGGAAAGAAAAGTGCCAACAGGCACTTTGTCGCCGCCAGGCGCCCGTAGGAAAAGTGTTACCAAACACTTTGTCGCCGCTAGGCGCCCGAAGGGTGAGCTTTGCGACGGCGAAGCTCAACAATAGTTTTGCGACGGCAACACTTCACAAAAGTCTAATCACATCAGCACCTAATCAGAACAAACACCTAAACGAAAATAAAATTTATACTAACCCCACCCACTCCATTATCAGAATACTAATTTTGGGACATATTTTGTCCAAAATATATGCTATTGTCGCTCAATGAATATTACACCCCATCTTTTCATCACCGACACAAATCTCCTCGAAGGCAACGCCATCGAACAACTCAAATCAACATCATCTCTTTCTGGAATCATCTCTTCCGTAGGTTTCCCTGATCTTCACGCAGGCAAGGGTAGCCCCGTTGGTGCGGCCTATCTTACTTCCAACATCATTTATCCTTACATCATAGGAAACGATATCGGCTGCGGCATGGCCCTTTTTAAAACCGATTTAGAGTGTCACAAATTTAAGGCCGACAAAATCGAACGCAAACTCGACGACCTTGAATCTCCTTACGAGGAAAGTAGGGAACTTTTTAAACAACTTAATATCGGCGAAAACCTTTTTCCAGATTCTCTTGGGACTTTAGGCGGCGGAAATCATTTCGCTGAATTTTTAAAAATCGACGAAATTTATAACGAAGAAGAATTTTTTAAACTAAACATCTCAAAAAAAGAAGTTTTTCTTTTAGTTCATTCAGGTTCAAGAGGACTAGGGCAATCCATTTTAGAAGAACACATTAGGCATCATAACTCCGAAGGACTTGACCCAAATTCCTCTTCTGGAATAAATTATCTTAATCGCCACAACTACGCTCTTTCATGGGCAAAATTCAACCGCGAAATGATTGCCCAAAGAATCTCAGAAAAAATAGGAATAAGCTTTGAAAGACTACTTGATCTTGTTCATAACTCCATCGAAGA
>Ga0247844_1001264_pt1 | contig 48203 bp, 45 predicted proteins | sample LaCtaG_FD_192421 | JGI IMG/M metagenome (GOLD analysis project Ga0247844, IMG submission 192421) | Freshwater microbial communities from meromictic Lake La Cruz, Castile-La Mancha, Spain - LaCruzMarch201714.5m_1 | ecosystem: Environmental > Aquatic > Freshwater > Lake | place: Spain: Castile-La... | reverse complement strand
TACAAATTAATTTATAAAAAATCGTACACTACATTAAAACATGCAAAGCCCTACTGTTTTTTCTGTTTTTCTAGGAACTTAACTCAATTTAATGTTTGAATAGGACCGGATTCTGTCAAAGTCGGGAGCTCAGACAATGGATGTAAAAAAATAAAGTCTTTTTAGCTTTTAAATTTGATTTTATCGCACAAAAGCACGGCACGTCTGTGCTTTTGTTGTTTAAAAGATAGACAGTTTTATGCATTATCGACAGAAGCTTAAGTGGAAGTATTTGAAACAATAAGGCGGGGATTTGGCACATTATCTGCATCACAATAAAGTAAACGTGATCGAAGGAGATTTTATGAAAAACATTATTTTTACCATTATCGTTATAGCTTTTTCAACAAATGCTCTTGCTCAAGAGAAAGCAGCACAGCTTGGTGAAAGTCAAAAAGCACCCGAAAAAACAAGCGCTGGAGGTTGTACCTTCTCTCGCACTAAGAAAAAAGTTGATTCAGCTAAAACAGCTTCTAAAACAGAAAGTAAAAAAGCTCAGACCATGGACGTTAAAGGTAACTAATTTTTCTTAGTTAGAGCAAAAAGATTTTGCGATATACGGAAGGCCCACGGGTAGAAATTTTTTAATTCCCCCTGGGCCTTTTTTTATGGTGCTTTTTGATCCCAAAGAATAAATGGCACTAGTTCGTTTTTAACTTGATCATTAACTTTCAGATCCTTAACTCATCTTTTATTTTTTTAATCTTGGCATGCGCTTAGCAGAAGTAATAAAGTGTGAAGAGCAGCGCTAGGATGGCGCGCACTCGTCAGGATGACAAAAGGGGTTGCTACATGAGAACACAATTTATCTTCACTCTGATTTTTTACTCTCACTATTTGCAAGCAGTTTCTACTCTTGAATCAGAGCAGCTAAGCAATGTGTGTCCCCAAAAATTCATTGGGAAAGTTGTGGATGTCGTAAATCGTGGCGCCCCTTTATCTTCACCAATGCTCGAAAAAGTTCATGTCGTTTTTTCTGTTTTAAAATCTGAGCGAGGCGAGTTTCGAAGTCAGCAAGAAGTTGATGTCCTTAAATTTGGCCCCACTCGATTTGAGAAAGATCAAGTTTATGACTTGGAATTAAACCAAGGGTATCTGTGTTCGGCCATGAAGGTCGAGTAAGAAAAAGTAGGAAGTTTTTTTGTCACAAACAAGGATGTGTTCATGAATTGGAAAAAGATTTTCCAGGTCATCTTACCACTCATGCTTATAATTGTTCTTGCCTTCAAGGCCAACGCTTATGTTTACACTGATGATTTTAAGTCAGGACACTATTGGAAGTCATTTCCCATAGGCATGAATCGTTTTATCGCCGATCAAAGCGAAGGCCCTTTACTTGAAGAGGTGACAAGACTTGCCGAAGAACAATGGGAAAATGCTGTAGGAAAAAATTTGTGGGATTTTGCTTCTGTCACTGTTAATACAAGTAATCAGGGCAATCACATTCGTTGGTCAAATAATTTTGGCGCTGATACTGGTTATGATCAAACGAGAACTTTGGCAGTAACAATTCGTTATGCGTCTGGAACTTATCTTGAGCGTGTGGTGATCATTCTAAATGGAAGCATGCCGCAGTTAAAACAAGACTGGGGAGGAACACTTCGTAAAACAGTTCTTCATGAAATGGGCCATGTTGTAGGGCTTGATCATAGTTCGGAGAGCTCAATTATGGCCGCTTATATTTCTGATTTTTCTACCTTGCAACAAGATGACATTAACGGAATCAATGCAGTTGTAAATGAAACACTTTATCGTCAAGCTATTGGTTATGTTGCTCCATCATCTGCAGAAAATAAATCAAGTAATACCTCTATTCTTTCAGGTTGTGGGACAATTGAAACAAACGACAAGTCAGGCAATGGGCCAGGTGGTTTTATTTTTTCTCTTGGTATAGGGATTTTGTGTTCTATAGTATTAAACAGAATTAAATATAAAAATAGAAAAAATTTCCTCTGATGTTCAGTTGGGGTCTAGTTTATAATTAGACTAAACTGAGGTAAGGTATGGCAAAAAGTTTTTTTTCGGCATTTGTATCAATGATATTTCTATTTTTTTTGGGCCTTGCGATATGCCCATGTCGTACGTTTGCCCAAATTCATTTTCAACAACTAAATCCTAGTGTGGATCTTTCAAAACTCAAGCAAAAGGGTGTTGAAACACACACACTTGAAAATTTAAATATTAAAAAAGGTCATTTACTGTTTGACATAAAAACTCGTGATAAGTGGTTAAGCGATAGCGGTATAAATGATGAAATAAAAAACTTCGATGAATTAGGAAAAGATTTGTTGGTAAAACGGGCCATAGAATTTCCAATTAAAAAACTTAAAAAATCCTATCCAACTTTTTTAGCAAGAAAACTAGAGTTGTTAAAAAAGAAGGTGCAAGAATGAAAACATTAAAAATAATTATTTGTAATTTTCTTTGTTTTTATCTCATTCCATCATATGGAGATATTCTTTTTGTGAATTTAAATATGTCACCACTGGAACGGAGAGCTGTTGAGCGGGGAGCACAAGCGCGTGGTGAAAAAGTCGTTATCCTTCCTAATCTTGCACCAGTCGACAGAAACAAAGCTGAGGATTTGGCCTCAAAATTGATTGCCATAGATGTGAGCCTATCGAAGTTAAAAAAGTCATGCCCTTTTATCACTGACTCCTTTGAAAATGACGACGATGCGCCATCGCTTACTTCCTATTTTACTTATGCTTGCTCAAGTCAAAAAGATTATAATCTTTATGAAAAACTCAAAGCCGAACGTGATGCGATTGATGTGAAATGGAATGATTTGAGACAGAAGTATAAATTAGATAACACGCAACTTGAAGAAACTCTTTCATCTCAAGGATTGCAGGGTAAATTTTCGTCATTAGTTGTTTCTGGACATCATACTGATGTTTATTCAGGAAAATTTGGAAACATCAATGAAAAAAACCTTGTGAGTTATCTTAAGAACAATCCTTCTTTTCAAAGTAATTTAAAGTCGGTCTATTTATGGGGGTGTTATTCCAATACGCGACGACAGGCCAAAAAATGGCATGAGGCTTTGCCTGCAGTGCAATTCATAGGTGGTTTCGATAACAAGGCCCCGTTAGGAACAAATAAATTAAGCAGCATTGTTCTTGAGTCATCACTCAAAAAAGAAAAAGAAATTGTAGCTGTCGCATCTCAATCAAAAAAGCCTGATGATGTTATGAAAAATTTGCAATCATCGATCAAAAAAATTGAGGCCATTAATCAAGTGCCCTCGGCATTTTGTGTGAATGATTATTATGTTACTAAAAAAAGTGCATCAAGCATTGTCGCGGTCAGAAGTTGTTCGCCTGAGATCGTAAAAGATATTCAACAAGGGCATGATTTATATTTAAAATATCTTAAGGGTGAAAAAGATTTTGAATACGTTCCCGAGAGTACATCATCTTCCCCTCTTCGGAAATACTATACACTTTTAAGGCAAAATTCTGATTGCAAAGAAGTGTCTCAGTTAGCAGATGTTGAGATGGAGCGAGTTATAAGGCTTATCTTTTTTAATACTGTGAGTGAAAATTTTGCCAAATATTTTCTGGACACTGTTTCAAGTATTAATGAATATGCGGATGATTTTGGTTTTGATCCAGTTGGATTTCCAGGTCTAATTAATGGGAAATATTCCCGAGCGGATGTTTTAAAATTTGTAGCTCAAATCCAAGATCTTGTGGTCAAAAGTAAAACAAGTATTGCAGAAAAAGTACAAAAAACAATGCTCGAAAAACCAAAGGAAAAGTGGCGAGTTGACCAACTTCAAGAGTTTAGTACTTCGATTAAATTTTTTGAAGGACAAGCAACGAGCATGATGCGTGACTTTACAGCAATCCCACTGAGTTGGCTTGAAAGTGAAGAGACTCCCGAAGACCCACTCACTCCTGATAACAGTTTTTATTATGAGTAATTATTTGCACGACAGAATACTTGAGTAATTCACTTTTATTTCATTTTTTTTAAAAGATGCCGAGAAGAAGGCATGGGGCATGCACAAGAATATATATTTTATTTGCAATTAACAGAAGAACTACCTGAGAGCTTTTTTTTGTTGGCAAAAAAAATAGTAAAATATGATATTCATTTGATTCCCGTGCACCCAAATGATTTAAATAATTTCAATGAAAGCTCAAGGCATTATTTAATTGCTCAAATTACAGATATGGCAAGTTTGAATTTATTTCGTGAAGTCCGACTTGCTTACCTCGATATGGCGCTTATGAACAAGCGATTTATTCTCTATCATTTAAGCTCATTTGGCCCTCTTGTGATGCCCGATAAAATTGAACGCACTGGTACCTATTATCATTTTCCACTACCTCTTCCATATGTTGTTTTAACTCGCGCAATACTTGGGTTATACTATCGTGAGAAAAAGCAACTTGAGCGTTGGCCGGGGGGAAGACGATGTCGCTTATCTCCCCTTATTATGTCGTAAAGGGCATTGAGATGAATAATTTAAATGTTGAATCTACTCAAGAAAGCGTTGAACGTTTACTTCTATTAGTAAAACTAGACTCAGAACATCTTTGCGAACGTATTGAAGATCACTTTATAGATTATATGGGTACATTTGCTTTAAAGCGAACGCGAGTTCATTTTGCTGATATTTTTAAAAATCGTTATTGTGATTTGAAAATCGGTGAACTTCAAAAATTTTCAGAAGAACTTATTATTGCCTTAGATAATTATTATACTGAAGTTGATCGTCTTTGTTGGTATCTTAATCATACAGAGGATATGCCTGCAACGGCAGAGGAGCAGGCGCAAAAAAGGGTAAAACTTATTAGGGGGCATTACAGTACTCTTCGTTTGTACATCGAAGCGGAGCTTGAAAACAGCCAAGAAATTAATACGGCAGAATTATGAAATTATTTTTATATTTGTTTATGGCCACAATTTTTTTAGGCCAACTCTATGCTCGTGAGCCTTTACCAGGATCACGGTATGAAGCTTTGTCTGGCATCCAAAAAAGCAAAGAAAAAAAAGAAATAACCCCACAGGAAGAGAAACGCATTGATAGGCAGGACAAAAGTCCCTCTCCTTTTTTAGCAGAGAACTTAGATTTTCTTGAACCAGGAGCGAAGGTTTTAGATGTTGATATGGGGGATGGCCGCAACGCTGTTTTTTTGGCGAGAAAAGGTTTTAAAGTAACAGCTCTCGAAGAAGATGAGGAGTCATATAAGAAAGCAAGAATTTTTGCTAAAGAATTTGGGGTGCGAATAGATGGGATATTAGCAGACCCTATTCAACATCAATTTCCGACTCAAAGCTTTGATGCGATTATTTGTTTTTATCGAGTTGATAAAAAATTGCTAGAACGAATGAAGGCCTGGTTGCGTCCGGGGGGGGTTATTGTTTTTGAGGCGCATACAGAACAAGAAACAAAAATTTTACCCAAAGAACGTTCAGTAAAGAGTGGGGAGTTGCTCACTTTTTTTAATGGTTTTAAAATTTTAAAGTACGAAGAACCTTTGCACCGGAAAGAATATACTGCCGGCATTATTGTAAAAAAAGAATAGAATATGACAAGAACTTCACTTTTTTATAAACATCTGACTCTTCTTGATTATGCTTTTTTTCACAAACGTGATGGGGCCAGAGGGAATTCGTTAATTGTTGATGCTGAGTTTGTTGGCGAACTTGATGATGAAGGAATCCTTTTTGATTTTTCTCATTCAAAAAAAGCAGTAAAAAAAATCATCGATGAAATTTGTGATCACCGGCTTATTTTACCTAAAGGTATCGTTTTTCAAATGGATGAGCATAATTCTGTTTTTAATTATAAAACTCAATATGGGCCTTTACACTACGAAGCTCCTCATCAGGCCTTTTGTGAAATTGAGGGAGACCCCACTTCATACCGTGCAATTGCACAATTTTTAGAACAAGAGTTGTTGCCACGACTTCCTGAAAATCTTGAAGATATAAAACTCAGCTTACGTGAAGAACCACTCTCTTCATTTGATTCTTCTTTTCATTACACTCACGGCCTTCGTTCTCATTACGGCAATTGCCAACGGCTCTTTCATGGGCACAGCAATACTTTGGTCATTGAAGTGAATGGTCAACGTCGGCGTGATTTGGAAAAGGAATTGGCCGAGGAAATTTTTCACAACAGTGTTCATTTTTGTTATTTTGAAAATCTTGTGAATAAAGATGATTATAATTTGAAACTAGGAAGGCCTTCTTCGTCAAAGCCTGTGGAAATTATGTACCAAGGGAATCAAGGTGTTTTTCGAGCAAAGGTTCCTTCCGAACTAGTTTATTTTTTACCGATGGAAACAACAGTTGAAAATTTATCCAAGCATTTTTATCAACTAGTTCGAGAGGAAGTTTCTGAAAAAGATAAAATATGTGTAAGCGCTTTTGAAGGAATCGCCAAAGGGGCCTGTTCTCGGGATTGATAAAATAAAGTTTGAGAGTAAAATAGAACTATGGGGCTTCACTATTTCTTAACTATTTTTTTCATCGCTATCGTGACTACGGTTCACTCATCGGATGATGTAGGATTGTTTTCGGGTCGCGTGTCATCTGTAAGTCCGCAAACATCACTCGTAAGATTTAAAGTCGATTTTTCAAATTTTCGCTATTTGAATAAAAAAGATAAAGTTGATTTTTGGCTTGAGAACACTCCCCATCTGAAGTGTACTGGAGTTATTATAGGGAAAAGTTCTGAATACATGCTGGTGAAAGTTAATGAATATGACAATTGTGCTCGCATTTCATCATTAACGATGGGGGCCTATCTTAAGTTTTTTAGCACTGATCTCATGAATAACATAAAAATGGGCAAGGAGCTCATGGAAGTGTTGGTCAAAAAAAGGTTAGCACTGGGCGGGCAGGCGCAAAGACAAAAAATTGAGCTCGAAAAAAATATTGAAAAAGTGAGTGCTGTTAATGATCGCTATCGTGTCCTTCGCGAGAAGCTTGAGGCCGAGTGGCGCGATGAAGTTGCCAACGTTGAAGAAGATAGAGCAGCAACGCTCAAGCGCTATAATGATTTTTTAATTCAACTTCAAGATGTTGATGCAAAGATTGAACTTTATAAAATTTCAGATCAAAATTTAAAAGAAGATCGTTGGTCTCTTGATTCACGATTTTATTATAAGAAATAAGCAAATATTTTATCTCAAGCTCCCCGCATAATGACAGGCCACCAGATGATCATCCCCAGTTGTTCCCGGCGCGGATTTGAGTTCTGGAATTTCTTTTTTGCACAACTCATTTGCAAAGCGACAGCGCGTATGAAAAGTGCATCCACTTGGAAGATTTCGTGAGCTTGGAATATCGCCTTCTAAAATTTGAGCACTACTTTTTAGGGTTGGGTCTGGCGTTGGGATGGCCGAAATGAGCGCTTGAGAATAAGGGTGAAGTGGTCGCTTATAAATTTCTGACGCTTTTGTAAATTCGACGATCTTCCCTAAATACATAACGGCCACGCGGTCTGAAACGTGTTTGACGACCGCAAGATCGTGCGCAATGAAAATATATGTGAGGTTCATGTCTTGTTGAAGTTCAAGAAGAAGATTTAAAACTTGAGATTGAACAGAAACATCGAGGGCAGAAACTGGCTCATCACAAATTATAAGTTTAGGTTTTAAAGCAATCGCACGAGCAATGCCGATGCGTTGCCTTTGTCCACCGGAAAACTCATGAGGGTAACGAGACATCGCATTTTCAGGGAGACCAACACGCTTGAGTGAATTGAAAATTTCATTTCTTCGAAATTGAGCGTCTTTATATCGAGGATCTAGGTCTTGATGAATAATAAATGGTTCTTCAAGAATCGTTTGAATTGTATGTCTTGAATTTAATGATTCGTAGGGATCTTGAAAGATCATTTGTATGTCTTTGCGCGTATGTCTTAAATCCTTGCCGCTTAGACTAAAAAGTTCTTTGTTCATAAAATGCGCTTGTCCACTTGTAGCATCATGCAAACGAATAAGCGTTTTACCGAGGGTACTTTTACCACATCCCGATTCACCAACAACACCTAGAGTTTCACCTTCGCGGAGGGTAAAACTCACGCCATTAAGGGCATGAACATTGCCAACATGACGTAAAAAAATTCCACCATGGATTGGAAAATGTTTTACCAAATCTTTCACAGCAAGAAGTTCATTAGACATAAACCTTGTCCTTGTTGTAACAGGCGACGAAATGATTATTCATCACTTCTTTAAGTTCAGGATGATCTGTTTGACAAATTTGAGTTGCAAATTTACAACGATTTGCGAATCGACAACCTTGGGGAAGATTAAAAAGATCTGGCACAATTCCGTCGATGATAGGAAGTTTTGTTTTTGGGGGAGTTTCTAGACGAGGAATTGATTCGAGTAATCCTTTAGTATAAGGGTGACGTGGTTTTTTAAAAATTTCCCCAACCGTTCCCTTCTCCACAATTTTTCCTGCGTACATCACCACGACGTAATCACAAAGTTCGGCGATCACACCTAAGTCGTGAGTGATAAACATAATGGCCATCCCAAATTCTTTTTGCATTTTTTTCATCAGACGAAGAATCTGTGCTTGTATCGTCACATCAAGAGCGGTGGTCGGTTCATCGGCGATGAGAAGATCAGGTCGACAGGCCAGGGCCATTGCAATCATCACTCTCTGACGAATGCCTCCAGAAAGCTGATGAGGATATTCAACGAGTCGTCTTTTTTCATCAGGAATACCAACGGATGAAAGCATTTCGATCGAGGCTTTTTGAATATCGCTAGTGCTCATTTCTGGATGATGGAGTTTATAAACTTCACCCAATTGTTGCTCAATTTTTTGAACAGGATTAAGTGCTGTCATTGGTTCTTGAAAAATCATGGAGATTTTATTTCCACGAATTTCATGCATTTTTTGTGTAGGAAGTTTTGTAATATCTATTCCATTAAATAGAATTTCACCTCCTTCAATTTTGCCTGCTGGACGTGGAAGAAGGCGCATAATAGAAAGCGAGGTGACGCTTTTGCCACAACCAGACTCACCAACGATGCCAACAGTTTGCCCTTTATGAATTGAAAAGTTGAGGCGATCAAGTACTTTTACGTATCCACTTTCGGTTGCAAAGCCCGTTTCAAGATTGCGAACTTCTAAAAGGATCTCGTTACTGTTTGATTCCATATATTCTCATTTAACGCTTAAACGTTTTATCGACAATATTTGCAGGAGCAAATTTTCTTCCTTCTTTTCTCGCTTTTTGAGTTTCGTCTTTTTCTTTTTGATCTAGCCAAAAAAGGCCACCCGCGCCTGAAGTTCCAAAAAGGTCAAAAGTGGATCCAGACATTTTTGTGGCAGGAACTTTCGGAAATTTCCAGTAGCGCCAATGAGCATTTCGAAAATAGGGGATAACAAATGTAGGGATAAAGGCAGCGTCGTCATGAATGAGTTGTTGAATCTCGTGGGCAAGATTTACTTTTTTGGCATCATTGAATTCATTGTCAAAATCATCAATTAATTTATCCATCTTTGGATTTGAGTAACTCATAATATTATTTGTCTGGGGCGTTTTTGCATTTTTTGAATGCCAGAATTCCCAGTATTGCGGAATGATTCCTGTTGACCAATTCATTGAGGCAATTTCAAATTGCTTTTCCATAATGGATTTAAATCCTGTTGATCCATCCATTAGTTTGAGTCTTAATTCAATCCCGGCCTTTTTGGCCTCTTCTTTTAAAACAACAAAACGGTCTGTGTGGTGTGGGGCCATATAGGTTATTTCAAAAGAAAGTCTCTCTCCGTTTTTAACCCTAATGCCATCAGGGCCTCTTGTTGTCCAAGCCGATTTTGCAAGATAATCATCAACTTTTTTCAAATCAAATTCGCGCGCCTTTATTTTGTCATTGGCGTAATTTCCATAGCCGGTTGAGACATGATTGAGACGTTCATAATCATTGCGAAGAACTGTCTTGTTTACTTTATCAATATTCAAGGCATGAGCAAGGGCAATTCTGACATTTAAATCATCGAGCGGTTTTTTTGTTACGTTAAGATACATTCCCATATCAGATTGGGGTTGATCTGTATAAAACCAAATGCGATTTATATACCCGTTGTCGTAGAGTGACCCTTTTGCTTTTTCATGCCAGTTTGCAGGAAGTGTAATGTCAAATTCGTCGAGATCACCTTTTAAAAAATGCTCATAAGCAATATTCATATCGCGAATAATCGTAATTTTAATTTTGTCGACATTAAAACGATTTTGATAATACTTCATAGTATCACCCCACCAATTAGCTTTTCTTTGAAGGGTGATAAATTTTCCTTTTTCAACCTCACTTATTTGATAAGGACCTGTGTTGGGGGCAATCTTCCAGTTGTAATCTTTGACCCAATCTTTATTCATTTTATAGAAGTGTCGTGGGTAAGGCTCAAGGTTATAATATTGATGAATTTCTTTACGGGAATATTTTTTCTTTCCGAGGACTCCAATTGTGAAGTCATCATATTTCACAATGCGATCGAAGTATTCTGTAAAATAGTTATTATACCAAGGATCGACGATGTCTTTTGAGCGCATAAACTCAAGAGTGAAAAGATAATCATCAGCGGTGATTGGTTTTCCGTCAGACCATTTTGCGTCTTTATTAAGTTTGTAATAGATAGATTTATTATCAACTCCATAGGCCCAATGAGTAGCGAGACTTGGTATTTGGTTGAGCGTATTAGGATGCATGTCTGTTAAGCTCATTCGGTTTCCATCTAAAATTGTTCGAAATGAACCGTTGGCATCAGGCCCAATATTTCGCAAAGTGATCGGAAAACTATCCATCCACGTCAGAAAAGTTCCTCCGCGTTTTGCCTCTGAAGAAGCAAAGATAGGATCAATATCATTTGTGATCCACTTTAAATTTGTGGGTAGAACATCAGTAGCATAAAGAGTCATACTTAAAAATAGAGCAATAAGTATTTTAAGAATTGTGAATTTTTTCATTTTTTTCCTCATATCTATGTTGTTATTTTTTAGATTACTCATAAGTGGTATGCCTTTTAGGATCAAAGGCCTCTCGTATCGCTTCACCAATAAAGGTGACCATTACAAGAATAATTATCATCGCAGTTACGACGGACGTGACAATCCAGCCCGAGCTAAGATTTTGTGTTCCTTGGTGAAGAAGTTCTCCCCAACTTGGCGTTGGTGCCGGCAGACCAAAACCAAGATAGTCTAAAGAAGTGAGGGCCACAATTCCTCCGCTCACCGCAAAGGGAATAAATGTAACTATGAGTGAAACGGAATTAGGAATAATGTGCTTAAAAATAATGCGAGCGTCACTTGCTCCGAGCGATTTTGCGGCCTGAATATATTCTCTCGCTTTTTGTCTGTAAGTTTGAGTTCGAAATTGCCAAGTAATTTCCATCCATCCAAAAAAAACCATGATACAAATTAAGCTAAAAAAATTAGGGACCATAATAGAAGAAATAATCATGACAACATAAAGAAAAGGGACGTCGGCCCAAATTTCAATAATACGTTGGATAAGCATATCAAACCAACCACCGTAGTAACCCATAAGGCATCCTATAGAAATCCCAATGACATAATCGAAAAAAAGTAGGATGAGCGAAAAAATGATGGCAATACGAAAACCATAAACGAGTCTTGCAAAAATATCACGCGCTGCTGTGTCTGTTCCTAAAAAATGACGTTCATTAAATGAGGGTGCCGTAGGAGGATATATTCCTTCTTTAAAATCATTTTCATATTCGCTATAGGGGACAAGTGGCATAATCACAAAATTTTTGCTTTCTTCTGTTTTAAATTTTTTTTGGAGTTCTCGATAATTTGTTTCATATTCATAATCTAACCCAAACGTTTTCCCTGGAAGAATTTTTCCATAGGTAGGGAAAAATAATTTTCCTTCGTACGAAACGAGGAGGGCACGATTATTAATAAAAATTTCAGCAAAAAACGACAGAAAGATAAGCAACGTCATTATGATAAAAGAATAATAGCCGCGCTTGATAGATTTAAACCTACTTATTTGTTTTTTTGTTAGCGGATCAAGGTGAATTAAGGATAATTTTAACATAATATGATGATCCTTTATTTAAACTGAATTCTCGGATCGACTATTGCGACACAAATATCAGAAAGGATGTTACCAATCATAAATAAAAGAGAAGAGATAACAAGTGTTCCCATCACAATAGGATAATCTCTTTGCACAATGGATTCAAAACCAAGTAATCCAAATCCATCAATATTAAAAATTGTTTCGACAAGAAAACTTCCCGAAAGAATCACAGAGATACTATTTCCAAAACTCGTGGCGATAGGAATAAGACTGTTGCGTAAAGCATGCCCGACGACTGCTTTATTAAAGGGCAATCCTTTGGCCATTGCCGTTCGAACATAATCGGCCGAAAGATTATCCATCATTGAGTTTTTCATGAGAAACGTCATAACTGCAAAACTTCCTGCAATATAAGAGGCGACAGGAAGTATAGCGTGCCAGAGGAGATCTTTTATTTTTGCCCACGCATTAAGATCAGAAAAGTTTTCGCTCACAAAGCCGCCTAAGGGAAAGCACTCCAGTTTCGAAGCAAAAACATAAACGAGGGCAATCGCGATTACGTAGGCCGGAATTGCATACCCGACGAACACAATCACAGAGCTTGCATTATCAAAAAATTGTGTATGCTTAATGGCCTTCCAAATCCCAAGAGGAACGCAAACAAGATAAGTCAAAAACATCGCAGTAAGGCCGTAGGTAATAGAGATCGGAAATCTTTTTTTAATGACATCCCAAACGGGCTCATTAAAACGAGTTGAGGTTCCAAGATCAAGTTTAACAACTTTAAAAAGCCATTGAGCGTAGCTTACTAAAACAGGTTTATCAAAACCGTAGTATTCTTTTAACTCTTGAATTTGATCTTCAGAAAGGGCAGTTCCACCTTGGGTTAAACGCTTACTTCCTTTGTCGCCATTCATTTGTTGCATTTTGGAAATCATTTGCTCCACCGGGCCACCAGGAACAAAACGCGTAATGGTAAAAACAAGAAGTGTCACACCTAAAAATGTTGGAAGAATAAGAAGAAGTCGCCGAATAAAATAACCTGTCATGGTAATTAAATCCTTTAATAATGATGATGCTTATTATTCTAGCCTAGTTCGTATTTTCAGCAATTAAAGAGATTCGTGCCCACTGATGATAATGGTCGAGTAAATATGTTCAGTATGCAATTCTATTTTGTGACGTTGTGTTTAAAATATGGCATTATGTTGGTCGTAATGATTAAGAAAATAACTCTATTATTATCTCTTTTTTCGACGACACTTGCACTCGCGATCCCGGCGGCAGTTGAGGAGTGTTTTAAAAATTTATCTTCTAAAAAAACGGAAATATTTACTCCGCGTTATGCCACAGGTTTTCGCTACTACAAAAAGGAAGACTTTATTATTCTCGAATCACAGGGAAAATTTTTTCTATTATCAAGTCATCATAAACCTCCACCTTGTTTAAATATTCCTAACTTTAATATCCCCATAAAAACGCTCGTTACCTTTTCAACAACTCATCTTCCTTTTATTCAGCAATTAAAAAAAGAAAATCTTGTGCTTGGTTTTGCAGGAATGGAATTTGTCAATAATCCAATTATTCTTGAACAATTTAAAAAAGGAAAAACCAAGGATGTAGCTTATCCTCCTCGAGAAGAAATGCTTTTGAGCTTAAAACCTGATGCGATTTTTACGTATGCTGTTCAGCAAAAAGATGAGTCCGAATTAGAACATCAAAAAAAACTTGGCCTCCCCATGGTTCCTATGTCCGAGTATAAAGAGGATCATCCTTTAGCGCGAGCTGAATGGCTTATTTTTATGGGCCTATTTTTTGATCAAGAAAATGTGGCGAAAGAAATTTTTTCAAACCAAGTGGATGAATATGAGAGATTACGTCTTCAACTTAAAAAAATCTCTTTTCGTCCTCGAGTGATTATTGGGGAATTACAAAATGGAGTTTGGTATGCTCCGCGAGGGGGAAGTGATCTTGCTCGTTTGATTGAAGATGCAGGGGCCGATTATGTTTGGAAAGATAAAATGGGCAAAGGATTTATGACAATTTCCTTTGAGGAAGTTCTCAAATTAATGTCCTCTCATTCTGGTGAACTTTTTTGGTTGCCACAAAATTCATGGACAAAAGGCAACGAGATAATAAAGGCCGATCCTCGTTACAAAACTCTCGGATTATTTAAGAATGTGAAGATTTTCAATCACAATCTCATTTATAATAAAAAAGGATATAGTGATTATTGGGAAACAGGGATTGCTAATCCTCATTTGCTTTTAAAAGATTTAATTTCAATTTTTCATCCTAAGGTTTTAAGCACTCATCAAAGAAAGTGGTATCACGAGCTAAAATTATGAAAAATTTTTTAGGCGCTAAATTTATTTTACTTTTGAGTTTTATTTTTCTTTGCTCAGTAATAATTATTTCAAAGGGAAGTGTCGATAATACCTTCAAGCAACTTTACGAAGTCATCATTCATCCCGACAATAGTGTTCTTTCAAATGTTTTTTGGGAGCTTCGACTTCCGCGTTTATTAACAGCGCTTCTTGCTGGAGCCGCCATGTCGTGTGCCGGCCTACTTATTCAAACTTATTTTGAAAATCCTCTTGCGGACCCCTATGTCCTTGGTGTGCACAGTGGGAGTAGTTTGGCCGTAAGTTTACTTATGGTAGGAGGAATTTCTTCAAGCTTAGGTCTAGGATATTCATTGGGGATCGTTGGAGCTTCTGCCTTAGGGGCCATGGGAACTTTATTACTCCTTCTCACTTTGTTTCGAATTTTTCCTTCAAAAGTTATGATTTTAGTATTGGGTTTGATTTTGGGTTATTTTTTCGGCGGCATCGTGAGTATTCTTTGGGCCTATGCTGATGCGAACGAGCTTAAAAATTATTTTCTTTGGGGGCTTGGAAGTTTTTCACGGACAAGCGGAATGGATCTTAAAATTTTTTCAATTATTGTTAGCGTAGGAGTATTCTGCTCTTTTATGATGTCCAAATCGCTCAATCTTCTTTTACTTGGCGAAGAGTACGCCTGTAGTTTGGGAATGCAGGGGAAAAAAGTCCAAACTTTCATTATCTTATTGGCAGCACTTCTTTCGGGATCAGTGACTGCTTTTTGTGGGCCAATTGCTTTTATCGGAATTATTTCTCCTCATGGAGCGAGATTTCTTTTTAAAAAAAATGATCATCGAATTTTTATACCTGCAACGATTCTTTGTGGGATAGCGGTGGCCCTGTTTGCAGAAATGATTTCTTCTTTTTCGGTAGCGGTGATTTTGCCAATTAATGCCATTTTAAGTTTGATGGGATTTCCATGGATTATTTTTCTTCTTTTGAATTTAAAAAAAGGAGGAAGTTCTGAAACCTAACCCACTTTTAATTGTTAAAGATCTTGTCGTTGGATATGAAAAAGCACTCATGGATCCCATTAATCTTTCTGTTTTTTCAGGAGATCTGATTTGTTTAATGGGCATAAATGGGTGTGGGAAAAGTACTTTTTTTAAAACTGTTGCATCCTTGGTTCCCCCACTAAGTGGTGAGGTGCATTTAAATGGCCAAAACATCGCCACAATGAGTGCAAAGGAAAAATCGCACCTGATGAGTTTTGTTTTTTCTGGCAGTATTGGTGATCAACATTTGTTGGTTGATGATATCTTAATTTTTAGTCGTTATCCCTATAGTAATTTTTGGGGGAAATTGAGTAAGGCCGACAAACTTATTATTGAAGATGTTGTCGAGTTGCTGGGCCTTTCTGATTTTCGTTATAAAACATTAGGCGAATTAAGTGATGGGCAAAAACAAAAAGTTTGGATAGCGCGCGCTTTTGTGCAAGATACTCCGTTGGTGTTTTTAGATGAACCGACAAATTTTTTAGATATTCCCCACCGCCTCGACGTTATGCGGATTCTTCGTCTCATGGCCCGTCAGAAAAATAAAGCCGTGATTTTTTCATCTCATGATTGGGAGTCTGCACTTTCTACGGCGAGTTGGCTTTGGTTAGTGAATGATAAAAAATTGGCCAAAGGTGTTCCTGAAGATTTTATTTTGAATTCGTTGCTCCATAAAGTTTTTTCAAAAGATAATTTTATTTTTGATCACGAACGCGGGGTCTTTAAAGAAAAAATTGTAGGCGCCAAAAAAATCATACTCGATGTTAAGAAGTCTTCTTTCGAGCAAAGGCATTGGACTATACATGCTCTTACTAAAGTAGGTTTTTTATGCGAATTAGAAGGTCATGCGCAAATCCGCTTAGAAAATGATGTTTGGATTGTTGAAGAAAAAACAGGCCCAAAGATTTGTCAGTCTCTTGAAGAACTTCTTAATACTTTGGGCCATTTTTAATAATAATTTATTTCAGCGTGATTTTTTTCGTAAGTTTTTTTCCTGAGCGCATATAGGTTACATCAACAGTATCTCCTGCTTTAAATTTATCAAGAGCATTATAAATGTCATTGTATGTATTCACTTCAATTCCGTTTAAACTTAAAAGAACGTCTCCCAAGTAATAGCCACGCCTATCCATCATTAAACCTTTAAGTCCCGCAATCCCCGCAGGCCCTTTGGGGTCAACATTTTCAATGATGATTCCTTTCTCTAAACCAAATGAGTATTCTCTGTAATTATCAGGAACAATCGTAATGCCGAGACTTGGGCGAATGACTTTTCCGTGTGCTATTAATTGAGGCACAATACGTTTAACTTCATCAACAGGAATCGCCATGCCAATACCTGCGCTTGCCCCTGAGGTGCTAAAAATCATTGTGTTGACACCAATGAGATTACCTGCAGAATCAAGCAATGGGCCTCCGGAGTTCCCAGGATTAATTGATGCATCAGTTTGAATAGCATTATTAATTTTTACACCTGTTACACTTGGAAATTCGCGTCCAAGTGCGGAGATAATTCCTGCTGTCATTGTATGGTCAAGGCCAAATGGATTTCCAATGGCGATGGCCTTTTGGCCAACGACTAAATCAAAAGATCGCCCCATTTTAATTGGTTTAAGGGGCATGCTTGGTTTTTCTTTTAAGAGAAGGACCGCGAGATCTCTATTGGGTTCAACGCCAACAACTTTGGCCGCATATTGCTTTCTGTCGTTATGAAATGAAATTTTAAAGTCTCCCCCCGAGGCAACAACATGGTAATTTGTGACAATGTGACCTTTATCATCCCAGACAAAACCAGAGCCACCGCCACTTTCTGTTTTTTCAGTATCCCCAAAAAAACTTCGCCTCACTGCAAATGTTGAAACGTTGACCACCGAAGATGCCGTACCTTGAAAAACAGAAATACTGTTTTTTTCATCTTCAATGTACATGCGTTTTTCATTTGCTTGCGGCATTTGACTAAAGGCGCTTAAAGATAATAAGAAAAAAGTGATAAAAATAATGTAGTATTTCATGATCAACTCCTTACTTGTTGGTTGTTTTTATATTTGGTATAATTCCATTTTTATCGTAAATCAAGGGAAGGCCCGTGCAGATTGAATATTTTAACAGAGAAAAAAATCAACTTGAAATTGAAAAAGTCATGGCCGGAAATTCTCTTGAATGGCTTTACTCGAGCGCGCTTGGTCAATGTATGCTTCCCCTCCTTACAAAACGGGTCGTGAGTTCACTTAGTGGTTGGTGGCACAATCAACCAGGGAGTCGAAATAAAATCCCAGAATTTATTAAAGATTTTAATATTGCTATAGATGATTTTATTCCAGAAAGTCAGGGTGAAATTCCATATTCAACTTTTAATAAGTTTTTTATTAGAAATTATAAAGAGGGCGTTCGCCCATTTGTTACTGATGAAAAAGTGATGCCCGCTTTTTGTGAAGCTCGTTATTTTGGGACTGAGCGAGTAACAGACAATATGCGCTTTCCTGTGAAGGGACAGCACCTCAAGGCTTCTGAGTTGCTTGGGCATTCCACATGGTCTTCTACTTTTGAGGATGGACCTTTAATGATCGCTCGACTTTGTCCGGTTGATTATCATTGGTTTCATTTTCCCGATCAAGGAAAATTGATTGACTATAATGTTATTCCTGGCGCCTTTCATTCAGTGAGTCCCTTGGCCTTAAAAAATAAATCAGATGTTTTTTGTATTAATGAAAGACAAGTTTCAATTTTAGAAACTAAAAATTTTGGCAAGCTTGCTTATATTGAAGTCGGTGCAATGTGTGTAGGACGTATTGTTCAAACTCATGTGCGACCAGAATTTAAGCGTGGTGAAGCCAAGGGGCATTTTCTTTTTGGGGGATCAACAGTCATTCTTCTTGGAGAAAAGGGGGCGTGGAAACCATCCTCCGATATCATCCACTATTCTGGTCTTGAAAAAGAAGTTCTTCTTCGTCTGGGAACTCCGTGCGCTGTTGCTCTGTAGTTGTCTTATTTTAGAATGTTTAATTTCAGAAGATAGTGATCCGAAGGAAAGATATTATTTTCGTGTGTTTTGTCTAAAAAAATTTCTTGCGCTCTAAATTTTTTATCAACAAGAAACCAATCAATTCGAGAGGCATTTACGATAGGCAAATGAAAATGATGATGACTTGCTTCTTCTTCTTTTTTTAAAAAAAACCAAGGGTCGATGAGTTCTGGTATTTCTTCAGTGATAATTTTTCGAACATTTTCTTTTGGGGACTCATTAAAATCGCCGGCCAAAATGAGCGGTAAATTCTCAGCATTTATTTTTTTAAGCTCAGTAATTAAAACTTTGATTTGTTCTTCGCGAGTTGAAGAAAGAACATGATCTAGGTGAGTGACTATAAAAATAAATTCATATCCTTCATTTATATTTTTTGCTTTTATCCAAGTGGCCAGTCGAGGGTAAGCACTTTCAAAAGAAAAACTTCCAGCAATGTAAGGTGTTTTTGAAAGCCAAATATCACCACTGCTTTGGATTTGAATTTTATCTGGATTGATGAAAATACACGGATACATCCGGTCATCCAGATAAGTTCGATGAGAGTCAATGAGTTTAAAACCAGTCAGTTTATTTTCCAGATCATGCAATTGAGGAGGAAAACCTTCTTGAGTCCCAATGAGATCAGCTTCGTAGTTTAATAAAAGTTTTGTGAGCAAAGCCCGTCGATGAGGCCAATCATGGCAACCGTCATTTAAGTTCGCAAAGCGTATGTTCGATGAAATTAATTTCATAAAAGTTGTGACGATTCTAAAGCAAATGTTCTTTTTTGAGAACAAATTCTCAACAGAGAACATCTTTGTTCTTAAAAAAGAACGCTTAATCGTATTTCATCATACAATTCAATGCGTTGGCTGCATTTCGTTATTGGCATCAGACTTGCTCTTATAGGGGCAACACACACGGAGGACCTATGAAAGCAACACAAAAAGAACTTTTAGAGCAGTATGTAAAACTCATTGAGAAGCCAACTTTAAAAAAAATGGTCGACGAAACAGGAATTCAGATGACTCGCATGTTTCGTCTCCTTAATGGAAGTGCCATGAAACTTAGCGAGTATGAAATTATCCATCACCTTATTCAAAAAAAATCAGGCATTGAACTCGAGCTCCCCCAATTGATGGAAGAGTGTTTAAAAAAATTATCAAAACCAAGCATTAAAGAAATTGAATCCATCGTGAAACGAAAGTTGGCCCTCTGGGATTTGAAACAAAATTGTAAAATAGTTTTGGCCTCACAAAGCAAATAATAAGGAGTTCATTATGTTAGAAGGATTATTGGTTGTGGAAAGAATGGTTCTTGAATCTTTATCTCGCAAAGGAAAAAATATTTATGAAATGGCCTTGGATACTGGGCTTGATGAAAGTTTACTTAAAAATATTGTACCCTTTTTTTTAATGCAAAATATTGTTCTTTATGACAAAGGAATTTACTCGCTTAATGCAATTCAGAATGAAAAATGGATAGAAAATATTAATAAAAGAGAGCATCTGAAAGAAGAAGTCAAAGAACTTTTTACTTCGCTTGTGAATCAGTATTTTTCTGAAACAAAAAGGGAGGAAGAAAGTGAAGTTGAGCTTAAAGTCCAAAAAATTTGGCTCACTTCTTCCGAAGAAAAAATTATTAATTCCTATTTAAAAAATATTGAAAATTATATTAAAAATATTGAAGACGAAAGAACTCGTAAACCTGTTCAAGAACGTCTTTGCGAAAAGAAAGTCTATATCTGGGGGCAGTCAGCTTATTCTCATCTCGTAAATGGAGCTATAGACGCTATCTAGTATAACTAAGACGCGTTTTCACGTTCTAAGCTCCATCACTTAAAACATTGAAGTAAGTGGCCTGATGGTGATGAAATACCATTGCTGAAACACTTGCTTCAGGCTCCATCATAAATCCTTCTGTAAGATTTATTCCTAGTTCTTCTGGTTTTAAAAGTTCGAAAAGTGTTTTTTGATCCTCAATGATGGGGCAAGCTGGATAACCAAATGAGTAACGTTTGCCTTGATATTTTGCCAAATGTTTATCGGTCATCGTCATATTTTTAGGGTCCTCTAATTTCCACATTCCGCGAATTTTTTCATGGAGAAGTTCTGCAAAAGCTTCAGCAAGTTCAAGGGCCATTGACGCCAAAATATGGGAGTGTAGGTAATGCCCAGCAAGTTTAAGTTCTTCGATTTTCTCTTTAATGTTTTTCCCAACAGAGACAACGAAAAGTGCAATGTTGTCTTGAAGTGGTTGTGTAGAGGGAGAAACGAAATCACTAAGACAAAGTCCTTCAGATTTTTTTTGTCGTGGAAAAGTAAAGGTTGTCATTTTTTTATTTTCATTATTGTGAAAAGCGATACTGTTTCCTTCAGCACTTGCTTTGAAAAATTGATAAACGGCGCTGGGAATAAGATGCGTTGTTTTATAAAGATCGAAAACTTTTTTGACTTCATTAAAAATTTCTAAAGCCTTAATCCCTTCCGGTGAATTTTGCAATTCATGGTCATTTTTATCGATAAGTTGTTGCACGAGTTTTCTTTGAATACCAAGGTGTTTACCGTAAAGCATGAAGGGATTGATGAATGTAAAAATTTGATCAATTGAAATATCTTTTAAAGTGTGACGATCGTAATCAGGGGCGCTCGGAATAATTTCACAGACTTTAATTTGTGGACATCTAATTTGTGAATCCGAATCAATATTGATTGGCCTAAAAAATGCCGTCGTCTCCTCCGTCTTTTTATTGGCCCATTCTTCTTCATATTGAATAAATTCTTCTTTATTCATAATCAGATTTGCAAGACGCAAACCATCCATCGCATCCTTTGCATAAATTGCTGTTCCGTCTTTGTAAGCTTCGTGAACTTTGTTGCGCACAAAATTTCGAGAGAGCGCTGCGCCTCCACAGAGAACGGGCGCATGTATCCCCGCATTTGAAAGATCTTCTGCGGTTGTAATCATTTGCATAGCGGATTTAACCAATAGCCCAGATAAACCGATCATGTCTGGCTTATGCTCTCTCGCCGCTTCAATGATCTGTTCTGAACCTATTTTGATACCAAGATTGATGACTTTAAAACCATTGTTAGAAAGGATGATGTCGACAAGATTTTTCCCTATGTCGTGTACGTCGCCTTTGACTGTGGCAAGAACAATTTTTCCTTTGATCTGGTCATCTTTTTTTTCCATGAATTGTTCAAGGTGAGCAACGGCCGCCTTCATCGACTCGGCCGACTGAAGAACTTCAGCGACAATAAGTTTGTTGGCATTAAAAAGTTTTCCAACCTCACTCATTCCTTCCATTAATGGGCCATTGATAATTTGAAGGGGCGTCATTATTTTAAGTTGTTCATTAAGATCTTCAACAATGCCTTTTTTGGTTCCTTCAAGTATATAAAGTTTAAGGCGCTCGGGGACTGAAAGTTCCGCATGAGACTTTGCTTCTTTTAAAACTTTTTTATCGCGAAAGGCACTTACAAAATTTTCAACAGCATTGGGTGTACGATTGAAAATGAGGTCTTCAGAAAGTTTAATTTCTTCTTCGCTTAAAGAACTAAAGCGGCGAAGTTTTTCTGCATTGACAATCGCGAGATCGAGGCCGGCCAAAACGCAATGATAAAGGAAAACAGAATTTAATATTTCACGTCCAACAGGGGGCAATCCGAAAGAAACGTTAGAAACACCAATGGCACTTTTGGTTCGAGGAAAGGTTTTTTTTATAAGGCGTATTCCTTCAATCGTTTCTTGGGCCGAACCAAGATATTTTTCATCACCAGTTGCGCAAGGAAAAACAAGGGGGTCCCAGTAAATATCTTCTTCAGGGTAACCATATTTATTGACGAGAAGGTCGTGACTTCGCTTAGCGACTTCGAGTTTTCTTTCACGAGTGACGGCCATACCATTTTCTGGATCATCATCAATAGTTCCTACCACTAAAGCCGCATTAAATTTTTTAGCAAGGGGAAGTACTTTTTTGAAGCGTGTTTCACCGTCTTCAAGATTAATGGAATTTATAATCGCCTTTCCTTGAGAATAAGTGAGTCCTAAGGCCATCACTTGATCGTCAGTTGTATCAATCATAAGCGGTGCACGAATTTTATGAACTAACTTTTCTAAAAAGTTTTTCATATCTTCAAGTTCATTGCTATCCGGATTGGCCAGGCACACGTCAATAATGTGTGCTCCTTTTTTGACTTGATCTTTAGCAATCTCTGCCGCTTCGTCGAATTTTTTTGCAGTAATAAGATCTTTGAATTTTTTAGAACCAATAACGTTTGTTCGTTCTCCAACAAGGAGGGGGCGTTTTTCATCTGTGACATCAAGAAAATCAACGCCGGAAAGCCATGAGCCGATAATATTTTCCGTTTGGCGCGGTTTTTTGTTCTTTGCCATTAGTGCCATTGCCTTAATGTGCTCTTGATTTGTACCGCAACATCCCCCAATTAAATTAATCCACCCTTGATCAATGAATCGTTCTAAAACGGTAGCGACCATTTGTGGTGTTTCACGATATTTTCCATTTTCATCAGGGAGACCAGCATTAGGAACACACGAAACTCGTGTTTTGAGCATTTGGCTTAAAGTGCGAATATGGTCAGTCATAAAATCGGGGCCAGTGGCGCAATTTAGACCTACATAAAGTAAATCTTGATGGCTTACTGCTGCGGCAAGAGCTTCAATGCTTTGACCTGCGAGCATTGTCCCCATTGCTTCAATTGTGACGGAAACAGCAACAGGAATTTTTTCTTCAACTTCACTTAGAAATTTATTAATGCCTAGTAGTCCCGCTTTTATATTGCGAGTGTCATTACAAGTTTCAAGAAGGAAGTAATCAATTCCTCCCTCATACAATGATCGTGCCTGCTCATAGAAATTAGTACTCAGTTCATCAAAACTAATTCCTCCAGTTACGCTGAGAGACTTTGTCGTAGGCCCCATTGAGCCTGCAACAAAGCGTGGTTTGGAAGGATCTTTTTCTGTATAAGCGTCGGCCCTCGCTCTTGCTATTTTTGCCGATTGAAAATTAATTTCGTGGGCCTTCGCTTGTAGATTGTATTCACTTAAAACAATTTTTGCTCCCCCAAAACTATTGGTTTCAATAATGTCGGCGCCAGCATCTAAGTAGAGATCATGCACGGAGGCCACAATATGAGGACTTATTAGAACAAGATTTTCATTGCAGCCATCAAATTCTTCTCCACCAAAGTCTTTTGGGGTGAGGTTTTTTGTTTGAAGTGCTGTCCCGGTAGCTCCATCAAGGACGAGTATTCTTTTTGATAAAGTTTCTTTTAATAAATTAATTCTTTGTAGGCGTTTCATTTTTTGAGAGCTCCAAAATAAGTATTTTCAGGAAGAAGGTTTTTATCGATGAGCACGGCCCTTTCTAAATGAGGAACCGTTGTGAGATAAACTAGTTTTTCATTAAATTCATGGGGAAATTTTTCTTTTAATTTCTTGGCATCTTGAATGCCAATATAAAAAATCCAATCATGAAGATTTAAAAGATTTTTCCCTTGCAAATACTCTTCGACGTGTTCAAGAGAGAGATGATAGACAGGCGCAGAGGTACTAAAAGAAAGCGGAGGGAGAAAAGTCCAGTAGTAGTCATAGTTAGCGCTGACTTCAGCCCAAGCTTGAGGCGGACTTTTTAAATATTGAGTGAGTTTCAGGATTTCAAAAATTTCCTTATCTCTTTCAGACTTGATTCCCACGGGAAAACAGAGAAAAATAACTGTTGTAATGAGGACAAGGATTTTTATGGTATGAGAAAAATACAAACCAATTTTTTCTTTAAAATGAGCGAGGGCATGTCCGGCCAAAGCGGCCATTGGAAGATAGGCAGGGATAATATAGTGAGAGTATTTCCATTTAATGAATGAAAAGGGCAAAAGAAGGGCCCAGAACCAAGCGATAAAAAGAAAACCTATATGATCTTTTTTTTCGTTTTTAAATATCTGCCACGTGCCGACCATGGAAAGAATGAACCAAGGGAGACATTCTCTCATGATAACTTTAAAATAGAGAAAAAAATCGTAATCCGACTTTCCTCTTGAGTTTACGACGGTGCTTAAAAATTGGGCATTAAACCATCTTTCAAAGACATCATAATTATCAGTTAGTTTTAGTGCCAATGGCCAGATAGCAAAAATAGCAAAACCGAAAATAAAAGCACACCACAAAAGAGGTTCTTTTAATTTTTTAAAATTTTGCGTAAGGAGTAAGTGAAAAAAAATAGCAAGACCGATAAAAAAAGCAGCATGCCCTTTGATTAAAAGGGCGCATCCCCAAAAAAAACCAGTGAAAAAATAATCTTTCGTGCGCCCAAAAAGAAATGTCTTATAGTAAGAAAGAAGCGTGAGGAGAGCAAAAAGCATTAAGGGAATTTCAAGTATTGGTGCTCGCGATTTGCGAATGAATGGATAACTCAAGAGGAGAATGAGAATTGTAAAAAAGGCCTGTCGTCTTGTCGTGAATTTTTTTAATTCAATCCAAAGTATGCTTATAAGTGCTGTGTTAAGAATTAAAACAGCTAGTCGCGCTGTAAGCCAAGAATTGCCAAAAACTTTAAAAAGAAGGCCAATGTACATAAAATAAAAAGGTGGGTGCTCAGCAAAACGTGAGTGCGCACCATCGTTAAGGTGGGGTACAAGCCAACGGCCTAACTCCGAAGCGTGCTGGCCAAGGGTGGCATACAGCGCTCCATCCATGAACATTCCAGGAATCCAAGCATGGTGAAAGGTAAGGAGAATTAAAAGAAATAAGAGAAAGGCATATTGATAGTTATGAGGGCCTGCCTCGGGAGCGATATAGGATAGTTTTTTTTTGATGAATTTTAACATGCAAGACTTTTAACATACACAATAGCGTTAGGCCATATAGCAGTCTGATTCTAGTGATAATGCATATAGATTTTTAAAAGTTCATAAGGCGCTTTTATGAAGTCTATTAATTTTAATTTGCTCCCCGGAGTATCAACCCAACTGGTAAGAGGAAATTCATAAATGGCTCCGCTAATGTTCGGTATTTGCTTTGATTTTTTCATTCTAAATAGAAGCTCAATATCAAAAAGCCAACGACTTATAAAAGGTTTTTGAAAAATTTCTGAGGCCATTTTTTTGCGAAAAATCTTAGCTCCGCATTGTGTGTCATAAATATTGAGATTGAGCGCTAGGCTTGCAAATGTTGCAAAAATTCTTCCGAAATAATGGCGCGATAATTTTCTGTGAACGTTGCGACCAAGCAAATCCACTCGTGCACCCGTTACACACTGAGTGCTAGGTTTTGCTTTAAAAACCTCGGAGAAAAAAAGTAGCTCTTCAAGTGGCGTGGATAAATCAGCATCAAGATAAGCGATAAAATCATAATCATTAATTAAAAGTGCGAGAACAGATTCTCTAATCGCGTTACCCTTTCCTGTGTTCACTTTTAGGTCAAGAAATTTTGCTGTCGGATTTTTTTTGCAAAAATCTTTCAAAAGTAGTCGGGTATTATCAGTACTACCATCGTTGACAAAATAGAGATGAAACTGAGTGTAGGATTTTGCAAATATTTCATAAGCTGGTATGTTTAATCGTTTTTCTTCATTGTAGCAGGGAATAATAACTGCCGTAGACATTTTTTATAATCCTGTCGTTGAAAAATAGCTTATCACACTGATCCTATGGCAAAAAGTAAAGAATGACAAATATGACCGAGGAAAGCATTTGTCTAAATTATCAGGGGAAATTAAATTTTTGTAAAACTACTAAATGTAGCGTTAATAAACTAAAGTTTATGCCGATAGGAAGTATTAGAAGGCAAATATTTATGGTTTCAGAAAAAGAAAATTTTCAAAGTCGTGTGCTATTTTTCTGTCCGCAAGGATTGCCGGAAGTCTATGCGCAAGTCATTGAGACAGATAAAAAATCGAAGAAGCATGAGTTTGAAGAAATTTCATCAACTGGGTCGGCCGATGATTTATTGGTGCTGCATGAGAATGCTTCAGTCTTATTTTGTATCACTTCAAAAGATGATCTTGTTCAGCTGTTGACCTTTTGTAAGATCAATGTCGAAAAGATACGCCAAGGTGTTTTAAAAGTTGGCGGTTTAAATTTAACTGGTTCACATAAACTAGATGACGTTTTGAAAAAATCCGGTGTATCCGACGTGTTTCTAGATTCAATATCGTCAAAAACGCTTGATTATAAATTAAATTTTTGGAACAAGGGAATTCAGACAAATTTAAAAAAAATCCAAAGTTCCCTCAAAGGAAATTTTAAATTCGATAACAAAGCTGCTGGCGCAAATGCAAAAGAGGGAGAAGGCAATAAAGGAAAATCTGGTGGCAAGGTTAATGTCTTGTCTGCACTTTCTTTTTCTTCAGATTGTTGGCTTTTAGAAAATGTTCCTGAGCAACCTAGAAAAGTAATGGGACACTGGATTATTGAATTAATTGGGCCAAGCCCTTATGCTGGACGGTGGTTAGAAATTAAAGGAGGGGATGCGTCTAGTGATCCTCTTTGGGAGTGGAATCCATTACATGTTGAAGAATTTCAATTTATAGAGCATGAAGGTTGTTGGGTGGCCAAAGGAAAACAGCCGCAGTTTTCTTGGAAAACAAATTCATGGAAATTCATTGGTCAATCTCCAGCACTCTTTTTTAGATTAAAAGGTGCTGACCCCGTGGTTCGATTTGTAATCAATGATGACGATAATTTGGAAATTGCCGAGGATTCAAAATATGCTCAAGCTAAGAAGCGCTTAATTGAAGAATCGTTTGATCCTAAAGTCGTTCAAAAAAAAGATAATGATAATTCAAAAGAAAATTTAGAAGAAGATTTAGATGATCTTGTTTCGAAGGCGAGTCTTGATAATAAAAATAATGCTGACGACATCAAAGAGTTAGAGTTGTTGGCCTCAAAGGAAGCTTTGAAGTTAGATGATTTAACTGGAAAGGGCTCAACTGATAAAATAGCGAACTCTGGCCTTAAAGGAAAAATTTCTACTGAGTCGGGGGCAGAGACAGACGAAGACATGCCTCGTGAGGGATCTGTTGATAAATTGAACAAAAACTTAGCAGGAAAACTTTCTCGAATGAATGAAAAGATTGATTCTTCATTAGAGGGGGAGACTAAAGGCAATAAGAAAGAACTTGAAGGCGGGACTAAAAAACAAGATAAAAATCTTGTTGATAAAACGAAATCAAAAAATAAAAAAGGGATTGGGCATGCTGATGCTGATACCAATGCTGACGATGATTTAGATGATAATGCCGATGATGATTTAGATGACAATGACTCGGATGGCATAATACAAAATGCTAAAGGAAGTCGAGACCTAAAAAAGAATAATTCCACAAAAGCAATTAGCGATTTAGCGAACGAGATTAAGTTAAAAAAAGAAGATGATGCAAAAAAGAAAGAAAGCTCTACTCAAAAGAATAAGACCTTAGAGGGATTGTTGGGGGGGAAATTTAAGACCCTCAAAGAAGATGATCAAAAAGGACCTAAGGATACAAAGATTGAGCTTGAGTTAGAAAAAGCAAAAAAGAGTATTCCAAAGGCCAAAGAATTGCTTGACTCACTTTTAAACAATGAAAGTGATCAGCTAGATCTTGACGGTGATGTTGCTTCGCCTAGCATTGAGGTCGAAAAGAATAAGAGAGAGAAAGAAAAGAAAACTCAAAATAAATCTCTCAGTGACCTTGTTAAAAAAGAAAAAGATCTAGGCCATAGCAAAAAAACAAAATCAAATGATGAAAAAGATAATGATGCTCATCAAGCCGTTAATAGAGAAATTGACAGCAATATGGCAGGATCAGGTGCGACATCCAATATTGAGGAAGATCCTTTAAGTGGAGAGGGCGCTGAAGCGGATCGTTTAAGCAAGTTTTTACACGGTAAAAGTTCGTGGAAAGAAGAAGCCGAAAAGCACCTTCGTATTACAGATCTTCGTATTGAATTACTTATGAAGAGTCAAAGCAAAAAGGAAGAAATTTCAGTTAAACTTGGTGATATTGTTGAAAACATATTAGTCGTTTTTGTTCCGTTGAAAAAATTTAAATATAATGAAAAAGCGGAAGTTAAAGTTTTTTGCTCTTATGGTGCTATGAATATTGATTTTAAGGTTTCAGGATCTATTGTTGATATGTACGAAAATGATGATGAAACCGAGTGCTGCAATATTGAATTGAGTGAATATAACGAAGCAAATTTAAAACAGCTAAAGCGATTATCTGGTGACCGTCAAAGAAATATTTCTAATTTCTTAAAACAGGCCAAAGGTGTTCCATGAGTGTAAAAAACTTTGGAAAGAAAATTTTACTTGTTGATGATGAGCCTCAAGCTTTGTATATGATGAAAGTTTTTCTAGAAGACGAAGGATTTACCGTTTTTTCATGTAATAATCCACTTAAAATTATGGATATAATTAATTCAGAAAAAGTTGATGCCGTCATTTCGGATTATTTAATGCCGCAAAGGAATGGATTAGAGTGTATCGAAATTATTCGCAAAGAAAAAGGCCCACGTCTTCCTGTTGTTATTGTCACGGGTGTTCATAACCTTCATCTTCAAACCGTTAAAGGGGTGGGTGGGAACGACTTAGTTTATAAGCCGATTGATTTTAAAAAACTAGCAATGATCATTAATAGAGAGCTAAGTGAATTAATGCTTGTCAAAGAAAGTGATTTTATAAGCCTTGTTTTAAAATCATTTTTAATCATTGATGCTGGAATTAAAATACCTTTAAAAGTAACACAATTTTCTTTGAATCAATTTTGTTTTGAACTTCCGAAAGGAAAGTGTGCCTTAGGTGGTTTGAGATTTTTTGAAATGGTGTTAACTGATAAAGACAATGAAGTACACTTTCCTTTTAAAGGAGAGGTGTCTGAACTTACTGAGGTAGATAGTGAAAGAGATCTGATTGTTGTCGATTTGAAAATTTATGATCCAGTAGGTTTTGAAAAGATACAAAAGATTTATAAAAATAGACAAAAAGAAATTACAGATTTTTTAAAACAAGCAAAGGGTTGATAACTTGAAAGACGCAACAAAACAGATTGAGTTAGAATTAAAACGTGAGGAATTATTTTTAAAATATATTTCTCAAGCGAGGGCATTTATTGTTGACACAAGCCCTGCCTCACGAAATCGTTTGATGAAGTCCTTAGTTGATTTAGGTGGAAAACCCCACTTGATTTCTGGGTTTAAAAATTTCCAAGAAACAGAGGCGCGCATTGCTGAAATGCCACCGATTATTATTAGTGAATATCGCTTGCAAGATAAATCAGGGTTTGATTTATTACAAACCTTCAGAAAATACCAAGGCAATGAGCGTGCGCTTTTTATTTTAGTTACCGCAAATTCTTCACAATCGCTTGTTGCACAGGCGGCCGAAGAAGATATTGATGCATTTCTTTTGAAGCCTTACACTCAAGATTCTTTAAAGCAAGTCTTGATGACCGCTGTCCTTGAAAAATTTTTTCCATCTCCTTATGCCGTTCAAGTTGATGAAGGAAAAAAACTTTTATTCTCAGGAAAGCCAGCCGCTGCTAAGGAACATTTTTCTGCAGCAATGAAGTTGCACCCAAAGCCAGCTCTTGCTTGTTTTTATTACGGACAAGCGGAGTTAATGGAAAATTCACTTGAGGGCGCTGAAAAAAAATATCATGAAGGTTTGGAGTTTAATAAAATACACTACAAGTGTCTTACCTATTTGTTTGATTTGCTATTTAATCTTAAACGCTATGATGAAGCCTATGAGGTTGTGAAACAAATCGCTACATATTTTCCGGCCAATCCTAAGCGCTTGGGAACTGTTCTTCGCCTTGCTATCATGACGGATAATTTCAAGGATATTGAGACGTATTACGAGTTGTTTACTTCGCTTGAGGAGCGAACGGATGAATTGATTCGTTATATTTGCTCTGCGATGATTACCTGTGGCCGCTACTACCTCATGCATAATTATCCTGAGAGGGCCTTGATTCTCTTTGAAAAAGTGAAAACAACATCGGCCAATTTTGAAAAATATCTTTTTTATATTGTTCAAAATCTTATTGAGTTTTCATTGCATGATGAAATTCCTTCATTCATGTCGCGATTTTCAAAAGAGTCCGCTAAAACTCGGGAATTTAAAATTTCCCTTTTTTTAGCACAGACCTGCAAGCTTGCCCCACGCGAGGTTATTATTTTATCTCTTAAAATGTTGAAGGATAAAAATATTTCTTATGGAGTTTACTTTGTTTATATTCGTGCCTTGATTGCGATGGACAGAGAGCCTGAAGCTAAAGTGGCCATGGAAGAAGGCATGTTTTTGTATCCTGATAAAGAAAGCCTTTTTAAAAAATTGTTTGAACAGAAAACTAAAAATCAAGCAGAAGAAACGGCATAAATAAATATTTCGTTTCGATTATGGTAGAGCTGAGTGGCCATGACTTCTAACTTATAAGTTTTAAGTTCGTTAAGATTAGCGTCAAGTCGCTTTATAGAGTTAGGATCAGTGAGTTTGAAAGTAAGAAATAATCCTTTTAAATCTTTTTCAAAAAGTGGGATTATTTTGCGAAGTTCTCGAAGCGTATATGAGGGTTTTTGATTAATATCAAGAGTTATCCATTTGACTTTCCCCTTGATTTTTTCTTTCTCGAAGTTTTGCATTGTTGCTTGAAAATGAGTGTAGTTTGGATGCTTCAGGCAAACTGCTGCCATTGCCCCAGTGTCGACTCCATAGACTTTTAGACCGCGTTCAAGCAAATTATAAACAGAGCCCCCAGGAGCAGAACCAAATTCTAAGATAATTTCATTTGGCTTAAATTCAGCTTGAGTGAGACGTATTGCTTCTTCTGTTTTAAGCCATGCCCGCGAAGGCGCTTCATCAGGAAGAGAAAAATCTGGAATTCCTCCCACAAAAGGGGTTTGCCATTTAGAATATCTTCTTAGTCCCAAGAAAAAATCATTTTCATTCATTTTAATAATCTCAATGATGTAATCACCGATTTTGGGAAGAGTCCCTTCATGAAATGAAAAATGATGAAGAAGTTCTGTGCGTTGGTCCTGCGACGGAGTATTAAGAAGATCCCAATCGTGAAGGATAAATTTTTCGTTTTTAAGATGCTTTAATTCCGACTGAAGTACTCTACTAATTTCTTCCTTTTTTGCTTTACCTAAAGAAATTCCAAAACTTCTTGCAAAAATACATTGTGATTCAAAATCCAAGCTGCAATCTTTGTTATCAGTCCTTTTAAATGTCAAAAAATCTTGACGAGAAAAGGCAACATTCAAGTATGGATGCTTTCTTTTAATTTCCTCTTTCAGATACCCGGCACTTCCTTGATTGCAGCTAAAATAGACAAATTTGGCCATGTTGCACTTCTCTTCGAAGAATGTTTTACTTTTATTTAGAGGGAGTCTATCATATCAGACTTTAAAGTCTTAGTCCGATTTTTGATGGGCCCGTGGAGCATGTATGAATAAAAAAGAGATTGTGAATGTTATTGTTGCAAAACTTGAAGATGAGCTGGCCACTGCTTTGCGAGCCGCCGCAGTCAGCAAGAATGAGGCCTTAGAAAATGAATCGAAAAGTGAAGATGATTGCGATACTGCTGGACTAGAAGCCTCTTTTTTGGCAGCTGGACAAAATATGAGAGCGGAAGGTTTGCAAAAACAAATCGACGTTTTTAAAGGATTAAAACTGATTGATTTTTCCGATACAAAACCTGTGACAAATACTGCACTTGTTGAATTAGTAAGTGGCAAGCAAACCAGTTATTATTTTATTGCGCCTGCAGCAGGTGGTTTGCGTGTTACTTATCAAGATAAAAATATTATGGTGATTACATTGGCATCCCCTCTCGGTAAAGACTTGAAAGATAAAATTGTCGGTGAGGATTTTGAAGTAGAAACACCGCAATCATCCAAAGAATATGTTGTGAAGAAGGTTTGGTAAAAGCTTACTCTTGTTGGCATATTAATCGCCATTAAAATTAACGTAATAAAGCTTACATCAAAATCACAAATTGATATGAAATACTTAATCGTCATAATATATCTATTAGTATTTGTAGTTTTTGGAGATAAAGCTATGAGCAGCGAATTGAAATCAAAATTGACTCAATTGCAATATCACGTGACACAAGAAAAAGGGACGGAGAAACCTTTTCATAATGAGTATTGGGACAATCACCGTGACGGAATTTATGTCGATGTTGTCTCAGGCGACGTGCTTTTTAGTTCTAAAGATAAATATGATTCCGGGACTGGTTGGCCAAGTTTTTCAAAAACACTCAATGAATCGTCTGTTGCAACTTCTTTAGATAAAACCTTAGGAATGGAAAGATCAGAAATTAAAAACTCAAAATCAGGAACCCATCTCGGTCATGTTTTTAATGATGGCCCAGGATCTGATCGAAAAAGATTTTGCGTTAATTCTGCATCACTTCGCTTTATTCCAAAAGAAAAAATGAAAGATCAAGGTTATGGTGACTGGCTTTTTCTCTTTGAAAAAAAAGAAGTGGCGACATTTGGCGCTGGTTGTTTTTGGGGTGTTGAACATCTTATAAAAAACATCAAAGGGGTCATTAAAACAACTGTTGGCTACGAAGGAGGCCAATTAATTAATCCTGATTATGGTCATGTAAAAAAGGGGAATACAGGGCACGCAGAGGTTGTTCAAATTGAATTTGACCCTTCTGTTATTAGTTACAAAGAATTGCTTGCCTATTTTTGGCGCTTGCATGATCCGACCCAATTAAATCGTCAAGGCCATGATGTTGGAACACAGTATAGATCGGTCATTTTTTATCACAACTTAAATCAAAAGATGATTGCAGAAAAATCAAAAAAGGATTTTGACGATTCTCATGTTTTTAAAGAAAAGTCTGTAACTCAAATTTTGGCGCAAGATAAATTTTGGAAAGCAGAGGAGTATCATCAACATTATTTAGATAAAAATCCCCAAGGATATATGTGCCATATTATAAGGGAAAAATAATAGTGTTTGTTATTTTTTATTGTTTTCTTTGATACTATTATTAAGTTCATTTAAAACTTTTTTCCATTTGTCTTCATCTTTTTGATTCTCATCATCCTCACTACTTTCACCAACGCTACCTGCTTCATCTTTTTTGGTGGAGACAGTGTTTTTTGCGAGTTCTAAAAATGGTTTAAAATCGTCTTCCTCTTTGAGTTGAGCAGCCTTAAGGCGATTAAGTTCATTTTCGGGAAGAGATTTAATTTCATTTTTATTATCTTTATGCGTTGTGTATTGGCCCGCGGTGAGTTCATATTTATTTTGCCCATCGCTTGAACTAATTCCTAATTTTCCTGATAGAAGGGCAACTTGTGTTTGACCATCAGATTCGTTCATAAGAAATTCAGTTCCGAGAACTCCCATTTTTGTATTTTTAGTGTGAAATTCTAAATCGCCGACTCGTGCAATTTGGTGAATGCTGGCACGCAGTTGCCCTTGTCCAAGTTTAAATATTGCTTTTCTTTTGTCCTTGTCTTGAAATTCATAATTTTTAATTTCAAAAATACTTTTAACTCCAAGAGCGATAACGGTATCGTCGGTCATTTGAAATTTTATCGTCGCATCTGGCATTGTTTCTATCGTGTCACCTGCAAAAACATGCTGTCCTTTTTCAAGATAAAGGCCTGTCGGATTTTGCTTGTTGATTCGCCTTGATTTGCCTTTCATAAGTAAGACTGTTCCATGAAACGTAGGAACAACTTTCGAAGTGGCCACATCTAGTTTGTAGTCTTCTGCAGAGTATGCATTGAGTATAAAAATGAATAATAATATTTTAATAATTTTTTTCATTTTAAATTAAAACCACAAGGGGGATCTAAAAATTGAACGGCATAAAACACACCAGTTGATTTAACTTCACTTCGAACAATAGAGGCCATAAAAGGAATGATCCTATCATTTTGCATGATAACATCTCCATGAAGTTCTTCTGCAACTTTAAAAATAGCGTCTTCTGCTAAAACATCATAAATAAGCATTCCTACTTCAGAATAATTGACAGTTCTAAAGTTGTAGGGTTTGCCATTTTTATAAATGCAAATTGGGATATCGCCGATATAACGAATGCTTCGACGGAGACTGTTTTTTTCTCTAAGGAAACGATATTCGACTTCATTTTGTTTGGGGATTTGATAGAAGATTTTTTCAGGGAGTTGTAATGCCGTTAGATGGCCACCGTAAACGCAAGAAGTATCTATGTTGATTCTTTTTTCCGAAGCATAAAGCTGTTTCGTTGGTGTATGGCCATGGATAATAAGTTTTCCCCAATTAAAATCACTATTGAAAAAATCTTCGCGAATCCAAAAAAGGTCATCATGTGTTTTTATTTTACTTAATTGTTTCAATGAAATATTAGGAAGTCCTGCATGAACAAAAACATAATCTTCTGTTTCAAAATAGGGAAGTAGTGCTTTAAGAAATTTTTGATGCATTTCTGGGATATCATAATTACCAAAATCATCAGCATAACTTGCAAGGGTAGCACCGCCGCCGTTGAAAATAAAAGCGGCCGCATCTTGCGTCGTTTTATTTTCTAAAAACTCTAAAAACATTTTCTCGTGATTTCCCTTGAGTCCAACGACAGGCACTTTCGTTTTTAATTCAAGAATAATATCAATAATTTCTTTGGAATAAGGCCCACGATCAACATAGTCGCCTAGAAAAATAACAAGTGTTTCTTTAGAAAGTGGTAACTTTTTTAATAAAAGTTCCAATTCTTGGGCGCACCCGTGAATATCACCAATTGCAAAGATTTTTTTGTACTTCATGTTCTCTCGATTGTATGAATTATAATTATAAATTATTTCTCTAATTTTACCAGCAATGCGTGTAGTACTTATTCAACCTCCAATACAAGACTTTTATACTACAGTACAAAGGCTGTTTCCTTTGGGGCTTTGCTCATTAAAAGCAGTTCTTTTAAAAAATGATCCTGATCTTGAAATTCAAATAATCGATTGTCAGCAGAGTGGAAAAAAGACAATTACTCTTCCTAAAGAACTAAGTTTTCTTAAAAATTATTATCCAGAATCGGACCACAGTCCCTTTGCAGCTTTCGGTCCTTTTTATCATTTTGGGTATTCTTATGAAGAAATTATTAACCTAATAAGAATTTTTAAACCTGATTTAATTGGTATAGCTTCGCTTTTTACACCTTATCATCGTGAGGTTTTAACGTTAGCGAAATCGTGTAAAGAAGTGTTTCAAATTCCTATCGTTGTTGGTGGACCCCATGCGAGTGCCTGTCCAGAATTAATGATGGAAGATGGAAATATTGATTTTGTTATTTGTGGAGAGGGAGAGCGTCCTCTTGTTTCTTTAGTTCGTGAGCTTAAGGGAAATCGCGAATTTGAAAAAGTTCCCAATCTTGTTTTTAGGTTCAACGATCACGTGATCAAAAATCCTCTTGAGAAAAATTTTCCCTTACAAGATTTGCCATTTCCTGATCCAAGCAATTTTCCTATCGAAACATATACACTTAGAGGAAAACCTCTGGCCTTTATTTTAAGTTCTCGTGGCTGCCCATGGAGCTGCAGCTTTTGTTCAGTTCATCAAATTTTTCATGAAGGATACAGGGAGCGAGAAGTTGAAGATATTGTGACCGAAATGAAGGAGCTTTTTAAAAAAGGAATAAGAGTTTTTGACTTTGAAGATGACAATCTGACTTTTAATAAAAGTCGTCTTTTAAGTTTATGTTCAAGAATTAAGGACGAATTTTCTCAATCGGAAATTGAGTTAATCGCAATGAATGGAGTGAGTTATCTTGCCCTAGATTTAGAGAGACTTAAGGCGATGTGGGATGCTGGTTTTAGAGAACTTAATCTTTCATTGGTCAGCAGCAATGAATTTGTAAATAAGGAATGCCAGAGGCCATTTTCCCTTGAGCATTTTAAGAAAATTGTTTTAGAAGCCTATCGTTTAGGTTTTAGTATCGTTTCTTATCAAATCTTAGGGCTCCCCAATGAAAGTCTCGAGAGCATGAAAAACACTTTGCTCGTTTTAGCAGAACTCCCTGTTTTAGTTGGTGCTAGCCCTTTTTATATTCCTCCTCAGTCACCTATATCGAAGAGGTTTTCAGCGCCAGATAAAACGGATCTGATTCGGGCCCGTTTAAGCGCTTTAGGTCCTTACCCTGGAAGGCGAGATGAGATCTACACCCTATTTATCCTTATTCGGATGATTGATTTTTTGAAAGGTTTAGATTTTGAAGGCGAACAAAAAAAAATTAGCGAACTTATAAGTCTGAATGCAAGAGAGAGGAGAGGTGAAATTGGTTTTGAACTTATGATAAAACTTTTTACAGAAAAAAAGCTTTACGGTAAAAACAAAAAAGGCTTCTTTTTAAAAACGAAATTTCAAAAAGAAACCTTTCAGGTTGTATGGAATAGTTTACGAATTATTAAGACTCAAAGAGGCAAAACGGTTATCTGCGATCTGCCGCTTTAAAGTTTTCCTTCGATGGCCAATTTTACAAAATCATTAGCAAGCTTTCCGTCAAACTTTCCTTTTATTTGTGGAGTCAGCTCTTTCATAATCATGCCCACGTTATTTGCCCCTTTTGCCATGATCTCTTTGATTATTTTTTTGACATCATCTTCGCCCATTTGCTCTGGAAGATAGACGGCAAGGAATGTAATTTCTTTTTCCGTTTTAGCCCGAATTTCATTTCCCTCTGGGAAACTTGCTAAGGAATCTTTAAGCTTTTTACTATGAGCGATAATAACATCAATCTCCGGCATCGGCTTTTTAGACGTTTTATTTTCTAAGAGCATACTTTTTAGGTAGCGGATGGCATCTAATCTTTCTTTTTCACCTTTTTTCATGGCATCTTTAATATCACCATTTAATTTTTCAATCATTTCTGTCATAAAGACCTCGCTTGTTTATAATGTTATAAGCTTCGAAAAAGGGAGTGGCAAGTGTCTGAGTGTCCTCTTTGTAAAAATTCAAAAACAGCTCTTCATTTTGAAGAAAAAAATCGCAATTATTATTTTTGTGAGATTTGTTATTTGATTTTTGTTCCGGAGAAGTTTCATTGCACGTCTCATGAAGAAAAAAAACGTTATGATCATCACCAAAATTTTCCGAACTCAAAAGGTTATTTGGACTATGAAAAATGGATGAGCGAATTTCTTTTATGGTCTTGCCCACAGGCACTTCAGGGAAATATTCTTGATTATGGTTGTGGTCCCTATCCACTTTTGCATCACCTTTTAAAGACCCAAGAATTAGAGTGCGAAAATTATGATCTCTATTTTTTTCCAAATAATCAAATCATGCCTCAAAGTTATGATAATATTTTTGCAAGTGAAGTGATCGAGCATTTTCGTCATCCGTTTGAAGATTGGAAAAAAATGCTTTGCTTTCTTAAAAAGGGAGGAAGCTTGTTTTTACGAACTTCTCTCTGGGATCATCGTGTAGACTGGATAAATTGGAGTTATAGAAGAGATTTAACTCATGTTACCTTTTATCATGAAAAAACATTTCTCTATTTAAGTCACACAATGGGCCTAACCTTAAAGCGAATAGCAAATGATAAAATCGAAATGCAAAAGATAAAAAGATGAAAGAAAAGATAGTAAAATTTACGAAGAAATTTAAAAAAGAGTTGCAAGTTTATCGCCACATTTTAATAGATAAAAGAACTCCTTGGGCGTGTAAGTTTTTTCTCGGAATTGCTGTGGGCTATCTCCTGATGCCTTTTGATTTGATTCCAGATTTCATCCCTGTTATTGGACAGCTTGATGATTTAATTATTGTTCCCCTATTGGTTTTTGTTGCGCTAAAATTAATTCCAGACGATTTGTTGAATGAACATCGTTTGAAAGTTGAAAATGGAGAATAAAATGAAATTTACTGGTTTAATTATATTATTACTTACCCTCCTTATTGTCGGAATGATTTTTAAAAAACAACATGAGACGACAGTGGTGGCACCAACAGGAAAAAAAATAAAAGTTGAAGAACTTCCCAAAGAAGTTCAAGCCCAATTAGATAATGTGAGTAAGCAAGCAGAGAAACGTATGGAAGATGCTGAAAAGCAAGAATAAGTAGGGTATATTTTCTCATTTAGATCACAAAATTCATTTGATGATTTACTTATTGCCCCTTTATTGGTTTATCATGAATTTCTAGTACGTATTTAGGTTTTAATAAAGATTACGATTTTGTCATCGAGAGTCAAAAATGAATTATAGCGTTTGGTATCAGAAAAAATTTCATGAACTCACTTCAGGCGGTGTCGCCCTTCGAGGTGCCGAAATCGGCACGATGGAGCTTGAAGAATTTGAAAGACGGTCTACAAAAGTGCTCATTTCTCGCTTGTCGACCTATATTGATGTCGGTGATTCATTTACTCACAGCTTTCTTTATGAGCTTGCCGCAGGCCATCCGGAAATTGCGCCTGATCTTAGTTATCTTCCTTTTGAAAAAGATGCGCGTCTCATGGATGAAGACCTTGTTCCTTGGCTTCTTGGATCTCAAAGTAAAAATGAAGGAAAAGATTTTCACTTAATTGGGTTTTCAAATTCAGTTGTTCAAGAGCTTGTGAATATTCCCGTTCTTCTTAAAAAAAGTGGCATCCCCATTAGCAAAAAAGAACGAATGCAAAGGGAAGATATCCCTCTTGTGATTCTTGGTGGGGCCAATGCACCTTGGACACAAATTCTTTGGCATGAAGACTCTTGGGTTGACGGGATTTTTCTTGGTGAAAATCCAGAATGTATCAAAGAAATTTTTTCAATACTCGCTCAAGGAAAAAAGAAAAATTTAACGAAAGGACAAATTTTAGAACAAATGAGTTCAGTCGATGGTTTTTTTCTTCCTGCGAAAACTTCTACGGCGAAAAAAAATCGTTATTGCCACAATGATGCTGTAAAAACAGAGCTCTGTAGTAAAGGCATTGTCCCTTATGGTGAAGATTTTCTTTCACAGGCCCCTTTACATATTAGTGAAGGCTGTCGCGGGTTTTGTTCATTTTGTGCAGAAAATTGGTCAAGAAAACCCTATGTTGAATTTTCACGAGAAAAACTTTTGCAAGTGGCCTTTGATTTGAAAAAAAATCGAGGCGCTTCTAAGGTGAATCTTTTTAGTTTTAATTTTAATATGTACGCTGAACTTGAGCCTCTTCTTCTTGATCTTATAGAGAACTTCAACTCTATAGGTTTAAAAAGTCAGCGTTTTGATATGCTCGCCGAGCATCCTGAACTTCTTGAGATTGAAAAACTTATAGGAAAAATGAATTTAAGTGCTGGGCTTGAGGGGATTTCTACTCGCATGCGCGCCTATTTAAATAAAAATTTATCGGAGAAAGATTTTTTAAGAAGTCTTTCTCTCATTTTCAGAATGAAGGCCCAAGAAGTTAAGATTTTCATGATTGCAACAGGCAAAGAAGAAGAGGCAGACTTTGATGAGTTTGCAAATCTTCTTCAAAAGATTGCGAAAGAAAAACAATTGGCCTTTGCTCATACACGACTTGTTTTTTCTGTGACACCTTTAGTGCGTTTTACCGGGACGCCTCTCGAATTTGATTCTTGTCCGACGCTTGAAGAAATTAGAAAATCTGTTCGAAAAATTGAGAGAGTTGTCGAGCAGACAAGATTTGAAGTTCGCTCTGCCATGGAGTGCGAAGAATATCTCTTTTCGCAAATTCTTGTTCGTGGTCAGGGCCCTCAGTACTGCGAGGCCTTGTTAGAACTCATAGAGAAATTTTCATTTGTTTATTATAGCGAAATTCCGGCCCCCCTAGTGAGTTGTTTTGTTCAGTTTTTAGAGCAAAAAGAATTGCCCCTTGAGAAGATTTTTGCAGGTAAAATTTATGACGATTCTAATGATGTGCCTCTTGATATGGGGATAAAGCGTGACTTTCTTTGGCGCACGTTTTTAAAAAATAGCGCCTATGAAGAAATTGGATCGCTTGATGTGATTAAGAAAAAAATAGCGAAAAAATTTAATCCTATTCTCTTTAAAAATAAGCTCGCAAGTTTAAAACTTCGGGAACAAAATTTTTCATTTCATGTTTCATGGAATGATGAGTTACAAGGAAGAGATCCAGAGTATCGTGGACAAATTTTGGCGGCGGCACTCATGCAAGCTGATGAGCGCTTAGTTCCTTTTTATCGCGATTTTGTGGAAAGTTATTGGAAAGATGAAAAAAATATTACAGGTGATGATTTTATTACTCTTAAGTTTTTCAAAGAAGCTCAAAATATTTTAGAAAGTTTAACTCACGAGCAACTTGCGCCGAAGTTCAAGCGTTGGGGGAAATTTTATGGTTTTAAAAATGCAGCGCCAAAGCACCATGAGTTTTCATTTGCATTTGACGAAAAACCTCAGCTTGATCCTTATTTGAAAGGGGAAGGACTTAAACACACGCTTTTAAAGCGAGATGGAAAATCTTGTTTTGAATTTTCTAAAGATTCACTTAAAAAAGATAAAGTAAAAAGTTTAGTCCTTGGTGAGACGCTTGATCTTGTTCCTGGGAAAAAATTTGATTTGCATGATTTTTTGCGAAAATCTTTTGTAGGAGCTGGTAAAAATGATTGGAAGCGATCAGTGGTGCGAGGAAAACTCAATTTTTCTTAAGGCCTCATAGGCAACGGCCGTTGCCACATTAGAGAGATTAAGCGAACGAATATGCTCTGAGTACATAGGAAGTTTGTAAAGTTGCTCAGAGTACGTTTCATGGATTTTAGGGGGCAGCCCTTTGACTTCGCTACCAAAAACTAAATAGCAGTCTTTCTCATAGGGAGCTTCAAAATAAGTTTTCGTGGCAAATTTTGAAAGAAAAAAAAGCTGAGTTGAAGGAGGATTTTCTTTTTCTAAAAAATCCTCCCAATTTTCAAAAGTTTTTAACTTAACATATTTCCAATAATCAAGGCCTGCTCGGCGAACTTCTTTTTCTGAAAGGTCAAAACCAAGGGGTTTGATGAGGCAAAGCTCGAGATCAAGCCCAACACAAGTTCTGCCGACACTTCCAGTGTTTCCAGGAATGAGCGGCTCAAAAAGAACAATTTTAAAACGTCCCATTAATTTGAATTTAAATTTGAATTCAAATTTTCGACAGCGTGAATAATTGTTCGAACCATGAGTCCCGATGAACCTTTGCTTGGGCAATAAGGAAGATGCGCCTGATTTTCAGAATTTCCAGCAATATCTAAGTGTGCCCAAGGAATATTGTTTTTAATAAAATGTTCTAAGAAGGCGGCCGCTTTTTGGGCGCCTCCTCCTGTGCCTTTACCAATATTTCTTAAATCTGCACAATTTGATTTGATATCATCTCTAAATTCATCAACGATAGGAAGTTCCCAAAGTCGTTCATCGACTGCTTTCGCACTTTCTAAAATTTTCAAATTCCAATTTTTATTATTACCCATGAGACCAGCAAATTCCATCCCAAGTGCCGCAACACAAGCGCCTGTTAAAGTTGCCGCATCAATAATAAAATCAGGTTTTTCATCGCAGGCGTAGTTTAAAACATCAGCAAGAACTAAACGTCCTTCTGCATCTGTATTAAGAATTTCGACTGTCTTACCATTTCGAGCTTTAACAATTGAATCAGGCATGATGGCCTTACTGCTTATCGCATTGTCAGTCATTCCTAAAAAACATGAAATTTTGTAAGGTAATCCTAAATTGGCCATCGCTTTAAAGGCCCCATAAATAGTGGCCGCTCCGCCCATATCGCCTTTCATTCCTGCAATGGAGGTTGAGGGTTTGAGGCAGTATCCACCGGTATCAAAGGTTAAGCCTTTACCTATGAGCGCGACGTGTTTTGTTTTACTTGTTACTTTTGAAGGCGTGTAGGTGAGGTGGACAAGCTTTGGTTCATAGGCAGATCCAGCGTTCACAGCAAGGAAACATCCCATGCCTTCTTTTTGCATTTGTTTTTTTTCTAATACTTTTGCACGCACATGTTTTAGGGAGCGTGCGTCTTTTAGAACAGCTTTCGCAAAAGTTTCAGAGTTGAGTTCATTGGGAGGAAGGTCTATAAATTCGCGGCAAAGATTGATGGCCTCGCCCACAATCTGTGCTTTTTCAATTTCTTTTTGAAGTGAGTTTTTAAATTCAACCTTTGTCGTTTGAAGAATGATTTTTTTGAGAGGAATGTTTTTTGGCGTTGATTTGAATTTTGAAAAATCATAAAGCGCCATTTCAGTGGCCTCACAAATGACATAGGCCGTTTTTTCAAGATCTTTAGCAAGAATAAAATGGTCTAAGTTGATAGTGAGTTCACTCGTTTTGGTCGAGATATATTTAATTGTTTTTGCCATTTCTCTTCGGAGAGTTTCGGCGTTTAGTTTTTCTTTTTCGCCTAGGCCGATAATATAAACTGTTTCGCCAGTACCGAGATGGAGAGTGTAGTGCTCGCCTTTTTTGCCTTCAAAAAAACTCGATGATTTTGCCTTGTTAAAATTGTTTTTTATATCGGCTTGCCAATGGGAATTTTCGAGCTTGCCTTTGCCTGCGTTCGGTTTTTTTGTATTTCCGACTTCATGAAAGGCACTCATTAAAATGATTTCGGCCTGTGATTTCTTTTCAGTATTAAGAATGATTTTCATTTTTTTTCCTTATTTATTCTTTCTTGTTTTTATTTTTTCTTCAAGCCCAAGCAAAGCTTGTTCAACTTTTTCTTGATAGGTAATGACTTCGCTTAGTTCTATCGTGTTTGGAACAGAAATTGCTTCGCCGTAAAGAATATGAATCGTCGTAAATGGTTTGGGAAGGCGAAATTTATCCCAGCTATTAAAGGACCAATAATGATCCGCTTCTGCGTAAACAGGTAAAATGAGTGCTCCTGTTTGCTTGGCAATTTCAACAATGCCGCGTTTACATTTTTTTGCGGGCCCGCGTGGCCCGTCGACAGTCAGTGCGCTACACAGACTTTCTGTTTTCATTTTTTCAATCATGTTTTCTAAAGCCTTTGTGCCCCCACGTTTTGAACTTCCACGTACAGGATGATGCCCAACTCTTCGAAGTGCTCCTGTAATGAGTTCGCCGTCTTTAGAGGAACTGGCCATGAGAATATAGGGGTGCGCTAGATGGGACAAAAAAGTCGGCACAATATTTTGATGCCAAAAAGCGCAAGTGTGAAAGCCTTGAGGATGGGCCTTTTTACTTTTTTCGAAGACTTCTTTATTGATAAACTTGTAGCGATAACTCAAGTGTAAAAGGCGAACGGTCAAATAAAGAAGCATCGAAAGAAGTTTTATTATCATTTTAATTAATATTAGATCTTATTGATCTTAATGTTTATGTAAATCCTTATGCATTATTTCGCGAACGGCCTTAAGGCGCATGTCCGCAGTCATGTTAGAATAGCGCTCATTAATGTCTCGGTCATCTTCTTTTATGAGTTCTTTAGCGACGACTTCAATCATTGTTGCTGGCATGCCGCGCTCTTCATAAAATTTTCTATCTTTAACAAGTTCATCGGCCGATTCTGCACAACTGCTTGGGAGTGCTTCAAATTTTGCATAAGAAGCAGTGTCACCTTTTTTGGCGTAAAGTTTTTCTGCCTGAGCTAGTGAATCTGGTGACGTCAAACCTTCTTCAGCAACCATTGTAAGAGCTGTAAGCATAAGGTTGACGTGAGCAGAGCCGTCAGCACTTCGAATTTCGATAGTCTGTCTGTCGCCTTTGCTTGGTGGGTAAGAGTCTTTTTCTGCAGGGTTTACAACTAAGGCCATATCTTTTTCATGAGTCCAGCCAAGTGGAACGCGAATAAGGGCCGCACGATTTTGCTCGGACCAGCAAATTGTCGTCGGGGCTTCTTGATGGTGAACAAGACGCAAATAAGCAGAGGAAACAGAGTTTCCAAAAGCTGTCATACTCTTGGCATGTTTACAAAGACCGGCAATTAATTTTTTGGCCTCATCAGAAAGTCCACCTTGAGGTGAAGTCATGACGTTCTTGCCATTTTTAGCAAGTTCCATGTGAAAGTGTAAACCTGTTCCTGCCATTCCTTCTTCAAGTTTTGGAGTGAAAGTTGCAGTTACGCCATGGCGGTTGGCAACGTTTCTGATGACCCATTTTGCAATGGAAATATAATCGGCCATATCTTCAATAGGGCGTGGGAGAAATTCAATTTCATATTGTTCACAGCGCTTGCCACTGATTTCTAAATTTGTAGAGCGAAGCGATTCGATAAATCCAACTTCAGAGTGCGCGTATTTTACAGAGGCCGTAAGGTCAGAAATAATATTAAGCATTTCAGCTAAAAGATCTTTTTGCTTAATGAAAGGCGCTGATTGGTGATAACCGCGCTGAGTGATTCCTTTAAAAAGATGATTTTGTTGTTCATAAATAATGTAGAATTCAAGTTCGGCCAAAACATTGAAGCTCAACCCTGTTTTTTCTTTGAGACGTGTGTGTGCTTTTGCCAAAACGTTTTCTGGTGCCCAAACGGCAAGGTCACCATTTTTATCTAAGAAACGACAGACGATGCCTAATGTTTTTTCTTCGAAGGGCGAAAGAAAAGCTGTTTTATAGACGGGGAGAATATAAAGATCGCTTGCGCTTGTATCAATGATCCCTTTGAAAATAGAACTACCATCGATGCGCTCACCTTGGGCCAAAATTAATTCTGCATAGGCTTGAGAATTGACGGGAACTTTTAATTCTTTGAGCTTTCCATCAAAGCCTGTGTAGTGAAGATTGATTTGTTTTATGTCCTGTTCTGCAATGAGTTTTAAGAGGTCTTTGCGAGTGAAATCGTGTGGGTGCTTGCCAATAAGTCGGCTCATTGTCATGTTTGGTAATTCGGCCATAAATCCTTCCTGTGTAGGTTTGTGTAATTTCTAAGGGACAAATAGCATAGATGAGAGTTTTTGAAACGGCCAGACGGCGGGGGAGTTATTTGCGAGTGTAGAGGCAGGGCATCTCCCTGAATTTGCGTGCTTTTAATATATTTTTTTAAAAGGCATGAGGTTTTGCGAAAGTTTTTTTGAGTTTTCATATTTTATAAATCAGCGACAGTGTTGCGGATTTTTTGTGATTAAAAATTAAAATACCTATGACCTAAGTCGTGTCACGTGCGACTTTGATCATGACTTTTACTGCATGTTGTGCGATTTTTGTCGAGGAATTTTAAGAATAAATTTCCCTATTGTTGAACGTTGTAGCGATGACATTAGCGCCACGAGGATAATTTATGAAAGTAGTTCTTTTGCATGATTGGTTGACTGGGGTTCGTGGTGGAGAGCGAGTCCTTGAAGTTTTTTGCGAAATGTTTCCAGAGGCCCCTATTTATACTCTCGTTTATAAAAAAGGAAGTTGCACTCCTCTCATTGAAAATAGAAAAATCAAAGCTTCCTTTTTAAACAAGATTCCGCAAATTGATAAGCATTATAGAAAATTTCTTCCCCTCTTTCCCCTCGCTGCCTCCAGTTTAAATATTGTGGAAGATTGCGATTTAGTTCTGAGTAGTTCTCATTGTGTAATAAAGGGAGTTAAGAAACCAAAGAGTTCAAAACATCTTTCTTACATACACAGTCCCATGCGCTATATTTATGATCAATTTGAAAATTATTTTGGCAAAGATGCGCCACCCTTGCAGCGATTAGGTGCAAAGTTTTGTCGTCCTTATTTGCAAAAATGGGATATGGCCTCTAACAATAATGTTGATCACATGATCGCAAATTCTGCTTTTGTTCAAAAAAGAATAAAAGAATTTTATCACTTAGAGTCGAGTATTGTGCATCCCTTTGTTGATCTAAAAGATTTTTACGAAGTTCAAATGAATCCTCCGCCTAAAGAAAATTTTTATTTAATGGTGACAGCATTTGCGCCTAATAAAAAAGTAGGGCTGGCCATCGAAGCCTTTAATGAATTGGGTTTTAATTTAAAAATTGTAGGTGGGGGACAACAGGAGCGTGAGTTAAAAGCGTTGGCGAAGCCCAATATCGAATTTTTAGGAAACGTGAGTCGGGAGGATGTCGTTTTATTAATGTCAAAGGCCAAGGCTTTTATTTTTCCAGGAGTCGAAGATTTTGGCATTACTCCACTCGAAGCTCTCGCATCGGGGACGCCAGTGATTGCTCGCAAAATCGGAGGCGTTCTTGAGACGCTTAATGATCATGTGGCCCAGTTTTTTATTGAAGACGAAAAATCCGCATTAATTAATGCAGTTCATGATTTTAATAATAAAAATTTTCTTCGTGAAAATCTTTTAAGCCGGGCCCAAGATTTTTCAAAAGAAATGTTTAAACAGAAAATTCAGGTCGAGATAAATAATCTGTGTAAAAATTAGATCAATGTTTTAAGAGAGAAATACAATGTTGATTTTAAAAAATGATGATAAAAAAGAAACAGACAAACAAGCACAAAAGATTTGCTTTAAACTGAGCGAAGATTCTTGAGACGATCTGAATGCTGGGTATGCTGGCAAAAAATATAAGCGTTGTTGCGGGAAATAAACTAAAGAACTAAAAGCACACTCGACCAAGATCGCATCATGTGCTAATTTGCGTAACAATAAGCCAGAATAAGCCAGAATAAGCCAGAATAAGCCAAGTTAATGTTATGAATGACTTCTCCACCCTGCGCCTCGCCCATGTCCATATGAATAAGCCAGATTTAAAGTTTGTAATCTGGCCAAATCTTCTCTTATTTGTCGATCGCTAGCTTCGGGGAATTTTTCATGAATTTCCCTTAAGGCGAGGCCATCATTGCCCATTTTTAAAATATTTAAAATCTCTTTTTGTCTACTTGTGAGTTTAGCCATTTGTTGAGGTTTAGATTTAAAACAAACAGTGACAGCACCACCAGCATCAACAATTGTTGGCGCAACTAAGCCTGCGTTTTGAGTTTCTTCGAGCATTTTAAGTGTGCCCCTTCCCCAGGATTCTATAATCCCGCTGCGATAAAAAACTCTGGCGACTAATGGATTCCAAGGCATTGATTCATGCGGCCTAAAAAGGGCTTCAGAAGTTAGGCCAAAATGCAGTGGCCCTGAGGAAGAAATTTCAAGTCTGTCCTCATAAATTGCAATTGAAATAGAGCCACCACCAATTGAATAATCACGATGACAAAAGGCATTTGCAAGTGCCTCTCTTAAAGCAATGGGAGGATAGAGAGGTGTATCTGTGCGGGCCATTTTTCCTTCATGAATAACACTGGAAATTGTAAGATTTTCTCTTAAAAATTTTTCTGCTTTAGAAAGTAAATCAAAAGCGTTCCCATGAAATTGCCGATTATCTAAAAATTCGGTTTTGTCTCTACCTTTAAAATGAGCAACTCGTAGCAGTAGTTGAGGATAAGTTGTCTCTATTTTTTTTGAATATCCAAATAAAATAATTGCTGCTCTTAAAATTTTTCCATCACGGACAAGTCCAAGCCCCCGTAAAATTTCTAAAGGATCGCGTGTGCGTGGATCTTCGGCCCTTCCTCTACGAATAGCTTCTTCTAAAGTTTTAATAATTTCATTTCCATCTAAATCATCAATGGCCCAATCTGTAGACGCTTCATTTTCCCAACGTCTTTCTGAATGAAGTCTTTCAATTAAAACACGATTGTATTCGTCTCGTGACATCGTCTGGCTCGTATTGCCAACTCGCCTATAAGCATCACCTTTGTAGCTATACGGTTGATTTGGACCAGAGGTGACTGTGATTATCAAAACCTCTTTTCTACCATCAACAAAAACTCTATCGATATTAGGAAAAATGGGAGGTTCAATATTTTTTAATTCCTGTGCAACTTCCTCGATCGTATGATCACTCACATCTTGACCAATAATTTTACC